>Ga0310811_10010501_pt1 | contig 11967 bp, 10 predicted proteins | sample YCmetagenome_FD_207642 | JGI IMG/M metagenome (GOLD analysis project Ga0310811, IMG submission 207642) | Soil microbial communities from experimental microcosm in Duke University, North Carolina, United States - YC | ecosystem: Engineered > Artificial ecosystem > Soil microcosm > Unclassified ...
GACGACCCGCAACGTCGCCGCATAGCGCGGCTCACTCGGCCGGCGGGGGCGTCAGTAGGCATTGGTGCCCCGCAGCACGGCCGGGATGGTCATCAGCAGCACCTTGAAATCGAGGTGGAGTGACCAGTTGGCGATGTAGCTCAGGTCATATTCGAGCCGGCGCTGCATCTGCTGGGGCGATTCCGTGCCGCCACGCGCCCCGTTCACCTGGGCCCAGCCGGTGATGCCCGGCTTCATCCGGTGCCGGGCGAGGTAGCCGTCGATGAGCTGGGCATATTTTTCGTTGTGAGCGGCGGCATGCGGCCGCGGGCCGACGAGCGACATCTCGCCCCACAGGACGTTCAGGAGCTGCGGAAGCTCATCGAGGCTCGACCGGCGCAGGAAGGCGCCGACGCGCGTCACTCGCGGGTCATTGCGCTGGGCCTGCGGGACCGCGCGATCCTCCGACGATTCGTGGCGCATCGATCTGAATTTGTAGACGAAGAAGCGGTTGTTCCTGAAGCCGTAGCGTTCCTGACGAAACAGCACCGGCCCCGGCGAATCGAGCTTGATGAGGATGGCGATGACCAGCAGCACGGGTGCCAGAAGGACCAGCGCGACGAGACTGATCACCACGTCCTCCAGCCGTTTGGCGGCGGCCCCCCAACCGGACAGCGGTCGGCGCTGCAGGGTGATGGCCGGAACGCCGCCGATGAAGTCGAATTGCAGCAAGGAGAGCTTGAGAGGCGGCAGCGCCGGTTCGATGCTGAGCATGGTCTCGAACCCGGCGAAGCGGGCGATGGTGCGGTGAAGCGACCCCGGCGACGTCCATGGCTGGGCCAGCACGACCTGGTCGACCGCGCCGGCAGTGGCCAGGGCGACGAGATCATCGGTCGTGCCGGCCTTGCCCGAGAACACCTTGCGAAGCTCGGAGCCGTTGCCGGATGAAGATCCGGGCGGATCGCCCTCGAGGAACAGGCCGACCACGGTCGCCTCGTGCGTGGCGCTGAGGCGGGCCGCCAGATCGGCAGCTTCGCGGGTCGCGCCGAGAACTGCCACCCTGGGCAGCAGGCGCCCCTGTCTGCGCCAATGCGCGACCTGCCAGACGACGGCGGCGCGCGCTGCCACGAGATAGAGCAGCGCCATCACATACCAAAGCTCGGCCGCCGGCCCGGTCAACGCCTCCAGGCAGCCCAGCGCGGCAATGGCGGCGATGAAGAAAACGGCGGATGCCAGCCATCCCGCGCACGAACTCGCCACAAGCGTGCCGCTCCGAAAGAGGGACTGCGTGGCGTAGCCGCCGAACAGGTAGATGAAATCCACAGTCAACGTCGCTGCGAGCACGATGGCCAAAGGAAGAATTGCCGGATGCAGCGATGGATGAACCATCGGTTGATCTGCCGTCGCGGCGTCGCCGCCGTGGCCGACCAGCAGGTTCGCCAGACAACCAGTGGCGAGGATGGCGCACCAATCGGCGATTGCCAGCAGGCCGGGCAGGAAGTCGAGCAGCCAGGGAGCACGGGACGGCGATGCCGCGCGCGGCCGCCTCAACAGACGTTGCGGAGGTGACCGTTCGATCAGGACGTCATTGGAAGACATCGGGCCCCTCCGTGCGGGTACTCACAGCTGCCTGTGTACAACGCATGCAGCGGTGTTTTCTTTTCTTTTCTTATATATTCCAGATTTTCAATGCAACAGGGAGCGGCCTGCCGGGTAAGTCAAACGTGCGACTTTGCTGAGCGCGCGATCGGCCACGACGTGCGGCCCTCGCGAAAACGACAGCCCACGCCAGTGGCGAACAGTCTGATCGCGAACAGGTCCCCAGAGAGGCGATGATCTCATGGCCGGGAGCGCGCCACAGCGCGGCGGAGGTTACTCCGCCGCTGTGGCGCGCTTCCGGCCATGACTAATCCTTGGTGCTTCAACCCAAGAAAATACCGCTCCAGGTGTCGCTGCGCCGCGACAGGTGCAAGTCGACAACCGTCGTCACTTGGCCGGCGCCGCTTCTCCAACCTTTGCTTCAGGCACGAAGGTCGCCGTTCCGGATTCCGGACGGCCGGTCTCGTACATCGCGACGATCGCCTCGGGCATCGGCTCGAGATCGCGGACCCGACGAAAATCGCGGATCGAGGTGCCGGTGCAGGCGACATCGCGCACGGGTGCGCCGCGACGCCGGGCGAGATCGTCGAGGTCGACGGTACGGAAATCGATGCTCCAGCGCGCGACCGACGTCGAATTGGGGACCGTGGAATGCAGATGGTCCCCGGAAAACAGAATGATGCCACCGGTCGGCACCACGAGACGAACGTCGGGCGCGAGTTCCAAAGGTTCGTGGGCGTGCGGCTGCGGCCGTGTGTCCTTGCCGACGTGCTGCGCCGCCTTGCGCCGCCCCTCGGCATTCCAGCGATAGTAGTCGAATGTCGACGAATCATTGATGATGGCGCGATCCCAATATGCCGGATGGAAGGCCATTCCTTGCGCCGCCGTAAAATCGTAGAGCGGCATCCACCAGTTGAGCTGTGACGGCGGTGCGGAATACCAAGTGTCGCGATGCGGATGGTGCGCGTACGCAATGCCGGTGGTCAGGAAGTCCTGCGGAAAGGCGACGCGCAGACGTGGCACGTCCTGGTAGGTCAGGTCGGCCGAGCAACCGTGATCGACGAGGACGCGCTGCAGCAGCGTCTTGGTTGTTGGGTGGTGAATGAAATGGGGTTTCAGTCGCACCAGGATTTCGACGACCTGCTGCACGGTCATGAACTCATGGGCGTGGCGCGGGTCAAACGGCGAAAACGCCTCCTCGACCAGCGCCCGGGCAAAGTCGGCGAGGGACATGGTGGAAACAGACGGCGGAAAGACCACTAGGTCGCCGTGGTAGAGACCGCATCGACGATCCTCTTCCGAGCACGAAGGAGCGAAGGAAAGGTTCATTGCGACCTCACAGCCGTAGGACTGAATGGGTACGCATACTTCGGCAGGCCGCAAAGAAAAGAAAGAGATGCGCAAAAAAGTCGTCTTGATGTCACGCCGGTGCATCGAGGGCAGGAGACGCGACCGGGCGCCTGCCACGCAAGCGCTGCCACTGTCGTCGCACCGCTGGCAGCGCGCCGGAGAGCAACAGATCAAGCTGGGGATCGGGCCCAAGGGTCCCGTTGAAGGTGAGACGTGGCAGCGCGAACGGCCTTGCGGCGTCCGTGGGAAAAAGCGTGTTGCTTTCCGTCGTGACGGCACTGATGAGACCAACCTCGGCGCAGATCGCGGCTTCCCGATCACCCGCGGCGGCAGCATCGCCGAAGGGATAGGCGAAGTGCCGTATTGCGCGGCCAACCAGTGCTTCGCAGTCGCGCTTGCTGCGTGCGATCTCGCTGCGGGCCTCGGCATCGCTGAGCCCGCTGAGCCGCGTATGGGAAACCGAGTGGGCGCCGAATTCCACCAGCCCGCTGTCGCGCATTTCGTGAATCATGGCGGGTGTCAAGGCAGCGCGGTCGCTCGCCGCCGCGACATCGATGCCGCAGAATTGGGTGATCCAGTCACAGGTCTGCCGTATGGCGTCGGGATGCGCGGCGGCCAGGCGGACGGCCACTGCGGCGAAGGCCTTGCGCTTGGCCTGGTAGTTGCGGCAATCGAGCCGCAGCAGGTCACCCTCGACCGACACGACCAGCTCGTCGCTTGCCGCCACCGCTGCCTCCAGGCCGATACCCCACATTGGAAATTCCCGATTGATGAAACCGGAAACGAGATAGACCGTCATCGGCACGCCATACTCCCGGCAGATCGAGAAGGCCGATGAATGCGTATCCTCAAATCCGTCATCGAACGTGAGGCAGACGAGTCGGCCATTGGCCGCCCTGCGGCGGGACAGTCTGTCCAGCAGCCCGCTCATCGACACGAAATTGTAGCCCCGCCCGATCAGCGTCTCGAGAATGCGGCGAAAGGTCTCCGGAGCGACCGACATTGCCCGCGAACCGAGCTCTTCGTGGTCTACGCGATGCACGCGATGGAAGGCGAGGATTGCGCCGATGCCGGCGTGGGAGGGCGCCATCAGGTTTGCAAGGCCGGCAGCGGATAGTGTTCGCAATGCACCGTCGAGCAGAAAATGGCGCAAGGGCGTCGACATTGATGATTCCGACAGGAATGAATTGGGGTTGCATATTCATTGAATATGGAGCCCGCGCTGGCGAGTGACCAAGTCGTGCGTGCTTCCACCGCAGACCTCGTCCGCAGCGATTGAACGCCTGCGCGGACCCTCGAAAGGATTGCTCGCTGCGCTCGGGATCCTTCGTTCGTCATCGCGTGATCGAAGACGCCGGTGCCGAAGAAGTCACAACCTCGCCACGACGCGGCTGCGGTCGTCGAGGGGCGCCGGCCGCGATCAGACAGCTCTCGGTGCACTAACGACGGTCGTTCGATGTCGTTCCTGGTTGCACCGGCCACGGCGCAAGCTTCAGCGCCAGCAAGCCAGCGAGAGCGATCGACGATAGAACCGCCAGGAGCGCCGCGAACAGAAGCGTCGTCCGGCGCCGGCTGTAAGTCATGGCAAATCCCTGGTGCGTTCAGAGCACCGTGCGCTTTGCCGGTCGACGGTTCAATCAGCCGATTACGACCCGCGTGCTACCAATTTGTGACGGCACGGATGGCCCCACGCGCGCTCGCCTCACAACCAACAACTTCAAGCCGGCAGCGCGCGAAGAGGCGTCTCGAACAGTGCACCTACATGGACGGGCCGACGAGGCGGCTTGGCGCCACGTCGACACGTTTCGCCGATCGTGGCCGTCGCCGGTGGATTGAGGGGGGCACGCTCGCGGCCCCGTGCCCTTCAACTAGAATTTGTCCAATCGACTGGAGAGAGGTTCTCCAATCGATTGGACAAGGGGGGCGCCGTGGCGGCTACGCGGTGATGCCGACCAGTGGGACCGTCGCATCGGCAGTGTAATTGCCCGATTGGCCGAAATTGCCGGCTGCGTCCCAGGCGACAGCGCCGTAGTTGTGGACGCTGCTGGCATCACCTGTGCCGGTCATGGACCAGGTCCCGTCGCTGCCGGCAATCGCGGTTCCGATCCGGCTTTCGCCTTCGTAGACCCAGACTTCACTGCCCGCTTCGCTGGTGCCCGTCAGGGTTACCAGGCCATTCGAGTACGTGGCCCCCGTGAAGCTTGGCACTGGTGCCGTCACATCCGGCGCAAGGTGACCGGCATCCGGTGCCGGCGCTGGCGCAACCGGTGAAGCGGCTGGAGGTGTCGCTGGGCTGGCCTGCGCCGACTCGGTCGGGCTGTAAGCGCCCGATTGGCCGAGATTGCCGGCGTGGTCCCAGGCGACGGCGCCGTAGGTATGATGCACGCCGGCATCGCCGATGCCGGTCATCGACCAGGTCCCGTCGCTGGCGGCGATGGCAGTTCCGATCCTGGTTTCGCCTTCGTAAACCCAGACCTCGCTGCCCGCCTCGCTGGTGCCGGTCAGGGTGACATGGCCGCCCGAGTAGGTGGCTCCAGTGAAATCGGGAACCGGTGCCACGGTGTCCGGTCCCACCAACGGTGGCGGCGCCACCACGTCCGGCGTTGTCGGATCCGGTGACGAGACGGGCGGCAAGGGGGAGACCACCGGGCCGCCGTTCGGCTCGCCGGCGAACTCGGTGCCCCAGCCGACGCGACCTGGGATGCCGGGATCGGCCGGCAAGGCAAGACTTTCCGCCACCGACCCGAAGGTGCCGGAGCCTGACCCGTTGTTGGCGAAGCCGTAGTACGGGCTCGAGCCGTCGTTGTGGACGGTGTTGTCGTGGAAGTTCCAGCCGCTCTGGTAGGTGAGAGCAGGAAACGCAAAATTCACGATCGTATTGCCCGAGACCTCTCCCGTTCCGGTCATCTCGATGGCAACACCGACATCGCCCGCGTCGTTGGGACCCCGGCTTATGTAGTTGTTGGTGATCGTGGTGTTCTCGGAAGATTGGCCAACCGCGGAGATCGCCAGCAGGGTGCCTTCGCCCGCAGTGTTGTTGAAGTTGTCGAAGTAGTTGTGGCTGATGACCAGTCCCGAGAAATACTCGGTACCGGGATACGCAGGCCCGATCTCGACGGCCGCCCGCTGCGTGCCGAGGAACACGTTGTTCTCGATCACGATGTTGTTGCCGAAGTTCGTGTCGGCATTGGTCGGAGCCTGGATCGAGATCGGCTCGTAACAGTTGATGAAGTGGTTTCCGTCGATCGTGATGTGATTGAGATTGTACATCCCGACCACGTTGCCGCCGGCGCCGTTGAAGTCATTGTTGATGATGGTGCCGAATGATGCACCATTCATGCGAATGGCAGAACCGTCGTAGCCGTTTGACTGCTGGTTGTTGAAGGTGCAGTTTCCGATTGTCCAGCCGCCGCTGGCGTTGGTTGCGTTGACCAGGCTGCCGTTGAAGACGAAGCCGTGATCTGGCGCGTTTCCGCCAATTGTCCAGTCACTCTGTCCCGAAAAGTCGAAGGCACCGCCAGAACCCGCACCCGGGGCATTGTTGATAACGACCTCGCCGTCTGCCCAGACCGTGATGCCGGACTTGCCTGTGATCGTCGCACCGCCGAAGTCATAGGTGCCACTTTCAAAGACGAGACTGTTGCCAGCCTGGACCGAGTTGATCTTGGCCTGGATGGCTTCCGCACTGTCGCTTTGCAGAACGTAAGTGATGCTTCCCGGAAGAGTGCCTGTTCCAGCATACGCCATGTATCTTTTTCCTCGATAGTTGAAGGGCTTAGGACCATAAATGTTCGATTTCGAACTTATCGAACGATGCCTCGCTAGCACTGTCAGGCGCCCGCGTCGGCCGCAAAATTTTGTTTTCCTGTGGCAACCCTGTGACCGGCCGGCGCGTTCGCTTTCTTTTCCTTTATTTGCGCTTGCCCTGAGGGCATCCCGGTTCGGCTGCAGGTCGATGCCAGCCGGTGACCGGTGAGCGTCGAGGCTGCTCAAACTTGTCACCGAGACGCTGCGGGAATCCATGCGACCAGGTATTGGCCCACAGGTATTCTTGCGCAAAGACGCTGTGCAGAGCCGACCGTTGTCGCGCCCCTCCAGGACCGGACTACTTGGTGAAAGAAAAGCGATGCCCGAATTGCAGCGGTACCGGCGGACCGTCAGGCTAGCCAAATGGTTGATTCCGGCTGCCGCGCGTTTCCTGTCATCACAGCGTGCTCAGGTCACGATCTCGCTTGGCGAGACCGCCGCCGCGCTGCTGCAGGGTAAAGGTGCGGGGTCGGGATGGGATCTCGCCGCCGAGGTTTCGGCCGCCGTCCCCTTCATTCGCGCAGGCGCCACGGTGTTCGACGTCGGCGCCAATATCGGGCAATGGTCTCGAGCCGTGCAGGCACATGTGCCCGACGTGCGATTGTACCTGTTCGAGCCGCAGGAAGCGTGCGCCCGGCATTTGCGGAACGATGGAGTGAAGATCGACGGGGCAACTGTGGTGCAGGCTGCGGTGGGTGAAGTCGAGGGCTCCGCCCACCTCCATTCGCCGAGCCACATGGCAGGCAATGCGTCGCTGCACGATCGCAAGGATACCTACTTCGGCGAACAGATCTTCACGTCGACGAAAGTGGCGGTGATCTCGATCGATTCGTTCATGGCACAACATGCGATCGAATCGGTCGACTTCATGAAGATGGACATCGAGGGTCACGAATTGTTCGCCTTGCGCGGGGCGACAAAAGCGCTAACCAGCGGCGCTATCGGCGCAATCTCCTTCGAATTCGGCAGCGGTAACATAAATTCGCGAACATTCTTTCACGACTATTGGGACCTTCTGACCCCGTACGGCTACGATATCTATCGCGTCCTGCCACGCGGACGATTGCTGCGCATCGTCCGATATGACGAAGATCTGGAATATTATCGCGGCGTCTCGAACTACTTTGCCGTCCTGGGGCAGAGGATCCGGCGCGAGGCGCCCGTTCAACGACGGCAACGGGTCAGTTCGATCCTCGGCTATTCGAGCCTTGGCCATTTAGGCGCGCGAGTTCGGTCAAGCCTTCGGGGTTTCGGACCATGATGACGCGCCGGGTCGAGCGGATCAGGCCGTAGCCCTCGAGCATCTGCAGGCCGAGGGTGATGCTCGGCCGGCGCACGGCCAGGATATCGGCCAGGGCCGCATGTGTGATGATCAGCCGCTGCGATCCCACCCGCTGCGTTGCGTGCACCAGCCAGCGAGCCAATCGCACGGTTATGGTGAGGCGGCCGGCCGACAAGGACACATCCATGAACTCGCGCAGCGTCAGGTTGATCCGTCCGAGCAGGTAGCGGCGCAGGTGGCAATCGCTGTCGGCGAGCTGGCGGAGCATTGGCGCGGCGATCGACCAAGCGTGGCCTCCCATCTGCACGATGGTATCGCCCGGGGAGGTCGTGTCCTCCAAGAGGATGCTGGGGGCTGTCATGCCGTTGTTGCCGATGCTGGCCACTTCGATCCCCTGACCATTGCTGTTGCCGGCGAAGATCGAGATCAAGGCACCGGTTGGGAAATAGACGCGACTGATCTCCCGTCCCTCGACATCCAGCAGGTTGCCCTTCTCGAGCACGACCTCCGCGAGGTAGGGGTCGATCGCGCGCCGCTGCTCGTCGGAAAGGCCATCAAGAACCTGATTACCCAGGACCCGGCTGCCGGACAGGAGCGTGCCGGGTGAGGGCGGCGACCAGCGGATCGACATGGGTTCCAATGTGGGCCCCAATTTCGGCCACCACCGGGGTTCCGATGCCGCTTTCGGGCAGGAGTTCTATGCGGGGTAAGACCATTGCATTAAGTGCCACCTTGAACTGCCGCGGGTCGACCGGCTTGTCGAGATGGGGACTGGTGCTGAATTCGCTCGGCACCACGCTGTTGCGGGCACTGTATCCCGACAGGAACGCAAAAGGTATCCCTTTGTCCTTCAGCGCCCGACAAAGCGGGAAACTGGTGCGGCCGCCCAGATCGATATCCAGGATCGCGCCATCGACCCGCTGGCCCTGGAGGATTTCCAACCCTCCGGCGATGGCAGGTGCCGCTCCTGCGACCGAATATCCAAAACTGCGGACCAGATCGCCGACTGCCTCCGCGATAAGATAATTGTCCTCGACGATGAGAATGCGCGCCAGAGCCGGATATGGGTCGGTCGACATAGCCAGAGGAAAGACGCCGTCGTAGGAACGGTTCCGCAAGGGGCTGAGAAGATACAGATCAATCTTGTCGCAAGAATGACACGGTCCAGAAGACGGAAAACAAAGGGCAGAGGCAGAAGGAAAGACGCAAGCAGCAGCCATAGGTTTATCGCCGCCTTTTTGCGATTGAGTAACATGTGCAATACGGCGCGGGGTAGAGCCCCGTCGGAGGAAGGCTACGCAGCGGGCCTTCTTGCGACCTGCCAGGCGCCTGTTGGGGGGCGTCTGAGGGGATGCCGTGCGGTGCGCGAGTGCGCCGAGCGGTAGCGTGGGAACCTTGCGACACGCCAAAGGCGACGTTGCTGGGCCTGAATGCAGCTGTCCGCCTCCTGGCGTCGCGGCGAGTCCCGAAGTGGCCTTGCTGGCCGTGCCGATCGCACCGTCAGAAATACCTTTCGCGGACCTCGAGAGTGTCGCCGGGGCGCACCAGAGTATCCGGCTTGGCGACGACGCGAACCATCTTGCCGTCCTGGTCGAGGCGCTTCAGGTAGAATTGCGTCGTCTTGGCGCGATAGGTGAAGCCGCCGGCGATCGCGACGGCGTTCAACGCCGTCATGTCGGTGACGTAGGGATAGTTGCCGGGCTTCTGGACCTCGCCGATGACGTAGAATGGGCGACGCGTCAGGACTTCCGCGCTGATGCTCGGGTTGACCAGATAGTCGGGTTCGAGCTTGGTGGCGATCGCCCGCTGCAGCTCGTTGGTCGTCATGCCGTTCGCCTTGACCTCGCCGATGAGCGGAAAGGCCAAGGTGCCGTTGCCGTCGAGCGTGTATTCGCCGGTGAGTGTCGGCTGGCCGAACACGGTGATGCGCAGGCGATCGTTGGCGCCGAGATGGTACTCGCTCTCGCGCCCGCCGGCGCGTGGGCGCACGCGGCCGTCGGAGGTGAGCTGCAGGCTTTGCGAGCCGGGAGGAACACTATCCTCGACGACCGGAGTCGGGTCGCTTTCGCAAGCGGCCAGTGCGAGTGTCGCCGCCAACAGGCCGCGCCGCCCGAGGGATGAATTTGTGGAGCGATCTGACGCCATGGCATCACCTTCGCGAAGGCGATCGTCGGAGATCGCCGGGTTCTTCCCCCGACTACATAACCACCGGCGCGACCCGTTTGGTTGTGACAACTCCGAGACAGATTTGAGCGTAGGATCTACCGGTGGTTGTGCGGCCGCACGGCCACGCAGGAGGGGAAGGATGGCTCGCAATGGGGCTGGCCTGGCGACGGACGCTTCGCATCCGCCGCCGAAAAACCCTTCGCTAACGCTCGGGATACGCAAGGATGACGCACGGGATGGCAGAAGGAGGGACCGCAGGGTGTTGCCTATCCCGCCCGGCGGTAGCTCGGTGGCGGCGACCCGCGCCATTGGGTGCTTCCTCCCTCAACTCGGGCCCCGTCCGGTTCGCGCCGGACGGGGCGCCTTTTTCCTTCGGTCGGCCGGTGGGCCGGGCTTGCGCAACAGCCCGCCGCGACACAGACGACACACTTCCTTTCGGATCACGACATGGCGGGAATACAGCCGGGCGGTATCGAGAGGACATCGAATTCATCCCGTCGCGCAATGGTGAACCCCATGGTTCGGCTATCCAACACCCTCCTTCGCAACGCCTCGGCGGTCGGCCATGTCCGCGCGAGAAGGCGGGGGCACCGCGGTCTGGCGATCGAGCACACGCTGATCGCCTTGCTCGTCGCGTTCACCGCCTTTCAGCTCGCCTTGGTCCTTGGGGCAAAAGTCGGCTTGCCGTAGTGGCCGCCGATGGCGACTCGCCGCCGGGGCATGCGTTCATTCTGAAGCCATTGAAAATCGGTCCGCTGGCCGCTCGTGTTACACTGCCTGTGTCGGCTCGTCGTGGCGTATGCATGGGGCGTTTGGCGGTCAATGGACTGGAGTTGGGGCTACCTCGTGCGGGCGGCCTTGGCTGGCCTGGTCGGCGGTGCGGTCAACTCGCTCGCCGGCGGCACGCCGATCACCTTTCCAGCCCTGACGGCGCTCGGCATTCCTGCCCTGCAGGCCAACGTCACGAACACGATGGCGCACATCCCCGGCTACCTGAGCGGCTCGATTGCCCGGCGTGAGGCCATTCCCGGGCAGCGCCGGCGCTGATGGGGCTGGTGATGTCGCAGACGCTGACCTGCATCAATGCCGTCCTGAGAGCCTGAGAGAGACGGCCAGCTTTCATCATCAGATCACAGGTAGCACATGCCTTCTTCCGCGCTTGTCCCCCTCGACTCCCTGACCGTCGACGTCATCACCGACAATGTGAGCGATACCTACGTCAGCAAGACCGCCTTCGCCGTGTCGGAAATGGCCAACATCCTGGCGGCGGGCGCCAAGGAGATTTCCGGCGAGACCCTGCTGGTCGCCAATCTCGGCTATGGCCTGCGCTTGCGCTCGCGGGTCGGCAGCACCGAGCACGTCATGCTGTTCGACACCGGCACCGAGGGCGCGGCCTTCCTGCGCAACTGCCGCAACGTCGGCATCGACCTCGGCGAGATCGAGGACATCGCCGTGACGCACGGCCATTGGGATCACATGGGCGCATTGCCGGCGGCGCTGCAGGCCATTGTCGGCCGGCGTGGCCGCAACAGCGTGCGCGTGCACGTCAATCCCGACATGTTCAACGAGCGCGGCGTGCTCCTGGCCAACGGCGCCATCTTCCCGGCCGCCCGCGTGCCGACGCCGGCGCAGATGGAGGCGATGGGCGCCCGCGTCGTCAACGACGGCGGCGAGCGCCTCCTGCTCGACGGGCATTTCTACTACAGCGGCGAGATCCCGCGCGTCAGCGCATTCGAAAAGGGCCGCGAGGACCACCTCTGCCGGCGCGACAACGAACCGGACTG
>Ga0310811_10010503_pt1 | contig 11967 bp, 10 predicted proteins | sample YCmetagenome_FD_207642 | JGI IMG/M metagenome (GOLD analysis project Ga0310811, IMG submission 207642) | Soil microbial communities from experimental microcosm in Duke University, North Carolina, United States - YC | ecosystem: Engineered > Artificial ecosystem > Soil microcosm > Unclassified ...
AGCCGGTGAACCTTGCCGATCACCGCGTTCCGCGTCACATTTCCGAGTTCCGCGGCGATCTGGCTGGCGGAAAGTCCGCCCTCCCAGAGCTTTTTGAGCTGCTCGACGCGATCCTCAGACCAGGTCAATACCGTCATTGTATTCTTCCCTTCGCACTGAGCCGGCCAAACGGGGGCAGCGCTGGCGATGCCAATTCTCAAAAATCCCTGCGGGCAGAATCCCTTAGCCTTCGCCGGGCGCGCAAACCGCGCCCGAACGTGTACGCCGTACAAATGGACTCTTGGGATCAGATCCGCCGCACGAGATGTCGTACCCGACAGCCCAGACGCTACAATATGGCGTGACTCTGGCGCAAGAGTCCCCGTCCGTGCGTCCACATGTTCCGACATCTAAGCATTGCAATTGGAGTTTGCCACGGCACCGGAATGTTACGGATTGCCTTATCTTGCAGTGCACGAAAGGCCTTTTAGCCGTGTTGACACGGACTGCCGCCCGCATAGAATGCCTGCCACGTGCCGCCCCGAAAAGGCGGCACGTTTTGTTTTCGCCAAGTTCTCGTTTTCGCGAAGACCGGCTGTGCGCGTTCGCGCCAATGCACGCTTTGTGGCTGGTCTCTAACCTTCTGTGATGGCCATGACCCATAGCGCCGCGTCGCATCTGCTTCCCGTTTTCGCCAGAGTGGAACTCGGCTTCGAACGCGGCGAAGGCGCGTGGCTGATATCGACCACCGGCGAGCGTTATCTCGACTTCACCTCGGGCGTTGCGGTGAATGCGCTCGGGCACGCGCATCCGCACCTGGTGGCGGCGTTGCAGGAACAGGCGACGAAGCTCTGGCACATGTCGAACCTGTTCAGGAGCCCGGACGGCGACAAGCTTGCGGCGCGGCTGTGCGAACAGAGTTTTGCCGATTTCGTGTTCTTCTGTAATTCCGGCGCGGAAGCGATGGAATGCGCGATCAAGATCGCGCGCCGCTATCATGCGTCCAAGGGAAACCCTGCGCGCTACCGCCTCGTCACCTTCGAAGGCGCGTTCCACGGCCGCACGCTGGGTACGCTGGCGGCGACCGGCTCGGCCAAATATCTCGAAGGTTTTGGTCCGCCGCTCGACGGCTTTGACCAGGTCGCGCATGGCGACCTCGACGCGGTGAAGAAGGCGATCGGGCCGGAGACTGCCGGCATCCTGATCGAGCCGGTGCAGGGCGAGGGCGGTGTCCGCACCGCGCCGAATGCGTTCTTCAAGGCGTTGCGCCAATTGTGCGACGACAAGGGCCTGCTCTTGATCTTCGACGAGGTGCAGACCGGCATGGGCCGCACCGGCGATCTGTTCGCCTACAAGCGCCTCGGCGTCACCCCTGATATCATGCCGCTGGCGAAGGCGCTCGGCGGTGGTTTTCCGATCGGCGCGTGCCTTGCGACCGCGGAAGCCGCCTCCGGCATGACGCCGGGTTCGCACGGCTCGACCTTCGGCGGCAATCCGCTGGCGATCGCCGCCGCCAACGCGGTGATGGACGTGATGCTGAAGCCCGGCTTCTTCGACCATGTGCAGAAGATGTCGCTGCTCTTGAAACAGAAACTCGCCTCCGTGGTCGATCGCTATCCCGCCGTTCTGTCGGAAGTCCGCGGCGAGGGCTTGCTGGTCGGTGTCAAGGCCGTGGTGCCCTCGGGCGATCTGGTCACCGCGCTGCGCGACCAGAAACTGCTGACGGTCGGCGCCGGCGACAATGTCGTGCGTTTCCTCGCGCCCCTGATCGTCTCGGAATCCGAGATCGAGGAATCCGTCGCCCGCCTCGAGCGCGCCTGCGTCGCGCTGTCCGCGGACAAGAAGAAGGCGGCAGGGTGATGAGTAAACCCCTTCGTCATTTCCTCGACATCAGCGAGTTGCCGCCGAAGGAGTTGCGCAACATGCTGGCCGCCAGCGTCGCCATGAAGGCGAAGCAGAAGGCGCACGAAATCAGCAAGCCGCTCGAAGGCAAGACGCTGGCGATGATTTTCGAGCGGCCGTCGACCCGGACGCGGGTGTCGTTCGACGTCGGCATGCGCCAGCTCGGCGGCGAGGCCATCATGCTGACCGGGGCCGAGATGCAGCTCGGCCGCGGCGAAACCATCGCCGACACCGCGCGCGTGCTGTCGCGCTACGTCGATGCGATCATGATCCGGATTCTGAACCATGATGCGCTGCTGGAGCTTGCCGCCAACGCCACCGTGCCCGTCATCAACGGGCTGACGCGGCGCTCGCATCCCTGCCAGATCATGGCCGACGTGATGACCTTCGAGGAGCACCGCGGGCCGATCGAGGGCCGCACGGTGGCCTGGAGCGGCGACGACAACAACGTGCTGGCGTCATGGGCGCATGCGGCCGAACGACTGAAGTTCAAGCTCAATGTCGCCACCCCGCCGCAGCTGGCGCCGAACAAGGCGATGAAGGACTGGATCAAGGCAAGCCAGGCGCCGGTCGTGCTCGGCAACGATCCGGAAGAGGCCGTGCGCGGCGCCGATTGCGTCGTCACCGACACCTGGGTCTCGATGGGCGACAAGGAAGGCGAGCATCGCCACAACGTGCTGAGGCCCTACCAGGTCAACGCCCATTTGATGTCGCTGGCAAAACCCGATGCGCTGTTCATGCACTGCCTGCCGGCCCATCGCGGCGACGAAGTCACCGACGAGGTGATCGACGGCCCGCAATCGGTGGTGTTCGACGGCGCCGAAAATCGCCTGCACGCGCAAAAGGGCATTCTGGCCTGGTGCTTCAACACGGTGGCGTAGCGGCAGAACAAAGCGCCTGGCTGTTTGCGTTCCCCGGACGCTGCGTAGCGCGAAGCGGTGCGCTGCAGAGCCGGGGTCCATGCGTATCGCATGAATGGGTCCCGGCTCCGCGGAGCAGCGTTACACGCTGCACCGCGTCCGGGACACGATATCACCCCTTTCGATTCCGGTTCCCCGACCCCAGATAAAGCGCCATGGTTTCACAATCCCCCGACACGAAAATCACGCCCTCCGCGCCGATCCGCGCGCCATCGGCGGTTCCCGTCGACGATGCGGCGCTGCCGTTCGAGGTCGACGCGCTCGATCTGCGCGGCCGTATGACCCGGCTTGGCCCCGCGCTCGATGACATCCTGACCAGGCATGATTACCCCGCGCCGGTCGGCAAGCTGCTCGGCGAGGCGATCGTGCTCACGACCTTGCTCGGCTCGTCCCTGAAGTTCGACGGCCGCTTCATCCTGCAGACCCAGACCGATGGCCCGGTCTCGTTCCTGATCGTGGATTTCCAGGCGCCGGATCGCCTGCGCGCCTATGCGCGCTACGATGCGGCGCGGCTGAAGGACGGCCAGGATTCAGGTGCGCTGCTCGGCAAGGGCCATCTTGCGATGACCATCGATCAGGGCGCCGACATGAGCCGCTATCAGGGGCTGGTGGCGCTCGACGGCGGCAATCTGGAGGACGCGGCGCACGAATATTTCCTGCGCTCGGAGCAGATCCCGACCCGGGTCCGGCTTGCGGTCGGCGAGGAATGGCGCGGCAGTGGCGAAGGCCCGAAGCACCGCTGGCGCGCCGGCGGCATGCTGCTGCAATTTTTGCCCAAGGCGCCGGAGCGGGCGCGGCAGGCCGACCTCCATCCCGGCGACGCGCCGCAAGGCGCGGTCACCCATGCGGTCGCGGACGACGACGCCTGGGTCGAGGGCCAATCCCTGATCGCCACCGTCGAGGACGTCGAACTGATCGATCCGGATCTGTCAGGCGAGCGGCTGCTCTATCGCCTGTTCCACGAGCGCGGCGTGCGGGTGTTCGCGCCGTTGCCGCTTCGCGCGCAGTGCTCGTGCTCGCGCGATGCCGTCTCCGCCATGCTGAAAAGCTTCGCCGCAAAAGACCGCGCGGAAATGGTCAAGGACGGCAAGGTGGTGGTGACCTGCGAGTTCTGCTCGTCGGTCTATCAATTCACGCCGGAAGAGGCGGGTGTGGAGTAGGCGTTTCCAGCGAAACGCCCGGCGGAATCGCGAAGGTATGTTTTTTCGTCATTGCGAGCGAAGCGATGCAATCCATCTCGCCGCACGAAGAAAGAATGGATTGCTTCGTCGCTAACGCTCCTCGCAATGACGAGTTCTGTAGGGTGGGCAAAGGCGCGCCTGCGCCGTGCCCACCATCTATCCGAAGATCGCTTGTCGAATCGTTGGCGCGCGGAGCCTGTCATCGGGCACGCAATCGCGCGACCTGGTGGCTCTGCGCGCCTGTTAGTTCAACACCCGCCTGCTGTCGGGGCTGTCCAGTGAAAACGTCGGCACGTCGATTTCAAAATGCTCGCCGCTTTCGCTGACCATCTGATAGCGCCCGGTCATGAAGCCCGAGGCGGTGGTCAGCGGCACGCCGGAGGTGTATTCGAAGCGTTCGCCCGGCGCGAGCACCGGCTGCTTGCCGACCACGCCTTCGCCGCGAAAGACCTGCTTGCGGCCGGCTGCGTCGGTGACGATCCAGTGCCGCGTCCGCAACTGCACGGTCTCGTGGCCGGAATTGATGATGACGATGGTGTAGGACCAGAAATACTGGCCCTTGTCGATCACCGAGCGCCCCGGCTGGAAATTCGGTTCGACGGTGACTTCGATCTGGCGGGTGACGGCGCGGTACATGGACAAAAGCTTCCGGAATTCCTGCCATTCATCATAGCGAAGAAACCCGATGGAACCAATCGCGGGGAGGGCCGGCCGGCGTCGGGCGATCGTGGTTTTCCATCCTCGTTTCAACATAGTTTCGCCCTAAGACGCAGCTTGCGCGGTTCCCGTCCCTTTCTGCCTTTGGTCTACCTTGCCTTGCTTGCAAACGGCGGGCCGATATTATCTTTGGTGCCGTGCCATTCGTGTAAATCCGACGGCCAAAACGGTGCCCGATGACGTCCATTGCCGATCCAGTTGCCGGACCATCCGTTGCGGAGACGGACGGGCGCGCAACGGCGGATGCCGCGGCGGCGACGTCCGCGCCGGCAATCACGCTGCCGGTGGCCGGCGAGCGCGAATTGCGGCTCGATCTGTTTCGCGGGCTCGCGCTGTGGCTGATCTTCGTCGATCATTTGCCGCCGAACATCCTGACCTGGCTGACGATCCGCAATTACGGCTTTTCCGACGCCACCGAGATCTTCATCTTCATCTCCGGCTACACCGCCGCCTTCGTCTATGGCCGCGCGATGCTGGAGGTGGGCTTCGTGGTGGCGACCGCGCGGATCCTGCGGCGGGTCTGGCAGATCTACGTCGCGCATGTGTTCCTGTTCACGATCTTCCTGGCCGAGATCTCCTACGTCGCCACCAGCTTCGAGAACCCGCTCTACACCGAAGAAATGGGCATCATGGATTTCCTCAAGCAGCCGGACGTCACGATCGTCCAGGCGTTGCTGCTGCGATTCCGGCCGGTCAACATGGACGTGCTGCCGCTCTACATCGTGCTGATGCTGTTCCTGCCGCTGATCCTGTGGCTGATGAAATGGAAGGCCGACGTCACGCTGGCGCTGTCGGCCGTGCTTTATGCGGTAACCTGGGAATATGATCTGTATCTGACGGCCTATCCGAACGGTTCGTGGGCGTTCAATCCCTTCGCCTGGCAATTGCTGTTCGTGTTCGGCGCCTGGTGCGCGCTTGGTGGCGCTCAGCGCATGTCGCGGATCCTGTCGTCGCCGGTGACGTTATGGATTTGCGTCGTCTATCTGATCGCCTCCTTCTACGTCACGCTGACCTGGTACGTGCCTCAGTTCAGCCACCTCCTGCCGCGCCGCCTCGAGCAGTGGATGTATCCGATCGACAAGCCAAATCTCGACGTGCTGCGCTTTGCGCACTTCCTGGCGCTGGCGGCGATCACCGTGCGCTTCCTGCCGCGGGACTGGTCGGGGCTGAAATCGCCCTGGCTGCGACCATTGATCCTGTGCGGCCAGCATTCGCTTGAGATATTCTGCCTCGGCGTCTTCCTGGCCTTTGCGGGGCATTTCGTGCTTGCCGAGATTTCAGGCGGTGCCGCACTGCACGCGTTGATCAGCATTTGTGGAATCCTGATCATGTACGCAACGGCGTGGGTGATTTCGTGGTACAAACATTCTGCCGACAAAGGTGCGTCGAAAACAAAAAGCACCGGCGGCAACGCCGATCTGGCGGGAGGGAGCGTATGAGGTTCGGTATCCAGGCTGCGCTAGGCCTGACGCTGTTGGCCGCTCTTTCGGCCGCAGGCTTCGCGCGCGCCGAAGATGCCCCCAAGGTCGACGCTGCCCCGCCCTGCGACGTGCCCGCCTATCTCCTCAACAGCGAGAGCGCGCTTCCGAAAGTGGCTGACGCGGTCAAGAACGGTCGGCCACTGACCATTCTGGTGGTGGGCAGCCGCTCTTCCACTATCGCTTCCTCGGAAAGCAGCGCCTACCCCGCACAGCTGCAGGCGGCCCTGAAGGAGAAGCTGCCGCAGGTCCCGGTCACTCTATCCGTAGAACTACAGACCTCGAAAACGGCCGAGGAAGTGGATACATCCCTCGTTAAGCTGGTGGAGGCCAAAAAGCCTACTTTGGTTATCTGGCAGACCGGCACGGTCGATGCTATGCGATCCATCGATCCTGATGATTTTCGCAGCGCTGTCGACGAAGGTGTTGCTGCGCTGCAAAACGCGGGTGCCGATGTGGTTTTGATCAATCTGCAATACAGTCCGCGTACGGAGACGATGATTTCCGCGCCGCCATACCTGGATAATCTGCGTGTGGTGGCGCAACAGCACGAGGTTCCGCTGTTCGACCGGTTCGCCATCATGCGTCATTGGAGCGAGGCCGGCGATTTCGACCTGTTCAGCACCTCGCATGGCGTTGACCTGGCCAAGCGAGTTCATGGCTGTCTCGGCCGCGCGCTGTCGAAATTTGTACTCGATGCGGCCCGTTTGGGCCCGGCGCAGCAGAATTAGGGAACGAGCGTTAATGAGTTGTCACCACCCTTTTCGCCTGACGACATGGCTGGCGGCAGTCGCCACGGCAGGCGTTGCGCTGCTGACGCCGCCATGCGTAGCGCCGCTGCGCGCGCAAGCCGCCCAGCAGGCGACGCTTTCCGATAAGGCCAAGACCGAAGCCACCAGGCCACCGGCGTCACCGACTACGGGCGCGGGCAATGTGGCCGCCGTCGATTCGTCCGGTGCCGCTGCGCCCGCGCAGAGGAGCATCGCCAGCAAGGCGATCGAGACGGTGAAGGAGGTCGCGAAATCGGCGACCGATATCTTCAGCCGGGTGCCCTGCCTGCCGTCGAAGGGCACCGCCAAAATGGTCGGATCGCTGCCGCGCGTCGCGGGCAAGCTCGCCGCCGGACAGCCGGTGCTGATCATCGCATTCGGCTCGTCGTCGACCAACGGTCACGGCGCGTCGTCGCCGGAATTCCGCTACCCCAACCGTCTTGCGGCGCAGTTGCGCCGGCAATATCCATCGGCCGACATCAGCGTCCTGATTCGTGCCAAGGGCGGCGAAGACGCACCGGAAATGCTGAAACGGCTGCAGGTCGAGGTGCTCGACATGAAGCCCGACCTGGTGATCTGGCAGGTCGGCACCAACGCCGTGCTCCGCAACCTCGATCCCGCCGACACCGCGCTCATGGTCGAAGACGGCGTCGCGCGCATTCAGGCACTGGGCAGCGACGTCGTGCTGGTCGATCCGCAATATTCGCCGAGGGTCAATGAGCACGCCGAAACCGCCGGCAAGATGGTGAAGCTGCTCAGCAGGGTCGCCGAGCTTCGCCACGTCGGCGTATTCCCGCGCTTCGAGGTGATGCGCGACTGGCACGAGAGGCAGGCGATCCCGATGGACAATTTCGTGATCTCCGACGGCCTGCACATGAACGACTGGGGCTACGCCTGCTTCGCGCAGCTGCTCGGCGACGACATCATCAAGTCGGTCGGCCAGATCAAGCTCGGCGTCAACGTGCCGTCCGATGTGCGGACGTATCGGCCGATGTAGTTTTGGCGAATAGGGAGTAGCGAATAGCGAATAGGGAAGACACCACTCGCCATTCGCCACTCGCCTCCTCACGCCTTTTCCAGCGCCTGCTCGAAATCCTCGATCAAATCATCGGCATGCTCGAGCCCGGCGGAGAAGCGAATAAAACCCTCGCTGATGCCGAGTTCGCTGCGCGCTTCCGGCGTCAGGCGCTGATGCGTCGTGGTCGCCGGATGCGTGACAAGGCTTTTGGCATCGCCGAGATTGTTCGATATCCGCGAGATCTGCAGGGCGTTGAGGCAGCGGAACGCACCCGCCTTGCCGCCCTTGACCTCGAATCCGATCAGGGTCGAGCCCGCACGCATCTGCTTCTTCACCAAAGCCGCCTGCGGGTGATCGGCGCGGCCGGGATAGATCAGCCGCGAAACTTTTGGATGCTCGGCCAGCGCATTGGCGACCTTGGCGGCGGTCTCGGTCTGCGCACGGACGCGTACCGCCAGCGTCTCCAGTCCCTTCAGCAAAATCCAGGCGTTGAACGGCGACATCGACGGACCGGTCTGGCGCATGAAATTATGGATGTGTTCGGCGATGAAGGCTTCCGACGACAGGATGACGCCGCCGAGGCAGCGGCCCTGGCCGTCGATGTGTTTTGTCGCGGAATACACCACGACGTCGGCGCCGAGCGCCAGCGGGCTCTGCCAGATCGGGGTCGCGAACACGTTGTCGACGATCAGCCGCGCGCCGCCGGCATGCGCGATCTCGGCAATCGCCGAAATATCCAGCACGTCGAGCGTCGGATTGGTCGGGCTCTCCAGAAAAAACGACTTGGTGTTCGGCCGCAATGCGCGCTGCCACTGGTCGAGATCGAAACCGTCGACCAGCGTCGTCTCGATGCCGTAGCGCGGAAGCAGGTCCTGCACAACGTAAAGACAGGAGCCGAACAGGGCTTTCGAAGCGACCACATGGTCGCCGGCCCGAAGCGGTGCGAGGATCGCGGTGGTCACCGCGGCCATGCCGGTCGCGGTCGAGCGCGCGGCTTCCGCGCCCTCCAGTTCGATCATGCGGCGCTCGAACATCGCGATCGTGGGATTGGAATACCGCGAATAGATGAAACCGGGATCCTGACCCTTGAAACGCGCCTCGCACTGCTCTGCGCTGTCGTAGACATAGCCTTGGGTGAGAAACAGCGCTTCCGACGTCTCGCCGAATTGCGAGCGCAGGGTCCCGCCATGGACCAGGCGGGTTTCGGGACGATAGCGGGTGTTAGCTTTAGCCTCAGACATGTGACCTCCGTCGTGACCACCATTGAAAATGGTCACAAAAAACCGGCCTGGAAAAATTTCCACAGGCCGGGATCACACGTGTCCCCGGCCTGTTTAGCGACTTATTTAACGTGGCTGCAAGCCGGCCGGCTCAAATCACCACGGGATAAGTCATGCTGATATTCCCTCGCGCCCTTTCCGTCAAGCCGCCCATCGGATAACCCCTAAATGCCCATATTTATGAGGTTTGGATGACATTTGGGGTCATTCCCGTGGGCCATCCTGAGGACCGCGCCGTGCCGTTCACGCTTCCGCCCGACGCCAACGGAATTCTGCCTGACCGCATGATCGCGGCGATGGCGGATGCGGGGCTGATCCTGCCGGCCTATCCCTTTGTCGAAAGCCAGATCCAGCCCGCGAGCCTCGATCTGCGGCTCGGCGATATCGCCTATCGGGTCCGCGCGAGTTTTCTGCCCGGCCCGGGCGCAACCGTCGCCGAGCGCATCGATGAGTTGAAGCTGCACGAGATCGACCTCACGGATGGTGCGGTGCTGGAGACCAATTGCGTCTACATCGTGCCGCTCTTGGAGAGTCTGGCGCTGCCGCCGGAGATCGTGGCTGCCGCAAACCCGAAGAGTTCCACCGGGCGGCTCGACGTCTTCACCCGCGTGATCGCCGACGGCACGCGCCGCTTCGACATGATCGGCGCCGGCTATCACGGTCCGCTCTATGCCGAGATCAGCCCGAAGACCTTTCCGGTATTGCTGCGCGAGGGATCGCGGCTGTCACAGGTGCGCTTCCGAACCGGCGATGCGATCCTGGGCGTCGACGAACTCGACGCGTTGCATGATGCGGAGCGGCTGGTCGATATCGACGACGCCGATCTCGCCAATGGTGTCGCGCTGAGCGTCGATCTCTCCAGCGAAGATGCCGGCGGCTTCGTCGGCTACCGCGCCAAGCGCCACACCGGCGTGGTCGATATCGACCGCCGCGCCGGCTACGCCGTCGGTGAATTCTGGGAGCCGATCGCGGCGCGCCCCGACGGCAGCCTCATTCTCGATCCCGGCGAGTTCTACATCCTGGCTTCGAAGGAAGCCGTGCAGGTGCCTCCGGACTACGCCGCCGAGATGGTGCCGTTCGATCCCCTGGTCGGCGAATTCCGCGTCCACTATGCCGGCTTTTTCGATCCCGGCTTCGGCTATGCCGGCGCCGGCGGGCAGGGCTCGCGCGCTGTTCTGGAAGTGCGCTCGCGCGAGGTGCCCTTCATCCTCGAGCACGGCCAGATCGTCGGCCGGCTGGTCTATGAAAAAATGCTGGCGCGGCCGGATGCCATGTACGGCCAGCGCATCGGCTCCAACTACCAGGCGCAGGGCCTGAAGCTGTCGAAGCATTTCAAGGTGTAATGCTCTCGTGTTCCGGACGCGGCGCTGCGCGTAGCGGTGCGACGCAGAGCCGGGACCCATCTCGCAGTTCAACAAGCGTGGGCCCCGGCTTAGCAGCGCACCGCTATGCGCTGCGCAGCATCCGGGGCACGAGATCGAAGCCGATATTCGCAAGTCAATAAGACGGGAGTGGACATGACTGGAGAACAGGAGCGTGCCCAGCACGCGCAGTGGGCCAAATGGCGCGGCGTCGCCGATCTCTACCATGCGTTTTTCACCGGCCTCATCCTCACCGTCGTCTCCCGGCGCGGCACGGCGGATGCCGCCGAATTCGTGTTCCGGGTGTTTCGCCGCCAGCAGCAGGAGCGCTTCCTGCCCGGGCTGGTCAAGCTCGGCCTCGATCATCTGCCGCCCGCGGTCGCGGCCGCGCAGTATCACTATCTCTCCAACTGGATCGGCGGCGTCCATGTCGAATACATGTACGAGACCGACGCTAAGGCCTGGATCCGCTACCCCCCGCCGCGCTGGATCTGGCGCGGTACGGCGATCTGCGGCGTGCCCGGCGAAGTGTCGCGCGCGATGCTGCGGGGATGGCACGCCAACAATGGCGTAGCGCTCGGCAATACAAAACTCGGCTTCGTCTGCACCAAGCAGAGCGTCGACGGCCAGGACGGCCTGGAAGGCTATTACTGCGAATACGATCATCCGCTCGAGCTCGATGCGCGGCTGGTGTTCGCGCGGCATCTCGAGGCGCCGTTGTTCGATCCCGCCGCAGCCCCGGCGCTGCCGGTTGCGAGCTGGCCAAAGCCGCGGCTGGAAAAAGCCTATCGCAACTACGCGATGGAATATGTGAAGACCGCTGCCCCCGTGATGGTGCAATGCTTCGGTCCGGAGGATGCAGGATATCTCCTGCACCTCACGGGCAAGCTGATCGGCATGCAGTATTTCGACGAGATCGCGCAAAGCCTTGGCGCGCGCCGCGGCGGCGCAAGGGAGTTTGCAGCTTTCCTGAGGGTCCTGTTCGAGTCGCAGGATGATGCCGCGGAGATCACCGAGTCCCAGGGCGCGTTCGAAATCCGGCAGCAGAGCTGGAAGCTGATGGCGGACGTCGGCGATTACCATTCGGCCTGCGCCAGCGTCCTGCAGGGATTGTTCGAGGGCCTGGCGGCCGGCTGCGGCCGTCATATTCCCGTGCATTTGAAGCCCACGGCAGGCGGTAGAGCCCCGTTCGTCTGGTCCATCGGCTAGCCACTTCCCCTCTCGGAGGAGAGGCAAAAAAAGGCACTCGCCTGCAATCGCGCAGGCCCCCATTGCGTCCCGCGCACGTGGAATCAGCTTTTGCCGTGCTAGGAAAGCGCACGGCGCAGCCGAAAAATGCGCGCACTGAATGGGCGCGTGAT
>Ga0310811_10010504_pt1 | contig 11966 bp, 8 predicted proteins | sample YCmetagenome_FD_207642 | JGI IMG/M metagenome (GOLD analysis project Ga0310811, IMG submission 207642) | Soil microbial communities from experimental microcosm in Duke University, North Carolina, United States - YC | ecosystem: Engineered > Artificial ecosystem > Soil microcosm > Unclassified ...
GACCAGTCGCTGACGTACGATCTCGCGCTCGCGGTGCCGCGCTCGCTGCTCGGCCCCGCGGCGACATCGACGATCACCAGGCTCGCGTCGAAGGCCGGCCAGCTCGGGGCACAGCTTCCCGCGGGCGACGTCGTGCAGCTCGCCGCCAAGGTCACCGGCACCGTCGCGAATCCGAATGTCGCGACGAATTTTGCCGGCATGGCCGCATCGATGAAGGATGCCACGCAGACGGCGGCGCAGCAGATCGCGGCGAACGTCACGCAAACGGGGAAAGAGAAAGTCGACTCGGCGGCCGAGGCGGCGAAGGCCAGGGCGAGCGCCGAGGCGATCCGAATCGTCGCGGAGGCAGAGCGTCAGGCGGACACGATCCGGGCGACGGCAAAAACCGTCGCCGACAACATGCGTCGCGAAGCGGACGCGCGGATCGACTCACTCGTCGCAAAGGCGACGAACCCCATCGCCAAGCTCGCGGCGCAGAAGACGGCCGATCGGTTGCGCGCTCAGACCAACCAGCAGGCCGACAAGGTCGTTCAGGCGGCAAATACGCGCGCAGATTCGCTTGTCGCGCAGGCGAGGCAGAAAGCGGCCGGAATGACGAAGGGCGAACCGTAGAGGCCGGCGCTTAGAGCGTTCGCGGGGTAGCCGCGACGTCTCGCCTTCGTTGTATCAGCGGCTTGGTTGAGCCGCACGTGCCAGGATACGAAAGGTCGGTTCGAAATACCCGTCAGGCTCGTGCGGGACACCACCGGTGAACGTGAACCGGAGCACCTTGGGCGATGTCTTGCTCTTGGGCGCGAGTATCCCGCTCGGCTCGGCACTGAACGTCCACACCGCGCCTATTCCCGCGCCGCCATTGTCGGCGTTCGCCGGCTTGAAGTTCTCGAGTCCAATCGGCTTCTCTCCCTGCCTCGCGAGCCGCTCGAGAATGATCTCGATCGGCTCGGGCATGGGACGCGTCGTCGGATTCACGACGCGCACGCTGACCTCGAGCGTTCGTCGGGCAAAGTCGATCGTCGGGCTACTCACCTCGAAGGTCAGCTCCTGCGTAACATCCACTTTCCCGGCGGGAACGACGGCCGCCGCCCGCGTCGTGTGTGCGGCATTCCCCGCACGCGCCGCGACGACCAGCGGCGGATCTACCTCGAACGAGGTGTACCAGAGCTGCAGCGTACCCGTCGCGCCATTGATCCACGCCGCGTGGAAAGTCCCATCCGCATCGGCGACGAGTCCCTGCGTGTCACCGCCATTTGGAAAACGGATCGGCACGTACGCCGCGATTCCAAACCCCGGCCTCGGCTCACTCGGGTTGGTCCAATTGTCGTACTGGTCCCACGCATTCAGCACCCAGTTGCCCGGCTCATTCGTGCACGTCGGAGCGTCGCTCAGTTTGACGTTTGGGAGAAAGGTCTCGCCTCCATTCGTGGAGATCGCACCATAGAGCCGCCAACACTGGTTGTTCGGATCTTCACGCCGATCGTTCCAGATGACGCCCACGATTCCGTCGCGGTTCACGGCAAGTGCTGGATTGCCGGGGTCGCGCCCGTTCGTGTTGTCGTTGACGATACTGGTCGTCCACGTCTTCCCGAGATCGCTCGAGCGTCCGAGCCGCACCACGTAGGCTTTGTGCTCAGCGTCCCAGTCAGTCCACACGAGATAGAGGCGGCCGCGGTACGTGCCCCGCGACTGATCGAGCGCCGTTCGTGGCGCCGACGTTGCCTGACTTCCGCGGAAGCCGCGCATCGTATGGTAGAGCGGCCCCTCGCGTATCGGGAAAAAGGATCGGCCGCCGTCGTCTGACACCAACACCCGGAACTTCAGCGTGGCCATCGAATCCGGCTCTGCTTTCGGAACCGTGTCGCGCAAGTCCACCGCACCAACGAAGGGCATGACGAGCACGCCGTCGGGCGTGACGAGCATGTCCGTGAGGAGCCCTCGAATCGGCACCGTTGGATCGGCACCGCCCAGGTCGCGGGTCAGGAGTTGGGGGTAACCGAAGCTGCGTCCGTCGTCGTCGGATCGACTGAGAAGAAAAGGACCGAACTGGCCTCCAACGTAGATGGTGCCGTCGAGCCGACTTCCGCTGGTGTCGAACGCCATGTACGGACGGTCGCGGTAGTGCAGCGATTGTGGGTTGACCCAGCTTCGCCCGCCGTCAGTCGAGCGGCTCACGACGGTCGTCGGCTTTCCATCTACCCGCGTACCCAGTCCGAACAGTGGCGTGCCCTGACGCGTGATGTAGACGATTGGATCTCCGCCAATGAAAAGCGCGCTGTCGCGCGGCGCGATGCGCGAGGCAGTCCAATGCCGTCCGGCGTCGAAAGTCACGTACACGTTCGTCCCCAACTTGCCGCTCGGCCGGCCAACCATCGACGCCGCGATCATGTGCGTCGCGTCGCGCGGGTCGAGCGCCAGCCAACTCTCGAGGTGCGGCCATCGCGGATGCGCAGTCGAGATCTGACTCGAGCGAAGGACGCGGATGGCGGGTGCGGATTGCGACATCGCCCGTTGGCTAACCACCGTCAGAGCACACGCCCACACCACCACACCGATGCGACGCACGACGTCTACTCCCCGAACCGAGCGCCGAAGAGTATGGCTCGCCCGCGCGACGGTGATTCCTTGAGAAGCTCGCCGTCCTGACGGTTCGACAGATTATCCACGTTCAAGAAGACAGCGAGTCTGTCGTTCACCGGCTGCGTCACTCCGGCGCGGAGCTTCACGAAGCCCGGCAGGCTCGGCCAGTAGTCGCGCTGGCTCGGCGTGTCGTCGATGCATGGCGCCAGCTTATACAGGCAGGAGACGAAGCCGACGGGATCCTCGGTGCGTCGCGAGCCAATGTACGTCGCGCCGAGCTCCAACCGCGTCGCTCGGTGCGTGCGCCGGTTCATGAATGACGGCAGGTCGAACGCCAACGTGCCACCCGCCGTGTGTCGAGGGACGTAGAGCAGTTCATCGCCAGGAATGAGCAAACCCTGATACGCGCTGGACAACGATTTCACATCGCTCTTGGTGTACGTATATGAAGCGGTCAGCTCGGCGATGCCCAGTCGAGAGCGCACCCCTAGTTCGAGTCCGCGATTCCCTACTTTGCCGAGGTTCTGATACTGGGTGATGTTGCTGGTGCCTTTCGCCGGATCGGCATAGCTCAACACCGTCTGATCGATGAGGTCCTTTGCCGTTTGATTGAAATACGTCGCCTCGAGCGACAGCGCGCCCTTCTCGAGATCGAGATCGAAGCCGGCGTCGAAGCCGTGCTGTACTTCGGGGCGCAGATTCGGGTTGGCACGCTGCACAAAGAACGGCGATGCCGCACCGCCCGTCTGCCCCGGACGCGGCGGCCGCAAGCTCGTCCCGAACGCTGCACGAGGCTTGAGTGTCGCCTGCGACCCGAGATCGATGAGGTAGGCGACTCCAGCGCGCGGAGCCCAGATCACCTTTTCGTTCGCGCCGAAGTTGCTGTTGTGCTCCACTCGGAGCGCGCCGGTCAGGAAGATGCGATCGTTGACACCAAGCACTTCCTGGGCAAAGTAGCCCTGATTGTTGGTGAGCTGCTCCGGGCTGACGAATGATGTCCCCTCGACCGGCTGCTGAAAGTCGGTCGCGCGGTCATAGAAGTCGGCACCCAGGAATCCGCTCGCACCGCGCGCCAGCTCGATGCCTCCCGTCGTGGTGGACGTCAAACCCGGCGATGGTCGCACGCTCAGCGTGGAGTTGAGCCGAGCGGACAACTGATCGAGCGTCTCCAACGACATGCTGTACGTGGTGTCCCCGGGCGATGCGCGTCTCGGCTTGTATCGTTGTCCGCGATCCGAGATGCCGTTCCACCCAACGGTGAGACTCGTCTGCCACCGCTCGTCCGGAGCGTAGGTCGCCGACGCGCCGAGGAGCTGATTGGTCGTGGTAAAGTCGGTGTTTTGTGATACGCCATACTCGGGAACGAGCGGCGCGAGCACCTTGAACCCGGGAGGGTTGGCCATGCCGATGACTCGATTCGAGTACATCGACGTCAGAGAGAACCTGAACGGACCCTGGAGAAACGTCGCGCGCCCGTTGAAGCCGGCTTCGCGGATGTCTCCCTGTTCGACGTAGGCGCCGGACGAGAGGAGCGAGCCACCCACGGAATAGGTAAAGCCCTGGCCGCCCCCGGACAGCGTGAGCCGATCCTCGGTCGTCACGGGACTGTGGCTCACGAAGTTCGAGGCGGAGGTGCCGATGCTCGCCGAGCCGCTGAGTCGCGGACCTCCGAGCGCTCCGCTCTTCGTGAAGATGAGCAGCACTCCACCGCTCGCGTCCGAGCCATATATCGTCGTTGCCTGCGGGCCTCGCAGCAGTTCCATGCGCTCGACGTTCTGCATGTCGAGGCTCGAGATCAGCGCCGTGGTTGGCAACTCCACGCCATCGACGTACACCTTGACCAGGTTCTCGAGATCCAGGCTGGCGCGCCCTCGTACAAACAGGTAGGTCCCGGATTGATTCGGCGACCCCTCGATCCCGATGATTCCCGGAATGTCTCCGCGGAACATCTGGTCGAGGCGCGTCCGCGACGGCGTGTGGATCTGTTCCTCTTCGATCACGGCCACCGGAACCGGCGTCTCACGTCGACGCGTCTCGACGACGGTGCCGGCGACGATCATCTCATCGAGCGTCGACGCGGTTTGTGGAAGAGCGACGTCGATGGTCGTTGTTTGTCCATCGAGCACGTCGACCGCGCGAGTCACCCGCCGGTAGCCGAGACGCTGCAGCTCGATGGTCTGTGTACCCGCTGGGACTCCGACCAGCGTGAACTGTCCGTCAATCTGCGTTCGCGTCCGGATCTGCGCGCCCAACACCGACACGGTCACGCCAGCCACTGGCGCACGAGATGCCGAGTCGACGACCGTCCCGCGTATCGTCCCTGCCGGGACGATCTCGCGGTGCGCGCGCGTCACGATGGCGAGGCGATTGTCCGTCGTTATCACCACATCGAGGTCTTTGTCAAAGAGCAACTCCGTGAGAGCGGCGGCGAGGGTGAGTCCGCGGGCGTCCATCCGAACCCGCCGATCCAGCCCGGCTACATCGCGACTGAACGCGAACTGCATCTTGCTCTGGACGGACAGGGACCGCAGCGCATCCCTGAGCGTCACGTCCTCGAATCGCGCATCGACACGCACTCCAAGCAGCGACACGCGCGCCGGCTCGATGGTCACCATTCGTCCGCCGACACGAGAAAAGAAGTGGGGTCCTCGCGCGTCCATCCCGACCGTACCCACCTGTGCGGTGACCAGCGACGTCGCGCTCAACGAAAGCGCGAGGAAAACCGAAAGGCCTTTCATCGGAGGTTCTCCGGCGAGAAAGAGTCAGCGAGGATTGCGATCGATGGGCGATGGGCGAGTCGAGCGCGTCGGGTCGTCGTGAGCCACGAGCATCTCGCCCTGACGCTCGAAGCGGGTATTCGTCGTGAGCGCGACGAGATCGAGAATCTCGTTGAGTGGTTCGTTGCTGAACGTCCCGCTGAAGCGGCGATCCGCGATGTCGGGATCAGCGATGCGGTAGTCCATTGCGTGCCACCGCGAGAGCGTCTCCAGCACCTCACTCAGCGGCGCGTCCGCAAAGACGAGACGGCCCTCGAGCCAGGCGACGTAGCTCTCGACCGAGACATTGCGACGTTCACGAAGCTCGCCGCTGGCGCTGATCGTGCCGAGAGATCGCGGCCGGAGGAACAGACTGTCTGGGGAGCGCGCACTGTCGCCAACACGCTTCTCGGAACGCAGCACAACCAGGCCTTCGACAACGACGACGGCGAGCGGTTCTCGTGGAAAGGCACGAACCACAAAGCGCGTGCCGACATCTCGCGTGCTGCCGAGCTGAGTGTGAATGACGAGCGGCGCATGTCCATGCGCTCCCGCCGTGACGTATGCTTCTCCTTCCAGATCCAGATCGCGAGAAGCCCCGAGCATGTCGTTGGGGTATCGCAGCCGGCTCCGTGGCGCCAGGCGGATTTCAGTGCCGTCGGGAAAACGGAGCTGCGCGGTTTCCCCGCGCTTCGTGCTGACTTCGCGAACGATGGCCGTCGCGATCGGCGGCGGTGACGGCCGATGCGTGGAGCGCGCGATGACACTGATTCCGACGGCGATCACACACGCCGCGGCCAGACCCCACGCCGGGCGACGCCAGCGACTCCCAGCCTTCCGACCCTCTGTCCATCTCAATCGGGTCGACGACGTCGTTGCCAACGGCTGCATTTGCTCTTCGCGCGCCCGCGCTCGAATCGTGCTGAGCGCGGCCTCGGCATCCCACTCTCTGGGCAGATGCCCGGCGTCTGCCCACGCGCGCTGAAGCTGCTTGTATTCCCAGCGGCGCGCTGGGTCGGCATCCAGCCATAGACGAAATGCGACCATCTCGTCTTCGCTCAGCTCATTGGCGAGCGCGCGGGCAAGAAGGAGCGAGTCTTTCGAGTTGAACGGGGAATCTGGCATTGCGGGGAGGAAAGGAGCCGCGTATGGGAAGCCACCCCTAATACGCGCTACCTGCCTTCCACCCCCACGCAACAATCACAAACGGCGTTCGGCTCGGCGAAATCGACGAATTCAGCGAATCAACGAGAGGAGCCGTCCGGAAATCGCCACGACGATCGTGACGCCAAGATGGCTTCGCAAAGCCTTGCGCAGGCGGTCCAGTGCCCGCCCCATCTGGTTCTCCACGGTTTTCACGGAGATGCCCAGGACCGACGCGATCTGCGCGTAGGAGAGACCGTTCACCCTGTGGAGCACGAAGATCTCGCGACGGCGCTCCGGCAGCGCCCGCATCGCCGCGTAAAAATCACGCAGCAACTCGTCGTGTTCCAAGCGGATTGCCGGCGGGGCCTCGGGTGTTTGCCGAGGATGAAGACCTAGCCAGCGCCATTCCGTCCCCCGCCGCCGCCGGGACGACAGCGCCCTGTTGCGTACAGCGCGCACGAGGTAAGGCACCGGATCGTCGAAGTCGAATCGCTCGCGATGTCGCCACACACCGAGCAATACTTCCTGCACGACGTCCTCGGCATCCGCCCGATGCCGGAGCATCACGTAGGCAAGCTCGGCGAGCCGCGGGTACTCGCGACGGACGAGCGCGTCGAAGCGCTGGTCCAGGTCCGTCGTCTCCGAAGCGACGTGCCGAGGATGGTGAACGCGCGCAGGCATCGATGAAGGCGAAGTCAAGGTCGCTGAAGTCGGCGTTAGCGGGAGCCGCCAGATCCATATGCGATATGGGCTCGAGCTCGAACCTCCGCAAGGCCCGCGAAGACATGAGATCGGCGCCAGGACGACTAACTTAGTGGCGATGCAATCGCGACAGTCGAGCCTCATTCGCTTCCAGCTCGGTGCGGGCGCCCGTGTCGGGCTCCGAGTCAATGGGCTCGTCGGCGCGATCGTGGTCTTCCTGTCCGGCCTCCGGGACGATGCACTCGCGCAGCTCCGCGTCACGACATTCGAGCTCGTGGCGCCGCGCGGGTCTTGGGACACGCGGCTGGAGCTCGCCGGGATATGCGTCGCGCTCGCGGCCATCGCGATGCCCCGCGTTACCCTGGGAACCGCCGGATGGATGCGAAGCCTGCCGGCGTCGCGGGCGGAGAGCAGGCGCGCGGCCGTCGTTGCGTTGATCGAAGCGCAGTTCTTCTCGATCGTCGTCTGCGTCCTCGCGATCCTTGCGGCCCCGCTGGTCTACCACGCGCCGCTCGATCCCGCGAAAGTCGTCGCGTTCCCTGTCATGATGGCGGCCGCGGCGGCGTTCGTCCTGCCGGTCGAGCGACGCGCGGGGCAAGTGCTCGCGCTCGTGGCGCTCGGGCTCACCATTCCGGGACAATTGGCTCTCGACGCCGCGGCGATCATCGTGCTCTCGATCGGTGATCGTGTTTCCGGTGGGTTGGTGCGATTCCGGAACCGAAAGCCGGCGGTCCACTGGCGCATCGGTTCGTCACCGGTCAATCAATGGATGCGCGTGACGGTCCGCGCACTGCCCGCAGCGACCGTGCTCGGCGCACTCATCGTTCCGGGCATGCTCGTGGTCCTCGCGTATCTCATCGTGCTCCGCAATCCCGACCTCGACGTCGCGACGGCGCGCCGAACCGTCCGTGTCGCCGGGACGCTCGCGATCGCGATGTTGGCCGCGATGCTCGCGAGCGGCGTCGTGCGGGCGCGACCGGCATGGCCGTGGGTGCGTTCTCTTCCCTGGTCCTCGCGGCAGCGTGTGCTCGGCGACGCGATGCTGCTCGGATGCGCACTCGGCGCGATCCCGATCGCGTTCGCTGCCCTTGATTGGCGATCGGCGTCGATCGTCGCGCTGATGATTCCGCCGATCGCAACCGGCGCCGCTGGCGCGATGCGGGTCGCCGCGCACCGCCAGATGAGCGCAGGCGGAGAGATGATGGCGTATGCGGTGCTGTTCGGCGCGGCGGTGGCAATCTGGCCGTGGACAGTTGGACTCGTTCTGTGCACCACTCCCGCGCTCTTCGCGTTGTCTCTGAAACGGGAGCGGCGCGCGATCGTCTCGCGCTGGGAAGAGTTGCATCACGAGGCGGCTGGCGATCCCGCGTGGACGGTCGCTTCGTGATCGAGCTGCAAGACGTCGCGTTCGGCTACGACGACACGCGCACGACGCTCGAGGTGCCGTCGCTCACGATTCCCGCCGGCCTCACGCTGGTCGTTGGACGGAATGGCTCCGGCAAGAGCACGTTCTTGCGCCTCATCGCCGGCGTCGATCCGCCCAGGCGAGGAACGATCCGCATCGAGTCGCTGGACCTGTGGCGCGACGAAGTCGAAGCTCGCCGCAGACTCGCCTATGTCCCCGAGACGCCCGAGCTCACGCCGTACGCAACGATCGCCGACGTGCTGCGACTGGTCGCGAGTCTGCGCGGCGTCACGATGGCTTCAGTGGTGAACGCGATCGATCGCGTTGGTCTCTTCGAGCTAGCCGGCCGTACGGTCCGCGAACTGTCGATGGGACAGCGCCGCCGAGCGATGCTCGCTTCGGCGCTCGTCGGCGAGCCGCGGGTGATCATCCTCGACGAGCCACTCGAGACTCTGGACGTGGAGATGCGCGCCTTCGTCGTCGACTGGGTGGCGTCGCTGCGGGCGGCCGGCGCCGCCGTGTTGGTCGCGACGCATGATGTGGCGTCCTTCTCGGCCATCGCCGATCGGACGCTGGCTGTGGACGCTGGACGCGTCGGCTGGCGCCAGTCGTAAAGTCGCCGATCCATGGATCAAGCCGTGGCGAGCACGGCGCCGCCTTCGGCACGCTTGCGACGGAGCAGACCGGCGGAAACGAACGCGAAGATGAGACCCACAGGGAACGGCTCGCCGAATGTCGCGACCGTCACGAACAACGGGTTTTCGACGCGCTTGGCCATCGTGTCCATGTCGGCCTGCACCTTCGCGACTTCGGCCTCGCTCTTTCCGCTCTTCCGCGCCCGCTCGACGACCGACTGCCCGTACTTCGTGTAGAAGTCCGGCATGAATTTGTAGTAGATCACTTCCCACGTCGCCACGTAGCACAGGCTCGAGATCGCGGCGATCAGGATGCCGGCGCTGAACGCGCGCCAGAAGTTGATGGTCCCGCCAAGGACGGTGTCGCGGTACGTACGAACGCCGAAGTACACGAGCAGGAACGCGGCGACCATGCCGGCGTAGCCAACGATCATGTCCGCGACGCCGTGGTTACCGACGAACGGCACCGTGGCGATCATGAACGCGGCCATGACCGCGCCCGAGATCAAGCCGAACCTCCAGACGATTCTTTTCATTGGGTGGGGGGTTGAAGACGGCGGCATGCTGCACTCGCGAGCGCGATTGCGCATCACCCTTTCGGGTGATTTTCGCTAAAACGGTAAAGAATCACCCGTTCAGGCGATCAACTGTGGCTCTCTTCGCGATCTGAGCTGACGGGGGTACGGCGACGGCGCTGAGCTCTCCGAAGTGGCGGCCGGAGAGTCACCGCACGGTATTCTCGCTCCGGACGCGCCTTTCCGCGAGGCAGCCTCGCGGAGATCGCTTCGCTCCATGTCGGCCAATGTCCGTTGCGTCGGGGGAAGGCGGCTGGCGATGGCCGCTCAGGGCCGATGACGCTGGCGCAACGCACCGGTGTCGGGCTGATGACGCCGCTCGCTTATGCTCGGCGCTCTTTCAGTCGTGAGGAAAGGGGATGCGTTCGTACCTGCCGAGTCGGAGAGGGGTTGGAGGGGCGATCATGCTGGTCGCAATCGCCGGCGTTGGCCTGTTCTCCGCGCGACTTGCCCGCCAGCAGGCGCCCACGCCCTTCCAGCTCTTCCAGCGGATGATGCCCGTGGTACGCCATCCGCGATGCTCGAATTGCCACGGCGGCGTCGATCCAACCACCGCGAAGCACCCGGGTGCGCCAGTTACGGTAGAAGCCTGCGTGCAGTGCCATGACGACGACGCAAACCCGGGTTGGGGTCTACCAGCGCCTGAGCACTTTTTCGTGGGAAAGACGGACGAAGAGATCTGCAGTCTCTTCGCCGAGTTTGCGATGAAGCAAGGTCACGCACGCTTCATCGACAATCACTTGCGAAAGGACGAGCTGATCGTCGCCGCATTCAAGGGTCTCATCGGAGGCGCGAGGACTCCGGGGGCAGGAAATCCACCGGCTCCTCCAGCGGATCCGCCGCCGATCGCGCAAGACGCGTTCGTGAAGCTGGGTCAGGATTGGATCGACCATGGCCAGGGCGCGTGCGAGGTGCTCGGTACGATCAGGCTGGTAGAGAGTGTGGCTGCCGGCGATACCTTCGCGATTGGCGGCCTCGACACGTACCAAGATGTCAAAGGTACGCGCACCGTTTCAATCAGCGTCCGAGACGGGAAGTACTACGCCGACATCAAGACCGACTACACCATTACCGAAATAGGCGTCCAAAAGCTCGTGAGTCCCAAGACGGGACGGCCGTGCACGATCACGCACACCCGAAAGGAGCGGCAATCGGGAACGACGACAGGGATCGCATCCGTCACCATCAAAGACACGATCTTTTTCGCCGACACGAAGCCCCCTCAAACCGATTATCGGATCGACGTCACTCTGCCGCCGGAAACCACCCAGAAGACGGAGACGAGAACCGTCAATGAGGCCTGCGGCCTGGGCATTCCGTTTCCACCCTCGAGCGAATCACAGTCATTCACGTGGGGTCGCGCGTCGTTCGTCATCGAAGGGCATGTCGAGGATCCCAAAACTGACGGTCGTGCGGGGGCGTGCGATCGCGCGGCCACAAACCTCGAGATCAACACCACCAAATTGGAGTTCGATCGAAGCTTGCCGTGCTTCCGGTTCAAGAATATGGGGAACTCCTGGTACCTTGGGCTGATGGAACGTACGCTGCCGCTCACGTACCATGACGTGACACGAGCGATCCCTTACCACTTGGTCGCGAGGTGGAACCTCAAGTACGTCAAATAGCCCGTGGGTAGGATTCCGCGATCACGGCTCATTCACCATTCGCTTCAGCGCTGCCCAGTCGATATTCTGGCGAAGCTTCCACAGCGCCTGGTGAACCTCCGGAGGCGGCGGCTCCTTGGGACAGGCCGCAGCGAACCCAACGTTGATGCTGCGCGCCTCCACCCGCGACTTGTGCATGCTCCAGAAACCGCGATTCGCGCGCACCATGCGAGCGACGTTCGACGCGTCGGCCCCGCCGAAATTGTACAAGGTGTCGCTTCCCTCGCCTTTCACGTAGGCGGGAAGCGCGCGTTCCGCGGGCGACATGCGCGCGATCGACGCGCGGGCCTTGTCGGCAATGGATTGTGATCGCGACAGTGAGTCGTTCTCGGTGCGATCGTTCGCCTCTTGCGCCTTGAGGTTAGCTGCCGCCTCGCGCTCCGAGTCTTCCATTTCCTTGATTAGGGCGGCGATCTCCGCGGGCGTCCGAAGTCCTTTGAGGGCGACTCGGAGCTCGTCCCGGTTCTTCTTCCGTTCGGGAGCCTCAGCCATGAATCGCTGGTATGGGG
>Ga0310811_10010506_pt1 | contig 11966 bp, 11 predicted proteins | sample YCmetagenome_FD_207642 | JGI IMG/M metagenome (GOLD analysis project Ga0310811, IMG submission 207642) | Soil microbial communities from experimental microcosm in Duke University, North Carolina, United States - YC | ecosystem: Engineered > Artificial ecosystem > Soil microcosm > Unclassified ...
GGCGATCCGGAGAACGGCGAACAAGGTCCCGGAAGGCTCATCCAAAAATATCGAATATTCGCGGATGCCGGTCTCATGAAGAAGGGTTTGCAGCTCGGGCCAGATGGCATCGTGCCGGCGCCGATATTCTTCTTCGAAGCCTTTGTGGAGCCGCATGGTGAAAGCAATACGTTGCATCTTTTCTTTTTTATCGGACGAAGGCCATGGCGACCCCGCCGTCGACGTTGAGCATATTTCCGGTAGACTTGTTCATCAGGCCGCCGACGAAGACGAAGCAGGCGTTGGCGATGTCCTCCGGCAGGATGATCTCGTTCAACAGGGTGCGCCTGGCGTAATAGGCCGGGAGTTCTTCTACCTTTACGCCATAGGCTTTTGCACGGCCCTCCGCCCAGGCACCTTCCCAGATCTTGCTGTCCGAGATAACGGCATCGGGATTGACGACATTGACCCTGATCTTGTCGGCGCCGAGCTCCGCGGCATTCAGCCGGCTGAGATGCAGCTGCGCCGCTTTTGCGGAGCCGTAGGCGGCATTGTTCGGCCCACTGACGAGGCCGTTCTTGCTGACGATGTTGAGAACGTCGCCGCCGATGCCCTGCTTGCGCATGATCTCTACGCCGGCCTGGGTAACGAGGAACTGCCCTTTTACCAGCACGTCGTAAAGGATATCCCAGTCCTGCTCGGTATGATCGAGGATCGGTTTGGAGATGGACAGACCAGCGCAGTTGACGACGATATCGACGCCGCCAAAGGCGAGGGCGGCTGCGTCGTAGGCTTTTTTGATGGCTTTGGCGTTGGTGACGTCGAGAACTTCCCCAATGAAGGCGTCACGGCCATATTGCGCCTGAAACTCTTTTCTTGCCGATTCGAGGCGTTGCTCGTCGTTATCATTGATAATGACGCAGGCGCCTTCATCGGCGAATTTCTTTGCGATGGCCTTGCCGATGCCGCCCGCACTTCCTGTAACGAGGGCGACGCGGCCGGAGAGCGCTTTTGGCTTTGGCATCCGCTGGAGTTTGGCTTCTTCGAGCAGCCAGTACTCGATGTTGAAGGCTTCCTGCCGGGGGAGGGATGTGTATGTCGATACGGCTTCGGCGCCCTTCATCACGTTGATGGCGTTGATATAGAACTCAGCGGCTACGCGGGCTGTTTGTTTGTCCTTGGAAAAAGTGAACATGCCGACGCCGGGGTAGAGAATGACGACCGGGTTGGGATCGCGCATGGCGGGGCTGTTGGGATGTTTGCACGTGTTGTAGTAGTCCGCGTACATTTTTCTGTAGGCTTCGAACTGGGGAGTGAGTTCTTCGGGAGAAGTCCCGTCGAGCACGAGTGGGCTGATCTTCGTACGGAGGAAATGATCGGGGCAGCTGGTACCCATGGGTGCGAGTCGGGCGAGGTCTTTGGAGTTGATGAACTCCAGGACGCGGTCATCGTCGGTGAAATGACCGATCATCTTTGTCTTAGAGGAACAGAAGCCTCTTAGTACCGGAGCCAGAGCCGCTGCCCTGGCATTACGCTCTTCCTTCGGCAGCGACGGGAGTTTCGCGCCGCCGAAGACCGGGGCTTTCTTGCCGATATGATCTTCGAGATACTGAGCGCAACGCTCGATGACCTCGAGGGTGTTGATATAGCTTTCATAAGCGGTGTCACCCCAGGTAAATAGACCGTGGGAACCCAGCATGATACCCCGGATACCCGGGTTCTCGTCCAGGCATTTGCGGAGCTTCAGGCCGAGGTCGAAGCCGGGGCGCTGCCAGGGTACCCAACCGATCTTGCCGCCGAAGAGCTCTTTTGTGATCTTCTCGCCGTCCTTTGCCGCAGCAATGGCGATGGCGGCATCGGGGTGCAGGTGGTCGACATGTGCGAAGGGCAGGAACCCATGTAAAGGAGTATCGATGGAGGGCGCCTTGGAGCTGAGGTCGTAGATGCAATGATTGAAAAGCTCTACCATCTCGTCCTCGTGGTCGATGCCGCGATAGATGTTCTTAAGGCTCAGCAGGCGATCGACATAAAGCGCCGCGAGACCACTCCGTTTGAGCGTCCCCAGGTCGCCGCCGGAGCCTTTTACCCACATGATCGCGGTGTCTTTGCCGGTCAGCGGATCTTTTGCCATCGCCTTACAGGACGTGTTGCCGCCGCCGTAGTTGGTGAGGCGGAGATCGGCGCCAAGGAGATTCGAACGGTATAGGAGTAAAGCTACTTCATCCCCGGCAAGCTCAGCGGCTTTCTTTTCATCCCACAGATAGCTTACGTGTTTGAATTTGGTGGTTGTGACTGACATATTCTTTTATTTTAGTGAGTTCCCGTAGCCCACCAGCCATACCGAGAACAGGATGGCCAGGATGCCCAGCAGGATGGTTGTTCTTGTTCCAGAGCTTACCCCTTTCCATTCTTTCAGCGCGAAGCCCCACATATTGGCGACGAGGATGATGAAGGCCATATGAAGGATCCAGCTGCTGGCGCCGTTGCCGAGGCGGCTCTCCCCCATCCCATAGAAAAAGAACTGGAGGAACCAGACGGTACCGGCGAGAGCGGCGAAGAAATAGTTATTCAGGAGAGGCGTTTTCTTATTGGTGTAGTCCCCGAAGGACTTATTGCGGGCGTTGAGGATCATACACCAGATGAGATTGGTGCTGAGACCGCCCCAAAGCAGAACGACATAGGTGACGTTGTTCTGGTAGAGGAAATTTGTCGTGACGCCGGGATGGGCCTGTTTCCAAAGCTCATTTGCCGTCTGGGCCATCGGGGAGCCGGCCTCGATGCCATAATTGAAGCAGGCGCTGAGGATACCGGAGATGGTGCACACCACCAGGCCTTTTACGAGGTTGAACTCTTTTATACTCTCTTTCTTTTTTTCTTCCGGCAGCTCGCGCTCTTTCAGTACGCCCGCCCGGCCGCAGATGTAGATGCCGAGGAGACAGAGGACGACCCCGGCGAGGACGATGCGGCCCCAGTTGGTAGTCAGCAGCTCGTGGAGGTTTGTTTTACCGGGTGTGGGGACGAAGTTGTAGTAGATGGCCGGGACGAGGGCGCCAAAGGCGCTCGTGAAGCCAAGGAGGACAGAGTTGCCGAGGGACATGCCGAGATATCGCATACCGAGGCCATACATGAGGCCGCCGATGCCCCAGAGGATGCCCCAGAAAAAGGTCCAGGCGATGGTGGCTGACGGGGTTTGACTGATGATGGCGGCGAAGTTGGGGATGGTGAGCCAGGCCGCCAACGGCGGGACGATGAGCCAGGAGAAGAGGCCGCCGACGATCCAGTAGCTTTCCCAGGACCAGCCTTTGACCTTTTTGTAGGGGATGTAGAAGCTGCCGGATGCGAAGCCGCCGATGAAATGGAAGAAAATTCCGAATAGTGTTTGCATGTAGACCAATGATTTTTTCGATATGGCTAAGACACAGAGTCCTCAAATGTAGGGTGGAACGCGCGTTGAACCGTCATGTACTGTCATGTTGTTTTTGGAATTGGTTTTTATGCTATGTTTTTTAGTTTATACGCTATTATTTTTAGTAAATTTATTCTTCTAAATCTTGAGTTATGAGAAACGGATATGTGGCGTTGATCGCCGAGATGAAAAGGAGTATTGTTCAAAGTCGATATGTAGCCGCAAAGTTGGTGAATAAGGAGCAATCAGGGAAAGTTGTCAAACAATTTTGGCAAGACCATGCCAAAGGATTTAAAAGCGAATGCATTGGAAGTGTTCAAAGATGAATATCTCTTCGATTTTGTGGCTGCAGATGATTGTGATGAGAAGGTTTTGGAGGGAAAATTAGTTTCAGATATCAAGAATATGATCATGACCCTGGGTAAGGGGTTTTGTTTTTTGGGGAATCAATACCGGCGTGAGGTAGAGGATGAGGAATTCTTTGTCGACCTGTTATTTTTTAATAGGCATTTGCGATGCCTGGTAGCATTCGAGTTGAAGCGCGGGAAGTTTTTGCCGGCACATGCAGGACAGTTGAATTTCTATTTGAATGTGCTCGATGAAAAGGTGCGGTTGGAGTCTGAGAATCCTTCTATCGGGATCATTTTGTGTAAGGAGAAGAAGAAGACGGTCGTTGAATTTGCAGTCAAGAGTATTGACAAAGCCATGGGAGTGGCGACCTATCGCACCACGAAAGAGATGCCCCGGCAGATGCGGGGCATTCTTCCGGAGGTGAAAGAGATGGTCAAATTATTATAAGGCGTCAGCTCTGGATCTTAACGGCCTGGCGGGCGAGGAGGCGCCACTGGCCTTTTTGTTTGAGCCAGATGAGGAGGACGGAGAGATGGGCGTTGCCGGGCTTGCCGCCGTCGTTGGTGGTGGCGGTGAGCGTGTGGCGGACCCAGGCGGTATTGCCGACGACTTTGATGGTTTGGTTGGTGAGGTCGATGGTGACGAAGTCGGAGGATTTGTTGAGGAGGGCTTCTTCGAAGGCGGCTTTGTCCTGAAGGTTGCCATTGGAGTGGCCATAGGTGAGCTCGTCGAGGACGAGGGCGTCGAGGCTTGTCTTGTCGGGGTCGACGAGGGCTTTGCGGAGGGCTTCAACGGCGGAGGCTACGGCCTGTTCGTCTTTGGACTGGGCGAAGACGGGCACTGCAAGGGCTAATGATGTAGCGGATAGCAAAAGAGTGGATAAGAGCATGAGACGCATATTTTGTAGTTTTTGAGTTGTTTCAGGATATACCCAGGTCTTTTTGGATCTCTTCGAGGGTGCGGCCCTTTGTTTCGGGCATGACGCGCCAGATAAAGAGCAGTTGGAGTACCATCATGGCGGCGAAGAAGATGAAGGCGTCGGAGGCTCTTTCGGTGCTGCCTTCGACGATATATGGGAAGATCGAGGTGATGATCGCGGCCATGACCCAGTGGGTGCCGCTACCGAGAGAGCCTCCCTGGGAGCGGACCGAATTGGGGAATATTTCTGAAATAAAGACCCAGATGACGGCTCCCTGCGAAAAAGCGAAAAAGGCGATGAAGCCGATGAGATAGAGCAGGAGATGGCTGTTGCCCCTCAGATCGCCGCGGAAAGCGCCGGCGGTGAGCGCCAGGAAGACGATCATCCCCAGCGAGCCGATGATCAGCAAGGTCTTGCGGCCGAATTTATCGATGACGCTCATCGCCAGCAAGGTGAAGAAGAGATTTGCGACGCCGATGTAGATCGGTTGGCTGAAAGCCTGGCTTTTGTCGAACCCGGCCATCTCGAAGATACGCGGGGCGTAGTAGAGGATGGCGTTGATACCGGCCAGTTGGTTGAACGCGGCCAGCAGCATTGCGTAGAGGATCGGTTTTGTATAACGGGATTGCAGCAGCGATTCGCGATGTTCTTTCACCGACTCGCGGATAGTAATGACGGCAGTTTCGAGGTTCTGTTCGCCGAGTCGCATCAGGATGGGGATGGCCGCCGATTCGTTATTGTTCAGGATGAGCCAGCGGGGGCTTTCGGGGATAGCGAACAGGAGGACGGCGAAGATCACGGCCGGTATTACCATGACGCCCAACATCCAGCGCCAGGCGTCGGGTAATGCGAGGCTGGTAAAAAGGTAGTTGGTGAGGTAGGCGACCATGATCCCGGCGACGATATTGACCTGGAACGAGCCGGCGAGGCGGCCCCTGAGTTTGGCAGGGGATATCTCGGAGATGTACATAGGTGCGATGACCGAAGAGGCGCCTACCGCCAGGCCACCCAGCACCCGAAAGCTGATGAATCCCGCCCAGGCCGTAACGAAGGCACAACCGAGGGCGGCGACGATGAAGAATATGGAGATAACCTGTAATATCTTTTTACGGCCGTAGATGCGAGCGGGGGCGCCGGCGAAAATGGCGCCGAGGATGGTGCCGAAGATGCTGGAGGCAACCGTGATCCCCTGGGTGAGCTTATTCAATTGCCAAAGCTTTTCCAATGTTTGCTCCGCACCGGAGATGACGACGGTCTCGAATCCGAAGAGGAAACCGCCGAGAGCGGCGATGAGGGCTATACGCACGGGGTAAGAAAGCATGGCAGACAATTTATTGATTCACCGAAAATAACGCTAATTTTATTACCATAATCAATGAAGTACGAAGCCATCACGATAAAAGACATCGCAAAAGCCCTTGGACTCTCCACTTCCACCGTTTCCCGGGCCTTGCGGGGCAGCTATGAGATCAGCGCGGAGACCCGGAAGCTAGTGCTCGAATATGCCGATAAGCTGAACTACCGGCCCAACCCGATCGCCCTCAGTCTAAAGGAGAAGCGTAGCCGGTCCATCGGGATCGTCGTTTGCGAGATCGCCAATAACTTTTTCTCCCAGGTGATCAACGGTATCGAGTCTGTGGCCTATAAAAAGGGGTATTATGTTATCATCAGCCAGAGCCATGAGTCGTTCGAGCGGGAGGTAGCCAACACCCAATATCTTGCTTCGCGGAGCGTGGATGGACTGCTGATCTCCCTTTCCACGGAAACGACGGACCTGACCCACTTGAACAAGCTGCATGACAAGGGGCTGCCGATCGTGTTCTTTGACCGCATCACTGAGGAAATGCCGACCCATAAGGTGATCGCCAACAATTTCAACGGCGCCTACCAGGCCACGGAACATCTTATCCGGAACGGCTTTAAACGCATTGCCCATCTCACCATCTCCCCGCATCTGTCGATCACCAAGGAGCGGCTGGCCGGATATAAGGCCGCATTGGCCGATCATCACTATTCCTATGACGAAGCCCTTGTCAAATATTGCAAATATGGCGGGCTTATCGACGGCGAGGTGTCCGAGGCCGTAGACAGCCTGCTGGCGTTGAAGAACCGGCCGGATGCGATCGTAGCCGCCAGCGACAAGTTGTCGACGGGCTGTCTCGCGGCGCTGGCCAAACGAAAGGTCCGGGTACCGGAGGAGATGGCGATCGTCGGGTTCACCAATTCGCTGCTGACCGATATCTTTCATCCTGCGCTGACCAGCGTCCGGCAGCCGGCGTTCGAGATGGGCCAGGTGGCGATGGAATTGCTGATCGATATTATCGAGAGCAAGCACCCGATCACTCAATACGAAACCAAGGTGCTGAATACGGAGCTGACGGTGCGGTCGTCGAGTGTAAAATTCTGATCCGCGCAGCCTCAGCGGATTATTGGCGGCCCTCCGGGCCGCGGGGGCCGTAGGGTCTAGTCGAGCTGTACCCGCGCCTGTTTGGGTGCGAACAGGTGCATAATGAGCCAGGCTAACAAATAGGCCGAGCCACAGATCAGGAAAATGATGGTGTATCCCAGGGTCTTATTGTTGTGTTTTGTGAAATAGTCGAGGAGCATTCCGACGGCCGGCTGGAAGATGATGCCGCCGATGGATCCGGCCATACCGCCGATACCGGTGATAGAGCTGACGGCCTTCTTCGGGAACATATCGGAGGCGGTTGTAAAAATGTTAGCGCTCCAGGCCTGGTGGGCCGCTGCGGCAAGGCTGATCAGCGCTGTGATCGCCCACATGCTGTTCAGATAGCCGACAAAGACGACCGGGACCACGCAAAGGGCGAAGATGAACATCACCGTCTTACGGGCTTTGTAGATGGGCCAGCCTTTTTCGATCAGGTAGCCGGACAGATAGCCGCCGCCGATGCTGCCCACCGTCGTGGAGGAATAGATAATGACCAGCGGCCAGCTGACCTTGGTGATATCCTGGTGAAAGACATCATGAAAATAGCCCGTCAGCCAGAAGAGGTAGAACCACCAGACGGGATCGGTGAGGAATTTGCCGAAAACGAAGGCCCAGGTCTGGCGAACCGACAGGAGACGTCCCCAGGGGACGCGGTTACCCGTTGCCGGCGCCATATCCAGGTCGTCGCTGTGGATATAGTCGAACTCTGCTTTGCTCAACTTCTTTTTCCTGGAAGGGATCTCGTACATGAACCACCAGAAGATCAGCCAGACGAATCCTAAGGCGCCGGTGGCGATAAAGGCCATCTGCCAGCCGTAGGCCGCGAGGATCAACGGTACCATGATCGGCGCCACAACGGCCCCGATGTTGGCGCCGGAATTGAAGATGCCGGTGGCGAGGGCGCGTTCTTTTTTGGGGAACCATTCAGCGGTGGCCTTGATGGCCGAGGGAAAGTTGCCGGCTTCGCTGAGGCCGAGGGCCGAACGGGCAACGGTGAAGCCGAGAGTTGATCCTGCCAGCGCGTGGCCCATCGCGGACAGGCTCCAGCCGATGATGGAGATCGCATAGCCCAGCTTCGTCCCTACCCTATCGATGATGGCGCCGAACATCAGCAGGCCGCTGGCATAGAAGAACTGGAAAATGCCGTTGATGGTCCCGAAGGTGGTGTCATTCCATCCAAAGGTGTCTTTCAGGGTGGGCTTCAACAGGCCGATGACCTGGCGGTCCATGTAATTGATGGTAGTTGCAAAGAAAAGGAGCGCGCAGATGGTCCAGCGGTAGCGGCCTATGGAAGCGTTAGACATATCGGGCAATTTAGTCAATTATCGGATATCGGGGATATTGACCAGATCCATATCCGTATAGGTATAGTTCTCGCCGGCCATTCCCCAGATAAAGGAATAGTTGCTGGTGCCGCAGCCCGAATGGATGGACCAGGGCGGCGAGACGATGCCCTGGCAGTCGGCGACCACGAGGTGGCGGGTCTCCTGGGGCTGGCCCATGAAATGGAAGACGCGCTGACCTTCGGGGACATCGAAGTAGAAATAGGCTTCCATCCTACGGAGATGGGTATGTGCCGGCATGGTGTTCCAGACGCTGCCCGTCTTCAGGATGGTGAGACCCATCACGAGCTGGCAGCTGCGGATGCCTTCGGCATGGATATACTTATAGATCGTGCGGGAATTGGAGGTCTCGGCCGATCCGGTGGTAACGGGTAGGGCTTTTTCCTTTGGCAGGAACTGCACGGGGTGGACGGCATGGGCCGGGGCGGAAAGAAGGAAGAAGAGCGCGGGCTCGTCGGCATGTTCGCTTTCGAAGGCGATCTTCTTAACACCCTTTCCGGCGTAAAGACAATCCAGCTTGTTCAGGTCGTAACCGACGTCATCGGCATGCACCCTACCTTTTCCGCCGACATTGATGATGCCGAGCTCTCGGCGCTGGAGGAAGAAGTCGGCACGGAGCTCGGGGTGGGTTTCAAGGGTCAGCTTTTGTTGTACGGGGCAGGCGCCGCCAAGGATCACCCGGTCGTAGTGGGTATATACCAACCGGATCGAGTCGGGCTGCATAAGACGCTCGGTGAGGAAGGCCTCGCGCAGCTCGCCGGTGGTCATTCCGCGGACCTCTTTTGGACTATGTTCGAATCGTATTTCCATTTTTTATTCTTGCGTTATTATCTACCCATCCAGCCGCCGTCGACGGTGAGGATGGTTCCATGTACGTAATCAGATGCGGATGAAGCCAGGAAAACGGTGGGGCCGCGGAAGTCATCGGGGTCGCCCCAGCGGCCGGCCGGGATGCGATCGAGGATCGCCTTGCTGCGGACGGGATCATTGCGGAGGGCTTCCGTATTATCGGTGCTGATGTAGCCGGGGGCGATACCATTGACGTTAACGCCCTGCGAAGCCCATTCATTGGCCAGTGCCTTGACGAGGCTGGCCAACGCGCCCTTGCTGGCGGCATAGCCCGGGACGGTGATCCCGCCCTGGAAGCTCAGAAGACTACAGGTGAAGATCACCTTGCCGCTGCGGCGGGCAATCATCTCCCTGCCAAACTCGCGGCTCAGGATAAAGGCGGCGTCGAGGTTGATAGACAGCACCTTGTCCCAATATTCATCGGGGTGTTCGGCGGCAGGCTTCCGGAGGATCATGCCGGCGTTGTTGACAAGGATATCGACCCGGGGGTGGGCTGCCTTTACCCTCGCAATAAAGTCATACAGAGACGCCCGATCCGTAAGGTCAGCCTGAAAGGCGGAAAAGTTGCGGCCAAGGGCACGAACCTCTTTTTCCACAGGGCTGTCCTGCAGCGGAAGACTGGCGGAGACGCCAATGATATCGGCGCCGGCAGCAGCCAGTCCGAGGGCCATGCTCTTGCCAATTCCTTTGTTTGCACCGGTGACCAATGCGATCTTTCCCTTCAAATTAAACAGATCAGACATAATGATTTTAAGGACTATATTTGACAAGTGTACGCCCAAATTACTATAACAAAGGGTTGATCTTCAATTTTTTTTTACGAAAACGTTTGCGCGGGGGACGGAAATGGGCTCCGCCCATTTCGCACGCGAGGCGCAGCTGAGGGTGCAGACATTTTGATAATTGAGGCAAAAAATTATTTTCTGAAAATTTTTTGCCGAAATTGACCGCCACATGAAGTTCGAGGCCATTACCATAAAAGATATTGCCAGGGCGCTGGGTCTCTCCGTATCGACCGTTTCAAAAGCGCTGCGGGGTAGTCATGAGATCAGTGAGGAGACGAAGAAGCACGTTCTGGCTTATGCGGCCGAACACAACTATAAACCGAACCCCATCGCTCAAAGCCTCAAACGGGGGCGAAGCAAGTCGATCGGGGTGATCGTTTGTAATATCGACAATAACTTCTTTTCGGCGGTGATCAACGGCATCGAGTCGGTTGCCCGGCAAAAGGACTACAACGTCATCATTACCCAAAGCCAGGAGTCCTATGAACGGGAGGTCACCAACAGCGAGCACCTTTCCTCGAGGTCGGTGGATGGGTTGATCATTTCCCTGTCGGCCGAGACGAAGAAGGTAGATCATTTGATCAAGCTGCACGACAAGGGCCTGCCGATGGTGTTCTTTGACCGGATCACCGACGAGATCGCGACCCATAAGGTCATCGCCGACAATTTCAAAGGCGCCTATGAGGCGACGCGGCATCTGCTGGAACAGGGCTTCCAACGGATCGCGCATATCACCAGCAGCGGCAGCCTGTCGATCACGCTCGAGCGGCTGGAGGGCTATAAGAAGGCCCTGGCCGATGCGGGTCAAAAGCCCGATGAACGGTATATCAAGTTCTGTCCCCATGGGGGGATGATCCCCGATGAGACCCGGCAGGCGCTGACCGAGCTGCTGGAGATGAACGACCGGCCCGACGCGATCTTTACCGCCAGCGACCGGCTGAGCACGACCACGCTGAGCCTGCTGCGAAAAATGAAGATCGGGGTGCCTGACTCCATCGCTCTGGTGGGGTTTACGAACAGCATTTCGGCCGATATCTTCCATCCTTCGCTTACCTCGGTGGTGCAGCCGGCGATAGAAATGGGCCAGACGGCCACCGAGATGCTGATCCAGCTGATCGAGGCCAAGCGGCCGGTGACCGAATTCCAGAAAGTAGTGCTGGATACGCAGTTACAGATCAGGGAATCGAGTATCCATAAGTGAGTTTTTTACTATCTTTGCGTAGTTGACCTATGGTAAGACGGCTGATGTACATATTTGCGCTTTGCTGTTTCGTGAACAGCTCCTTTGGGTGTGTCCCGGGGGCCTACTGTTCCGATATGTCGTTGCTGGATATGCTGATCGGTCAGTTCCAGGGTGATGATGATGGCGGCGATGATGTCATGAGCAAAGATCTTTGCGGTCATCACTACACGGTAAGCCGGTCGGCTGACGCCGCCCGTCGCCTGGCGCGGGTATGGAATGGAGTTGTCCGAATTTTCAGTCCCGTACAGCATGTTTTTGGCAACTTCCTGATCTGCAAACCTATTCTTCCCTCCTACTACAATTTCCTCTTTCGACTGAGCCCATTCTGAGCGGTTTTCCCTGTACACATTACTCTCTTTGTTAACAGCGAAAACTTTATTGGCTTTATGCTCAAATTCTTATTCACCAACGGCGGTTTGGTGATCGTACTACTTTCCACTATTCAAGCGGGCTGCAGGAGCTATGCCCAGCCGGATCACGCAAGTTCGGACACGCTAAAGCTTCCCGTACTTACTCTCGACCAGCGGGACACGGTGATCCAAACGCCCTATGTGGCTGATATCCAGGCCGTAAAGAATGTCGAGATCCGGGCCCGTGTCAAGGGATTCCTGGAAACGATATTCGTCGATGAAGGCAAGCCCG
>Ga0310811_10010507_pt1 | contig 11965 bp, 11 predicted proteins | sample YCmetagenome_FD_207642 | JGI IMG/M metagenome (GOLD analysis project Ga0310811, IMG submission 207642) | Soil microbial communities from experimental microcosm in Duke University, North Carolina, United States - YC | ecosystem: Engineered > Artificial ecosystem > Soil microcosm > Unclassified ...
CGGGTCATTGTCGTGGTCGAGGGCCGTGACGGCGCCGGCAAAGGCGGTACGATCAAGGCGATCACTGAGCGTGTCAGTCCGCGCGTGTTTCGTGTGGTCGCCCTGCCCGCTCCGACCGAACGCGAGAAGACCCAGCTGTATATTCAGCGATATATGGCGCATCTGCCCGCGGGCGGCGAAGTCGTGATCTTCGACCGAAGCTGGTACAACCGCGCAGGCGTCGAACGGGTGATGGGGTTCTGCACCGAAGACCAGGTGACACGCTTTCTACAGATGACGCCGGCGGCGGAACGAGCCATCACCGAGTCAGGTATCATTCTGCTGAAATATTGGCTGGAGGTCAGTGAGGAAGAGCAGACACGCCGGCTACAGGCGCGCATCGACGACGCGCGCAAGACCTGGAAGCTGTCGCCGATGGACCTGAAGTCCTACAGTCGCTGGTATGACTATTCGCGAGCGCGTGACGAGATGTTCAAGGCGACCGATACGCCGTGGGCACCGTGGTTCGTCGTGCGCTCAGACGACAAGAAACGGGCGCGTTTGAACACGATATCACACCTGCTGCATCACATTCCCTATGAAGCGATGCCGAAGGAGAAAGTGAAGCTGCCGAAGCGGCAGGGTGCTCACGGCTACCGCGATCCTGAATATCCCTTCAAGTTCGTGCCGGAGGTCACCTGGGCCGCGGACCAAGACGCGAAACACTGATTACCATTTGCGATCGTTCGTATCTCACCTGTAAGATAGACTGCCAGCAGGAGGTGCAGGCGTTGCCATGCGTGTAACAAAATCCGGTGTTCTGTGCGGGCTGTTGATCGCCTACTGTACGTCCTTCGTTGCGCCGCCTACGCGCGCCAGTACAGGGACGCCGGACGGCACCTGGATCGTCAACGATCGCCTGGTTCTCGAGTCATTCGGTTGCAGCGGGATGCTGTGCGGCAGGATCGTATGGCTACGTGATCCCGCGATGCGCACTCCCCAGTTGTGCGAGCGAATGATCGTGTGGAACCTGCGCCGCTCGGGGCCCGGACAGTGGACCGGCGGCTGGTTCTACGACCCGGAGAATGGCAGCACCTACAACATATCGGCGACCGCCCAGAGCAACGGCACGATATCTGCGCGGATTTACGAAGGCGTCGCATGGCTCGGCAGAACCGAGATCCTGAGGCGAATACCGCGGCCGGGCAAACTGAAGGGTTGGTGCTGACCGAGCCTGTTTACGACGTCCCGAGCGCGCGCTTCGCCACGCTGGCCAGAAAGCCCGACGCCGCCGGCAGGATCGCGTCATTGTAGTCGTAGCTGGAACTATGCAACGCGCAGCCGTTCTCGGCGGGTCCGTTGCCGATCCAGACGAAGGCGCCGGGACGCTCTTGCAGATACCAGGCGAAATCTTCGCCGGTCATCGCAGGCGCCATGTCGCGACGCAACGGCAAGCCCGCGGCAGTCACCGCCTCGGACGCCAGATCGCGTTCCGCCGGCGCATTCACCGTGACCGGATTGCCACGACGCAACGTCACGTCGATCTCGACGTCGCAGCTCTGCGCTACGCCCGCCGCGACACGGCGGATCGCGTTCTCCACCGCATCGCATGTCTCATCACGCAGCGTCCGCATGGTCCCGCGCATCAGCGCCTCGCCAGGAATCTGATTGGCGGCCGTGCCAGCCTGCATCGTGGCGATCGAGATCACCACCGCATCCAACGGATCGACGTTCCGCGAAACGATCGTCTGCAGACCGAGCAACAGATGCGCTGACGCCACCAGTGGATCGCGCGTCAGATGCGGCAACGCGGCGTGACCGGAATGGCCCCTGACGAGCAGCTCGATACGCCCACCCGATGCCATCACCGCCGCGTCGTGCACCGCGACCGCGCCGGCCTCCAGGCCCGGCCAGTTGTGGTAGCCAAAAATCCGCTCCATCGGGAAACGTTGGAACAGGCCGTCGGCGATCATGCTCTTGGCGCCGCCGCCACCTTCCTCGGCCGGCTGGAACACCAGGTGCACGGTGCCGGACCACGACGTGTCCTGCTGCAGCAATGCTGCGGCCCCCAAGAGCGACGTCGTGTGCCCATCATGCCCGCAGGCGTGCATGACCCCCTGATTGGTGGACGCATGCGCCGCGCCGGTCGTTTCGGTGATCGGCAGCGCGTCCATGTCGGCACGCAGGCCAACACTGCGATTGGACTGACCGCGCGAGATCGTCGCCACGACACCATGGCCACCGACGTCTGCGACAAATGCAACGCCCAACTCGGTTAGGCGAGCGCACACGAAGGCGGCAGTCTCCGTTTCGTGCAGCGTAAGTTCGGGGTGCGCGTGCAGGTGACGGCGCCATGTGGTCAGAGTGTCAGCGAGCTTCTGGTCCATCACTCGGCCGGTAGCGGATTTCTCCGTTCGCCGCAAATCGAGGCAATTCTATCCGGCCTTGCCCGCCAATCCTCGGCAGAGCCAGACCCCGATCAAAGCCAACACCAGAATGAACCCCATCACCGCCGACAGGCCATCGATGGCGAAGGCAATCGCGCCGACTGCCACACCGATGCTGCCTCCAAGAAACGTGCAGGCATTGATGACCCCAGACCCTGCGCCAGCAACGGAAGGCGGCAACGCGGACAGCGCCAGGCGCGGCGCCGTCGCGTACGGCAAGGCCAATCCCGCACCGATGCCGAACAGCCCGACGACCAGTGGCCCCCACATCCGCAGCGCCACCGAGACGGCAACCACGACGGCGGCGACAGCAATCAGCAGCATCGCCCCGCTGAGAGCACCGCGAGGTCCGAAGCGACCAACCAACACCGGCGCCGAGAACGCGACAATCAGTAACCCGCCGCTCAACGGCAACAGCGATAGGCCGGCACCGACGGGGCTCAGTCCCAGGCCCGCCGGACTCTGCGCATCGAGATTGTAAAACAGCAGCAGCGCCAGGATGGATGACATGGCGATCGAGCCCGCCCCCACAGCGCGGACGAACGCGGCGCCTGTGTACTGCTTCAGATCGATGAGCGGATCCTTGATCCTGCGCTCCGTCACGAGCAGCGCCACCAATGCCACCGCAGCCAGTGCGGCGAGACCAAAGAAGCTCAACGGCGTCCGCATCGCCGCCGGCAGCGCTTGCAGCGCCGAGATCAGCGCGCCCATGAAGATGGCCAACAAAACAAACCCCGCCCAGTCAAAGCGGCCAACCGGCCTGGCGCCCGACGCCACGCTCCCGCTGATCGCGAAACCGCAGGTTGCGACCAGCATGATCACACCGCTCGCCCAGAAGATCGCGCGCCAGTCGACATAGTGGGTAAGCAAGCCGCCGATGAGAGGCCCAAGACTGAAGCCCAGCATCAGGAAGCCGGCCCATGCGCCGATGGCCGACGCCCGGCGCTCCGGGGAACTTGCCGCGCTGATTGCCGCCAGTGTCGCCGGCACGGCAAGCGCGGCCGCCAATCCCTGCATGGCTCGGCCGGCCAGCAGCACTGCCGGCACCTGAGCCGTGGCAATCACCACCGATGCCGCCGCGAACAGTGCCAGGCCGAACATCGATACGCTCCGTGCGCCGGCGCGGTCGCATAGTTTGCCGCCAGGAATGATGCAGGCGGCGGACACTATGAGATAGGCATTGATCGCCCATTCGAGTTCCGCGGCACTCAGTCCAAGCTCCGTGCGCATCGTCGGCAATGCCGCCATGATCGCAGTGCCGTTGGCCCCCAACATCAGCATGCCCAGACAGGCCGCCGGGAGTGTCACACGCACATGCGGATTCGTGACGACTGCCTGTTCCGCCCCACTCACGCCGTCGCACTCCGCGATGGGGGCATCATCTCAACGCGATCCATTGGCAAACCTCACCGCGGTGGAGCACAGGTTCGGCACCAGCACCTTCGCACAGCGTAATCAACGCGATCGGTCGGCGCTATATCCGTCTTTCCGCAACGACGGAACGGACTTGCCTAAGCAGGATCCGTCCCGACCCTGACCAGCAGCTTGCCGAAGTTGCGCCCACTTAGCATCCCGGCCAGCGCATCGGGCGCGCTCTCCAGCCCATCCACCACGTCCTCACGATAGGTCAGGCTTTCCTCCGCAACCCACGGAGAGGCCAGCGCACGCCACTCTGCCAGCTTCTCCGGCTTGTCGGACACAATAAAGCCCTGGATCAGCACGCGCTTGCCGACGACGAAACCAAGATTCGGTCCCGGTGGGAACTCCGCCTCGTTGTATTGCGAAACCATGCCGCACATCGCGACACGCGCGAACGGGTTGAGCAGTTCGAACACCGCCGCCTGCACTGCACCGCCGACATTCTCGAAATATGCGTCGATGCCATTCGGACATGCCGCCGCCAGCTCACGCCCAAGATCGAGCGATCGATGATCGACGCAGTCGTCGAAGCCGAGGCTGTCCTGCACCCACAGGCACTTCTCCGCACCGCCCGCCACGCCGACCACGCGCGCACCGGCCCGCTTGGCGAGCTGCCCGGCCACTGAGCCGACGGCGCCGGAGGCGGCCGATATCACCACGGTCTCGCCCTTCTTCGGCTGGCAGATCTCGCTGATGCCGCGATACGCCGTGGCACCCGGCATGCCCAGCACGCCCAGATACGCCGACAGCGGTGCAGCATGCCGAGGCAGCTTCACCAGCCGCTCGCCCGGCGTCACCGAGTGCGTCTGCCAGCCGCGAGCGCCCACCACCACGTCGCCCGGCGCCAGGTCATGAAACGCGGATGCGATGACCTCGCCCACTGTTTCGCCGGTCATCACATCGCCGGGGTTCACCGGCTGCGCATAGGTCTGCTGCTCGCGAAGACGACCGCGCATATACGGATCGATCGACAGCCAGATCGTGCGCGTCACCACCTCGCCGGCACTGGGCTGCGGCACCGCGTCCTCGCGGATCTCGAAATCCTCGGCCTCCGGCGCCCCATTCGGGCGACGCTTCAACACGACCGAACGGCGGAGGGTGGAATGCTGGCTCATGTCAGGCTCCATCGAGGATTGCAGCGATATTGCGTCAGCTCGGCCGCCGCGTCGATTTCCGTACGGGACTTTCCTAATTTCGCCACATCAACGCGATGTGCTGACGTGTCGCCATGGCTCGCTCATGGACAGGAGTTCAACCCATGCGCCGCACCATCGCCTTGCGGACTCGAGCGGTCCCCGCGGAGACCACCGCGCCGCAGTCAACCACGATCCTGACCTCGATCGGATTGATCACGACGCTGATCTCGGTCTGGCTCATCGCCGAGTGATGCGACCGCCGCGAAATTGCCGCCGCACCGCCTCGTCATAACCGCATCCTAGCGGCAACCAGGAAATCGTCATGGCCGTCATCGATATCGCGATCCAGCCGGAAGGCCGCACCCGAGTGTGGTTCGATTGTCGTGACGCGAAGCCGCGGCCCAGCGACGAGGAACGCATCCAGCTTGCCGTCAGCCGCGCGCTTGCCAACCTCAACCTGGAGGATCGGTCGCAGCCGAACTGACCTTCTTCAGGCCGCTTCGGAGCGCAGTATGAGCCGCCCCGTCACCTTGCCATCGCGCAGGCGCATCAGTGCATCGTTGGCCTGGCTCTGCGGCACCATCGCCACCGGCAATGCTGGTAGCGACCCCTCCTGCGCCAGTTTCACCAGTTCACGCAGCTCCTTCGGGTTGCCGACATAGCTGCCCTGCACGGTCAATGCGCGGATCGCCATCAACGGCAACGGCACCGTCAACTCGCCGCCGAACAGCCCGACCTGGATCAGTTTGCCACCCTTGCGCAGCGCCTCGAATGCGAAACGCGCGGTTTGGGTGCCGTTCACCAGGTCGATCACGGCCAGCACCGGACCGCCGGCGGTATCGATGATACGCTTGGTCACGCCTTCACCGCTGCCGTCGACCACCTTGTGTGCGCCAGCCTTCAACGCCGCCTCGCGCTTCTCCGCGCTGATGTCCACCACCACGATGTTCTGATGCTGCATCGCCCGCAGCACGGCGATCGCATTGAGACCCAGCCCACCTGCCCCCACCACGACTATCGCCTCGTTCGGCGGTATCGGCATGGCCTTGCGGATCGCCGAATAGACGGTAATGCCGGAGCAGGCATAGGTCGCCGCCACCGCGGGATCCAACGTGCCGGGATCGACCAGATGGCGGGGGTGCGGCGCAATCACGTGCGTGCCGTAGCCGCCGTTGGCATACACACCAAGGCTGCGCGGCGTGAGGCACATGTTGTCCTCCTCCGCCAGGCACTTTTCGCAATTGCCGCAGCCAAGCCACGGAAACACGATCCGCAAATCGCCGACCTTCACGCCCTTCGCATCCGGTCCGAGCTTCGCCACGCGGCCGACGATCTCGTGTCCCATCGCCAGCGGCAGCACGACGCCACGGTCCTTCAGCGACATTTGCTTGCCGCCACCCAGATCGTAGTAACCCTCCCAGATGTGCAGGTCGGAGTGGCAGACGCCGCAATGCGTTACCTCGACCAGAACCTCGGTTCCCTTGGGTTCCGGCGTCGGCAGTTCGAGTTCTTGCAACGGCTTGCCATTCTCGACGACGGCCCAGGCGCGCATGGTTTGGTCTCCCGCAACAGGTTCTGCCGATGGCATAGCGCGGCGTACAGTGCGGTCAAGCGCCCGCCCAATCGCGTCCAGTGCAATCGCTTGCATCAGCCACCGCTTCCGACAACCGGGGACACATGTGCCGCCGGCAATCCAGGAAGCACGGAGGAAGTAGGGAGGACGATGGAGACCACGGAGTAAAGTTCAAAGCGCTTCGCGCGAAGCGCAATTTGCATTCTGCTCCGTGGCCCTCGACGTCCTCACTTGCTAACTCCGTGCTGAAGAACCTTGCCGGACGTTCCACCTCCACGGTCGCCGCGACGCAAGACCAAGGGCGAGCCGGTCAAATCGCACAGACGCAATTCAAGCGATTGTCCGGCGGCAGCGTCCAACGCGAACCCCCGAGGCAGTCGCTCATAAGGCTGCCAGGATTTCCGGGGTCGCCAGCCGTACTATGGATGGTCTAGAAAGCCCCATGCCGCTGTCGATTCGTCCCCGTTTCGCTTTGCTCGCGGTGTTCGCCGCCACGCCCGCCACGGCGCAGCAGCCCGATCCGATCGCTGCGATCCGTGCCGATCGGTGGGCGGATGCACAGCTCGCGGCATCGAACTACGCGGATCCGGTAGCCACCAAGCTGGTCAACTACTATCGGCTGCTGACGCCGGGCGGCGCGACTGCGGCCGAGATCGCCGACTTCATGCAGCAGAACCCCGACTGGCCCAACCAGGCGCTGCTGGACCGCCGGCGCCAGGAAGCGATCGCCGTCGAACCGGACCTGGCAGCGACCCTAGCCCAGTGCGGGCGCGACAAGCTGACCCTGCCGCAGGCGGTTCTGCACTGCGCCGAGGCCGAGGCCAACGCTGGTCGCACCGCAGAGGCTGCGAGCGATGCGCGCCGCGCCTGGACCAGCGGCATCACCGACCCCGGCACGGAGACTGCCTTCCTCCGCCGCTGGTCGGCCGCGGTCCGGCCAGAGGACCAGTGGGATCGCTTCGCGCATCTGGCCCCGCGCGACACCGGCGCGGCATCCCGCCAGCTCGCGCACCTCGATCCGGCGCATCATGCGGCGGCCGAGGCGTGGCTGGCCTTGCAGCGCAATGCCCCCAACACCGAGACGCTGCTCGCCACTGTGCCGGCGACCCTGCGTCACGATCCCGGCATCATGCTGGCCCGAGCGAAATGGCTGCGGAGCGCGGAACGCACCGCGGACGCGCTGGCACTGTGGCAGCACCAGGGCGTCGCCGCCCAAAGCGCCGCACCGCCCGATGAGCGCGCGTCCTACTGGAACGAGCGCAATGCGCTCGCCAGACGCCTGCTGCGTGACGGTAGCGCGGCCGGTGCCTATTCGCTGGCCTCGGACCATGGCGAGATCCCGCCTACGCAACAGCTCGATGCGGAGTTCCTCGCCGGTTTCATCGCGCTGCGCAGATTGAACGATCCCGCCAAGGCAACGAAGCACTTCGAGACATTGGCGTCGCTCTCCAAGGCCGCGATCACCCAGGCCCGCGCGCATTACTGGCTCGGGCGCGCGGCAGCGGCGGCAGGCAAGGATCCGAAGCCCGACTATCAACTGGCGGCCGCGTGGCCCACGACGTTCTACGGACAGCTCGCAGCGCTCGCGCTGGGCGACAACACCGATGCGCTCGGGCACCGCATCACCGCACTCCGTGACCCCGGCTACACGCGCGATCAGGCACTGGCCTTCACCGACCGCGAGGTCGTGCGCGCCGCCGCGATGCTGGTGGCGTGGAATGATCCTCGCCGCGCCCGCGCCTTCCTGCTGCGGATGGATGAGATTGCGCCGGATCCCGCGGATCGTGCGCTGACAGCGCGGTTTGCGCTGCTGGTGGGGCTGCCGGACACCGCGGTGTTCGTCGCGCGTCGCATGGGTGGCGACGGGCTGATGCTGCCCGAGGCCGGCTGGCCGATTGCTGCTGAACCGCCCGGTGCGCCGGTCGATCCGGCAATCGCGCTCGGCATCATTCGGCAGGAAAGCAGCTTCGACATCGGCGCCGTCAGCCCGTCCGGTGCTCGAGGTTTGATGCAACTCATGCCGTTCACCGCGCAAGCTGTGGCAAAGCAACTCGGCAGCCCTGTCTCATTGGTTTCGTTGACCACCGACGCCAGCGACAACATGCGCCTCGGCACCGCTTATCTGCAGCAGATGCTGACCCAATTCGACAATACGCTGCCGCTGGCGGTGGCGGCGTACAATGCGGGGCCGCATCGCGTCGTTGAATGGCTGCCGCAGAATGGCGACCCACGTGTCGGACCGGTCGACATGGTGGATTGGATCGAGCTGATCCCATTCAACGAAACGCGAAACTACGTGCAGCGCGTGTTGGAGAACGTGGTGGTGTATCGGGCGCGGCGTGGCGAGAATACGCCGACCCTGCTGGCGCAATGGACGAAATAGTCCATCGCATTTCCGCCTGGGACGGCCTGCCGCTTCACGTCCGCGAATGGCGCGACGGCATCGAGCGACCAACACTGCTTTGCCTCCCAGGCATCGTGCGCACATCAGGCGATTTCGAAATTCTGGCACATTCACTTGGCGCGGGACGGCGCATCATCGCGCCCGACTATGCAGGGCGCGGCCAGTCCGGCCGTACCCGCGACATCCAGCGCTACGCGCCCGAGGCGGTATTGCGCGATGTGCTCGATATCTGCGCCGCGCTGCACATCCACAACGCAATCGCCATCGGCACCAGCTTCGGTGGCCTGCTCAGCATGGGATTGGCAGCGGCGCGTCCTTCCCTGTTGCGCGCGATTGTGCTGAACGACATCGGGCCTGATATTGCCCATGAAGGTGCCGCGTTCGTTCGGGAACTGATCGGCCATGACGCGGCATTTCCCGATATCGATGCGGCGATCGCGCATCTGCGCGCTGTGCTTCCGCCGCTGTCGCTCGATACCGACGAGGCATGGCGCGCGATGACGGCGCTGACCTATGCGCCGGACGGCGGTGGCGTTCTGCGTCCATTGTGGGACACTCGCATCGCGAAATTGATCAACGACAAGACGCCTGATCTGTGGTCGCTGTTCGGCGGCACTGTGCACGTCCCGTTGCTGCTGGTGTGGGGCGAGGCAAGCGACATCCTGCTGCCGCCCACCATCGCTCGCATGCGTGGGATGCACCCCGACATGCGTCTGGTGTCGCTGCCGCGCATCGGCCATGCCCCGACGCTGAACGAACCACCGATCGTTGCGGCAATGCACGCGTTCCTCGATGCGGTGACATGAAGTTGTCACCAAGCTGTCATATCAAGCCATGAGTTTTGCCCGAATTGTCGCCAGCGGCTGCGGCTGCGGATATGTGCCGTATGCTGCCGGTACATTCGCGTCGGCAGTTGCAGCGCTGGTAGGCGCGCTGCTGTTCCATATCGCCTTCGCGCTGCTACCGATCGCCGCACTGTTGGCAACGCTTGCGGGCTTATGGGCGATCCGTGCTGCCCAGGTGGCGGGTGATCCGCATTGGGTGGTGATCGACGAATTCGCCGGTCAATTTCTGGCACTTTGCGGTTTGGTAGAGGTAACCGTGCCCGGTTTATTCGCAGCGTTTCTGATCTTCCGCCTGCTCGACATCACCAAGCCCGGCCCCATCGGCTGGGCCGATCGACAAAGCGGTGCGGCGGGCATCATGGCCGACGATGTGATCGCCGGTGCGCTCACCGCCGGCATTCTATGGGCGGTGGGCTCGCGCTGGCCAGAACTGTTCAACTATAACATTTCCATTCAGTGACTATAACGCTCGATTCTCAGCCACGATATTCAGCTTGCGCCGGATGCCACCTTGCGGTGTGATTGGCGCATAGGTCGGGGAACAGGGGAGCGATGCCACTCGAACACGTTCGACCCGACGATCTGTTGCCAATTGCTGAGAGGCGCCAGGTAGGCCATGACCTGCGTCGGTTGGTGCCTCGCGGCCAGCACGCGGTCTGGCAGCCGCCAGCTGATCGCCGCGACCCGTTGCTGATCCTGAGCGAGAGCAGCCGCCACTGCATCTCCGCATTGCTGCCAATCAGGTATGGTCGGATGCAGCCGTCTGCGTTCGCGTTCCTGCGTGGCTCAGCCGCGGTGATGGCAGCCGACCTCGCAGCGACCGCGCAGAGCGGGCTGATCGTACAATCGTGCGGCGACTGTCACCTCTCGAACTTTGGCGTCTACGCCGCGGCGGACGGCACACCGGTGTTCGACATCACCGACTTCGACGAGACACTGCCGGCACCGTTTGAATGGGACTTGAAGCGGTTGGCGACCAGCTTTGTGGTGGACGCGCAAGGTCGCGGCATGGCCGAGCGTGCTTGCCGTCATCTGGCGCGAACCACCGTCGCTGCGTACCGCCAGCACATGGCAGCGCTGATGCGGCTGGATCCCGTGAATGCCTGGCGATCGAAGATCGATCTGACGGAGGTGCTGGAAGGCATCAGTGACCCCAAGCTCCGCCAACGCGAACTGAAGCGGATGCGGCTTGCGGTCGAGGCACATCAAAGCGGCTATCGCAAGCTGCTGGAGCGACGCAGGTCGGACTGGCGCATCAGGCTGCGTCCGCCGCTGACCGCACCACTGACCGGACAGCACGACGACACACACGAACGCGTCGCGCGCACCGCGTTCGAGGCGTACAAGCTGAGCCAGGCGGAGGAACGCAGCATGCTGCTGGACCGCTATCGTCTGACGGACGTCGCGTTCAAGGTGGTGGGTATTGGCAGCGTCGGAACGTTCTGCGCCATCGGCCTGTTCACCAACCGCGACAATGCCTGGTTGCTGTTGCAAATGAAGGAAGCGCAGCAATCGGTGCTGGCGCAGCACACCGAGCCAAGCGTGTACCTCAACCAGGGTCAGCGCGTCGTCACGGGTCAGCGGATCATGCAGGCGGCGCCCGACATTTTCCTGGGGTGGACGCAGGAATACGGCCACGATCAATACTGCTATGTCCGGCAATTGAAGGACCCGCGGCTCGCGGCTCTCAACAACGCGTTGGTCGATGAAATGCTGCACTATCATGCGGCGTTGTGCGGACGTACGCTGGCGCGAGCACATTCTCGAGGTGGCGATGCCGCACGCATCTCCGGCTACATCGGTTCCGGCGCAACGTTCGATGTGGCGATCGCCGATTTCGCGATGGGCTACAGCAGTCAGGTCGAGAGCGATTGGCGCCTGTTCTCCGAAGCAATCAAGGCCGGCGTGATAGAGGCACGCAGCGAATGATCTCCGATGCCCTTCTGTCCATGCGCAGTCGCCGCCCGCCGTCGTGGCGGGGCTCGGCGCCGTCGTCCGCGTCTTGCACTGCTAAACACATAGGCCAAGAAAAAAATCTTAGCGCAGTCTCCCAGCCCGCGCGGGCACCACGATAGGGTGAGAAGGACAGCGGCATGCTGTCCCGCCGTCATGGCCAGGCATGTCCCGGCCACCAGTCGTGACAGGCTCTCGCTCCGGATGGC
>Ga0310811_10010508_pt1 | contig 11964 bp, 9 predicted proteins | sample YCmetagenome_FD_207642 | JGI IMG/M metagenome (GOLD analysis project Ga0310811, IMG submission 207642) | Soil microbial communities from experimental microcosm in Duke University, North Carolina, United States - YC | ecosystem: Engineered > Artificial ecosystem > Soil microcosm > Unclassified ...
AAGGTGCAGCCATAGGTGCCGGCGTTGGATCTGGTATTTACAGTTCATTCCCCGAAGCATTTAAAGGATTGAAGCTGATCAAATCAGAACAACCTGTAGCGGATAAGGCAGCGCAGTACGACAAGGCTTATCTTCATTGGAAGAAGAACCTCACCAATCAGTTAACCAATAAATAATTTATAATTTAAATCGTAAACTCTATATCATGAAACTCACACTGGGCGACAAAGAATACTTTAAAGGCATTAAGCCGATAAAGTTTGAAGGAAAGGAATCCGATAATCCGCTTGCATTTAAGTACTACAATCCGAAACAGAAAGTAGGAAAGAAAACAATGGAAGAGCACTTCCGTTTTGCCATTGCATATTGGCATACACTCTGCGGAACAGGTGGCGATCCGTTTGGACCTGGAACAAAAGCTTTTCCATGGCTTGCCAGCAGCGATGCCGTGCAACGCGGATACGATAAAATGGATGCAGCCTTCGAATTCATCACCAAGATAGGAGCACCCTTCTATTGCTTCCACGATTACGATTTGATTGACGAAGCACCAACGTTGGTGGAGTCTGAGCAACGTCTTCAAAAGATTGTTGCCTATGCCAAGCAAAAACAAAAAGAGTCAGGCGTGAAGTTGCTTTGGGGAACAGCCAACATGTTTTCCAATCCACGTTACATGAATGGTGCTGCAACCAATCCTAACTTTGAAGTAGTTTGCCATGCTGCAACACAAGTTAAAAATGCCATGGATGCTACCATCGAATTAGGTGGTGCTAACTATGTATTCTGGGGTGGCCGTGAAGGTTATCTTACCTTGTTGAATACAAACATGAAGAGAGAAGTAGAACATTTAGCTACCTTCCTTCATGCCTCTAAAGATTATGCACGTAAGAATGGTTTCAAAGGAACCTTCCTCATTGAGCCTAAGCCAATGGAGCCAACCAAGCACCAATACGACTTTGATTCAGCAACCGTAATATCATTCCTTCGTCAATATGACTTGATGGATGATTTCAAGCTGAACATTGAAGTGAATCACGCTACATTAGCAAGCCATACCATGGAGCACGAGCTTCAGGTTGCTGCCGATGCAGGTGTGTTAGGAAGCATAGATGCCAACCGTGGTGATAACCAAAACGGCTGGGATACCGATCAGTTCCCGAACAACATCTATGAACTTACTGAGTCTATGCTTGTCATTCTTCAGGCAGGTGGTTTCAAAAATGGTGGTGTAAACTTCGATGCCAAGACAAGACGTAACTCAACTGACCTGGCGGATATTTTCTATGCACACATAGGTGGTATGGATACTTTTGCAAGAAGTCTTCTGATTGCACAAGCTGTGTTAGACAATGGCGAGTATACCAACCTTCGTAAAGAACGCTATGCATCATTCGATTCTGGAAACGGAAAGAAATTTGAGCAAGGCAAACTTACGCTGGAGCAACTTCGCTTGTTAGCGCACAAGAATGGCGAGCCTGCACAGATCAGCGGCAAGCAAGAGTACTACGAAAATCTGATCAGCAGATTTGTTTAAAGAGAGTTTGGTTTAATAATTATAATTGGAAGAAGCTGTCTCAAGCAATTGAGGCAGCTTTCTTTTTTTATAACTCCGCAAATGAGCTTTGCTAAATTAATCCCTCACACAAAGTTACAGAGCTAGCTCGCAACATGTTCACCACCTCTTTGTCCCAGTCGTACGAACTGCCTTAGAACGATAATTTTGTTCCAGCGGGACAACCTCACTGTAGAACAAATAGCAAACCATTTTTATTTTGCCCCAGCAGGGCAACCGATTCTTTACCATTTCCAAAGCTAAAATCTTTTCTAAAAAGCGAATTTGCTTAGTTATACCTAAGCACCATACTGGCGATCTTTTTACTACTTGCAATGATCATTTACTAAATCAATTTGCATGAGTCTTCAAGATCGAAATTCTCCTATGAAATTACCTTCTCAAACTGAAGTTACCATCCAACTCATTGGAGAAGAATTAAAGAGTCGTAAGTTTTTCAATAGTCTTACTCGCCTTGGTCTGGATAACTCTTATTATCAACCCAACCTAGATAACCTAATCATGGCATACGTTGGCTTGCACGATAACGACAACCGGACTTTTGATTTTTATTATTCTGTAATAGAAAGACGTAGTGAGCTGATTAATAAAAATAAAGAATCAGTTATTGAACAGGCTTTGGAGGTGTATGTTGAATTGGTGGCTGAAGTTAGAAGGAGAGAGGTGTTGAAGTAGAACGTATCACATTGATTATTTAGTGAATGAAGACTTTGTTATATTTTTTTGCACTATTTTTTCAGTCATTTAATTTTTTTGAACTTTACACAATATTAGGTTTATAGCCCCTAAGAATTTCGGTTTCAATAACAATAATAAAGAAGTTTATACTATCATTTTCTGTAAACTGTTTTTTCAAGAAATCAATAAATTCATATATGTGAGATTCATTCATTTTTAATTTTCGTGATGCCATAGCATAGAGAAACTCCAGTATACCCTCTGCCGAAACTAGGTTTTCTTTTGTAAAAAGTATTTTCATTATTCCTAGAATTTCTGAACTATGTTCTTCATCGACAGAATAATCTAATTCAGATGGACGTGCTATTCTTAATATTGATGCTTGAATAACTCCGTCATTAAATCTTGTGAAATTATCTGGAGCTATTAATGATTTAACGTGTTCGTGCTGTAGCAAGAATTTATCTTCAACTTTGCGTTCTGAGAGCATTTTTGGATTGCGTAAACAATGCATTACACTTGCTATGATAAAATAGACATCAGCCTGAGATGGCGTATCTTGTTTGAAGTCATAGAAGATGAAATTTGGTCTTAAGGATAGACGAGTTTTGCTGAAAGGATCGCAATAGTATAGGTCAATTGATAAACCATTAAGCCTATTTATTGCTTTTTTTCTATTCAACAAGAATTCTGAATAAGTAGGATAAGCATCTATCCATTGAGATAAAAGTTTTTCTTCTTGTATCCACGATGGTTGAAGATATTTCGTTGAGTGCTTTGAATGATTATTTGGAAGAAAGCACTCAGAAACTGTATGCAACTTATTTAATTCAATATTCCCCTGTCTCGCCTCAATATTACTACGTAATAATTTTAGCTTTTCTGAATTCTCTAATCTAGCGAGTCCAACAATGTAATGGATTGACGATTTTTTAAATCTTCTTAAACTCTGCGCCACAGCATTGAGTAAGTTTCCTGTAGAAAGACAAGAAGCAACAACTATAATAGTTGAATAACTTTCAACGTCTTGGAGGGTAGATATATCCTTAAAGGAAACTATTTTCGGAATATCTAATTTTAATATCTCGTTTAGATAATTTAGAATATAATTTGCCATATAGGTTGAAGATTTATCGTCAATGTGTACAATTAAATTTGAGGATGCGGGTAATGAATTTTTAATTATTTTCCTGTACGCTTCAGCAAAACTCCCATTATGCTCAATTAAGTTTTGAACATCAAAATATAATTCCCTAATCTTAGAAGATAGATATTCGGACTTGTAAGCAATTATTGATTTGCTACATGTAAATTCATTTATAGATCGTATGAAATTTAAATCATAGTGATATTTTTTTATGATGACTTTCTGAATTAGAACCCTTGAAGGCATAAATTGATCATCCCTCACCATTACTGGTATTGAATTATTTGAACAATACTCACAATCTTCTGAACGATCAAACTGTTTTTTCTTATGATTATTTGGAATTAAATCAGAGAATGTGGAATTAATATTTAATAAAATATTTCGGTGTATAGTTGATTTAATTTGCTTTGTATTATTAGAATTAAATATGATGGTTACAATTTTGATATCCGTTTCTGATATTCTAATGTCATCTTCTAGTCTACCAGAGTTTGAAGCTGATATTATAACAAGCGAACTCCTCTTAAAATTGTATTCCTTATGAGCATAAGAGCCGAAACTTCTTATTGGTACATTGATTTCTTTTTTGAATACGGAACGCAGGTAGACCAAGGCATATGGAATCGCTAAAATAGAAGATGTATCACATACAATTTCCGTAGGATCGGCTTCTTTAAAATACGTCAACAATTGAATTGCGATAAAATTAATCTCTTCATTTCGTACCAGCATATTTGCTGTTCGAATAAAATATGGTGAGTGCTTGTGAGATGGATTTACATAATGGAAGTTTGAATCAGAGTGAAGAATTATATTTGTTTTTTTTATGATATGAAGATTGCCTTGATAAAATAAGTCCTTTGTTAAAGGAGATTCATCTGTTACTCCATTTTCATTATATGGAATTAGCGTGATGCTTTCTAGGGAAGTGTTTGTAGAAGAGCTGACAACATTGCTGAGTTCTTCCTCTGTATAGAACCCCATTGGGTAGATGCATACGGATTTTTCGCAACGGTGGTTAGTGTCATGAAAATGTTTTATTTCAGATGTAAGGTCCTCTTCAGATAAATACTTAGAAGTCAAAAAGATAACGGTCGCTGATCCTAATAATTCTCCAATATAATTATATATGAAGGCGTTCATTGCTGATAGAGGAAAGGGTAAAGAATTGTGATTGAAGTACCTTCAACTAATCCCTTGTAATCAGTTTTGAATGTTAATCCAAAACCATCTGATTCATACTTTGAGAGCTTCTCGTCAAAAAAATTCCTAAACAAAGAAACATGACCTGTTCGTACAATTAAGTATCCGCTATTGCCGATAACTTTGATTACGTTATTTAGTCCTCTTCCTCTTACTTGGTATCTAGCAGTGCTATCTGATGTTACATATTTATTGAAGCAGTTAATAACGGCTTTTTCTTCCTCTTCTTTCGTCAAGTCAGAATAGTCCTTTCCAAGCCACCGTCTAGCCATTCCCGGCCCGGTATCTAATATCGATATTTCACAAAGCCCAACTTTTGAGTGAGAATAAAGTTCAGACTGCCACTTTGGAATATAAAGATCTTCTGGATTGCTATTTACTAAAGTGGTCACATAATCGATCACTGGATCATCTTTTCTAGATGAAAGATGTTGCACGCGACGGTCCATCAAAATATTTATGAAGCATGATCTAACGTTAGGGTTGTACTCAATAGTATCATTATAATTTGACCTGCCCCATTCTTCTGTATTATCGAATAACTCTTTTAAAACTATTGCAATGTCATTATGGGTCTCATTACGATATATTCCTTCTCTAATATTTAGTTTATTGTATTTAAAAACTTTTGTTACCCAAGAAATGATTTCTGATTTTAACCTTAATGTTCCAGTGTTATTATAAAAGTATGACGTTTTTCTTAAAGCAGCTATATGATCAAAATTTGAGATCAAAAAACTTAGACCCCCATACTCTTTTTCATCACCTCTATCAGAGAAAAATTGCTTCCTTAAATCTTCAATTTTTGATCTCGGTGAATCATAACTCAGTGCTGGTTCAAACGTTAAGGAATATAATTCTTCTTGAAGATTCAATTTCGTGATACTAAGTGAACACAATTTTTCCTTCGAAATAGAAACTCCGTTCTTGTTTAAAATTTTAACGTGTGAAAGATTTTTACTAAAGAGTACTATCACCAAAAATTGATAATAGATATAGAATTTTTCAAAAATATATTGCTCATCATTTTCGTCTATATCAAATTGAATTGAAGCGTTTTGTTCGTTTCTAATTTTTGTAAATAAAATTTGAAGAAGTTGAGAAAATTGTCCAGGTGGATAGGCGAACGTTGGGATAGAAATTTTTATCATTACAAGATTGATGTTGTGTTTGACAGCACGACTGTAATTAGTAATGATACTAAAGATATTATTAATTATCAAGTTTTGAAATGCAGTAAGCTTCCAGCTTAACTATTGCTGACTGCCTTGTTGTCTCTCGGTAAAGGGTTTGAACGATCTTCCTAATACATATCCCGAAATACCACCGATTAAGGTGCCGAGTATGTCTGGATTAAGTTTGTCAGTAATACCAAGTACTAAGATTGTTGACGTTAGAAGAAATACCGTGATAATCTCAGTTGTAAGACCAGACCCATAAACAAGTTTGAAAAGATCCAATGTGAGACTGGCATGTTCAGTTTCTTTTGGATGTCTATAAATAACTAGGGGAATTAAATAGAGCGCAAGAATGAATAAAATGAATACTGGAAAACCCCATTGAAAAATAGTCTTGTCAAAATTCTTTTGCTTATCATTCCATTGAGCTTGCAAACTTGCTCGTTCCTTGAGTAAGGAGGATATTTGATTATCTAAGTCTCCAATCTCCTTTTTAAGTCTATCGTAAGGCTCGTTTATTGCAGTTAATAGCCCCTTCACATTGCTATCAAAAATCTCTTTTGTGAAATCCGTTCTCAATTTCCCTTTGTAAGCATCCCACGACGCTCTTCTCAATTTATATTGTTGAGCTTTTGGATCGAAGGCTGTTACCATTCTATAGGCCTCTCGATTACTCAACATTGAAACACTATTACGTATAACTTCCGCAAGGCTTCCTTGGTCGCGAATGCTAAAGATGATGTTGGAGGCATTGTCTATTGGACCATTGAATTTTTCTAATAGGTCGTTGAAGTTCATTAGAATGTTATCATCTTTTGTCTCTTTCTCTAAATTTATAATCATTTTATCAATTTCCTCTTTAGGGTATACAATTTTTGAAACCTTAGAATTGATATTTGAAACGATAGGCTCTAGTCTAATTAGATCATCATTTTTTTTATCTCTTTTATCCTTGAGCATCTGCAAGGCGGTGCTTATCTCATTTATACGAAAGGGGATTTCCGATGAGTTACTTTCGAGTTCCTGAATTGGTTTATTTGTTACTGCATTTTGTGCATATAAGAAATTAATAAAAAAGGAGCACATTAATACAACATAGAATTTTAATACTCTATTAAAATTAATCATATACTAATTTTTTAAAGCAAATCTACATGTGCTAAAATAAATAACAATACCTCCAAAGAGGTATTGTTTGGTCTCTACATATCATCCGAATCTATAATGTGATAGATTGGCAAATTCTCCCTCACTACCTCAAGGTTTAACGGAGTGTAACTTGTGGTTGAAATGTAGTATGCTTCCAGCTTATATTTTATTCTTTATCAAGAATTGCGTGATGATGTTCTTAATAATAATAGGTTGCCCATGCCAATACCAAACAAAAAAATATTAATTGTACTTCAGGAAGGCATAAGGCAAAATTTATAACAAACGCATTTGGATTCATCTGAAATTTAGCATCTGTGCGGACCGGGGGAATCTCTCACTCTTACAAACTCATCTGAATAATACCTCTAAAGAGGTATTGCTATGTCATAAGTTCATAGATAGTTTTGTACAAGTCGTTACTAGTCTGGATGCCTGAGTTGTAGCAAAGTGAGCAGATAATAAAACTTAATGCAAGTAAAACGTTGTAAATGGAATTTCTATTTTTTTAAATCCGATTTTTTTATTTTTTTAAATTCAATTCATATGCCAGAAATTAAACAAGTAAAGTATGATGCGCAAAAAGGAGGTGAGCTTATAGTAAACTTCAAGTTTTCAGGTTTAGTATTTATACCATATACCTTCAGGTATTTTTCTTCACAGAAGATTGATGGAAAGATATTAGTTCAGGGAGAGGGTAATAATACTCAGCCTCATGATGATTTTTTTGTCCTGAAGAATAGCGATAAAATCGATGAACCTCTAATAAATCATAATGGAAGAGTAATACTTCTATCAGCTACTGTTTTCAGCCCTCAAGGTGCTGGTTCAAAATTCGTTGTTGCACTCGAAGTGTACCAAGATGCTAATGGACAAGGAGTATCTCAAAGTAATTTCATTGGCGGTGACATTTTTAGTGGAGACCTGAGTGCACGACCTTCTGATGCTATCGTAAGTATGGCTGTAGAATTAATTTCATAACATGAGTAAACCAATTTATATCTTCCTTTGTACAAGTTTAATCGTCTTTGCGAGTATCTCTTGTTATGGTCAAAGGTCTACAGCTAATTCACTCGATAACCTTTTCTTCTTAGATATGAGTGTCCCAGATGTGCCAGCTCTTAAAGCAATTGGAAGCGGAACAACAAACTTGTTAAAACCATCAGATGTAAAGGAGTTTGTCGCAGCTTTTGACGCTTTCAACACAAATGGAAGCATAACACTCCCGAAATCATTCGCTATTGAATTTTCTCCTGGCAAGGCCCTTTCAAAAGATTGGTCAATAGATTCTTATCAAAAGAACCCATTAAAATACTTTTTATATAACTCTGCTCTCAGTATTGCGACAAACGAAGGGAATAAACAAAGTAATTTTGGAGATCATCTTTCGGTGGGGTTCAGATTTTCTTGGGCTGAAGAGAAGGGTGATATCTTGCGCGACAAAGCTTTTATAACTTCAACAGCAGTGCCATTATTTGGAAGCATACATAGCAGAAGGGTACAAATTGAGGATAACTATAAAGCCAAAAAAGGTATTCCACCAGCTATGCCTTTAACAACTAAACAAAAAGAAGATGTATTGAAAGAAATGGAGAGCGATGAGATAGGTGAAATGGTAAAGAAGTACTCGCAAGATAATTGGAATGCAACTCGTATTGATATCGCTCTTGCTTGGACTGGTGAGACAATCGACAGCTTGGCCGAAAATCTTCATGCCTCTAGTTTTGCATTTTGGACAACTTTAGCATTCAGATTAGGTAGCCATGGTCAATTCATTGTAGGCCCCAATTTCCATTGGTTTAAAACGGGGGATGTCGAGGGGAAGAAAATTGAAACTAGCATACCCACTAGATTTTATATTGGCTCCAATAACATTAAGGGCTTTATTGAATATGAGCTAAAGATTGTGAAACTGCAGAATGATGAAGATCAAAATAGCGGGACATTCAATTCCGGGTTTGAATTTAGGGTAAAAAATGATTTTTGGATTACTTATTCAGCAGGTATCAAAAATTTTTTTGATTCGGATTCTAAATTTGTAACAAACTTAAAGGTTAATTATGCCTTGAGTCATTAACCTCCCTTGCTGCCGCAAGGGGGTACTATCCTTAAGCTGTTGTAAACTTATCAGATCAGGAAACTGTCAGTGCATAAATGTCAGAATTCTTACCAACGCATTCAGAGCTCCGACAGCTTCATAGTTGCTGCTCCGAACTTCGTATAATGAACGATACATAAAAAAGATTCTGACAACTTCGCCTTGCGGATAATTACCGGTATCGTTTAAGGTAAAATGGTTTACATATTCACTTCTTTTATCACCGCTGATTAGGTACACTTTATCTTTCTGATATCCCCATGTATAATCACGATCGCGCCATAGAAATTTCTGGCCATCCGACAAAACAATGTTGTACCTCTCATCCAGCAGCATCGTGCCAACAATAACGTTTGTAGTATCTCGTAATTTTAATACATCACCGACTTGATCAATTTCAGTATGGATCAAATCATATCGGTGGTTATTAGCCATCACTGTTCGCACTACATTTCCAATCGAATCTTTTCTTTTATCTCCAAATACAAAGGTAACGGAGTCATCATTTACTAGTATATGCACATTGTCCTTTCGCTGGTGCTTATACTCATTCACGTGCGTCTGGCCATGGAGGTATGTAAACGAAAATGCAACTAAGAAAAGGCTGAATAATTGTGTGCGCAGGTTTGTCATTTTAAGCGAGTCTTTAAAAGGCATGAAGCATCAAAGATACCCTATAAGTCTTGATTTGTAAATAACTCGTCACAAATTCTAAGTGCGCATGTTGAAGACTTATCCGTACTCGGCAACCTGGTTTCGGGGTATATACCAGTCCCTTCAAATGCAAGTAATTGTCTTGCTCAAATATGCATTATAGATCATTGAAATTTAAATTGAGTTAGCTAAAAGCAGTAGCGGGTCTCGGTGTTGGCAATGAAGTTTTAATCCCTAATTGTAATTTTTCAATTTGCATTTAGCCACGCGTTGGAAGCGAGTATAAACTGACTCAATTTAAGCACTTAGTGTAACTATTTTTAATAAACAATTGCTCAATAAATACATATATTAGTAACTGTTAAATAAAAATCATTGCAATTATGACGCTAAATTTCATATTAGAGAAGAGATGTATTCGTGGAACATGTAAGCTGTTTGCAACTGTGTTCTTCATATTTATAGCAGTATCTGCGTCATCACAGATGGTAAATACGTCCAAATCCCCTATCATGGGTTGGGCTAGTTGGAATAATTTTTTTGTAAATATTAGTGATTCCATAATTAAAGGTCAGGCTGATGCGATGGTTTCTTCCGGATTAGTAGAGGCAGGCTACAAATACATCAACATTGATGATGGTTTTTTTTGCGGTCGTTATGCTGATGGTACTTTACGGATCGACTCAGTCAAATTTCCCAATGGCATGAAATCATTAGTGGATTATATTCATTTGAAAGGATTAAAAGCCGGATTTTATTCTGAAGCAGGCGCAAATACTTGCGGATCGCAATATAATAAACAAACTGGAGGTGTTGGTGGCGGTATGTACAATCATGACCAACAAGATGTTGATCTGTTTTTTAAAACTTGGGGTTTCGACTTTTTGAAAGTTGATTATTGTGGTGGATTGGTTCAAAAACTAGATGAGAAAAAACGTTATACAGCAATAAAAGAAGCCATTGACAAAACCGGCAGAACAGATGTGAATTTTAATGTTTGTCGTTGGCAATTTCCCGGCTCATGGGTAACGAAAGTTGCTAATTCGTGGAGAATATCTCAGGATATATCGTTCGATCAATTTGTCAAATGGGATAGGGTGCTTTATGTGATTGACTGTAATACCTTCTTGGCTGCTTACTCAAGTCAGGGTCATTACAATGACATGGATATGATGGAAGTGGGCAGGGGATTAACTGCCGAAGAAGATAAAAGTCATTTCAGTATGTGGTGCATTCTGTCGGCTCCATTAGTTTTGGGCAACGACCTTACAAATCTTTCTCAACAAACAAAAGATATTCTAACGAACACAGAGGTTATTGCCGTTGATCAAGATACGACAGGAGTACAAGGTCATTTGGTTTCTGATAATGGTGCCGGTATGCAAGTGTGGGCCAAAAACCTTAACGGCAAACAAAGCAATGAACGGGCGGTCGTTCTTTTTAACCGAACTGAAGTACCGGCTAGCATGTCGGTGAAATGGGGCGATGTTAATTTGGTAGGGGGGGCTATAGTTCGCGATCTTTGGTCTCACACCAATATGGGAAGTATAGATTCTATGTATACAGTAACAGTACCTTCACACGGGGTGGTTATGCTAAAGGTTGTAGGGAAACATTCCAAATTACAAGAAGTATTTGAGGCGGAGTATGCATGGATAAACAATTTTAATATAACTCAAAACTCTGTGGTAATTGCTGAACAGGGCAAGGTGGTTACTGATGCTATTTGTTCTGGCCGTGCAAAAGCAAGTTGGTTAGGTAATCGAGCCGATAATTATATCGAATTCCGTGATATTTACGCAACCGTTTCAGGGAGGTACAATCTTACCATTTCATTTTTATGTGGAGAGAATAGAAACGCAACGTTGAGTGTAAATGGAGTAGACGCGCTTGTAAAAGATATGAATTCCGGCAGTGTGTCAACTATTAAGAACAGAACTATCTCAGTAAAGCTGAAAAAAGGTTACAATACTATTAGAATTTCCAATGCTACTGGTCGGCTACCTGATATTGATAGGATTCAACTGGATTTGAATAAATATGAAACATATAAAATTGACTCAAATCATAAACATTCTAGATAACATTAAAAAAATATATACCTGCACCTAATCTTTCGCAGAACTTAGTTCCGCGCGCTTTATAGAATTTAATAGTGAAACAGAAATCTACATCGAGGAACTTAGTTCTGCATTTCATTAACTCATTTCAAATTCAATAATCCCTGTAGCAATATTCGAACAAAACGTAATTCTGGAACTAACTGCCAGCTGCCATGATG
>Ga0310811_10010509_pt1 | contig 11963 bp, 11 predicted proteins | sample YCmetagenome_FD_207642 | JGI IMG/M metagenome (GOLD analysis project Ga0310811, IMG submission 207642) | Soil microbial communities from experimental microcosm in Duke University, North Carolina, United States - YC | ecosystem: Engineered > Artificial ecosystem > Soil microcosm > Unclassified ...
CAGGGAACTGCGCGAGGCGGGGCTGCGGACCGCGGTCGTGTCGACCAGCCGCGACTGCGCCTCGATCCTGGAGTACGCGGGCATTACGAACCTGTTCGACACCCGCGTGGGCGGTGCAACGGCACAGGACCTTCGTCTGTCGGCCAAGCCGGCGCCCGACGCGTACCTGGAAGCTGCCCGCCGGCTCAGCGTCCCGCCCGACCGGGCGGTGGTCGTCGAGGACACCGTCGCGGGAGTGCAGGCCGGCCGAGCCGGCGCGTTCGGACTGGTCGTGGGGGTTGACCGAGACGGGCACGCGGAGGAACTGGCTGCACACGGAGCCGACCTCGTCGTCGCCGACCTCGGCGAACTGCTGGCCGCGTCCACCGAGGAGGTCCACCGGGCCGGTCCACAAGGCCATCGGCTCCTCGCCGCTGCCAAACGGATCATTGCGGAGACCGGTGACCGCACGGCGGATCCGTGGCGGCTTCGGGAACGTGCTTACAACCCCGCGTACGTTGAGCAGACCGAGACGCTGTTCGCGGTGTCCAACGGATATCTGGGCGTCCGGGCCTCCTTCGAGGAGGGGGAGCCGTCGTACCGGCCGGGGACCTTGCTCAACGGGTTTCACGAGACCTGGCCCATCGTGTACCCGGAACAAGCCCACGGGTTCGCCACCACCGGCCAGACCATCGTGCGGGTGCCGGACGGCACCACGATCCGGCTGCTCGTCGACGACGACCCGGTGACGTGTGAGACGACGGAGGTCCGGCAGTTCGACCGAGCCCTCGACATGCGGCGGGGCGTCCTGGACCGCTCGGTGGTCTACCAGTTGCCGGACGGCCGGCGGTTCCGGGTGGACACCAGGAGGTTCGCGTCCCTGGCCCACCGGCACCTGGCGTGCCTGCGCTACGAGGTGACGGCGCTGGACGCTCCCGGGCGTGTGGTGATCTTGTCGGAACTGCTCACCCCGCGGCCGGCGGCAGAGGGACCGGCACTCGACCCGCGACAGAGCCGGGCACTCACCGAAGGGACTCTGGAGCCCGGCCTCGAACGTGTTGAGGGGGTCCGGGTGATCCGCACCTACCGGACGGCACGCAGCGGGCTGGTGGTCGCCGTCGGGATGGACCACGAGTTCGACGAGCAGACCGTCACACAGGCCCGTACCAAGCTCGACGGCAATCGTGCCGACGTCGCCTTCGAGGCACAGGTACGGCCTGGGCAGACCGTTACGCTCACCAAGTGGCTGGCCTACCACTACGGCGCCGAGGATGCGGAGGACCTCGCCGACCGTGCCGGGGCGACGTTGTACCGAGCCCGCGGCATCGGCTATGCGGCCGCACTCGCGGACCACGAGGTACCTTCCGTACGACGAGGCCGCCGGCGTTCACCTTCAGGATGACAGCTTCCTCGACCAGGCGCCGTGGGACTTCGCCGCGACGCCGCCGGAGCGCTATCCGCTGCTGCTGCACTACCACCCACTGGTCATCTACCGGCACCAGGTGATCAAGCAGACCGACGTGGTGCTCGCCACGGTACTGCTGCCCGACCGCTTCACCGCGTACCAGCGGCGACGGATCTTCGACTACTACGATCCACTCACCACGGGCGACTCCTCACTGTCCGAGTGCATCCAGGCGATCGCCGCGGCGGACGTGGGCAAGTACCGCAGCGCCGAGGAGTATCTCGTGGACGCCGCCGCGGTCGACATGGCCGATACCGCCGGCAACCTCCGCGACGGCGTCCATGTCGCGTCGGCCGGTGGCACCTGGATGGCGGTCGTGTACGGCTTCGCCGGGTACCGCTGGCGCTCGCCGCGCGGGCCGGAATTCTCCCCGATGCTTCCCACCCGGGCCCGTCGCCTGCGTTTCCCACTCCTCATCCACGGGTCGGTGCTCGACGTCGACATCGAAGAGCATCGCGTCACGTACTCCGTAAGAAGCGGAGATCCGGTGACCGCGCACCACTACGGCAAGGAGTTCACCGCCGTCGCCGGGTCGCCCGTGTCATTCGCGGGTGACTATCACACCCATGACGCTGCGCCCGGCCCTGCGCCGTCTGACACCGCGTGAACCGGTCTGCTTGCACTACGGACCGGTCACGCGATGGCGCTCGACGCGGCGACGGACGTCAGCGTCCTCGGTGCGCTATACGGCGGACTGGGGGCGATGCAGGCCGCGCAGGCCTGACATCGACGTCGTTCGTTAGCGTCTCACCCGTGGCGGGGGATGGGCACGTGCGTGGAACGGCGGTACGTGCGCGATGTGGCCGGGGCCCCGGGCGCGCCGAGCGTGGCGGAGGAGCTGGCCAAGCTCGCCGATCTGCGGCAGCGTGGCGTGCTGACCGAGCCGGAGTACCAGCGGGCCAAGTCTGCACAGCTCGGGTTGAGTGGCGGCGTGCGTCAGCGGGCCTGATCCGGGGGCGCGGCGACGACTACCGTCCCAGGAGTCGGATCGAACCAGTACATGATGGCCGTCGCTCCCTGTCAGTGCTGGGGTCGCTCGGCGCCGGTGACGTGCCGCACCTCTTCCCAGCGGGCGGTGAGGGCGTACAGGATCACGGTGTCCAGCGCCAGCATGAGGATCGACCAGACCGGGTAGGCGCCGATCCACAGCACCTGTACCACCGCGTGCACGGCTACGACCACGATGGCCGCAACCCAGCGCCCACGTCTGGGCGGTGAGCACGCCGATGCCGACGGCGAGCAGCAGCACGCCGAGCACGAGTACGGTCCAGCCCCAGCCGGAGATGTTGAAGAGGTCGCATCGCCGGCTGGTCGGCGGCGAACTGCTGGAGCTGCTGCGCGCTCGGCCCGTCGCCACCGACCGGCATGGTCGCAAGCCATGCAGTTGGTGGGGGAGTGGGCACCCCCCGGCGACGGTTGATCTGGTGGACTTGCAGTGGACCGAGCAGCTCGTCGCGGTCATCGTCGGCGTCATCACCGCCTTCGCCGTGTGCGCGCATCAGCGCGACGCCGGGTGCGGCTGCCCAAAGCCGAAGCCGCGGCTCGTCCTCGAGCTCGGCGAGGCGCACAGCATCGAGCTGGCGGCGTCGACCATGGTCGACGCCGCCGAGTACCACCGCCGGCTCGCCGTCGCCGCCGGGATCGGGCGGTTCGCCGGGGCCGCGGACTACATGGCGACTTGAAATGCCGACAGTCAATTTCCCGGGAGTTCGACCAACCAGGTTGCCTTCACGGAGTACCGTGACGCCGCCGTCTAGGTTCCGCCCGCCGTGTGGCGCCGTGGACCGGGAGCGATTGACGATCGGAGGCGGTCCGATGCGGTTTGTGGTGCTCGCGTTGCCGGTGTTGGCCGGGGTCGCGTTGTTCCTGTTCTCGCGCCGTCGCCGACCGGCCTCGCGCGTAGCAGACGCGGACGTTCTTGCTGCGGCTGCCGCCGGTCGTCCGTTGACCCGGGATCAGCTGATCGCCGTCGCCGTGCATGAGGCGGTGAACTCGGTTGAATGCGACGGGGTGGTTACGGCGGTGCTGCCCAAAGACCGCTACGAGGTGGTGTTCCCCGACGGCAGGCGGCTGAACGGGACGCGCAGCACCCGCCTGTGGCGCATACGGCGGAAGGTCTTCGCCGGTGATCTGGTGCGCTGCTTGGTTTCGTCCAGCGGCACGTGCCTCATCCTGGAGAACGTACACCCGCCCCGTAACCGACTGAGCCGCCCGCCGGGCGCGCCCCCCTGACCATCCCGGGTGGCGATGTTCACCGGGTGCCTGAGTCCAGCCTGTTTCGGCGGGTCTGCAGGAAGGCGCGCTCGGTCTCGTTGGTGGCCAGCGCTATGGCTTCGTCGTAGGCGGCGCCGGCTCCGCGCTGCGCCCAAGCCGGGCCAGCAGTTCGGCCCGGGTGGCGGGAGCCGGGCAGGTCGACGTCCTCCAGCGCGGCAAGGGCCATCGCCGGTCCGTGCACCACGGCGACCGCGGGACTGCCCACAGACGACCAATCCAGGCTTGCAAATGCTGGCGTTCAACACCGTGTTTGCCACCGCCGCCGTCGTCAGACCGATTGGAGCCTCCACCATGACCGCGGCCAACGACGAGCAGACCGACGCTTCGGCCGACGAACTGCGTAACGCCCTGACGGACCGGCTCCGCGCCCACAACATCATCCGGACCTCCACGGTCGAGGAAGCCATCCGCCGCACTGCCAGGCACCTGTTCCTGCCCGGCGTACCGCCGGCCGATGCGTACGCCGACCGTCCCGTCTACACCAAACGCGACGGCGGCGGCGCGTCCATCAGTGCCGCGTCACAGCCCTGGATCGTCGCCACGATGCTCGAACAGCTCGCCGCCGAACCCGGCCATCGAGTCAAGGAGGTCGGGGCGGGCACCGGATACAACGCCGCCCTCATCGCCGCCATCGTCGGTCCCACCGGACGCGTCGTCACCATCGACATCGACGCGGACCTCGTCGACAGCGCCCGTAAACACCTCGCCGCGGCCGGCGTCGACCACGTCGAGGTGATCCTCGGCGACGGCGCGTTCGGCCACCGGGCCGGCGGCCCCTACGACCGGATCATCGCCACGGTCGGCGCCTACGAGATCCCAACCCCGTGGTTCGACCAGCTCGCTACCGGCGGACGCCTCGTTGTCCCGCTCCGGCTGCGAGGCGGCAGCTCCCGCGTCATCGCTTTCGAACGCCGCGACGACCGATGGGCGAGCGTGGACAGCCAGCTCGGCGTGTTCATGCCAATGCGCGGCATCGGTGACGACGCCCGCCGCATCGTCAACCTCACCCCCGAACAGGACATCACCCTGCAGACCTACGAGGATCAGACCGTCGACGCGGCCGCCCTCGCCGGCGTCCTCGACAGCACCCCCCACCAGGTCTGGACCGGCGTCGTGCTCTCGGGCGACGTCTCGTACGAGTGGATGGAGCTCTGGCTCTGCCTGCGCCTTGACAATGCCCTGATGCGGATGAACGTCAGCCCCGATGCCGCGGCCCGCGGCCAGGTGGCACCGATGTTCGCCTGGGGGTCGATGGCCGCCACGCGCGGCGCCGACCTGATGTACCTGACCACTCGCCCCGCATCATCCGACCCTGACGGCCTCAAGCTGTATGAAGTCGGCGTCATCGCCCACGGTCCCACGAGCGACAGCCTCGCCCACCAGACCAACGACGAGATCCAGACCTGGAATCGTGACTACCGCACCCGCAACGTCCGATTCGAGCTCCCCGACACCGCCGAGAGCGCCGACCCCACCACTGGCCGCTTCGTCCTCGACCGGCCGCACCACCCGATCACGGTCATCTGGTAATAGCGCCTTGGACCCCACCGGGCCGACCGCACGGCGATTCCCCCTCGTAGCCCGGCCACGGCCCGCTCGCACCGCCTTGTCCGCGAGGATCAGCGACCTCGCCGCCCTTGCGGACACGGCAATACACCACCGCGACCCTGCCACCGCATCTCGCGTCCTCGTCGAGACCGAGGCGGCGGACGGCACGAAGGTCGAGCTCATAGCCGGGCAGCGGCTCGTCATGCGCACCGCGCAGCGCCAGTTCCCGATGAAGACCACTTATACGGGGGAGCCGGTCGGCGGCGGCCGGACCCGCATGATGCTGCGCAACCGCGGTGAGCGCGCCGGGTTCGGCAAGGTGACCGCGCCGTCATGGCCGCCGCGATGCGCCGCGTGAACGCAAGGACCTGGCCCGGCTCAAGACGATCCTGGGGGTGGCGGCAGGCGGGCGGCCCGGCGTGTGAGGTACCGCTGTTCCGGCAGGCTCGCGGTTATCCGCGCGGCCCGCAGGTAGCACGCCCGGGCGGCGGGCAGGTCGCCGGCCTGCTCGAGCAGGTGGGCGCGGACGGTATCGAGGCGGTGGCTGTGGCCGAGGCCGCACGGTGCGGGGAAGGCCGCGGCGTCAGAGGGCGGGGAGCAGTCCCAGGCGGTGGGCGTGGGTGGCCGCCTCGGTGCGGGTGGAGACGTTGAGTTTGGCCAGGATGTTGGACACGTGGACGCTGGCCGTTTTGGGGCTGATGTACAGCGCGGCGGCGATCTGGCCGTTGGAGCGGCCCTCGGCGACGAGGGCGAGGACCTCGCGCTCGCGGTCGGTGAGCCGGAATCGGAGATCCGGTATGGTCCGGCTCGCGTCGGCCGGGCCGGAGGCGGCCGGTCCCACCCGCAGCCGGGCGCGCCGGACCAGGGTCCTGATGTCCTCGGTCGTGACGGCGGCCAGTTCCTCGGCGAGACGAAGGCACTCCGCGGCGGTGGCGGTGGCGGTCTCCGGGCCGGTCGCCGGGTCGGCGGTCTCGGCCTCCGCGAGCCGGAGGAGGCTGTAGCACAGCGGGAACGCCTCATCGGCGGTGCGGGCGGCGGCGACCGCCTTCCGCCATGCGGTGATCTCGCCGTCGCGTTCCAGGCGGGCCGCTTCCGCGGCGACGAGCGCCCGATACGCGCGTGCGGGTGGGGTGGTCGCCGGGATGGTGGCGGCGAGGGTCCGCAGTGATTCACCGCGCTGGCCGGCTTCGGCGTCCGGCGCCGGTGTGCCGGTGGCGATGTCGGCCTCGATCCGCATTCCGAGCCAGACCAACGGCCAAATGTACCGCACGTAGGTGCCGGTGGTCGGCCCGTGCAGCTCGGTCTGGAGGCGTTGCCGGGCCTCGGCCAGCTGACCGCGGCCGCGGGCCAGTTCCGCCTCGATGTACGCCATCGGGGTCATGAACTGAACCTCGACGCCGTCGCCGAAGTGGCGCCGGGCCTCGCGGAGGTCGTCTTCGGCGCGCTGTGCGTCGCCCTGCCACAGGTGCAGCTCGGCCCGCGCCAGGAGCAGCGTGCTGGCGAACGTTCCGGTGGGCTCGTCGGCGAGTGATTCGGTGATGAGGTCCAGGGCCTCGCGCCAGCGGCCCAGCCGGATCAGCGGCTCGGCCAGGTTTCCGGTGATCATCGCGCCCCACGAACGGGCGAGACCGGCCCGGCCGGCCACCGCGACGCCGGCCCGGGCGATCTCGGCGGCCTCGGCGTGCCGGCCGAGCATGGCCAGGGTGTCGGAGAGATTCGTGTAGCCGCGCGCGACCACGCCGTGCAGCTCGTGCCGCTCCGCCAGGGCGAGTCCCTCGCGCAACGCGGCGAGCCCGCCGGGCGCGTCGCCCAGGTAGGTCAATGTGCTGCCGAGGGTGATGAGCGCGCCGGCCTGCTCCGCGACGGCGCCGAACTCGGCGGCCGCGGCGACCGCCCGCCGGGCGGTCGGCGCCGCGTCCTCCAGCTCGTCGATGCGCAGGAGCGAGTTGGCCAGCGACGCCAGCACCACGGCGTGGGTCAGGGTGATCGGCTGCTCGGGCAGCAGCGCCAGCGCGTCGCGAAGCTGCTGTGCCGCCTCCTGGTCGCGGCCAAGCCCGCGCAACATGATTGCCCGCCGCTCGACCAGCTGGGCCTTGCGCAGCGGATCGGTGACCAGTCCGGTCTCGGTCAGCACCTGGTCCACAATGGACAGTCCGCGGTTGAGCTCGCCGGCGGCAAAGGCGGCCTCGGCGGCCAGCACGTTCAGCGCGATCCAGTCCACCCCGGCGCGCTCGACCGCGTCGGGGACGCGGGGCCAGATCTGCAGCGCCCGTTCCAGGTGGCGCAGCGCCTCGGCCGCGGCGTACGCGGCGGCGGCCTGCCGGCCGGCCCGCACGGACGCCGACAGCGCTCGCGGCAGGTCCAACGCCGCATACCAGTGATGGGCGAGCGTCGCCGCGACGTTGCCGTCGTCTCCGAGTAGCGTCGGATCGGCGGACAGCGCCGCACCGTACGCGGCGTGCAGCCGCACCCGCTCGCCGGGCAGCATGTCGTCGTAGAGGGCGTCGCGGGTCAGCGCGTGCCGGAACGCGTAGCCGTGACCGGAGTGGTCGACCACCAGCAGATGGTGCTCGACGGCCTCGCGCAGCGCCGGGTAGAGCTGCGACTCGTTCATGCTCGAGACGACCTCCAGCAGCCGCTCCTGCACCGACGGCCCGGCCGCGGCCGCGCTCCGCAGGATCCGCTGCGCGGCCTCGGACACCGTCTCCGTGCGCGCGAGGAGCACGTCACGCAGCGAGGGCGGCAGCTCGCCGGGGTCGGCGCCGCCGTCAACGGCGGCGATGATCTCCTCCACGAGGAACGCGTTGCCCTGTGAGCGCTCGAAGACCACGCCGACGAACTCGGCGGTCGGTGACGCGTCGCGGATGGCCCGCAACTGCTGGCCCACCTCGGCCCGGCCGAACCGGCCCAGCTCGACGCGCTCCACGTTGCGGACCCTCTCCCAAGCGGTGACCACCGGGCGAAGCGGATGCCGGCGGTGCAGCTCGTCGGAGCGGTACGTCAGCACCAGCAGCACGCCGAGCTCGCGTAGCGTCTGGACCAGGAAGACCAGCAGGTCGAGGGTGGAGCGGTCGGCCCAGTGCAGGTCCTCGACGACCAGGAGCAGCGGTCGGCTCGCGACGAGGCGGGTGATCAGTCCGAGCACGTGCTCCAGCAACTGCGTCGGCGACCCCTCCTGGGGCGTGCCGCCGGGCGCGGCCGGGGCCAGCTCGGGCAGCAGCCGGGCGAACTCGCTGCGGGCCGGGCCGAGGCACTGCTCCAGCTCGTCCGCCGGGGTCGACCGGGCGACGGTGCGCAGCATGTCCACCAGCGGCGCGAGCGGCAGGCCCTGCCCGCCGAGTTCCACACATCCGCCGCTGAGGACCCGTACCCCGGCCTCCGTGGCGACCCGCGTGACCTCCTGGACCAGGCGGCTCTTGCCCACCCCGGCCTCGCCGGCAACCAACGCCACCATCGGCTCCCCGGCGACGGCCCGGTCGAGCAGCGAACGCAGTCTGCCGAGCTCGGCTCGACGTCCGACGAGGACCGGACTGACCAGCTCACGGTTCACCCCGGAACCGTATGTTCCGGGGCGAACGCCGCGCCATCCGACCATCGGGCATTGTCGGTCCAGATCGTGCCGACACGGACCGGCTCGCAGTCCGCCGTCGGTTGGGCCGTCCGCCGCCGTGCCGCCGGGAGCGCGAGCCAGCGAGCGTACGCGGCGACGACAGGGTTGCGCACGCCCAGCCGCCGCCACCGCCGCGCTGGCCAGCCGCACTGTCCTTGCCAGAAAGCGGCCGCGGTGCCGCTGGTCGGTCTCACCGAATGGCGGGCGTCGAGCCAGGTCCATGATGGACAGTCCGCGGGCCGGATGTCAGGTAATCGTCAGCTGTCTGAGGTGCCGGCAGCACGGAGGTACGGCATCCGCCTGAGGCGGCCGGCGCACCTTAGCTCCTACCTTCGTTCGTGTCCGAGACAACCGACAAACACCAGGAGATACTCCCATGTCAGCAGCAGCGTTCCTGAAGCGGGCCGTGGCGGGCGTCGCGGTTGCGGCCGTGGCGGCCACGTGCGCCGTCGTTACTACCCCCGGTGCCGCGCACGCAGGCGGCTACCGGACCGTGCGGATCGCCCCGAGGTCCAACGCGTTGCTGTTCGTGGACGTCAGTGGCGCATCCACGGCCTCGCTCGCACGGATCATCCAGTGGCCGGTGACCGGAGACAACCAGGTGTGGGCGCTCAAGCCGATCGGCTCGAACTACGAGCTGGTCAACGCTCACAGCAACAAATGCCTGGAGACCGACGGTATCCCCGGTGACCAGTTGTTCCAGGCGCCGTGCGACGGCAACCCGGGGGAGCTGTGGTACTACCAGAAGTCCCAGGATGATTCGGGCGCGGTCCTCATCCAGAACCCCGCGAGCGGCCTGTACCTGGACGTATACGGCGGCAGCACGACCCAGGGCGGGGCGATCGACGCGTGGTACTTCAACGGGTACAACTACGACCACTACCCGTACATCCAGGGGCCCGTGAACCAGGAGTTCTACCTGCTCGACGCGTAGCCGGTCAGTTTGACACGCGCGAGGCCGTCACGGCGGCCTCGACGCGTGTTCGCGGTCCGCGTGGTCGGGCTAAGGCCGCGGTCCAATGGCGCCTGAGGTACCCCGTCTGCCACGGATCGGGACGTTGCCCGATGCGGGCGGGTCGGCGTTGTTCCTGGTCGTCCTCGGCTCAGGTGCCCGGTTCGCGCCGCCGTCGCGCGACGCGCATTGCGCCGTGAAGGTCGGCACACGACACCGGACCGATCTGCGCTCACTCGCCGGCCCGGTTGGCCACGCTCGGCTGCTCGTCATCGGCGACACCGGCATCGCCACCTCGCCACCACACACGGCACCCCGTCGGTCATTCTTTCGGGCCGGTGTCACTCGCCACCGGGCGACCCGCGAGGTACCCTGCCGCGCCTGGCCCTGCTGAGGGTCACCGTCGTTGAGATCTCGCCCGCCGCGGGCTGCATCGCACGGTAGGCCGTGCTCAGCCGGGGAAGGCCAGGAAGTACTGGTTGGCGTAGCCGCCGTTGTACGGCCAGGCGTCGATCGCGCCGCCGGCGGCCGTGCTGCCGCCGTACACCTCGACGTACAGATCGTAGGCCGGGTTGCGGATCAGCGCGCCGTTGGCGCCGAAGGTGGCGCTCAACTGCCACAGGTTCTGCGACTGCGGGTAGCAGGGCCAGGTGAACAGCTGGTGGCCGGCGACGCCGTCCGTGGTCAGGCACTGGCCGCTCGCCAGGTTGACGATCTGGTACAGCGAACCCTGCGGCACCAGGCTCCACAGCTGGCTGCTCGCCCCGGAGGACACCTGCTGGACGACTCCGCCGCCGACGACGTCCAGGGTCAGCGAGCTGCGCGACGCGGGCGCCAGCCGGAATGCGGTCCGGTAGGTGATCGTCACCGACGGGTCCTGCGTGGCGAGCGAGTACGTGGTGCCCGCGGGACCGTAGCTGGATCCCCCGCCGCCCGCACCGCCCAGCCAGACGGACGCGCCACCGCCGCCGCGCCACCGCAACGACCGACGGCCCGAGGGACCCTTGATGTGGGGCCGTGAGGCCCTAGGTTTACGGACCATGCGCCCGGAAAGTAACTGCCGTACGTCGCACAAGAGGCTCGACGCGTGAGGCCGACCGCAACCTCCACCGGTCGGCTCGCTGGCATTGAAGCAGACCAACCTGGCCCACGGAGGATGCGCGATGACGACTATCGAGCTGTATCCCGACGACGTGCACAACCAGCTGACGATCCGCCAGGGCCACCCACCTGACTGGGTCAACCGCGACGGTGGTGACTACGACCTGGTGGTGCTCGGCGGCGGACCGGGCGGCCTCACCGCCGCCACGACCGCTGCCGCAGGCGGGCACCGCGTCGCTATGACGGAGCAGCGACTGACCGGGGGCACCTGTGTCAACTTCGGCTGCACGCCGAGCAAGGCGCTGATTCGCTGCGCACGCGCGGTACACGATGCGAGCCGCGGGGCCGAGTTCGGATTTCGGCTCGACGCCCCACCTCAGATTGATTTCGGCTCGGTCATGGATCGGGTCCGCAGGATCCGTTCCATGAGCAGCTCGTTCGATGCGGTCGAGGTGGCCGAGCAAGCGGGGGTGGAGGTCTACCTCGGGCATACGCGCTTCACCGCGCCGAATGCTGTGGAGGTCGAGGGCCGGACGCTGCGATTTCGGAAGGCCGTGATCGCCACCGGATCGGAGCCCGTGGTGCCCCCGATCGAGGGACTGCGGACCGGCGAGTACCTGACCAACGAGACCGTCTTCTCACTGACCGAGCTGCCAGCCAGGCTGGTCGTCATCGGCAGCGGCCCGCTGGGATGCGAGCTGGCCCAGGCCTTCCGCCGTCTCGGCAGCGAGGTGGACCTGGTCGGCCACCCGGGGACCCTGCTGCCCCATGATGAGCCGGAGGTCGGTGAGCTGATCCGTCGCCGGTTCGAGCAGGAGGGGGTACGGCTCCATCTTGGGTTCGTGGCAGTGCGGGCGGGCGCCGGCCGTTTGCTGGTGCAGTCCGCCGACGAGACACGCGAGCTGCCCTATGATGCGTTGCTGATAGGCACCGGCCGCAAGGCGAACGTGGAACACCTGGACCTGGAGGTGGCAGGGGTGCACATCGCCAGAGACGGCGCGGAGGTAGATGAATACCTGCGCACCAGCAACTCC
>Ga0310811_10010510_pt1 | contig 11961 bp, 11 predicted proteins | sample YCmetagenome_FD_207642 | JGI IMG/M metagenome (GOLD analysis project Ga0310811, IMG submission 207642) | Soil microbial communities from experimental microcosm in Duke University, North Carolina, United States - YC | ecosystem: Engineered > Artificial ecosystem > Soil microcosm > Unclassified ...
AGGTCGTGCTGTCGTTCCTGCCGTCGTTGCTGTTCGAGCGCGGCATCGGCATCGCCGCCGCCGGCAGCCTCGTCGCCGTCACCACCGCGATGTTCGTCGTCAGCGTGCAGGCAGGCGGCGTCGTCCTCCGCCGCGCGCGCCGCCCCGATCGGATCTGCCATCTCGCGATCGTGGGCTGGTGCGCGACGATCGTGTGCCTCGCCGCCGGCGGCGCTCCGCTGCCGTGGCTCGTCGCCGGCGGACTGATCGGCGGTCTGCCGGCCGCGGCGCTCGTCTCGCTGCCCGCGGAGCTGCTGCTGCCCGAGGCGCGCAACCTCGGGATGGGCGTCTTCTACACGATCTACTACCTCGGTTGCGCGTTGCTGCCCGCGCTCGCAGGACTCCTCTACGACCGCATCGGCGGAGGTGCAGCGCTCGTGTTCGCCGCCGCGCTAGCGCTCTCGTGCGCGCCGATCCTCTGGGCCTTTCGCCGCACGACGTCGCAGGCGCAAGGGCGCGAGCGCGTCGGCTCCTGACGGGACGCTGACGTCGAGCGACGGCGACGTTCCATTCGTTACGCGCCGCGCGCAAATCGCGATTCCGCGCTGGCACACTCGTCGCGCGCCGCCCGCATGACGCGACACGCGGGCGTCGCGCCACGCACCGTTTCGCTCCTGGCCACGAAAGGCACCGCCCATGCTCCGTCACCTGCTCATCGCGGCGCTCGCCGCACCGCTCTCTGCCCTCGCCGCCCCGCACGACAAGGACACGACGAGCCCGTACGACCCCACGGTCGAAGACCTCAACCTCGACCGCGGCGGCCCGCCGATGCTCGGCATCCACTGGGCGCGCGAGCACGCGGCCAGCCGCACGCGGCCGGGATCGAACCCGCTGATGACGTACCACGGCGGCAAGATCATGAAGACCGCGACGACGCAGGCGATCTTCTGGGGCCCGAGCTGGAACAACGCGGGCTTCGCCGACAAGATCAACGGCATCGACCTGTTCTACGGCGGCCACGGCGGTTCGAACTACGCGAAGACGTCCGACGAGTACACCGGAAGCAACGGGCAGGTCACCGCGACGACCATGCACATCGGCCATCTCGTGGACCTGTCGACTGCAGCGGGCGGGAACCGCACGTCGGTGATCCTCGCCGAGGTGTGCAAGATGGTGAGCAGCCCCGATTCGCAAGGCAACGGCTATTACGCCGTGTATTCGGACGTCAAGCGCGGGGGAGCGCAGTACTGCGCGTACCACAGCGCCGGCACGTGCAACGGCGTGCCGGTGCAATTCGCCTTCTTCTTCAACCTCGATGGCGATTCGGGCTGCGACCCTCAGGACACGTCGGGTCTGCACTCGCAGGGTCTCGCCGCGCTCGCCAACGTGTCGGCGCACGAGCTCGCGGAGGCGCGCACCGATCCGGCGTCGCCCGGAGCGTGGTACGACGGCCAAGGCGAGGAGAACGGCGACAAGTGCGCGTGGACGTTCGGCGCGCCGCTCGTCGCCTTCAGCAACGGCACGCAGTGGAAGCTGCAGGGCGAGTGGTCGAACGCCGCGTACAACGCCAAGACCGGGTATCCGAACTCGGCGGGCCAACGAGGATGCCTGTCAGGCAAGTGACCCCAGCGCACCGCGCGCGAGCATCGTTCTGCATTTCGGCGCGCGCACGTTCGCTCGCCGGCGTGACGGCGCTCGCTGTCGGCGCCGCGCTGGCGTCGAGCGCCGCCGCGCAACCGCGGCTGCCGCCGGGAGTCGACGGCAGCGCGCCGGCGCCGGCAACAGCGACGCGCGCGGTCGCGCATTATCTCGATCTCGAGCGCGCACTCGCCGCCGCGCTGCGCGAGCACCGGCGCGAAGCCGCCGCACAGATGCTCGCGCCGGAATTCGAGGCCCGCTCGGGCGAAGCGCTCGATGCGATCGGCGCTCGGGCGTGGCTCGACGCGCAGCTGCGTGCGCGGACGACGCCGACGGTCGTGCGCGACCTCGCGGTGCGCGAGCTCGGCGATCTCGCCGTCGTCAGCTTCTTCGTCGACGCAGCTCCGGTGCGGGGAGCGGGAACGACGACGCTGTACGTCGTCGACATCTGGCGCGAGTCGGACGCGCGCCTCATGGCGCGCTACGAAGCGCAGCCCGCGCATCCGCTGCGCGCCCCGGCGCGGCCGCGCGGCCGCGAGTAGTCAGACGTATGGCGCCGCGAGCCGCTCGGTCGCGAATGCGCGCTGCACCGCGGGACGCGCGAGCATGCGATCGAGCCAAGGCTTGACGTGCGGCAGCATGCGCGCCGGCCGCGCGAAGCCGCGCGTCCAGCGGCAGAGCACGAACGCGTACGCATCGGCGACGCTGTAGCGATCGCCGAGCAGCCACGCGCGCCCGTGGCGCGCCAGCTCGCCGTCGAGCTGGTCGAGCATCGGACCGACCTTCGCCTCGGCCTTGGCGCGAATCGCGGCGGCGCCGGCGTCGTCGTCGGCCCAGCGATCGGGATAGAAGTACATCGTGAGTGCGGGCTGCAGCGTGTTCGAGAGCCACACGATCCACTTGTACGCATTCGCGCGCTCGGGCGTCGCGAGCGGCGGCAGCAGCGCCGCCTCAGGGTGGACGTCAGCGAAGTGCATGCAGATCGCCGCCGTCTCGTAGAGGACCAGCGGCGTGGCGCGTCCAGCGGTCGCGTCGTCGACGAGGACGGGGATCAGCCCGTTCGGATTGAGCGCGAGATATGCCTTCGACTTGTGCGCCGCATGCGCGCGATCGACGAACTCGAGCGCGAACGGCGCGCCGATCTCCTCGAGGACGATGTGCGCGATGAGGCTCGCGTTGCCGGGGTGGTAGTGGAGCGTCGGCATCGAATGCGTCAAGGCGCCGGAAGCAGGTAGCTGCGGAAGACGCCGACGTGCACGAACGCGTCGTCGGCCGCGTTCGGCCACAACTCCGAGGTCGCAAAGCGGACGTCGTAGGTCGGCTCGTCGTCGGCGGCGACGCCGTGCGCGTGCGCGTCGGGGAAGGGATACGGCGGCGATTCGCCGACGACGACGCCGCGCTTGGCGCGGATGTACGCGGGCATGCGGATGTGGCCCGCGAAGTGCTCGTTGCGAACGACGACGCGGTCGCCGACGCGAAAGCGCGGTGCATCGACGGCATTCGTGCGACCGGGCGCGCTCGGCGCGGCCAGCGGGAACGCGCCGCCCGCGAGTCGCTCGAGCTCGTCGCGCGTCACCAGCCCCTTCTCGACGAGCAGCGTCGCCAGGCCAGTGAGCGAACGCTCGTAGTAGCTCGCCGAGAGGTAGTGGCGCGGCGACATTCGCTCGATCGCATGCCGGTACTCGTCCATGTTGAGGATGCCGGCGCGCACCGCGAGGCCGTAGAGCGCGTTGGCGCGCTTTTCCCAGTCGGCGTGGAACGGCGACGCGTTCGGCGTGTGGCGGATGCGGTCGAAGCCCTGGCGGCCGCCGAGGTCGTGGATGCCGTCCATCACGCGCTCGCCGCGGCGGGAGATGCGATGCGCGCAACGCCGATCATCGAGTCCTTCGTCACCAGCGAAGCGAGGCGCTCCTCCGACCAGCCTTCGGTGCCTGCAGGACGCAGCGGCAGGACGACGTAGCGCGTGTCCGCGGTCGTGTCCCAGACGCGGATCTCGACCTCGGGCGGCAGGTCGAGCCCCATTTCCTTCAGCACCGTGCGCGATTCGCGCACGACGCGCGCGCGGTAGTCGAGGTCCTTGTACCAGTCGGGAGGCAGGCCGATGATCGTGAACGCGGTGCACGAGCAGAGGGTGCAGCAGATGACGTTGTGCACCTCCGTCGTGTCCTCGAGGAAGACGAGGTGACGGTGGTGACGCGGCAGCTCGAAGCCGAGCTCGGCCGCCCCGGCCTTGCCGTTGGCGAGCAGCCGGGCGCGAAAGGCCGGGTCGGTCCATGCGCGCGCGACGATGCGCGCGCCGTTCTCTGGCACCCACTGTTCCTCGGCGACGCGCGTCGCCTCGACGACGAGTTCGTCGCGGATCGCGCCGTGGCCGGCGAGCACCGCGTGCACGGCGTCGACGCGACGCTCGATCGGTGCGACCGATTTGGGCTCGCTTGCGGACATGGCTTGCTCCCGGAGTTGGGCGGATGGCCAGTATAGGAAGCGGGCGGCGCCGCCTCGTGTTCGCCTATCCTTCGGCGCGATGAACGAGGCCGACCGCGGCCATCCCACCGGAGCTCACCAGATGAAGGCCGCCGTCCTCCACGCCCCCCGCACGCCGATGACGATCGAGGACGTCGCGATCGAAAAGCCCAAGGGACGCGAAGTGCTCGTTCGCACCGTCGCCGCGGGCCTGTGCCACAGCGACCTCCATTTCATCGAGGGCGCGTACCCGACGCCGATGCCGACCGTGCTCGGCCACGAGTCGGCGGGCGTCGTCGAGGCGGTCGGCGAAAACGTCACGTATCTGAAGCCGGGCGACCACGTCATCGCGTGCCTCTCGGTCTTCTGCGGCCACTGCGAGTTCTGCCTGACCGGCCACCCGTCGATCTGCCAGAACCCCGAGGTCAAGATGCCGCCCGGAGTCGCCAAGCGGCTGTCGTGGCAAGGCAAGCCGCTCAGCCAGTTCCTCAACCTGTCGGCCTTCGCCGAGCAGATGCTCGTGCACGAGAACGCGCTCGTGAAGGTGCGCGACGACATGCCGCTCGACCTCGCTTGCCTGATCGGCTGCAGCGTCGTCACCGGCTACGGCGCGGTGGTGCACACCGCCAAGGTCGAGCCCGGATCGTCGGTCGCGATCTTCGGCGCAGGCGGGATCGGCCTGGCGACGATCAACGCCGCGCAGATCGCCGGCGCCGCGCGCATCGTCGCGGTCGACAAGGACCCGTTCAAGCTCGAGCTCGCGAAGAAGTTCGGCGCGACCGACGTGATCGACGCAGCAGGAACCGACAACGTCGTCAAGCGCATCCAGGCGCTGAGCGACGGCGGCGTGCACTACTCGTTCGAGTGCATCGGCCTGAAGGCGACCGCCGAGCAGAGCTTCTCGGCGCTGCGCCACGGCGGCACGGCGACGCTGATCGGGATGATTCCGGTCGGCACCAAGATCGAGCTGCACGGCCCCGACTTCCTGAAGGAGCGCCGCGTCCAGGGCTGCATGATGGGATCGAACCGCTTCCGCATCGACATGCCGCGCCTGATCGAGTTCTACCTGCAGGGGCGGCTGCACCTGCAGGAGATGGTGTCGGCGCGGATCCGCCTCGAGCAGATCAACGAAGGCTTCGCCGCGCTGAAGAGCGGCGGCGTCGCCCGCAGCGTGATCCTGCTCGATCGCTAGCGCGTGCTCAGGCGGCGTTCGCCGCGCCGAGGCTCGAGCTCTCCTCCATCGACGACGACCGCGCGACGGCTCCGCCCGCAGCCTCGGCGGCGTCGGCGACCGCGAGCGCAGTCATGTTGACGACGCGGCGCACCGTCGACGACGGCGTCAGCACGTGCGCCGGCTTCGCCGCGCCGAGCAGAATCGGGCCGACCGTGACGCCGTTGCCGCTGGTGATCTTGAGCACGTTGAAGAGGATGTTGGCGGCGTCGAGGTTCGGCAGAACGAGCAGGTTCGCCGCGCCGGTGAGCGTCGTTTCGGGCAGGTAGCCCTTGCGCAGCGTCTCGGAGAGCGCGGCGTCGCCGTGCAACTCACCGTCGGACTCGATCTCGGGAGCGCGCTCGCGAAAGATCGCGTGCGCCGCGCGCATCCGCTTCGCCGACCCTCGCGTCGACGAGCCGAAGATCGAGTGCGAGAGGAAGGCGACCTTCGGCGGCACGCCGAAGCGCCGCACCTCGGCGGCGGCGAGCAGCGCGATGTCGGCGAGCTCCTCGGCGGTCGGCTCCTCGTTGACGAACGTGTCGGTCAGGAAGAGCGTGTAGTTGGCGAGCATCAGCGCGTTCATCGCCGCGAGGGTGTGCACGCCGCGTTGCTTGCCGATGACGTTGCGGACGTGCTCGAGGTGGCCGTCGTAGCGGCCGACGAGGCCGCACAGCATCGCCTCGGCCTCGCCGCGGTGGACCATCAGCGACGCGATCAACGTGTTCGAGCGGCGCACGCGCGACTTCGCCGACTCGGGCGTGACGCCTTCGCGCGCCATGAGGCTGCGGTAGTTCTCCCAGTAGCTGCGAAAGCGCGGGTCGTTCTCCGGGTCGCAGAGCTCGAAGTCGCGCCCGGCCTGCAACCGCAGACCCGCGCGCTCGATCCGCATCTTCACGACCTCGGGACGGCCGACGAGGATCGGTTCGGCCATCTTCTCGTCGAGGACGACCTGCACCGCGCGCAGGACGCGCTCGTCCTCGCCCTCGGCATAGACGACGCGTGCCGGACGGGCCTTGGCAGCAGCAAACACCGGCCGCATCACCATCCCGGTCTGGTAGACGAACCGGCCGAGGCTCTGGCGGTACGCCTCGAGGTCGGCGATCGGCCGCGTCGCGACGCCCGATTCCGCCGCCGCCTTCGCCACCGCTGGCGCGATGCGCAGGATGAGGCGCACGTCGAACGGTGTCGGGATGATGTAGTCGGGGCCGAAGCGCAGCTCCTGGCCTTGGTACGCGGCAGCGACCTCGTCGCTCGCCTCTGCCTTGGCGAGGCCGGCGATCTCGCGCACGCACGCGAGCTTCATCGCCTCGGTGATCTTGGTCGCGCCGCAGTCGAGCGCGCCGCGAAAGATGTACGGGAAGCAGAGGACGTTGTTGACCTGGTTCGGATAGTCGCTGCGTCCGGTCGCGATGATGCAGTCGGGCCGCACCGCCTTCGCGACTTCGGGGCGGATCTCGGGCTCCGGATTGGCGAGCGCGAGGATGATCGGCTTGGCGGCCATCGTCTTGACCATGTCCGCAGTCATCACGCCTGCCGTCGAGCAGCCGAGGAAGACGTCGGCGCCCTTGACGATGTCGGCGAGCGTGCGCGCGTCGGTGCGCTGGCAGTAGCGGTGCTTGCTCTCGTCGGCCTTGCCCGACTTGAAGTCCTCGCGGTCCTCGCGCAGCACGCCCTTGCTGTCGACGACCCAGACGTTCTCGCGCCGGATGCCGAGCCCGACCATGACGTCGAGGCAGGCGATCGCCGCGGCGCCGGCGCCGGAGACGGCGAGCTTCACGTCACCGATCTTCTTGCCGACGAGCTCGAGGCCGTTCAGGAGCGCCGCCGCCGAGATGATCGCGGTGCCGTGCTGGTCGTCGTGGAAGACCGGGATGTTCATCCGCTCGCGCAGCTTCTTCTCGACATAGAAGCACTCGGGCGCCTTGATGTCCTCGAGGTTGACGCCGCCGAGCGTCGGCTCGAGCGCGGCGATGATCTCGACCAGCTTGTCGGGGTCCTTCTCGCCGAGCTCGATGTCGAAGACGTCGATGCCGGCAAACTTCTTGAACAGGCAACCCTTGCCTTCCATCACCGGCTTGCCGGCGAGCGGCCCGATGTCGCCGAGGCCGAGCACCGCGGTGCCGTTGGTGACGACGCCGACGAGGTTGGCGCGCGACGTGAACTCGGCGGCGAGCGCCGGCGTTGCCTCGATCGCGAGGCACGCGTAGGCGACCCCGGGTGAGTACGCCAGCGAGAGGTCGCGCTGGTTGAAGAGCGGCTTGGTCGGGGTGACCGAGATCTTGCCGGGCGTCGGTGCGCGGTGGTACTCGAGCGCGGCGTCGCGCAGCGCCATCTCGGCGTCGGACAGGGTCGGGGGCATGGCGTCTCCTGCGTTCTTCGCGATCGTGCAAGCCTACCGCGGATAGGAGCCGCTGTGCTTCGGGAGTCTGGCCTGCCCCGGGCACTCGTGCGGCTAGCGACCCAGCGCTTCGTAGTGCATCCGCAGCGCCTTCAGTCGATCGGCTCGGTCCGCATTCACCAACGCGAAGCAGCCGAGCGAATCCCGGGTTCCGACGCTGCCGCCCATCGCAAGGGCATAGGTCAGATCGCGACACGTCCGGTCCCGATATTCGAGCCAGGCGAGCTGCGCCGCGCGCAGCGAAACGACCAGCGCATCGCTCGACGGTCGCTCGGCATGCAGATCCTCGACACGCGCGAGGACCGAGACCAGTGCCGAGAACTCCGCCGACATGCGATCGTCCTCGTCATCGTTGATCGACGCCGCGCATTGATTGATCTCGAGGGTGCTGCCCGCGTCGCTGCACTCGAGGATCGCCTGATCCACGCTGCCTGCGGCAGCCGACAGGCACGCGACCGTCAGGCCCAGGCAGATCGCCGCCCGCTCTAGCCGATGCGTGGGTCTCATGGTCCGCGTCTCCTCGAGAAAGCATTGCGACAAGTGCGACATCAGCGCAGGCTCACCGTCTCGCGCTTCCAGCCCGGGTCCTGCCAGCGCACGAACGCGCCGAGGACCTGCGGATCGCCCGCCTGCCGCTCGGTGCCGAGCGTGTCGAGACGGACGACCTCGAAGTTGCGCTTCAGTCCCTTGGCGCCGCGCGACTCGCGGGCAACGAGCACCTGCCTGCCGCCGGGGACCCAGCCCGCGAACTCGGCGTAGCCGACTCCGGGCGACACCGCCGACGGCGGCAGCACCTGCACCGTCCAGTCCTTGCCCCGCTTCGTGAAGAGCCACAGCTCGCGCCACGCCTCGAGCGGCTGGACCGCGAGCGCGACCGCGTTGCCTTCGCGGCTGACGACCGCCGACGCCGTCCAGACGACGCCCCAGGTGCAGCGCTTCGCGAGCGGCGCGTCGCCGTCGCGGTCGTGGGCGGCCACGAGGAAGACACACGTCTGTCCGGGCTCGCCTGGCGAAGTGACGACGCGGACGTTGCGCGGCGTGCTCTGCGGTGTGCGCAGCGCAGCCCAGCGCGAGGCGCCGACGCGAACGGCGGCGTCGTGCCAGGCGACGACGTCGTCGTCGGCGAGCTCGCCGCGCGAGACGTCGCCGAGCTCGGCGATCGCGCGCGTCGCGGCGTCGTCGGCCTGCTGCGCTTCGCCGCGGCGCGCGCGCTGGAACGCGATCGCGCTCCACGTGCTCGCGCGCCGCATCGCGACGCGGCCCTTCCAGAGCGGCGACAGCTTGGCGGTCTCGACGCGGTCGAGGACGTCGGCGCGCCAGACGTCGATCCGCTGTCGCTCGCTCGCCGGCAGCGCCGGATCGATGCATTCGGGACGTGTCAGGCCGAGCGCAGCGCGCGCGCGCTGCGTCGCGTCGCTCGCCGCGTTCGCGAGGACGCGGCGAAACGCGTCGCCGTCGTAGCAGATCCGCATCACGCCATCGCGCTCGAAGCTCGTGAAGGCGACGCCATGGCGCGCGACCGCTTCCAGGTGCGCGGCGAGCGCCGTCTCGGCGCGGCCAGGCGTCGCGCCGGCAGCGGCGCCGTTCGAGGCGCGCTGCGCAAGGCGGTCGGCCATCGTTCCGATCGCGTCGAACAGCTCGGCACCGACGCTGCCGCGCAGCGCGTCGGCGGGCGCCGCCTTCAGCGCCGCCGCCGCGAAGCCGATGCCGAGCGACTCGCTTCCCGGCGTGTCGCGAACGAAGCGGACGAGCGCGAGCAACTCGGGCGTCTCGTCGGCGGCGAGCGACGTGCGACGGACGCGGCTCGCGTCGACGAAGCCGCCGCGCTCGCGCGCGTGGTCCCAGACCTGAAGGTGTTCGATCCGCTCGCCGCGCACCTCGACGACGTCGCCCTGCCAGAGCAGCGCCTGCTGCTGCGCCGTCGCGTGCGGCGCGGCGCGCAGCACGGTCTGGTCGCGGACGACGATCGCGAGCGTCGGCGCGGGCGCGCCGCTCGCGGCGGCGCTCGTCTGGTCCCGACCGGTGGCGCCGGCGACCGTCGCCAGCGCGACGGCGGCGGCAGCGATCAACAGCGTGATTCCGGTGCGCACGACGTCGCGCCAGGTCCACGGCTCGAGGTCGCTCTTGCGCAGCGCTTCGCAGCGCTCGCCTTCATCGCGCGGATTCATTGCGCCTCCTTCGCGTCATCGGCGGCAGCGTGCTGCTCGCTCTCGTTGGTCGCGCCGCCGGCGAGCGCCGAGCGCTTCTGGCCCGACGTGCCGAGGAGCCCGGCACCGATGAAGCCGCCGTCGGTTCCCGGCGCGGCGATGATCACTTGCACCTTGTCGGAGAGCTTGTCGGCCATCGTCTTCTGGATCAGCAGCGGATGGCGGCTGAGCAGCGCGCCTTCGCGGCCCATCTGCTCGGCGTTCGACTTGCCGACCTTGTCCATCCGGTAGACCTCGGCGTCGGCGAGCTTCTGCCGCGCCTCGGCCTCGCCGCTCGCCTCGATGCGGCGCGCCTGCGCCGCGGCTTCGGCGCCCTTGATGCGGCTCACCTTCTCGGCCTCGGCCTCGAGCTGGCGCTGCTCGATCTGGCGCTGCTTGAACGGCAGCACGTGCTTCATCGCCTCTTCCTGCGCCTTCGCCGCGATGACCTGCTCGCGGCCGGCGGCCTCGGCACCGATCTCGCGCCGCACCTTCTCGGCCTGCGCCTTCAGCTCGGTCTCCTTGACCTGCTTTTCCTTGAGGTCGAGCGTGTACTTCATCTTCTCGCCGGCGAGCTCTTCGGCGAGCAGCTCTTCCATACCCCTGCGGTAGTCGGCGGGCAGGTCGATCTTGCCGATCTGGACACTGCGCAGAAGGACGCCGTCGGCGGCGAGGCGCGGCCTCAGCTCGGCCTCGACCGCTGCCTGGATCTCGGCGCGCTTGGTCGAGAAGATCTCGCGCACCGTGTACCGCGCGAACACCTTGTAGACGACGCCCTGCGTCGCCGGATCGACGATCTCGCCGGCGACGTTGTCGGGCATGCTCTTCGCGAGCGCACCGACCTTGAGCGGATCGATCGCGAAGCGCACGGTGAGGTCGGCGCCGAGCGACAGGCCCTCGACCGACTGCAGCGGCGCCGGCCCGGCGGCGCTCGCCATCTGCGCGGCCCGCCAGCTCTGGTCGCGCAAGCTGAGGACGCGCATCTGCTGCAGGCCCGGAAGGACGAGAACGCTCCCCGCGCCCCATTCGGTGACGGTGCCCGTGAGCCGGTTCGTGCGCACCCCCACCTCGCCGCGGCCGACGCCCTGCAGCGGCGGATGCAGCGCGAGCAGCGCCGCCGAGCCGGTCGCGACGGCGACGATCGCGATCGGCAGCGCCGACTTGCGCCAGTCGATCGACGCACGCCGGCCGACGACGATCGTCTCGTAGTCGCTGTCGATGCCGTTGTCGTCGGACGGCTCCGCGACGGCGGGCCGGTTCTTCGCGAATCGCGCGCGCAGCGCTGCGACCCAGGCCTTCAGGCGTTCCTGCCACATGCGTCCTCTCCCCGTCGCGGCACCGTGCCGCGGTGCGACCACTGTCGCGGGCACCGGCAAAGCGGCGATGAAGCGAACGCGAAGCGACCGTGGCCGGGCGGTGAACGCGCGCCGCTCAGCCTGGCGGCAGCTGCCGCTCGTCGTCGCCGCGGCGGCTCAGCCGGCGGCGCGACGCGCCGCGGCGATGCAGTCGAGCAGGACCTTCAAGTCGCCGACCTGGTTGGCGAGCAGGAGGACGAGGCGCGCGTCGAGCTCGGCGCTGTCGGCGTCGCTCAACCCCTCGTGCGCGGCGACCCACGCTTCGTAGAACGCGTCGGGGTCGGCGATGTTCGGATCGGTGTTCATCGCTCTTCGGCGTCGAGTGCGAGCGCGCAACGCAGGGCTGCCTCGACGCGATCGGCCGTCGGCTGCGCGATCGTCGCCGCGACGTAGGCGTCGGGGCGGACGAGGACGAGCGTCCCCGGCGCCGCGTGCAGATGCGCCGCGAGCGCGCCTTCGACAGGAACCGCCCGTGCCGCGAACGGCAGCCGCCGTGTCACGTCGGCGAGCGATGCGACGTCGCGGTCGCTGCCGCCGATCCACAGGCCCGCGAAGCGCGTGCCGTCGGCGAGCAGCGCCATCACCGTCGTCGCGTCCACCGTGACGTTCTGCAGCGAGCGCGCCCCCGCCGGCGCCCAGCGCGACGGCGGATAGTCGTTCGCCTGCGCCATGCGGCCGGTGTTGGCGAGCTTGCGTGCGAACGCATGCGTGCGCGCGAGCGCGACGACC
>Ga0310811_10010511_pt1 | contig 11960 bp, 11 predicted proteins | sample YCmetagenome_FD_207642 | JGI IMG/M metagenome (GOLD analysis project Ga0310811, IMG submission 207642) | Soil microbial communities from experimental microcosm in Duke University, North Carolina, United States - YC | ecosystem: Engineered > Artificial ecosystem > Soil microcosm > Unclassified ...
TCAGGTGCATCAAAAACGCCACTAATGCGCTCGAAAGATGCTGTGGCCTGGGCAATGATGTTGCTCATAAAGCCTATTACCAGTATCGGGAAGATCAACTGCACCAGGTAACTGTTAAACGCGGCAAAATCACCCAGAGACATGGTTTTGTTTATCACAAAATGCCCACCCAAAACCAATATGGATAAAGTAGCGATATTGGCTGTAAAAGTGATGACCGGGATCAGTCCGGCGAATAACCTTAGAATGGAAAGTCCGTAATCCCGGGCCTTTGCATTGGCTTTTAGAAATTTATCAAACTCCAGTTGCTGAGAGTTGATCACCCTTATCAGAGCCGAGCCAAGAATACTCTCATTAATTACCTTATTCAGCCAGTCAATGACAGCCCTGCTCTCTTTAAACAACACCCTCACCTTTTTTAGTACCACAGCGAAAGTGATGCCTATTATGGGTATGATAGCGATAACGCATAAAGCTAATTTCCAGTCGATGGTTAGCAGCATAATACTAGCGCCGACGATGATAAATACTGATGAAACTATAGAAACCAGTGCCTGAGATACAAACATCTTGATCGAGTCGACATCCCCCGTAAGGTTAGTTAATAGCTTGGAAGGCGATACCTGGTCGATAAAGGCGTTGCTTTGTTTAGATATCTTTTCAGAAAGTTGTCCACGCAGATCACGCGCCACTTTTTCGGAAGAATAGGTTTGAATGATGCTTTGCAAGTAAGCAAATACAAAAATCAGGAATATGGCTATTGAGAATTTTATGATAACCGGATTCAGATCAAAATGAAATGATTGGCCAAAATGCAAAATGTAAGCTTTGATGTAATCATCAATCCCATGCGATATGATCTTTGGCAACCATAAACTGATACTATTGCTAATGAGCGCGAATATTATCAACAAAGTCACCAGTCCCCGGTATGGCTTTAGCAGGCTGAATATCCCGGGGTTTTTATCTTTCTTTGATTCTTTTTCAGGCATATATGGTCATTTAACCTTATTGGTCAGGTAAATAGTAATCACTGTTAGGCTGTCACGAAATTAAAAAATACAATCGCATAACCACGCCTTTAAGGAGAAAGACGAATGAGTGTTAAAAAGATTTTAAAAAATCTTGGATTATGAGTTTGCCTGCAGATATTTATAATGAAGATTTTTGATGGTTTCTTCAGACTCTGAGTCGGAAGAAATCCCGTAACCAGAAACAAGTAAACCTTTCAATCCGGATGCAGAAGCTAGCGCATATACTGTAGCCTCATCTCCCGGATCCGATTGTCCTTCGTACCGGTACAGATCAGCTATCTCAAAATCAGCAGCTGTGTATTCTTTCCCATCAGCCATCAACTTATCTTTCTGCAAATTAAAATCCAGTGTATAGCCTTTTTTGTGAAGTTGCTCAATAGCCTCTGTTATTGTCGCATAGTGAAATTCTTGTTTCATAGCAAATAATGGTTTGGCTGGTACAATATAGAAGTAAATTTAACCTAAATATATCTGAATCAGGATTTTTTTAGCGGATTGTAGCACTATCAACAATGAACACGTAATGTTTGATAAAGGTTATATTTACTAAACGAATTACTATGAAAATTTACAGCAACCCATTACGTAGGTGGACAGCGTTGTTGGGTATAGGTTGTTTTATATCCCTGGTGTTTGCCTCATGTTTAAAAACCAAAAATGAATACACACCTCCTCCGTTGGCTTACGTTACGTTTTTCTGCCACTTTAAAGCCAAACATAGCTTATTCGCTATTCATGGTCAATACAGCTTCCAACCCAGGGATATTGTTAGTAACTGACTCCATAAGCCAACCAGCTCACGGGATAGCAACTGTACGATTGATAAACGTAAGTCCGGATGCCCCGGCTGTTGATCTTGCTGTTAAAGACAGTGCAGCTTTTATAACTAATAAGGCTTTCAAAAGCTTCTCATCATTTATTCCTAAAGCTGGCGGCAAAACCTATACTTTCGAGATACGCCAGCACGGAACAAACACAGTTCTGACAACCATGTCAGGTGTGACACTAAATAGCGGTTTAGTGTATACGATCTGGCTTCACGGCCTTCTAAACACAGCTATTACAACCGAAAAACTAACGGCTGATATCGTAACCAACGCCTATTATAACAATTGACGTTTCCTACCTTCTAATATTGAAAGCAGATCACGAAAGTATCTGCTTTCTTTTTTGATACCTGCTTCACTTGATAAAATTCTATCAAAACGATCGGATCTATTGCAGGCGGGAAAATTTCAACAAATTTCATTTTGACAATATTTCAGGTTGTCAGTTATGCGTTAAAATAACTTACACAATTTTAGTAAAAAGCAATTTTTACTTTACTTTCATTAAAGTCACAATAGTGTTTCCATTTTGATAATAGTGTCCTATCATAGTGATATTATTTACAACAAAACAGTGCTTTAGTAACAAAAGATAATCAGTGTAAACAATACAATATCAGTCATTTATAAAACATTTTACGATTATAACCGTAGTAATGGCAATAAAATTGCTGTAAACAGTCATCTAAATAATTAACATGACAACATTATACCTGGTACTTGAAATAAGTGCTCTACTATTAGTTATTATTCTTCCATTGCGGGGGCCAAAAAATATCCAAAAGAAAAAAGCAAATACAATGGAATTGAGCGAATGGGCCATTGATGAAAACGGCGACTTACAGAGTTACATCAAAAAGGATGAGCCGGATCATCACCATCATGCATAATATTCTACACAGATCATCTTAAAATAAAAACCTCTCAGCCAATTGAGAGTTTTTTTTATGCCTTTATTTCGTGGGCCTGTAATCCTGGTTGGTAACAGGTGATGCCGTGGGTATAGTAATTATATTAAAGCCGTGCTGGTTGTCTTTATGACAACTGTTGCAATCGTTGGTTAGTTCGGTGAATCCTGACTTAAACTTGTCCAGATCCTGCTTGCTGATTGCGGCTTTGATTGTATTCACCGCAGGGTCTATAATTCCGAGGCTTTTTATTTCCGGGCGATCAGTGCAGTACTTTTTTACGTCGTCCAGGGTCTCTCCTATTTCGTGCACTTCAAAATCAGCCAGTTGCCAATTCTTGTTAATACCGGCGAACCAAAGCTTGGCATGATGTTCTTGTATACCCATCATAAACTCGCCCAAGCCGGGCTTATAAGCATCATTTATTTTAGCCTGCAAACTGTCAACTTTAGTCTGTAATTGTTGGTTGTTCCCGGATTGATTACAAGCAATTGTCGCAATGCAAATAGCAGCAATAAGGGGTATAATACTTCTCATAACTGATAGAGATTAAGTTGAAATAAAGATAGCTATTGATTTAAAGCTTTATAATCATCAATTGTATCAATATCGATACTTCCCTGAGGGAAAGATACCCCTGCTAAAAGATCACTATACTTCGTCATGATCTTCTTTGCACCTGTATCACCTTGTAACTCCATCAATTCCGGGAAGAATTTATTATGAAATAATGCAGGGGTACCGATGGTGTCGCCGTACTGGCTTGCGATGATTGGCTTTCCTGTTTCTTGTTGTTTTTCTATCAGTTTGTCCAATAAATCAGCAGTAACAAAAGGCTGATCGCATACCATCAAAATTGCTGCGTCTGTATTCGAATCAATCATTTGTAAAGTCTGTATACCGCTGCGAATGGTGGATGCCATGCCACTCTGCCAATCATCATTTACTATTATGTTGATATCAGATGCATCTATCTCTTTTTCAATGATGCCTGCGTTACTTCCCAGCACAACTATCACCCATTGAATTGATGACCGCTTTGCTGTGTCTATAGCGCGCTGGAGAAGTGGTTTGCTTTGGTACCTCAGCAATTGTTTTGGCTCGCCTAGCCGGCTTGATTTCCCCGCGGCCAGGATGATTGCAGCGCAATTCTTTACGGGGTTTATACGATCAGTCATCTGTTATGAATTACTGTTGTGCGTAATCGTAGGAAAGTACCATCCCGACCAGAAAGGGCTGCCTTCACTTCAGCTATAAGCGAGAGTGCAATCTCTTCAGGAGTAACAGCACCGATATCTAATCCAACAGGGGCATGTATGCGATTCATATTTTCAGATGGGTCAATTCTACCCTGCTCAGTCAATTCCCGCCATATTTTCTCCGACCGAATCCTTGGCCCCAACATTCCGATATAAGGCGCAACGGTGGCCAATGCTTTGGGCAGATTATTTCTGTCTGTTTTATAATCATGCGCCATCAGAATGATCGCAGTATAGTTGTCTATGAAAATATTTTCAAAATTCGCGGGAGTAACTACCTCATCAGCGATTGTAACAATATGTGGATTGACCTTCTGAAGTTCAGCAACAATTGTCAGCCTCCAGCCCATTTCTTTTATCAAACGGCTCAAGGGATATACATCATACTGATGCCCCATTAATATCATACTGATTTCAGGTGGTAAAATTTCTATAAAACATCCTAGGCTACGGTCATCCTCCAATTCAAGATAATAGGGTGAGGAATGACCTGTGGTGATTTGTTCCGAGATAGCCTTGTTTAATTCTTCTATTACCGAATCATCTCCGAAAACGTTCAGGTTTGACTGATCAATATATTTGATAACCTCGCCTTCTTTCACGTTTTTCCATTTCCCTGATAATTTGGTAATAGTTACCAGGATATGCGTCTCGCGACTAGCTTCAACACATTGTTTTAAAACTTCTACCGGGTTATCCTTATCATCAACATTCAAAGGAGTTAATAGAACGTCGATTACACCATTACAGCCAAGCCCTACACCTATCTGGTATGGATCATCGTCAGTTGTATCGTATGTTATTAAAGTTGGTGTCGATTTCCTGATAGCTAATTGGGCTCGTTTTAAGGCATCACCTTCAAGGCAACCTCCACTGATGCCACCAACCCACATACCATTATCCATGATAAGCATACGTGCACCGGTGCGGCGATAGGATGAACCTTCCACCCGTACAACAGTAGCCAAGGCCAAGCCAACAGAAGTTTTGTCCGCTTCATCATAGGCCTTTATGATCGCCTTAATTTCCTTCATACGGTTTAAAAATACGCAATACTTAGCTTGAGCAAAAGCCCAAACTTAATTTCCGAAAGGCGGCAAACCATCCAGCTGACGATACAAAGGCATATCGTTACGCGGCTGTGCTGATTGATGAAATTTAGTGCAGTAGTATACCTGCAGGTGCAACTCAACCCTGCCGTGGCGGATTATCTCGATATCAGGAAGTTGTTTTACTGAATCAAAATAGGGTTTAACATCAGCATCTACACTCGGCTGATTTTCCTGTGCTATAACAATGGCATCCTTACCCAGCAAAGTTTTAGGGTCGCTTAGAAAAGCAGTATTGCGCGGGTCAAAACTGAAACAGATCACATCTTTCTGCCCTTTGAGCGCCCAGTCTATTTTACCGGTGAGCCACCAGCGTGGTGTACCAGCAAATATATTTTTATTTTCCAGCCAGCCTTCTTTTTCAAAGCGGGTGCGGATATCATCATAATCAATTCCCTGTATAGTTGGATCTACGTTGTCACCGTGAAATTTTTTAACAACCCACTTCGGGCCATAGTACTGCCAAAAGCCTGTTACCATATGAAAGCTCAGCACGCCAATAGTGATCACCGTAAAGCAAGCAGAGAACCGCAACCAGCGCCGTGTGCCTCGCCCTACCAAACCGCCTTGCGTTATTTTTTTATCGATTGCAAAACCCAAAGGCATAAAAAGCATCATATATCCGGGAGCTTGCCAATGGAAATGGTATTGCAGATCGGCCCACAGAGTCACTATGGTAAAAAATACGATGGGCAATACTGATAACCAAAATGTAAAACTATAGGCCTTTAACATCAGCCTGTTCACAAATGAGCGGTAGAGCTCGCGGATGGTAGGTACCCATATCCATGGCAACAGCCACAAAGCCTGGCCACCAATGCTGCGGAAGAACCAATCAAAATGCAAGGCAAATTTCTTACCTGTTCCTGCTCTTGCGCCCTGGAAAACAAAGGAAGCCCAATTGTTATTGTAATTCCACCATAACACCGGAAAAGCAAATATGATCGTTATTAATATCGCCAAATACGGCCCAGGGTGCCAAAGCCAATGACGTTGTTCTTTACTGGTGCCGATAAACATAAACACTCCGGCAAAAATGAATAATACGTGGTATTTGCTTAGTGTAGCCAGACCCAAACAAACGCCTGTCATTATCCATAAAAACCAGGTCCGTCCACTGTTTCTGATTACTTTCTCCTCACCCCTGTTATTAAACAACAGCTCGATAATAAAATAAACACTTGCCAGCCAGAAGAACATCAACGGCGCATCGGGTTGGAACCAGCAGGCAATAGCTACCGTGAACACTGCACTCAGGTTCATTACTACAACTGCCCAGAAACCAGCCCTTGCGTTGAACAACTTCCGTGTTATCGCAAATAAAAGCCAGGTAGTGCCTGCAAATAATAACACAGCCGGGAAGCGTAGCCCAAGATTAGTTAATCCGAATATTTTGATGCTGATGCCGCTTAACCAGAAGAATAAAGGTGGCTGATCAAAATAGCTCCATTCCAGGTGAGTGGTGCCGCGGAAGTAATAAGCCTCGCCAATTCCGAGGCCTGTATAAGCAGCTATAAAGAGTCGTAAAATAAATGTAACCAGGATAAGTATAAGCGTATAAGAGGCCGCGTTACCTTCGGTAAGTTTCTTCATTTTAAGCAAAGGGGTATTTTCCCGATCTGCAAAGTGAACAATTCTTTAAAACAATCACGAATTATTTGTTCACTTTTTTAAAAGCGGTTGTGCATTAGCGGCGATACGCTTCAGCCGATTTTAGGCAGAATTGATGATTTTGACATCAGGAAAGCTGGCAGGTATTTGTCCATGATCTTATAAAGATGACTCATTGCCAGCAACTTAATATGAGGTATATTCAATTTATATTTCCTGGTCTCTTTAGCTTTATCATTCAGATAGCGCAAGTGAACAAATAGTTCGGCATCCGGATCCAACTCGAATTTGTCCGCTTCTTCTTTGCTCATTATACCGCCGCGAGATTCCAGGTCGGCCTTTTCGCTTTCTGATAAACGGTCATAATAGTCAGGATACTTATAAGCCAGGTAACGAGTAGCACGCAGGTCGCTTTCTACTAATGCTGCCAAACGTTCAGAGAAACCATGTTCGCGTAAGTAATCAGCGCCCAGTATTTCTCCAGCATTGTGGAAAAATGCAGCCAATATTACTTCATCTTCATACCCTTCTTCTTCGGCCAGCGCTGCGGCCTGCGATACTTGTTCTAATTGTGTGAGGTCGTGTTCTGTAACTTTTCGCTTTCCGTATTTTTCATACAGAGCAAAAACCTCATTTACAATACTTTCCGGTTTTAAGATTGAAATATTCATGACATACGGCTTTGTACAAATGAAACAACTATATATTACTAAATTATTAAATCAACATGATGTATTCATAATGGTTTCTTAATGTTGAAAATTTATACAAGAAATATGAAAATAGGATGAAATACATAACCAAAACTTAACATTTCCTTAATTGTTACCTAACTACCTTTGTAAAACTATCGCAAGGATGAAAATACTTTATGCAATACAGGGTACAGGTAACGGGCATTTAAGCCGTTCGATGGACATTGTACCTCTTCTTAAGCAAATGGCCGAGGTTGATGTGCTTGTCAGCGGTACCCAAGGCGACCTGACTCTCCCCTTTCCTGTTAAATATAAATTCAACGGTTTCGGTTTTATTTTTGGCAAATCAGGCGGTGTTGATCTTTGGAAGACATTTTACAAGTCCCGTTTCCGCAATTTTTTAAAAGAAGTGAATAAAGTTCCCGTTGAGGAATACGACCTGGTGATCAATGACTTTGAGCCTGTATCAGCCTGGGCTTGTTATATGAAGAACAAAGCATGCATTGGTTTAAGCCACCAGGCGGCTGTTTTAGGTGAAAACGCGCCTAAGCCGGATGAAACGGATATGATCGGGAAACTCATCCTGAAAAACTATGCTCCTGTAACTGCTCAATATGGGTTTCATTTTAAAGCTTTTGATGAAAACACCTTCACCCCTGTGATCCGCAAGCAGGTGCGCGAACAAAAAACATCGTTTAAGGGACATTATACTGTTTATTTGCCCGCTTATGATGATAGCCGGCTGATAAAAAGATTATCAGAATTTAAAGATGTGGAGTGGGATGTTTTTTCAAAGCATAACAAAAAAGTATTGAAACATAAAAACATTTCTATACAACCAATTGATAACGAAAAGTTTATCAAAAGCATGGCACAATCGGCAGGCATATTATGCGGAGCTGGTTTTGAAACTCCTGCAGAGGCTTTATATATGAAGAAAAAACTGCTTGTAATCCCGATGAAAAGCCAGTACGAACAGCACCTTAATGCGGCCGCTCTTAAATCAATGGGTGTTCCGGTCATCAAAAGTTTGAAACCAAAGCATAACGAAACCATTTTAGACTGGATTGAAAATGGTAAAGTAGTTGAGGTAGATTATCCGGATCATACCCGTGAGATCCTGGAATATGTTTTAGAGAAGCATCATACCCCTGCCTTTTCACTAATGAATGCTTAATTGCTTACATTTGGCCATCTAACCAATTAATATTATGGCACAAAAAGTAATTACAGTGAACATTAACGTTTACGAGCAAACGGTAACCAATCGCCATTCAGCATACGAAATAAAAGATGTAAATAAGTACCTGGATGAAGGTTGGACGATAAAACAGATCATTCCAGGCACTACAACTGCTGCAAACTGGACCAATCTTACTTTCATCTTAGAAAAATAAAATTTAAAAAGACTTCTCAGTAGAAAAATGTCCTTTATGAAGAATAAAGGACATTTTTATTTTTATAAAATTTGATTTTTAATACAAATTCTCACTTTATTTATAAATAAAGATCAAAAAATGTCATAAAATTTATTTATTTTCAATTTTTATTAAAAAAATATGCGTTTTTAATATTTTATTTTCTATTTTTATGAAATGAGGATAAAATATCAATTATTTCTTCCTTTATTTTTTCTTTTATCCCTTGCATTTGTCAAAAATAGCAAGGCACACACCCATGAAATCAATCGCCACTACCTTTCAAAAGGCAAAAGCGATTTATCGAAGAATAACAATAACAGTTATTCACTTATAGTTGCTCCTATCGAATCAACACCTGTCATTAATCTTCGAACCCACAAAACAGTTCATTATGCCCAGCATATGTTTTTTGTGGAGAATGATTGCCTGGCAAGTCTTAAACATTATAACTTTTTCTCGGGAAGAGGCCACAAGCAAAGCTTCTCTTCGCAAACAACACTGTTGTTTCCTTTTCACACTTTTTGGTAGGATTTACCCCATAGAAATAACTGTATTTAATTCAAGAAATCAGTCTATTGCATAGACCTTGATTTCTATTGAATAAAACTGCAGGTATTCCAATCCATTCTATTTAGTAGTTCACAACCTTTTTAACAGAGATTTATCCGTTACCGGCTATCACTTTACTGCTGGCTCGGTTGGTATTGTCCTTTGTGGCAAACGGATTGCCCCTAAAATATTTTGTCAAATGAAAAAATTCATACCATTCGCCATACTTATAATTGTAGTTATTCTAGCTCTCATCTACCCTTCTTTTGAAACTGTAAATATTAAAGACAACAAAATTGACACCGGCGATACCGCCTGGCTGTTGGTTGCCACCGCACTTGTATTACTCATGACACCAGGCCTGGCCTTCTTCTACGGCGGTATGGTAAGCAAAAAGAACGTGCTTTCTACTATGATGCAGAGCTTCGTCTGTATGGGTGTTATCACCGTTATCTGGGTGGTATTTGGCTTTAGCCTTGCTTTTGGCGACAGTATTGGCGGCTTTATCGGTAATCCGTCCACCTTTTTTATGATGAAGGGCATGCTTGGTAATGCTACATGGAAACTGGCGCCTACCATACCTTTAGTATTATTTGCCATGTTCCAGCTAAAATTTGCGGTGATCACACCTGCATTAATCACTGGTGCATTTGCCGAGCGTATCCGATTTAACTCTTATGTTATATTCCTGTGCCTGTTTATGGTTGTTATTTATTCTCCACTTGCGCACTCTACCTGGCATCCTGATGGTTTCCTGTTCAAATTAGGCGTGTTGGATTTCGCAGGCGGAACAGTGGTACATATGTCAGCCGGATGGGCGGCTTTGGCTTCAGCATTATATTTAAAACAACGTAATGAGCCTAGCCATTCTCCTGCACGTATCAGCTATGTATTGCTTGGAACCGGGCTTTTATGGTTCGGATGGTTTGGCTTTAATGCGGGTTCAGCGTTAGGTTCAGGACCATTAGCAGCTACAGCTTTGGCTACTACCACAACTGCATCGGCAGCAGCGGCTATGTCGTGGATATTTTTTGATATGCTCCGTGGCAAAAAACCATCGGTAATGGGTGCCTGTATAGGCGCTGTTGTAGGTTTGGTGGCCATCACTCCTGCCGCTGGTTTTGTTACTATTCCACACTCACTTATTGTTGGTATAATAGCAGCGGTAATCAGTAACCTTGTGGTTGTATGGCGTACAAAAACTAGCATCGATGATACGCTGGATGTATTCCCTTGCCACGGAGTTGGTGGCATGGTAGGTATGCTGATGACCGGCATTTTTGCGCATCAGAACGTAAATGCCGGCAATACTACCGGTAACGGTTTGTATTATGGTCAAACTCACCTGTTTTTTGTTCACCTGATCGCACTGGTTGCCGTGTCTGCATTTGCATTCTTTGGTTCGTTGCTTTTATTAAAGATCACCGATATGATCAGCAAACTGCGTGTGTCGTCTGAGGAAGAATCGATGGGATTGGATATGAGCCAGCACGACGAAGGCCTGTAATGCCATAAACAAACTTCAATCAGCCTGTTGTTCATCTTTATCAAAGTCGTTATAAAGCAAGCAAAAGGTTTTGATTGATATGACTTTCATTGTTATGTTTTAACGATTAAAACTGATAAGATTCATTATAATGGGAGGCTGCCCTGTCGGAGGGGCAGCCTTTATTATTTATTGATTCTGAACTTCGTGCTCCTCAAAGCTATAGTTATGTGCCGGATAGGGCACTATAAATGTTTGTTCCACACGAATTGAGCGCTTAAAATACGATATCCATACCCCTGCAAAAATAATTGCCCTTACCATTGGGAGTTGCAGGTTTTCTGTGTTAAAGTTAAACCCCAAAGCCAGTATGTAACTTAATACAAAAAATACCGGCACTGAGATGTAAAATCCTACAATATAACGAGGTAATATGTCACGCCTTTTTAGCATTAGGATAAAGCAAAACACTGCATAACAACAAATAAAAACATACCCTGTAACCCTGTAGATCAATAGTCCCCTGAACTCAACACTATTACTACCTGTCATAAAGGTATTCCATTTGCTTACCGCAAAATAATGTCCGTTAATCAACTCCATTACAACACCAATTGCAGTTCCGCCCAAGCCAATCATTACTATTATAAGCCATCCACCAATAGGTGTAAATGAAGCTCCTTCTGTAAATACAATCCCCGGCGTTTCTGTTTTGAATATTCTAAACCCGATATAACCCATTAACACTATAATCAAGCATGCCCCTACAATCATCCAGCCATTTGCGACAAATGGAGCGTTGCTCATCCCATAGCCTACACTATAGCTCAAGTCGCCATTCTTAAGCTGGTTGATATCGTTTTTAAACTCTTCAACCCTTTCCGCAGCAACATAATCTTTAAGATAGGCAAATTGGTAGTGCAAAGCTAAAGTATCCTCTGTTACTGAATAATCAGATAAAAATTGGTAAGCGTTGCGTTTTATTTCGTTATGTGCATCCGGGATACGCCAACCATTTTCATCTACAATTTTTATGGTATAATCGTAGTTAAATGGAAAAC
>Ga0310811_10010512_pt1 | contig 11960 bp, 10 predicted proteins | sample YCmetagenome_FD_207642 | JGI IMG/M metagenome (GOLD analysis project Ga0310811, IMG submission 207642) | Soil microbial communities from experimental microcosm in Duke University, North Carolina, United States - YC | ecosystem: Engineered > Artificial ecosystem > Soil microcosm > Unclassified ...
CTGGTTCTGCTGGCCCGATTGGTTCTGCTGACCGTTCTGCGGCGGCTTCTGACCGTTCTGTTGATTCTGCTGGTTCTGTGCGTTCGCAGACTGGCTCTTGCCCGTCGAGTCGCGTTTGGCGCTCGGATCGGACTTGTCGTTCTGCTGTGACTTGTCGCCCGACTTCTGCTGGCCCGCCGCCTGACGCAGCGCCTCTTCGGAGGCATTGGCGTGCTTGCGTGCCTCTTCCGTCTTCGACGCACCCGCGTCGGCTTTGTCCTTCTCGAGACGATCCTGCAGCTTCTTCAACTCGTCCTCGAAGCGCTGCGATCGATCGGCGAGCTTCTTCGCCTCCTCCTTTTGTCCCTCGGCCGACTTCTCGGCAAGCGAATCGGCGAGCCCACGATCCTTCTCGGCAATCTCCTTCGCTTCGTCCTTGAGCGTCTGCATCGCGCCTTCGAGCGCGGCGCGCTTCAGCATCTCGGCGCTCTTCTCCAGTTGCTCGCGCAGCTTTTCCTGCATGGCCTGCAGGTCCTTGAGCGACGCCTGCGACTGTTCACGCGACAGATTCTTCGTGGCGTCGTCGAGCTTCTGCATCTGCGCGAGGAGCTCCGGGGTCAGCGCATCGCGGAGGAGCTGCTGCGCTTCCTGTAGCTGGCGCGCGAGGCTGCTATCGAGCGCATTCGCCTGTTTGAGCTGCTGCTCGAGCGCGGCAGCGGTTTGCTGCAGCTGCTTCACCTGGTCAGCGAGCGCGCGTTGATCCTTTGCGACGGCTTTCGCTTTCTCCGCCGCGTCGTAGCTCATGTTGCCCTGTTTGCTTCCAGCGCCGTTCGCGGCGTTCGCTGCCGATTCCTGCGAGGCATCGCGCTGCGACCGATCACGCGACGCATCGCTCGTGCGCTGCTGGAGCGATTTCTCCGCGGCCGCCGCCTGCTTGGCCTGGCTGACCGCCGAGTCCATGGAGGCGCGTGCAATGGCACGACGCTCTTCCATGGTCGGGATCTTCAATAAGAGCTCACGACTTTCACCACGCTGGGCCCACGGCGAGTTATCGGTTGCCACGACCTTCACGTGAAGCGCGTCGCCCGGCTTGAGACCGCGCTGGGCGAGGTCCATCACCGCGGCACCATCCCACACATTGGCCATCGCCTCGGCTACGCGTTGCGTCAACTGAGGCTCCGCTGTTCCCACGCTCGGCTGCCTCCAGCTGATGATCTCCACTCGGGTGAGGCCGTGATCGTCGCTCGCGGTGGCGCGTAGCGTGATCTTGTCGTCCCCTGCAACGATCGTATCGATGGCCGGCGACACGAGCTCGACGCGCGGCGCCGAGTCGGGGACGACCTCCAGCTCGAGCGGCGGCGGAACATCGGCGATTGGGCCGGCGTTACTCGTGGCCAACCAGGCATAACGTCCCGTTCTGCGAGCTTCGAAACGACCCTCGAACGCATGATCGTTCACCCGCAGCGAAACCGTGTCGCCGCCGTTGCCCAATCGAACGTCGTGAAGCGACGTCGAGGCGCGGCCGGCGACTTCGATGACCGTGCCCTGTGGAACGCGCGCCGGTTCACCGACCGCCAGGCCTTCAGGTGCACGATTCAGGTAAGACGGGTAGATCGCGCGCATCGAGACCGCGCCGACGAACGGCCGGTCGGTCACACGAACGAGCGCCGTGTCGCTCACCGAGCGGCCGTCCGTGGCAACGATCATCAGATCGCCACGCAGCGGGCCGACTTCGATCGACGCGATCCCGGTCTTTCGGTCGACGGAGACGACCTGGGTCGCCCAACCTTCGCCCGGCGCGCGCTGCGACAGCGTGATCGTTCCGCGTTGCGCCGCCGCAATCTGCAGTCGCGCGGTCTCGCCGCGCAGCACAGCCGGCGGCAGGTTCGTGAACGCGATTCGCGGCAGCAGCGTCCCCTGCCAGGCTTGAACAGGGCGCAGGATGGCCAGCATGCCATCGTTGAAATTCGGCACGGCAAAAGCGAGCGCCGCCATGGCTACTGTCGCGACTCCAGCGGCCTGCGCCGCTCCTCGCCGAACCGTTCGCTGTTCGATTGGCGCGAGTTGGGCACGCACAGGCTCGAGCTTGCTCGAGACCGCATCAGCGGCGCGCCGTCCAAGCGCGCCAGAGTTGGCAACCTCGAGCACTCCACGAAGAGCGCCCGCGCGCATCGACTGCTCGCGCTCGATCGCCGCGGCAACACTGCCGCGCGTCGTTCGACGCTCGAGGCGGCGTGCCGTCCAGACCACGACCACGACGTCGGCGGCCAACACGAGCGCCCAAATCAGGAATGGAATCGGACGCGGAAGCGCCATCCACCGCGCGCTGCCAAGCGCGCCGGCACCGAGCGCGAGAAGCAGGCACGTCACTCCAACGGTGAGGGCAAGGCCTCCGATCATGTGCATGCGCCGCAAACGCGTGCGCTCGCGGTCCACCAACTCGAGTACGGTCATGGCGTCGGGCGACTCGTGACGGCGTACGTGAACAGGTTCACGCCCATCCGGAGCGCAGCTTCATGGAGCTCGGGTGGGTCGTGGTAAACCTCGGGATCTTCCCAGCCATTCCCGAGGTCGCTCGAAAAGCTGTAATACACGGCGAGACGGTCGCCGAGGAAGATCCCGAAGCCGCGAGCAGGAAGCCCGTCGTGTTCGTGGATCTTTGGCAATCCCTTCGGGAAATCGTAGACGAGGTGATAGATCGGGTGCGAAAGCGGGACGTCGACCAATGGACGATCCGGGAAGACGCGCTTGATCTCCCGACGGAAGCTCGAGTCGAGCCCGTAGTTGTCGTCGACGTGGAGAAAGCCGCCGCGCTGGAGATACTCGCGGAGCCGCACCACCTCGGCATCGCTGAGCTTGATGTTGCCGTGGCCGGTCACGTGAATGAACGGATAGTCCCACAGCTTGTCGTCGGAGAGCGTGACACGCGCTTCGGTCTTGTCGACCTGGAGCGACGTACGCTGACGGATTGCCGCCAGAAGATTTGGCAGGCTCGACGGGTTGGCGTACCAGTCGCCGCCACCATCGTACTGGAGACGCGCGATCGTGAGGATCGGCGGCGGGCGAAGCGCCGCCGCGATCGGCACGATGGCGAGCGCGATGAGGGCGGCGGCGCGCGAGCGCTTGGATCGGATCATTCGTCGCTCTCGTGTGCTTTCATACCGAACTCCTGCGCCATTTGATAGGCCACCCGTTTTGACACTCCCAGCTCGCGAGCCACCAGTGCGGCGGCGTCTCGGCTGCTCATTCCCTGCTCCCGAAGGGCCTGTACACGGTCCCGGACGGCCTGCTCGGCCACCTGCAGTGGGGCTCCGGCGCCGATGAGCAGCACGAGCTCGCCGCGAGGCACCGTACCTTCATAGTACGCGCGGAGGTCGCTGACCGTTCCTCGCCGGATCTCCTCGAACTGTTTGGTCATTTCGCGGGCCACGACCGCCGGTCGACCGCCAATTCCGCGCTGCTCAAGATCTTTGAGTGTCGCGACCAGCCGGTTGGCCGACTCGTACACCACCGCAGTATGAGTCAGAGCTGAAATCTCATCCAGTGCGGCGCGGCGATCACTCCCGGTCCGTGTAAGGAAACCGAAAAAGGTGAAGCGATCGACGTCGAGACCCGACGCCACGAGAGCAGCGAGCATCGCCGACGCACCGGGAATAGGAACGACGCGCACGCCCGCCGCCACGGCTGCGGCGATCAGTCGCGATCCGGGGTCCGAGAGCAGTGGCGTGCCGGCGTCGGATACCAGCGCGAACGACTCGCCGGAGATCAGACGCTCGATGAGACGCGGCGTGGCCTTGGCTTCGTTGTGCTCGTGATACGCGAGCATCGGCGTCGCGATCTCGTACCGGGTGAGCAGGTTCCGCGTGTGCCGCGTGTCTTCGGCGAGAATCGCATCGACCGTCGTGAGCACCTCGACCGCTCGAAAAGAAAAATCCCCCATGTTGCCGATGGGGGTGCTGACCACATAGAGGGAGCCGACGGAGGGCGAGTCGCTCACACCACTTTCCACGGCATCTGATCGTAGAGGCCCGCCGACTGGAACATGTGGCGGCGGTCCCACGTCAGCTCGCGCAGGATCACCTCCGGAGGGTCCCCCTCGTGATCGATCGCCGCCCAGAGAACATCGCGGATCCAGGCGGCGATGCCTTTCGTGAGCGACGCCGTGTCGGCGATCGGGTCTGCCTGCGGCGAGTCGACGAGCGAGAACGCACCGAGCACCGGATGCACAGTCAGAAGCTGCTGTCGCGCATGCTCGGCGATTTCCGGAGCGCTCGCGCGGCCACGCTCGACGAGTTGCAGAACGAGTTTGCACGTGAGATCGCGGTATGCCTGGACAAGGCCATGCGGCGCCTGAACAGGCAGCGGCGCAAAGCCGGGCCACCGCGCAACGCGCAGTTCACGGACCCGCCCTTCGCGCGCAAACAGCTTGGCGACGCGATCCACGACCGTGCCGTGATGCGACGTGGCTAGAAAGGCGCGCGCAACCGTGCCGTTCTTGAAGATCAGGTAATTGACCCCGTCGTTGGCGACGATCTCGACGACACCGTCGAAGGTCTGCGCCATCAGAAATGGAAAAAGCGCCGTGGGATCGTGTGGCGCCAGCGACTCGGGCCAGGGCTGCGACGGCCTCGATTGCGTCTCGAACATGCATGCGAGCTGCTCCGAGTCCGACTCGTGGAAACAGATCTCGCCATACTCCGGCTCGCTCGGAATCATCTCGAGCGCCGTCGCGATGGGAACCGCCCGGGCTCCGTGCGGATCGCGTACCGTGGCGTTCACCACTTCGCCCTCGATCATGTAGAACATCACCAGTGCATCGAGCTGCGTGATGGCGACGTAACCCGAGATGCGCGCCGACCGGTCACGCTTCGCATCGGTGAGCAGATTGCGAAGGTGAACGTAGGCGAGCCGCGTGCGAGGGAGCGCGACGCGAGTGAATGGAAATCGAAGGGCGGCAAGCTGGGCGGGCATGTCGGCCCTAAGATGTCGTGCGGATCGCTGCGCGTCGAGCGGAAGATCTCATCCCGCTCGAGCGCATCGATGCCCGCGATCAGGCCGCGGCGGTGTGCTGCTGAACCTTCGACTCGATGTGGTTCTTGGGAACGGCGCCGATGATCTGATCGACGACCTTTCCGCCCTTGAAAAACAGGAGGGTCGGGATCGACCGAACATTGAACCGCGACCCGGTCTTGATGTTCGCGTCGACGTCCAGCTTGACGACGCGCAGTTTCCCCGAGTACTCCGTCGCGAGCTGATCGAGGATCGGTGCGATCATACGGCACGGCCCGCACCACGTTGCCCAGAAGTCGACGATGGTCAACCCATCCTGCTTCTCGACTTGGGCCTCGAAGTCAGCGTCTGTGACGGCAATAACGTTCGACATGAAAAATGCTCCGAAAAAATGCTCTCGGTGGCGATCGGCAATCCAACAGCCATAACTTAATCGCCATGCAAACACCGTCACAAAAGGGCACGACGATCGCGCATATCGGGATCGCCGTTCGTGGATTGGACGAGAGCGTTTCGTTCTACCGGGATGTGCTCAAGCTCGGCTCCGTTCCGATGGACGACGCAGATGGCGCCAGAATCGTCGGCCTCGCTGCCGGACCGTCGCTCGTCGAGCTGCTGGAAGCAGAATCGCCCGACTCGCCGATCGCGAAGTTCGTCGCGAAGCGCGGGCCGGGCATTCATCATGTGTGCTTCGCCGTCGAGGATCTCGACGGCACGCTGGATCGCTGTCGCGCTCACGGCATTCGTCTGATCGACGAGCAGCCGCGCATTGGAGCCGAGGGGAAGCGGATCGCGTTTCTACATCCCTCCGCAACCTCGGGCGTGCTGGTGGAGCTGACGGAGTACTGACTCCGTCTAGCTCCGACGCATGCAGATGTCTTGCAGCGACTTGGTATCGACGTCCTTGACGTACCAACGATCCGACGGGCCTCGAACGACCTCCAGGTTCGCCGATCGCGTCAGATCGCCGTAGGAAACCTGGACGACGACGGCGCGCGCGCCGCCGATGCTCGGAGCATCGCCGATGATGTCCCACGTGTCGTGTCGGAGGCAGCGCATGACGTACAGCTCGCGCTTCTGAAGCTCGTCGCTCGGGAACCGGTCACGAGCCAGCGCGGTCTGATCGCCCCAGAGGCTGGACATCGCCTTCAGATCGCTCGCCTTCGCGGCGACCATGAACCCTTTCACGGCGTTCGTCGGATCCGCGGCCCCGATCTGTCCGGGTTTCGCTACCACCGTTCCCGTGGGCGCCGCGGGCGACAGCTCGACGGTCTGCGTTCGGCAGGCGCCGGCCAGCAGTAGACCCATGATTACTTTCTTCATTCGATCGTCTCCGTGACGGGGACAAGGTTCAACGCCTGCTTCCGCAGCGTTCGTTCGGCCGCGCCACCCTTTCGAGGGCCTGCCCGTATGATCTACCAGCGCCTGTACATCAACATCGACCACATCGCGACGATCCGCCAAGCACGCCGCGGAGACAGTCCGGACCCCGTCGAGGGTGCGGTCGTGTGTGAAGCGGCGGGCGCCGACGGCATTACAGCCCACCTTCGCGAAGATCGCCGGCACATACAGGACGACGACATTGCCCGACTCGCCACAACGGTAAAGACGGTCCTGAACCTCGAGATGGCGTGCACGCCGGAAATGATCGGGATCGCGCTGCGCCTCCGGCCACATCAGGTCACCCTCGTCCCCGAACGGCGGGAAGAGATCACCACAGAGGGCGGGCTGGACGTCTCGGACAGCAGCGGGCGGATTCGCGACGGACTGGCGCGTCTCAACGACGCGGGGATCCGTACGAGTTTGTTCATCGCTCCGGACCTCGCGGCTGTCGAGCGATCGCGCGAGCTGGGTGCGGCCGCAATCGAGCTGCACACCGGGCAGTACTCCCACCACTCGGCGGATCCCGCGACGCTCCGCGCGCTGCGTGACGCGTCGGCCCGCGGCGCGTCGATTGGATTGGCGGTACACGCCGGACACGGACTGACCGTGCAAAACGTCGGACCCGTCGCGGCAATCCCCGAAGTGGAAGAGCTGAACATCGGCCATGCGGTTGTGAGTCGCGCGGTGTTCGTCGGGCTCGCGAACGCGGTATACGAGCTTCGCAAAGCCATGGACGGCGCCCGTCGGTCTTCCTAACTTCGTTTCGCGCAAAACAAACGGAGCGCGCATGAGTGCGGCAGCGGGTTTTCTCGAGTTTTTCATCCTCGAAGCGAGCGACTACGTCGAGAAGCTCGACGGGCTGCTGCTCGGCGGTGGCTCGGTCGGTCCCGATGGCGAAGCGATGCAACGCGCTGCCCGCGCGCTCCGTGGAACGGCGACGATGGCGAAGCTTCCAGCCTTTGCCGAGCTCGCTGCCGGACTTGAACGCGTCGGACGGGCCATGCAGGACGGGCTCCTCAGGTGGGAGCCCGCGCTGGCCGGGGCGGTAGTCGCGGCAATCGACGATCTGAAATCCCTGCTCCATGCCGCGCGATCGTGGTCACCGGCGGAGGACAGGCGTGCGCGGGATCGGGCCGCCGAGCTCGCCCGTTTCGCGCCGGCCAGAGCCGCGACGCCCTCAGGGACCGGCGCCACCCCCGCAACGGGCGGAGCAGCTCCGTTCCTGGCGAGCGAAGCCGCAAACATCGCCGCCGGACTCGAGCTGTTGACGGCGCGCCCAGGCGACCAGGAGACCATCGCGAATGTCCTGCGACGAATTCGCGCGCTCCGCGGCGTCGCCGGAGTCAAGGAAGTCGGGCCGCTCGCGGATGCGCTGGAGGCAACGGAAGACGCGGCTCGCGGCCTCGAGATGTCTCGCGAGGTGCCTCCCGACGCGCGGCGCTTGCTCGAAGCAGCCGCCGGTTATCTGCGAACGCTGTCGTCGGCGCTGCGTGCGGGCGGCGACGTGTACGCGCCGAATCCGACGCGCGACGCATTCGAGTCCGCGCGGGCCGCGGTCGAATCGCGGGATGCGAACCGCGAGCAGGTGGTTCCGATCGACCGATTGTTCTATGAGGACGGGAGCGCCGGCGTCGTGGAAGCATCGGAGCACCCGCCCACGACCGCGTCGGAGCGATTTCGCCTCGAGCTCGTCAGCCTGGGCGAGCATCTCCGTCAGGTGATCCACGCCGCGCGACAGGCCGGCGACGTCGCGGCATCGCCGCGCGTGGAGCGCGACATTCGGCGGGCGTTGAACGCACTCGAGGCTGCGGCAGAGAGTTTCGGCGAGCGCGACGTCGCCGCGTTCATTCGGACGCAGAATCGTGCGACGACACGAATCGATTTCCTGAGCTTGAGTGGTCTGGACGACCTCGCCATAGCGCTTACGGACTCCGGGTCCCATAGCGAGCACCTGCTCGCGCGACTGCGAGACCTGTCGGTCAGGCGCGACCTCGCAAGCGCGATCGGCGTCGGCTTCGGCCGGGAAACGCCTCCAGTACCCACGGCTTATCCACCCGCACCCGCTCCCACGCCAAGAGTTGCACCGGCTCCAGTGATGCGGCCGGCTCCGCCGCTACCCGCGAACCCACCCGCCGCTCCGGCAGCGGCTGTTGCACCTGTGGCCCCGGCTGTTCCGCCCGTGGTCCCGGCAGCCGCGACTGTAGCCGCGCCAGCATCAGTTGCACCCGCGGCTCCGGTTCAACGGCCCCCGTCACTGCTCGATCGCGGCATCGCGTCGCTCGACTCGTTCTCGGCGAAGCGGCATCTCACTCCGGCACCGCTTCCCGAAGACGACGAGACGCACCTCGTGCCGATCGAATCGCTGTTGTATCGGGGCCGCGCCGCGCTCGAGCGGGCGGTCCAACTTCGCGACACGATGAAGCAGTCCGGCGTCACGGACGATCCGGATGCCATCGACGAGCTCTTCGATCTCATCGAGCTCGCACGCGCGGAGTAAGATCGAATGAAGTTGGGTGGAAAGGGCGCGCTGGGCATCGCGATCAGTGCCGCCTGCCTGTACCTCGCTTTTCACAAGGTCGACTGGTCGACGGCTGTCGCGACGGCGCGCAACGCCAACTACTGGCTGCTCGTTCTTTCGGCGGCGATGGCGACGCTCATGTTTCCGCTGCGTGCGCGGCGCTGGCGGACCATTCTCGACCCCGTGGCCCCCGCCCTCCCCTTCGGCGAGCTCTGGCGAGCGACAGCGATCGGGATGATGGTCAACAACGTCGTGCCGCTACGCGCGGGCGAGTTCGCGCGCGCCTACGCGCTGTCGCGCGAGGAGCCGAAGGTCACTTTTGCAACCGCGCTCGCGTCGCTCGTGGTCGATCGCGTGTTCGATGCGATCGTCGTGCTGCTGCTCCTGGCCGTCGCGATGCTCTCGCCCGATTTTCCGAGCGGCGCGACCGTGTTGGGACATCCGATGTCGCAGCTCGTCAAGGCCTTCGCCGCGGCACCGATCGTCATGCTGATCCTGCTCTACACGCTGGTCTTCTTTCCAGATACGCTCATTCGACTATTTGAAGGGATGGCGCGGAAGGTTTCACCGACCGTCGAAAAGCGCGGAAGTGAGATGCTCCGCCGCTTTGCCGACGGTCTCAGCGTCCTGCGCACACCCAAGCATTTCCTGGCGGTATTCGGGTGGACGCTGCTGCACTGGCTCGTCCAGCCGCTGGCATTCTGGCTCGGCTTTCAAGCCGTCGGGATCGACGTTCCGTGGTCCGCCACGCTCTTCGTCCAGGGCTTGATCGTCGTCGGTGTGTCGTTGCCCGCCGCGCCGGGATTCTTCGGCATGTTCGAGTTCATGGCCGCGACCGCGCTCGGACTCTACGGCGTCAGTCAATCCGATGCCGCGACATGGGCGCTGTTGTTCCACGTTGCGTCGCTCATCCCGATCACGCTCATCGGAGCGTACTATTTTGCCCGCATGGGATTGACAATGAGTGCAATCGGCTCGGCGGCGACGAGCACCTCCCAGTGAGTCAGGTCGCCCGCGTTTCGGCGCAGGCCAAGCTCAACCTGCTCCTCCGCGTTCTCGCCCGCGAAGCGAGCGGTTACCACTCGATCGAAAGCGTGTTCACGCGCATCGAGCTGGCCGACAAGGTCGCGGTGCGCGTGGCATCCGGACGCTCGTTGGATTGCTCGGGTCGAGCGATTCCGCCCGATGGACTCGGGCCCGTGGAAAAGAACCTCGCCTATCGCGCCGCGGTCGCCTACACGGAGGCGACAGGCTGGCCAAATGGCTTCGCGATCGAGGTCGAGAAGCACATTCCGGTGGGCGGCGGGCTGGGTGGAGGTAGCGCCGATGCCGGTGCGGTTCTCCGCGCGCTCGACGCGCTCGCGCCCAACCCGCTGGGCCACCGGCTCATCGAGCTCGCGACACCGCTCGGCGCCGACGTTCCGTTCATGACCATCGAAAGTCCGATGGCCTTGGCGTGGGGTCGTGGCGAGCGCCTGCTGCCGCTCCGTCCCCTCGATTCACGGGGCGTGATCCTGGTAATTCCGCCTTTTGCCGTTTCGACGCCCGACGCATACGGCTGGCTGTCCGCGGATCGAGGCACTTACATGCCGACCGGGATGGTCCTCGCTCCCGAATCACTAGCGACCTGGGAAGCGGTGGCGGCCATTGCGACGAACGATTTCGAGGGGCCCGTGGGCGCCCGACATGAGCTAATTACGTCCCTCGTCGACCACTTTCGTTCCAACTGGGACCAGGTCTTCATGGCCATGATGAGCGGTTCGGGGTCGACGGTGTTCGGCCTGCTGGAACCCGGACACCGCATCGGAGGCGCGGAGGTCGCTGGCGAGCTCGGGTGCAAAACCATCCTGTCTCGAACGAGCGAACGGGTTCGGCCCGTCGAGGTCGGCGACTAGCTCCCGTGTAGATAAGTGGCGTAGGGATTTGACCTTCGGCCGGGACGAGGGTTTATTTCAAGACTGTCTCGGACTGTCGTTTGCCCCCTCGTCCAATGGCAGGACATCGGTCTTTGGATCCGAGAATGGTGGTTCGAATCCACCGGGGGCAATCAAGGCAGAGGCTCGGCGGGTGATGGTTCCCGCCGAGCTCGGTCTGCCGAATTCCCTCCCGCTTCCCCGTCATTCTCTAGAGCCAACCGATGGATGGACTCGCAGTTCCAAGTCACGGCCTGAAGCTGCTGTCCGGCAGTGCCAACAAGGCTTTGGCGGAAGAGATCGCGCGGAACCTCGGCATCGAGCTGTGCCGAGTGAATCTCGGACGCTTTGCCGATGGTGAGCTGTCGGTGCGCATCGACGAGAACGTGCGCGGGAATGACGTTTTCATTCTCCAGCCGACCAATCCTCCCGCCGAGAACATCATGGAGCTGCTGCTCCTGATCGACGCGGCGCGGCGCGCGTCGGCGGCGCGAATCACCTGCGTGATGCCGTACTACGGCTACGCCCGCCAGGATCGAAAGGACCAGCCGCGCGTGCCGATCGGTGCCAAGTTGATGGCGAACATGATCGTCACGGCCGGTGTCGACCGCGTGCTCGGCGTCGATTTCCACCAGCATCAGTTGCAGGGGTTCTTCGATGTGCCGGTCGACCACCTGTACGCGATGCCGGTGTTCACCGCGCATTATCGCAGGATGCAGCTGGCCGATCCCGTCGTCGTGGCGCCCGATGTCGGCTCGGCGAAGATGGCGCGCGGCTTTGCCAAGCGACTGAACGCCACGCTGGCCATCATCGACAAGCGCCGCCCACAGCCGAACGTGTCGGAAGTGGTGAACGTGGTCGGTGAGGTCGAGGGTCGCGATTGTATTCTCGTCGACGACATGATCGATACGGCAGGCACGGTGTCGGAAGCGGCCAAAGCGCTGCGAGAACTGGGCGCGAAGGACATCTACTGCTGCGCGACGCACGCGCTGCTGTCCGGCCCGGCGGTCAAACGGTTGAACGACGCGCCGATCAAGGAGATTGCGGTCACGGACACGATCGCGACTCCGCCGGAACGACGGCCGAAGGCGTTGTTGACGTTGTCGGTTGGCGAATTGCTTGCGAAGGCGATTCGCTTCACGCACAGCGAACAGTCG
>Ga0310811_10010513_pt1 | contig 11959 bp, 8 predicted proteins | sample YCmetagenome_FD_207642 | JGI IMG/M metagenome (GOLD analysis project Ga0310811, IMG submission 207642) | Soil microbial communities from experimental microcosm in Duke University, North Carolina, United States - YC | ecosystem: Engineered > Artificial ecosystem > Soil microcosm > Unclassified ...
CATTTCGGCCTGCTGGGCCGCATCGGCGACGACAGGCTCTGCGTTCAGCGCTTCCTCGACCGGCGCCTCGACCTGGGCACCCAGGTCGACGCCGGCATTGGCCTGGCGCTGCTGGCCGCCACGGGTCGCGGCGATGGCGATCGCCTCGCAATAGAGGCGGATGGCGCGCGCGGCGTCATCGTTGGCCGGAACCGGGAACGCGATGCCGTCGGGCGAGACGTTCGAATCGAGGATCGCGACGACCGGGATACCCAGCGTGTTGGCTTCCTTGATCGCCAGCTCTTCCTTGTTGGCGTCGATCACGAACATCACGTCCGGAACGCCGCCCATGTCGCGGATGCCGCCGAGCGACAGCTCGAGCTTGTCCTTCTCGCGGGTAAGCTGCAACACTTCCTTCTTGGTAAGGCCGTGCGTGTCGCCCGAGAGTTGCTCTTCGAGCGCCTTGAGGCGCTTGATCGAGTTGGAGATCGTCTTCCAGTTGGTGAGCATGCCGCCCAGCCAGCGGTGGTTGACGAAATGCTGACCGGCGCGACGCGCGGCGTCAGCGATCGGCTCCTGCGCCTGGCGCTTGGTGCCGACGAACAGGACCTTGCCGCCCGACGCGACCGACGAGCTGACGAATTCGAGCGCGCGCGCGAACAGCGGCACGGTCTGCGACAGGTCGATGATGTGGACGCCGTTGCGATCGCCGAACAGATACGGCTTCATCTTCGGGTTCCAGCGATGCGTCTGGTGGCCGAAATGCGCGCCCGTTTCGAGCAATTGCTGCATGGTGACGACAGGTGCCGCCATAGGGATAACTCCTTCCGGTTGTGCCTCTGGGAAGCGGGAACCGAGAATTCTCGGCACCGGGTTATGATGCTTCCCATGCGGGTTTGAGGCGCGCGCCCTAGGCCAAAGTTCCGGCAAAGGCAAGTGGGTGGTACGCACGCTCGTCATGCTCACAACCGCTTATCGCGGACTTATTCACGCTATGTTCCGCTTTTTTGCTTGACGAACGGAACATCAACAGAACATACAGCGATCATCCACAGGACGCGGAACATCTGAATCGCCCAATGGTTGGTTCAACACGGATCGCGGTCCACCCAAAGGGGAAGTCGCAATGTTTACGATCGTTGCTGTCCTGATGTTCGCCGGTGCGCTGTTCGCGGCGGGCGCGACCATTTATTCGACCGTAATTCCGGCATTGCCCAACATTCAGGCCGCGCTTGCCGGCAAGGATCGTGCATCAATCGTTCCGCCACTGCCGCCGCGTCATGCCACGGCAACGATCAGGGTAACGGTGCGGTCGGTTTCGGCGCAGCCGACATATTGGCGCGCTGCCGCCTGATCCGCGCGTAATTGCGCGCGCTGAACGGGATCAACCCTAGATAGATAATGCAGACGCCTATCAGGGTTGGCCATGGTGCAGAGATTAGCGCCACGCCGATAGCGACGATCACTGCCAACGCCTCGAACCGGATATTCCGCCGCAACCTGAGCGACGCCCAACTGAAAGTCGCGACGCTGGAAATCATCAGCAGCGCAATGAATGCCATCCATGGCGCGACCAGCCACCATTGACGCAACCACCCGCCCAATTCGGGTAGGCCCATCTCTTCGGTTACAAACCACAGATAGAGCGGCAACATGGCGCCGATTGCCCCTGCCGGCGCGGGAATGCCGGTCAGATAGCCGGCCGCCTTGCGCGGTTGTTCGGTAGCGTCGATCTGCGCGTTGAAGCGTGCGAGCCGCATCGCGCAGAACACCGCGAACAGTAATGCGCAGATCCATCCGAACCGTGGCGCGTTAGTCAGCGACCAGAGATACAGGATCAGGGCAGGCGCGACCCCGAACGAAATCGCGTCGCTAAGCGAGTCGAGTTCCGCGCCGAACCTGCTGGTCCCGCGCAACAACCGCGCAACCTGTCCGTCCACGCCGTCTAGCGCGCTCGCTATGAGGATCATCACCACTGCCATGTGCCAGTCCTGGGCGATGGCAAAGCGGACGCCGGTGAGTCCTGAACAGAGCGCGAGCGCGGTCAGCGCGTTGGGCGCGATGGTACGGAGCGGGAGTCCGGCAGGACGACGGCGGACCGGACGCCTCACTGTCCCTCAACCATTGGGAAAGCGATTGGGCACATTGTCACTGGGTGACGCCGCTCATTGTCTCGCCGCCGATCCGGCCGATGATCGTCTCGCCCGCGATGGTGCGCTGGCCCAGGATCACCTGACAAATAGTGTCAGCCGGCAGAAACACATCGACCCGGCTACCGAACCGGATCAGCCCGATGCGCTGACCGGGCGCGACCATGTCGCCTTCCTTGACGAAGGCAACGATCCGGCGTGCGACGAGCCCGGCGATCTGGGTAAAGCCGATCAACCGGCCGTCCTTGCCCTCTACGACGAGATGCTGGCGCTCATTCTCTTCGCTCGCCTTGTCGAGGTCGGCATTGAGGAACTTGCCGGAAATATAAACCACGCGGCGGATGATCCCCTGGATCGGCGTGCGGTTCACATGGACGTCGAACACGCTCATGAAGATCGAGACGCGGATCAGCGGCGCCGTTCCCAATATATCGAGCTCGGCGGGCGGCACCACCGGCTGGATCATCGTCACCAGCCCGTCTGCGGGGGCGATCACCAGGCTGTCGTCGCGCGGCGTCACGCGGATGGGGTCGCGGAAGAAAGCGGCCACGCCCAGCGTCAGGAACGCCAGCGGCCAGAACAGGACTTTCCAGATAAGTACCGACAGCAATGCCGCGACGGCGGCGATGATGACGTAGCGACGCCCTTCCGGGTGCATCGCGGGAAAGCGCCACTTGACGGTGGACGTGCCGATTTCCGGCGGATCGAGTGAAGGCATGGGCGCCATCTAACCGTGTTGCCTGTACGGTACAATGCGCGGGAAGCGAGACAGTCTCCCGGAGCGGTGAGCGGGCACGGCGCTTGACCCCCCTCCCCGCTTCACCCTAGAGGCCCGACCGAAAACCCCCATCAGGAAAGCGGATATGGCGAAGATCAAGGTGAAGACGCCCGTCGTGGAGATCGACGGCGACGAAATGACGCGGATCATCTGGGAATGGATCCGTGAGCGCCTGATCAAGCCGTATCTCGACATCGATCTCGATTATTACGATCTCGGCATCGAACATCGCGATGCGACCGACGACAAGGTGACCGTCGACAGCGCCAAGGCGATCCAGAAGTACGGCGTCGGCGTGAAATGCGCGACGATCACCCCCGACGAGCAGCGCGTCGAGGAATTCCACCTCAAGAAGATGTGGAAGTCGCCCAACGGCACGATCCGCAACATCCTGGGCGGCGTCGTCTTCCGCGAGCCGATCGTGATCTCGAACGTCCCGCGCCTGATCCCCGGCTGGACCAAGCCGATCGTGGTCGGCCGTCACGCCTTCGGCGACCAGTATCGCGCGACCGACTTCCGCGTGCCAGGCCCGGGCAAGCTGACCATGACCTGGGTCGGCGATAATGGCGACAAGATCGAGGAGGAAGTGTTCCAATTCCCCTCATCGGGCGTCGCGATGGGCATGTACAATCTCGACGATTCGATCCGCGACTTCGCCCGCGCTTCGATGCACTACGGCTTGAACCTCAAGTGGCCGGTGTATCTGTCGACCAAGAACACCATCCTCAAGGCCTATGACGGCCGCTTCAAGGACCTGTTCCAGGAAGTGTTCGAGGCCGAGTTCGCCGACAAGTTCAAGGAAGCGAACATCACCTATGAGCACCGCCTGATCGACGACATGGTCGCGTCGGCGCTGAAGTGGAGCGGCGAGTTCGTCTGGGCCTGCAAGAATTACGACGGCGACGTCCAGTCTGACCAGGTCGCGCAGGGCTTCGGCTCCCTCGGACTGATGACCTCGGTCCTGCTCTCGCCGGACGGCAAGACGGTCGAGGCCGAAGCGGCGCACGGCACCGTCACGCGCCACTATCGCCAGCACCAGCAGGGCAAGGCGACCTCGACCAACCCGATCGCGTCGATCTTCGCCTGGACCGGCGGCCTCAAATATCGCGGCAAGTTCGACGGCACGCCCGACGTGACGCGCTTCGCCGAGGAACTCGAAAAGGTCTGCATCGAAACCGTCGAGAGCGGCAAGATGACCAAGGACCTCGCGCTGCTGATCGGTCCCGATCAGGCATGGATGACCACCGAGCAGTTCTTCGAAGCGGTGCGCGAGAATCTCGAAACCCGGATGGCGACCTGGGCGTGATGTGATGCCTATCCTTCTCCCCCATGGGAGAAGGATGGCGGAGCTTGGCGGCGTGCCGCCTAGCGCAGCTCGGATGAAGGGAGCGACGCTTAAGCGTTGTGCGACCGCTATGCGGTCGCCTCCCTCTCCCATATGGGGAGAGGGTTTGCATCGTGCTAATTCAACGTTTCGCCTCAGGCGAGCGCACATGTTCCGGGCGGAAGCCCATGCCGATCACTTGTGCGGGAATGCGCCGCAGCAGCGGGATGCGATCGAGCAGCTTGGCGGGCAGCGGCGGGCCTTCCATCGGTTCGGTGCTGGCGAGTAGTGGCGCGATGATCGTATCCTGCACCATCTTCTGCATCCCCTGGGTCAGCTTGACAGCGCGGATGCGACGGTCGTGGATCTTGTGGAGCAACGGATCGGGGTCGTCGCCCGCCGCCATCGGCGCGGCAAGAATATTGGCGGCGGCGACCGCATCCTGCACCGCCAGATTGATTCCGACGCCGCCGATCGGCGACATTGCGTGCGCGGCATCGCCGATCACGAGCAGACCCGGCCGGTCCCACTTCTCCAAACGATCCACCGTCACGGTGAGCAGCTTGACGTCGTCCCAACTGGTCACGCCCTGATCGACCGTCGCGGTTTCCGGTCCGATCGCGCGCACCCGATCGCGGAAGGCATCGAGTCCCTCGGCCCGGATCTTCTCGGCGCCGCCCTTGGGAAAGACGAAGGCGCATTGATAATAATCGCCGCGATCGATCAGCACGAACAGGATGCCGGTATCGAACACGCCCATCGTGTCGTTCTCGGGCTGCGCGACCTTGGGGATGCGGAACCAGAAGACGTCCATCGGCGCGCCGATCTGGGTGGCGGGCAAGCCGTCGCGCTGCCGTGAATCGCGCCCGTCGGCGGCGATGGTCAGCCGCGCACGGATCTCCTGGCCGTCGGCCGTCCTGACCCCGATCACGCGTCCGCCGTCCTCGATCAACTCGGCACCTTCGCAGCTTTGGCGCAGGTCGAACGTGGGGTAGCGACGCGCGGCATCGGCGACGAAATCGAGAAAGTCCCATTGCGGCATCAAGGCGATGTAGGGCGCCGGAACGTTGAGATGCGTCAGGTCGACGATCTGCATGTCGCGCCCGGCTATCCGCGCGCCCAACCGTTCGACCTTCTGGTGTGGGCGCTGGAGCAATTCGTCGAGCAGGCCGAGTTCGCTGAAGATGCGCAAGGTCGAGGGATGGACGGTGTCGCCGCGAAAATCGCGCAGGAAGTCCTTGTGCTTCTCCAGCACCGTCGTCCGCAAGCCGGCGCGCGCGAACAGCAATCCCGCCACCATCCCGGCCGGTCCGCCGCCGATAATGCAGACATCGACATCAGTCATGACCTGACAAACTCCCTTCGGCCTGCTTTGATGCCGGCATGGCAATTGGTCTCGACAACAAGGGGTTCAGCGACGCGCTGGTGATTCTCGGTGCCGCGGGCATCGTGATCCCGGCTTTCGCACGGTTCAAGGTCAGTCCGGTGATCGGGTTCATCCTGGTCGGCATGCTGGTCGGACCGTCAGGGCTCGGGGCGCTGGTCGGCCATTATCCCTGGCTCTACCACATCACCATATCCGACGCGCACGCGATCGAGCCCTTCGCCGAGTTCGGCATAACCTTGCTGCTGTTCTCGATTGGTCTCGAACTCTCGCTCAGACGCTTGTGGGGAATGCGCGCCGCGGTGTTCGGAGTCGGTGCGGCCGAATTGCTGGGATGCGCAGCGGTCATTGGCGCCGCATTGTTCCTGGCCGGAGACAATTGGGGCGGCAGCCTCGGGCTAGGGCTAGCGCTGGCTTTGTCGTCTACCGCGCTCGTCTTGCCAATCGCCGGGATGACAAGTCCGGTCGGCAGAGCTGCCTTTGCCATGCTGCTGTTCGAGGACCTGGCGCTAGTCCCAATCATCTTCACGCTCGGCGCGATGGGCGGGCGTGGCGGCGATATCGTCAGCGTCCTCATCTGGGGAGCGATCGCGATCGCGGCGATCTTCCTGGTCGGCCGCTTCGTCCTCCCGCGGCTGTTCGCACAGGCCGCGCGGACCAAGAGCCCCGAACTGTTCCTGGCCATCTCGCTGCTGGTCGTCATCGTCGCCAGCCTCGCTACCACCGCCGCCGGCCTGTCGCCGATCGTCGGCGCGCTGCTCGCGGGCGTGCTGATCGCCGAGACCGAATATCATAGCGAGGTCGAAGTCATCACCGCGCCGTTCAAGGGCCTCGCGCTCGGCGTGTTCCTGATCACCGTCGGCATGAGCCTGAGCCTCGATACGTTGATCGATCGCTGGGGCGATTTCGTGCTGGCCTTGCTCGGCGTCGTTGCGGCGAAGTCGATCGTCACCTTCGCTTTGCTCAAGCTGTCCAAGGCGCGCAACGGCGTTGCCGCCGAAACCAGCCTGTTGATGGCCAGCCCGTCGGAAACCACGCTGATCGTGCTCGGCACAGCGGCAGCGGCAGGGCTGATCGCGCAGCAGGACGCGGCGTTCTGGCAGACGGTGACGGCATTGGGTCTGACCATTACGCCGGCACTGGCGGAGATCGGTCATGCGATGGCGCGACGGCTCGAAGCGCGCGAGGCGCTGGCCCCCGATCTCCAGCTCGCTGAGGAAGGTCCGGGTACTGTGGTGATCGGCTTTGGCCGCGTCGGGCGGATGGTCGCGGATATGCTCCGCGAACACAGCCAGCCCTATATCGCGGTCGAGGCCGATATCGACACGGTCAACGCGGCGCGGCGTGACGGCTACTCGGTGCTGTTCGGCGATGTCGCGCGGAGCGAACTGGTCGACCGCCTCAATCTTGGCCGGGCCGAGGCGCTGGTATTGACGATGGACGATCCGGTGCTGACGGCGCACTTGACCAAACGGGTTCGCGGCTGGGTTCCGGGCCTGACCATCCTGGCGCGCGCTCGCGACGCGTCGCACGCCGCCGAGCTCTATCGCGCAGGCGTCACGGACGCCGTGCCCGAGACGCTCGAGAGTTCGCTGCAATTGTCCGAAGCGGTATTGGTCGAATTGGGCGTCGCGATGGGACCGGTGATCGCCTCGATCCACGAAAAGCGCGACGAACTGCGCAAATCGATCAAGGAAGAGGCCGGAATCGATCGCGAGCCGCGGCTCCGCCGAGTGAAGAAGGTGGAGGCTTCCTAGGCGGTTGGGCCATGTCCAACGCCCCTGCGACGACATCCAGCACTTACCCGGCAAAAGCCGGGGCCAAGTATCGGCGCGCCTGAGACGACAGGTCGCCATCGCCAATTCATCGAAGCTGGGCCCCGGCCTTCGCCGGGGAAGCGCATAAATCAGCCTGCGATCGCCGCCTTCACCGCCGCAACCGCATCTTCGCCCTTGCTACCGTCGGGGCCGCCGCCTTGGGCCAGGTCGGGGCGGCCGCCACCGCCCTGCCCGCCGAGTACTGCGACCGCTTTACGGAGCAGATCCACTGCGTTGAACCGGCTCGTCAGATCGTCGGTCACACCGACGGCGATCGAGGCGCGGCCGTCATTGACCGCGACTAATACCGCCACGCCCGAGCTGATGCGCGCCTTGGTCTCGTCGACCGCACCGCGCAGTCCCTTGGCCTCGAGCCCCTCGACCACCTGACCGACGAAATTGATGCCATCGACCTGTTCAGGGCGCGCGGGAGCGGCACCGGCACCACCGCCCAGCGCCAGCGCCTTCTTGGCTTCGGCCAGTTCGCGTTCGAGCCGGCGGCGTTCCTCGACCAATGCCGCAACGCGCGCGGGCACTTCGTCCGGCGTCGCTTTGAGCACGGCAGCAGTTTCGCGCAGCTTCTCGTCGCGGCCAGCCAGATAAGCGCGCGCCGCTTCGCCGGTCAGCGCTTCGACGCGGCGCACCCCCGACGACACCGCGCCTTCGCTGACCAGCTTGAACAGGCCAATATCGCCGGTCGCATTGACGTGCGTGCCGCCGCACAATTCGAGACTGTAGATCTTCTGCCCGTCGCGCCCCATCGACACGACGCGCACCTCATCGCCATATTTCTCGCCGAACAGCGCCATGGCGCCTTCCTCGATCGCTTCCTCGGGCGTCATCAAACGCGTCGAGACGGCGTCGTTCTGACGGATATAGGCGTTCACATCGGCCTCGACCTCGGCCAGCCTGGCCGGGTCGATCGCGGTCGGCTGGGAGAAATCGAACCGCAGCCGCTCGGGTGCGACCAGCGAGCCCTTTTGCGCGACATGCGTGCCCAGCCGCTCGCGCAGCGCCGCGTGCAGCAGATGCGTCGCCGAGTGATTGGCACGGATCGCATTGCGGCGCTCGCCGTCGACCACCAGGTGCACGGCGTCGCCGATCGCGAGTTCGCCCGCCTCGATCTTCGTCCGATGCGCCCACAGCCGACCGAGATGCTTCTGCGTGTCGAACACGCGGCCTTTCAGCCCCTTGTCGTTGCTCGCGAGGCCGGCATCGCCGACCTGTCCGCCGCTCTCGGCATAGAAAGGCGTCTGGTTGAGCACGATGTCGACCTCGTCACCGGCGACGACCTTTTCGACGCGCGCGCCGTCCTTGATCAAGGCGACGACCTCGCCCTCGCCCTGCTCCGACGTGTAGCCGATGAACTCGGTGCCGCCCTTCTCCTCGACCAGATCGTACCAGAGCTCGTCCGACGCCTTCTCGCCCGACCCCTTCCAGGCGGCGCGTGCGGCGCGCTTCTGCTCGGCCATCGCGGCGTCGAAGCCTTCGCGGTCGACCTGCAGGCCCTGGGCGCGCAATGCGTCCTCGGTCAGGTCATAGGGGAATCCGTAGGTGTCGTAGAGCTTGAACGCGGTCTCGCCGGAGAGCGTCGATCCCTGCGTCATGCCCGCGGTCGCCTCGTCGAGCAGCTTGAGACCCTTGTCGAGCGTGCGGCGGAACTGCTTCTCCTCCTGCTGCAGGGTCGCCTCGATCAGCGGCTGGGCGCGGATCAGTTCGGGATAGGCGGCTCCCATCTCGGCCACCAGCGCCGGGACCAGCCGGTGCATCAGAGGATCCTTGGCGCCAAGCAGATGGGCGTGGCGCATCGCGCGGCGCATGATGCGGCGCAAAACATAGCCGCGGCCTTCATTGGCCGGCAGCACGCCGTCGGCGACGAGGAAACCCGACGAGCGCAGATGATCGGCGATCACGCGATGGCTCGCCATCTGCTCGCCGATCGCCTTGGTGTGGGTCAACGCTTCCGAAGCGGCGATCAGCGCCTTGAACGTGTCGGTATCGTAATTGTCGTGGACGCCCTGCAGCACCGCGGCGACGCGCTCGAGTCCCATGCCGGTGTCGATCGACGGCTTGGGCAGGTTGCCGACGATCTCATTGGCTTCCTGCTCGAACTGCATGAACACCAGGTTCCAGATCTCGACGAAACGATCTCCATCCTCGTCGGGCGATCCGGGAGGGCCGCCGGGGATGTGATCGCCATGGTCGAAGAAGATTTCCGAACATGGGCCGCAGGGGCCGTTGTCACCCATCGCCCAGAAATTGTCCTTGGTCGCGATGCGGATGATCCGCTCTTCCGGCAGGCCGGCGATCTTCTTCCACAGATCGAACGCCTCATCGTCGGTATGATAGACGGTGACGGTCAGGCGATCGGCCGGAATGCCCCATTCCTTGGTCAGCAACCCCCAGGCGAGCGTGATCGCGCGCTCCTTGAAATAATCGCCGAACGAGAAGTTGCCGAGCATCTCGAAAAACGTGTGGTGCCGCGCGGTGTAGCCGACATTGTCGAGATCGTTGTGCTTGCCGCCGGCGCGGACGCATTTCTGGCTCGACGTCGCGGTCGAATAAGGTCGCGATTCCAGGCCGGTAAACACGTTCTTGAACGGCACCATGCCTGCATTGACGAACATCAGCGTCGGGTCGTTCTGCGGCACCAGCGGCGCCGATTGCACGGCCGTGTGGCCGTTGGCGGCGAAGTAGTCGAGAAAGCTGCGGCGGATGTCGTTGGTCGAGGTCATGGCCGCGACTTAGGGGACACGGGAGCGCTACTCAAGCCGATGGTGTGTGGAGCCGATTGGGGATACGATGCGCAGGCGTTCCAATTGGGGAAATGGACGATGCGCCTCTGGCTTGTCACCTTACCGCTCCTCGCCCTAATCCCGGCATCCGTCGGCGAGGCGACGATGCGGCCGAGCACCGCCGATCTGCTCGCCGGCATATCGATCTGCGGAGACGATTTGCCGGTCGGCGCGACGCCGCAGCTCTATCCCGGATACGGTAACGGCGGCTTCCCGATTACGACCGCCAATTCGCGCGCGCAGGCATTCTTCGACAATGGCATGCAGCTTGCCCATGCCTTCGCGCATGGCGCCGCGAGCGCCGCCTTCGCCGAAGCGGCCAAGCTCGATCCGAAATGTGCGATGTGCGAATGGGGCGCGGCCTGGAGCGACGGCCCGACGATCAATTTTCCGATCGGCGCGGACCAGCAGAAAGCTGCGCTCGCAAAGGTGCTGGTGGCCGAGAAGCTGCTGACGTCGCAGGCGCCGCAGCGGGAGCGCGATCTGATCGCCGCGCTCAAGCTTCGGTATGTCGATGGCGGCGGCAAGGGTGCCGGAGACCTGGCGTTCGCGAAAGCGATGGATGCGCTGACTTTGCGCTATCCGCAGGACGATGAGATCGCCACGATCGCCGCCGATGCCTGGATGATCCCGACCGCGCTGACCAGCGGCACCGCCAATCTGCCACGCGCGGTCGCGCTGCTCGAAGGCGTCCTCAAGCGTAACCCCGACTACACTCCGGCGATCCATTTCTACATCCATGCGACCGAAATGAGCGGCTTTCCCAAGCGCGCAGAACCCTATGCCGACAAGCTCGGCCGGCTCGCCCCGGCGTCGAGCCATCTGATCCATATGCCGTCGCACACTTTCTATTGGGTGGGCCGCTATCAGGACGCCGCCGACGCCAATGTCGCCGCGGTCGATCTGGGCCAAAGCGACGCGCGGATCGCGGGGCTGATCAAGCCGGGGCAGGTCTGGATGCTCCCCTATCACGGCCACAACGTCCAATATGGCGTCGGCGGCGCGCTGATCTCTGGCGACGGCAAGGCGGCGCTGGCGCTGGCCGACCCCCTGATCGCGGCCACCGCCAGCCTGCCCGACCCCAACAATCTGTTCATCCAGATGGGCGTCGGCACCGCCTATTTCGCGGAAGGACGCTTCGCCGACCCGGCCAAGGTGCTGGCGATGGCCGATCCCGGCGACAAGCAGCCCTATATCCGGCAATATTGGCTGTACGCGCGCGGCGAGGCGCAGGCCCGGCTGGGCAATGCCGCGGGAGTCCGTGCCCAACGCGCGAAGATCAGCCTGCCGCCGCTTCCCGCCAAGCCGGACGACCTCGCCAATCAATCGCGTCAGCTCGTGCGGATCGCGCAACTCGTGCTCGATGGTCGCGCGGCGATGATCGACAAGCGGCCGGATTTGGCCGCGCGCGCCTACCTCGCCGCCGCGAAACTCGACGAGGCGAGATTGATGAAGACGCTCAGTGATCCCCCGGCCTGGTGGTACCCGGTGCGCCGCAGCTACGCCGCCGCCTTGCTCGCGCAGGGCAAGGCGCGTGCGGCGATACGGCAGGTGACGCGCGTCCTGGCGCGGAGACCAAACGACCCGGTTGCGCTATCCATTCGGGCGGATGCCGAAGAGGCGCTGGGCATGACGGATGCGGCGGCGGCGGATCGGGCGGCGGCACTGCGCGGTTGGCGCGGCGACAAGACGGAGTTGACGCCCACGCTGGCCTAGAGTCGTTTTCAGCTTC
>Ga0310811_10010515_pt1 | contig 11957 bp, 17 predicted proteins | sample YCmetagenome_FD_207642 | JGI IMG/M metagenome (GOLD analysis project Ga0310811, IMG submission 207642) | Soil microbial communities from experimental microcosm in Duke University, North Carolina, United States - YC | ecosystem: Engineered > Artificial ecosystem > Soil microcosm > Unclassified ...
TTGAAGACGGTGCCACCGATCGTCGCCGAGGGAACCAGGATTCCGGCTGGATTCGCGAGGGTGTTGAGGGATGCGCCGTTCACGAGATTGTTCTCCAGCACGATGTTGGTGCCGCCCACGACCTGGATGGGGTTGAAATAGCTGTTGAGGATGGTGTTCCCGCTGAAGGTCACGTCCTTCGCATAGTTCGAGGCCGGAGGCGTGCCTATGGTCACGGCAGGATAGGCCGCATTGCTGGCGTTGCCGCCGCCTCGTACGATGGTGTTGTTCGAGATCACGCCGCCATCGAGAGAATTTCCGTTCGCGCCAAAGACGGCCACCATCATCCCCCGGTTCCTGACCCCGTCGGCGAGATAGTTCCCACTGACCGTGACGTTCTGACCGCCGGCAACGCGCAGGCAGTTTGCCCACCAGGGAGCGATGCCGGTATTGTTCAACAGCTTGCAACCGGTCATCTCCGTGTAGGTGGTGGTGCCATTATTGGCCACCGAGTTCAGGGCCAGACAATCGTCCCCGGTGGTGCGGATGAAGTTGTTCTGGGCAACGAGATTGACGCCCACTCCATCGTTCAAGTTGTTGAGGTTGATTCCATCGCCCCAGGTGTTCGAGATGCGGCAATTCTGGATCGTACCATTGGTACCGGAGGCCCACACCCCGCCGACGTGCTGGATCCAGACGCTATCGATGAGCCAGTTAGCTCCTCGCAAATTGAATCCGCCCGCGAGACCGCCGTCGGCATTGGGGCCCGTACAGGTCGCGTCGATGCAGAGATTTTTGACTGTCGTCGAGGCACCATCGAAAGCCGCGCCGTTGGGCCCGGGAGAGGGTATTGGCAACACATGATAGAGGGTGCTGTACCACATGCCGGCTCCCTGGATCGTCACGGCCGTGGGGTTCTTTAGCGCGCGCCGGTCGTTGAGATAGAACTTCCCGGCCGGAACCCAGACCGTCTTGCCCTGGGTGATGGCCGCGTTGATGCAATTCTGCATCGGCGTGAAGCTATCGATCGTGCTGTTATTCGCGACGGCTCCGTAGTCGGTGATCGACAGGGAATTGGCTGGCTGCGCGAGAGGAGCAGGCAAAGTCTCCAGATCGACCAGATCGATGTAGTAAAAAGCCGCGCCGTTCGCGCTGTCCTTCTTGAGGGCGATCGTGCTGCCAGGAGCCACAGCAGCTCCCTGAATCTGCACATGGACCTCGTCGTAGAAAAGGTGCGGATTTCCGATGGCCGGATTCTGGTCCGTGCCGTTCACGCCACTGCCATCGTACAACCATGTTTGCGCGGAAGATACCGGGATGGCCTGGCGGAGCACCCCATTCACGTAGAGATCGATGGTCGAAGATATCCCGCCTCCGGTCGCGCTGTCGGGGATGCTGTAGCGGACATTGATGCCGTTCCAGCTTGTCGACCCGCTATTGGTCCAGGTCACCGACTCGCCCGTAGCGTCGAGCTTGACGTATGCGCGTCCGGAAGCCTCCAGGGCCGGGCTGGTAAACGAGGAGGTCGGCGGCCCCGATTGCGCAATCGTGGTCGCTCCGCCGGCCAGCACGCCGCTTTCTGCCTCGTAGGTCGTGAACGGAACCGTAGCGCCGACGGCACGAGCATCACTGGCGCAACCGATGGCTGCCACCATCGCCCCGACCAGAGGCATCGCTACCTTCTTGAGAAGGAGCAAACATGGCGCCTCCATGCGGAGACCTGCGGCGGTTGGACTCGAGGGTGAAGCGCTCCCACGGTGTGGGAGGATGGTTGGCGGGGGGGTATGTTTTCATGGTTAAAAAGAGGCGTTAATCTTCCCCTCGGACTCGGAACGGATTGCCGGGTCCATCGGTCGATTTGGTTGCGGGGGAGAGAGCCAAAAGCGAAAGCGATTTTTGAACTGGATCGACCAGTGATACAGGGGGGCTGATCTCCGGACGGTATGCCCGACCTCGAAATCCAAAAAGTCACCGATACCGGGTATTTTTTCTCTGAGGAGATCTGCTTCTCCCCCCAAAGGAGGAGGCTGGAAGGCAGCATTGAAAAAGAGATGGACGGAAAGGCCGGCCCGCCTCCGGGAAGCACAAATGAGTCTTCCGGCGGGTTGCCTTTTCGTTAACTACAGATGATGTGCTCCGCGCGATGAACGAGTGGTTGGAAAGCGATCCCGAGCGGGAGGACGAGATTTTCGACGCCCTCTACCCGCCCGAGATCCGCGCCCTCTCCGCCCAGCACTGGACGCCGGTCTCCATCGCCCGCCGAGCGGCACGTTTCCTGGTCGCGAGGCCGGAGGCCAGGGTGCTCGATATCGGATGCGGAGCGGGGAAATTTTGCGTCGTGGGTGCCCTGACGACGGGGGGACATTTCACCGGCATCGAGCAGCGCGAGCACCTCGTCGCCGCGGCAGCCGGCGTCGTCGGACTCACCTGCGCCCCGCACGTCGAGATCATCCATGCCAATATCGTGGAAATCGAGTTCGCCGACTTCGACGCCTTTTATTTGTACAATCCGTTCGCGGAACATTTGTCCGCATCCGACCGCATCGATTCGTCGATCGTGCTCTCGAGTTCCGCACATCGCCGGTATACCGAGTTCGTCGCCACGCAACTGGCGGCGACTCCTCCCGGTACCCGGGTCGCCTGCTATTGGACTGACTTTCGCGGCGCCGATCTTGGTTTCGAACTCCAAAATCCTGATCCGCTCGATCTGCTCAAGTTTTGGGTGAAACAGCCGAACGGCTGAGCGTGTGTCGAGCCCCCAGGTTCTTCCGGGATTTCGATCTTGTGAATGAGTGACCATCATCACCGTGACCGCGAATTTTGCCGGCTCGATTTAACACGATCTTTCCGTTGCAGCGTGGTTTGGGCGCGCTAAGTTTAATTGCTCATGTCTCCGCTTTTCGCCTTCGGTATGCCCGGGTTCCAGGAATGGATCCTCATCGGCATCATTTCCCTCGTTCTCTTCGGGCCCAAGAAGCTGCCCGAGATCGCCCGGACGCTGGGCAAAAGCATGAATGAATTTCAGAAGGCAAAAGACGAATTCGTCGCCGAGTTTCACAAGTCGACCGAGACACCGAAACCCGGACCGATCGACGCAAAGCTCGCCAATGCCAAACCGGCCGAAGTCAAACCGATCGATTTGACGCGGGAAATCGCCGAAGATGAAGCGGCGGAGGCTCTCAAAAAACAGTCGCCCCCCGCGTAGTTCGCGGTCCCAATTCAGGTTTTTTCAAAACTTGAGTTTTCTGACTAGTACAAAAACAACTTACGGCGTATCTGGACCGCCGTATGTTTCGCGGACCGCAGTTCCCCAACCCGAAATCGGTCGTCGTAATCGACGATTCCGCCCTATGCCGACGGGTGGCCGCGACGGGTCTGGTGCGAGCCGGTTACAAGGTCTCTGAAGCCGGAACCGCCGAGGAAGCCTGGTTGACGATTGCCCGGGAGCTTCCCGCCTTTGTGATTTGCGATCTCATGCTTGGCGACAAAGGCTCCGGGATGGATGTGATGACCTCCATCGCGACGATGAAGAATCGCCCCTATTGCGTTGCGGTCACCGCCATGCTGAACACGACCATCGAGAGCGAGGCTCTCAACGCGGGATTCGACATTTTTTTCTACAAGCCTTATTCGATTCAATTCCTGGTCGAGATCTTCGCCCAAACGGCCTTTTATCCGAAACGATCACTGGAGTAATCGAAGCACCGCGGTAGGAGGCTTCAACCGTGGTAATATTCCGTGTGGCGGCTATGGTAAATTCCGAGATCTGCGGCGCTTGCCGGGTTTACAAGGATCACGACGATTTATTTCACAGAGACGAGCGAGATAACGTGCAGGGTTATTGCGAAACCGCCTTAACGTAGAGGCCTGCCACCGCGCACTTCGATCCTCCTGGCGAAGACACAGAATATTCTCGGTCCCGAAATTCTGAGGCTCCGCGTGGAGTGCGGGTTCAAGCAGAGGGAATTGGTGGCCAAGCTCCAGGTAGGAGGATGGAACCTCAGTGCCGAATCGCTCTGCAAAATCGAGGTGGGCGACCGCACACTCACTGACGTGGAACTGGCTTTCATTCTCCAAACCTTGAAACGAAGCTTTTCGGACCTTCATTTTCCGAAGATCGTTTTTCCAAGGCTCATGAAAAACCGTTGATCCCCAGGCACCCTTTGGCTCCCGGCAGGGATCGGTTTACAACGGCTGGTCCTCCCCATACGCACGGTTTCAAAAACATGCACAATTTCTCCTAGCGGTAAGGAGAACGGCTGACGGCGGGTAGACTCCGCTGAAGTGCCACCACGTAACTCGATCACTCTTACCGAGAAATTAAATATCTTTGGCGGAGAAATCGCACGTTTCCGCACCGAGCAGGGGCTCAAGCAAAGAGAGCTGATGGCAAAGCTTCAGGCCGCCGGCTGGGATGTGAGTTCGGAAACGATATGCAAGGTCGAGCAAGGCGAGCGCACGCTCACCGATGTCGAACTCATGTTCATTCTGAAGGTGCTCAAAAAGGACCTCTCAGACATCCGGGCACTCAAGGCCACTTTCACGGCGGTGAAATAAAGTCACAGGCGCTCTTCTCAAGGCGGGTCGTATGTCGATCACTCCGAACATTTCGTCCGTTTTTGTCTTAAAATCTTGCTACTAGGGGGAATTGCTTCAAAAGGTGCTTTGAAGGTCTTTGGGAAAATGTCCCGACTGCCTGTTGAGCCGTCGAAGAAAGCGTGACGCCCTCCGGTCACATCGGACCTTTATGAAGACCAATCCCCATCGCCTAAAGCCGGAGGGGAAAAACGTCATCCCGCTGAAACTGACGACCGAGGAAGCCGCGTTTCTCGACTCCGAATGCCGGAGGATGAGCATCAGTCGCGAAACCTATTTCGAAATGCTGCTCGACTCCCCTGCGGAAGGAGAACAATCGCAGGTCGATGCCGGAATCTCCGAACACTCCCACATCATCTCCCTGCTCATATCAGAGGGGTGGTCGATAGCTTTCAAGCCATGCCGGCTCGGGAATCGTCCTGGCTGGTTCCTGCAGGCCACGAGAAACAAAGAGCGTCACCAGGTTTTGACGGACGAGCTGGCCGGAGCGTATTTGCGCTTGCTGGCCAGCACCCGCCACGTCTAACCAGCGACGCGAAGACCTTCCGCTTATCAGGCAATCGCATTGCGCATGGCGCGCAACTCACGGAAGCTGATCAGGCGTCGCCCCTCTTCGTCCCACAAGCGAAAACGGAGCGCGCCAAAGCTCTCCCATAACGTGACCGAGGGAACCTCGTTGAAAAGAGTCTCCGCATCGTGGCAGCGCTCGAGGTTGTAGTTGGGAATGCGCGGACTGAGATGATGGATGTGGTGATATCCGATGTTCCCGGAGAACCACTGCAAAAGCTTTGGCAGCCGGTAGAAGGAACTGCCCTTCAAGGCGGCGTCCGCGAAATCCCATTGCTCGCCACGCTCCCAATGCACGCCCTCGAACTGGTGCTGCACATAGAACAGCCAGGTGCCAATGGAACCAGCCACCGCCATGACGAATACTTGGAGAATCACATAGGGCAGCAGGCCGAAGATCAACGCCATGCCCGAGCACATCACAACGAGGCCGAGGTTCGTCCATAGGACGGAGCGGCGGTCGCGCGGATCCCCGCTTCGCGAAAAGCGGTGCAGGCCGAAGAAGACCAGCAAAGGGCTGAGCCCAAAAAGAAAGATGGGGTTGCGGACAATCCGATAACCGACCCGCTGCAACAACGGCGCCGCGAGATATTCCTTTACCGTCATCGTGGGGACGTCGCCATGCCCGCGCTGGTCGAGATCGCCCGCAGTGGCATGGTGCACGGCGTGCTCACGTTTCCACATCACGTACGGGGTGAAGGTGAGCAGGCCGGTCAGGTAGCCGATCGCATCGTTGGCCCGCTTGGACGCAAAAAAGGAACCATGACCGCAATCATGGAAAATGATAAAGACGCGGACGAGCAACCCTCCCCCAACCAACGCGATCAGCGCGGTCAGTAAATAGGAGAATGGCAGGGCGAAATACATAAGCACCCATACGGCAAAGTAGGCGCCTACGGTATTGACCAACTGCCAGATCGCTCGGGTAGAGGACGATTTTTGATATTTCCGGACGAGATCCTTCCAGAGGTCTTTGGACGAGCCTGCGGGCGGACCCACAGTTGGGCCGGATTCGGTGGTTGAGTTGGTTACGGGATTTGAAATGGAATTCATATTGGAACGAATCAGAGAGCGGCGGTTCCGCCGGAAGGTTGCGTAATCTGCAAAGAGTTTTGAGGCGTGAGTTCCACACGGCCCTTGCCGGCACCTCCGGCCACGCGGACCATGACCCCTCCCGTGACAATAAGCGAAGGCCAATCACCGCCGCATGATCGTCGGCCGAAAATTGGAAAGCCACCGTTCATCATTCACCGGGCCAAGGAGTCCCGTGTTCGATAGTTCGCGCGGGATTTCCCGTCAGCCGTCGTGGCCTTCCATTACCGCTAGTGGCAATTTCTCATTAGTGAAGCGTAGGGAGAAATTGCCCGGTACGCAGCGCCATCCCGAATTCCCGCCTCGAGTTGAATTGCCACTAGCGGAAATCCAGTCTCCTGTTAAATTTCCACGGAGGTTGGCGCTCCGATGGAGATAGATGCCGGTGACATCAGTTCCCGCGTTTGATCCATGGCCTACTCTCTTTTCTTCCATCCCAGCCTGTCTGCTCGTGTTTCCGCGCCTGTGACGGAGGCCAGCCTCTCATGAACCAACCGCCTCTTCTACGCATCCTCGTCGTGGACGATCACGGTGACACCCGTTCGGTACTGAGCCACATGCTCACGATGCGCAACTACCAGGTAACGCAGGCGGCGACGGTCGAGGAGGCTCTCGAGATTTTTCAGAATTGCGAGTTCGATCTGATCATCAGCGACCTTGGTCTTCCCGATGGCACCGGCTACGACTTGCTCGCTCGTATGCGGGAGATCAAACCGGTGAAGGCTATTGCCCTCAGCGGTTACGGCTCGAGGGAAGACCTCGCAAAAAGCAAAGCCATCGGGTTCGAGAAACACCTGACGAAGCCGATCGATTTCGAGCATCTGGATTTCGCAGTGGTCGAAGTTGCCGGAGCCCGGCCTTAGGTGAAGGAACCCGTCCACCAGCTTCGATTGCCCAAGCCTAGCCGCCCGGGCCGCCCACATGTTTTATTGAGGCCGGATGTGACCTGACAGCCGAACGATCTTTGACCCACATGGCCATTCATCCTCTTACCCCGATTGAAAACGAAATTATCGTGGAGATCTGCCGTTATCTCGCGACCCGGGCAGCCTCCGCCGATGAAGTGGGAACCGTGATCGATGTGTTGGGCAGCTGGGGAGATACTCTGCCTGAGGAAGACGTCCTTCGCACCCTGCACGAGATCAACGTCGAGGTTGCTCCGATTCCGCCTGTTCGCTTGGATGAATTACAGCCCAGGATTTTCAGAAGAAGATCTTGAGCGCATACGCGGACAGGCCGCTCTGCATCTCCAAGGCAACGAAGTCCGGGCCATTTCGAACTCTACCGACGAAGTCTCCTTTCGAGAGTTTTTCTCGCCAGCCGACTGAACCACGGATCATCCTCGGGATTCGAAAGCGGCTTCCGTGATTGCGACTCCTTCACTCAACCATCTGCGGGATTCTGGATGGGAAATCGTCACTCCGCGCCTCGCAAGCGAGATGCTCGACGGGTTGCGAGACTCAGTCTTTGATTCCAAGGCTGCCGGCACCCGTTGCCTGCTGTCGCATCCGCTCGTTCGAGAAGCGGCCCGTCTGCTGCTGGCCCGGCTCATTTCCTCGGGACATCTGGCCGAAAACGCGGTCACCATCCAGGCTATCGCTTTCGACAAGACCGCCACGACGAATTGGAAAGTTGCCTGGCATCAGGACCTCATGTTTCCTTTCGCACGCAGAGTTGGGAACGACGGTTTCGACCTTCCATCGGTGAAAGACGGTGTGGACTATGCCCGCCCCCCACGCACCGCACTGGAGCACCTGCTCGCCGCACGGCTGCACCTCGACGATTGCGGAATGTCGAACGGTCCGCTCCGTATCTCGCCGGGGACGCATCGCTTGGGCATCGTGCCTGCTTCACAGATCGCGAACATCGTGGCCGGGCATGGAGAAGTGAATGGCCTCGCCCGCAAAGGCGATGTTTTGCTCATTCGACCCTTGGCCCTGCATGCCTCATCCCAAGCCACCGCGCCGGGACATCGGAGAGTCCTGCACTACGTCTTTCATTCGGGACCACCCGTCGCGGAGCCCTGGCATCGCACGGTCGGAATCGCTGATTGTCCCGATCAGCCTTGAGCTCACGGGGATTCACCTTCCGGTGGAAGCACCATTGCACATGGTGGCGTCCAGAGATGCCTCATGTTAGCGTCTCCGAAGCATCCTCCCCCCTGTGCGCCTGCCATTGCTTCTCGCTTTCCTCGCGATCGTCTCGCCCTCGGCCGCCGATGCTCAGAAAGAGATCGCCAAAGCCTACCTCGGGCCGCCGAGCGGCCATAAGGGGGCCCAGCTTCGGGAGCTTTTTGAACACCCCGACCAATGGGCCCGCACGCGTGCGCTGACCGGAGGAATTCTCTACGCGGACCATGCCTTTTCCGACTTCAGTGATGCCGAGTTGCGGGCGTGGTTCGACCAGTTGACCCAGTGGAAGCTGGCACTGGAGCTGGAGGTCGGCGGCGTCAAGGAGTGGGGCGTGACCGGCGCCGGAACTTTCGCGGGCGAAAGGGCAGCTTGGGAAAGGATCGAGCGCCTGGGCGGCAGGATTGCGTCGATCGCCATGGATGAGCCGCTGTGCTGCGTGCGATTTGCGATGCACAAACCCGACGGCTATGCGGTGGCGGAAACGGCGAAATTCATTGCCACCGTGCGCCAAGCTTATCCGCGGATGCTCATCGGCGACATCGAGCCCTACCCCGCCCTCTCGGTCGAGGAGCACCAGCGGTGGATCGATACCCTCGAGCAAAAGCTGGCCGCGATGGGAGTGAGAGGCCTGGACTTCTATCGGATCGATCCGGACTGGGCTTCCTTCGATCTCGCCAGCAAGGGAAGCTGGGCGGGCATCAGGCAAATCGAGCAGTTCTGCCGGACCCGCAACATCCCCTTCAGTCTCATCTACTGGGCATCGGAAGGACCGCAACTGCAGCGTCGAGGATTGGCTGGCGGCTCGACATGGTTCACCGGGATCATGCATGAGGGAGAGACCTACGCACTCGCCGGCGGCACTCCGGATCAGTACGTGATCGAAAGCTGGATCGACGCTCCGTCGCACGCCATCCCCGAGAACAATCCTTTCACCTTCACGGGGTCAGCCATGAATTTTCTCACCAGATTCACCACTCCAAAACCCACCCCTTGAGGCTCGGGGATCACAGGCCGGGCAAGATGCGGCCAGCCTCACCGAGCTTCATCCCGAGCGAGCAGGTATGGGATACCAACCCGTGGTACCTCGCGATCAGGAAGATCGGCTAGGCTGCGGACCGACGTAAAGACTAGGTCGGCCCATTTTCAGACTCTTGATCAACCGGAACAGACCATCCCTCTCCATTTCGCTCAGCGTCTCGAACTCGGCTTGAAACTCCGCCCGCAGGGTTTCGCTGTCGGGATAAAACCCGAAGTAGGGCGCCAGTTGCCGGGCGAGAACATCCAGCTTCTCCATAGGTCCGTCTTCCCGGCTCCACATCTTTTTCTTCACCAGGATCTCGATCACGGTTGGCGGTGCCTGGGACTGAAGGATCGCCCAGACCACGGCCGATGAACGAAAGGTCATTTGATCTTCCATGGCGTTGCGTTCATGACGGCGTCCCGGCCACATGAGGGATCGATGGTGTCTGCAGATGCTGAAGGAAGAGTTGGAGACCGACTCCGATCACCAGATCAAGGTTCGGAAGGATGGAGCAACCGGGCGAAAACGGCTTCCAGTAAGACCGGAGGCGTCGGTCATCCAGCGACGGCTTCCAGGTTATTCAGCCGGCGCTCGTGGTCTTCGACCCGGTCGGGAAGCTTGAGCACCTTCGTTCCATCCTGGCCGGAGCTGAAGCCATTGGCCTTTTCGATGAGCTGCGCCGGACTGATCTCTCCTTGCGAAAGCGACTCGAAGCTATCGGGAGAGACCTTTGAGAGCAGGCTGGCGACCGCCATGAGGGCCGGCTCGCGCAAAAGGTTGGCCCTCCGCCAGCGCACCTCCTCGCGAAGGCGATCATCATTCAGCGAGTTCAAATCATTCGCGCTTGAGGATGCGGGATTGTAGTTCACCTCGGCCAGAAGCTCATCCCGCCGGAGTTCGGATAGGACTCGAAAATCCGGCGCCTTTGGCGGATCCGTGATGGCCGAGGACTCGGTATCTTTGAGTACTGCGGTTTCGTGACGGCGGGCGGCTAAACTGAATTCATTCATTTGGTGGAGAGTGACGTCGTTGCCTCAGCAACAAGGAATCACCTCCTGCTCGTTCGAATGACAATGGCACATGGAGGTACGTTCGCGCTCCCAACGCCACGTGCATTGAATATCGAGATTCGCGACCTCACCTCTCCTGCTCCTCATTCATCGGCTTGTCCAAACTACCCGCCGGTTGAGGACGCGCCGGTCCCAGACGGACAGAGCCGACTGCCCGCCTTCAAATAAATGGCGGAATAAAGTACGCGGGAGAGGAGTCGTGTTAGGTTGAAGGATGATTCGCAAAGGCCCCCTCACCGTCCCAGTATCGAACATTGGCCGGACGCTGGATCTCGCGAAGTTAGCGAGCTTCGAAGTCAGTTCGGAGGACGCGGAGTATCCGCTTGAAGGTATTCTCGGGGAAGGCCGCGGCTGGAGGGCCGCCGGGCCCGGCCCGCAAACCATACGTCTCGCATTCGACTCGCCCCAGGACATCACGTACATCTCGATCCTCTTTCTGGAAGAGCGAACAGAGCGCATGCAGGAATTCTCGTTGAGCTGGAAGGGGGACGGCGACGGCGTCTATCGGGAACTTCGCCGCCAGCAATTCAACTTCAGTCCGCCGAACACGGTCCTTGAGCGTGAGGAATTCCAAATCTCGTTGCAGCGCGTAACCGGCTTCGAACTGCATATCAAGCCGGCAGTCTCGGGCTTTGGCGTCGCCTCGATCGAACGCCTGCGCATGGAGTAGCGAAAAATGTAACGCGCCTGCAGGCTGCGGTTACTTTCTCAACGCTGAAATTCCGAGCAAAGCGCGGAGAGCACAAAAGTCTGGAGTCAGACCTAAACGGAAATTCAGGTGCTAAATCCGAGCTTTCTTCACGAACTCACGCCTAGGGGCGTCCCGCTCCGCGTCGAGCAGCATTTGGAAATAGGTGCTGCGGCCAACTCCAAACGCCCGACACTGCTCGTCCAGGAACGCGGCCATCTCTCCCGGAAGGCTTAAGCTGACCTTCGAGGCTCTGAGCTCAACCTGCGATTCCGCTGGAGCTTGCATCTCTCCAACCTATGCACCTTTCCGTATTCCTGTATATGAAAAATTAATAAAAAATATGAATATAAGGACACGTTATCCGAAAAACGATCCGTCAGTATGCACCGGGGTGCCCTTTCTCTCAGAGACCATCCCCATCTTCAGGAAGCGACATCCCCTGAATAACTTCGAGGAGAACTGAAACGCCGAACCAAGCCGAGTACCCTCGAAACTTCATCGACACACGATCCCCGGTACATGAGTAACGAAGCCGTGATCCTATTCCCACCCACTCATGAGCAATCCCTGCCGACTTTTCATGTCCGGGAGGATCTCCGATCCAAATTCGTTGAGTTCCTCGCCGAAGAAGGATTCCAGCTCGGAGAACCACCCGAGCACCTCACTGGCACCGCCGTCACGGAAGTGCTCGTGGAAGCAGGCACGCCTTTGGACAAATTAAACGCCGCTAGGGAAAAGTTCCTCGCTCTTATCCGCGAATTATAACCTCCGTCCTCAAGCACCAGATCAGCCCCCAATGATCCGCGCTC
>Ga0310811_10010516_pt1 | contig 11957 bp, 15 predicted proteins | sample YCmetagenome_FD_207642 | JGI IMG/M metagenome (GOLD analysis project Ga0310811, IMG submission 207642) | Soil microbial communities from experimental microcosm in Duke University, North Carolina, United States - YC | ecosystem: Engineered > Artificial ecosystem > Soil microcosm > Unclassified ...
TGTCCTCGCGGCTCATGCCCTTGCTGTTGAGGAAGTCGGTCATGCCGAAGCGGCGGCCCCATTCCTCGCGGTCCGGGTTGATGTCGACACCGATGATCTTGTTGGCGCCGGCCAGCCGCGCGCCCTGCAACACGTTGAGGCCGATGCCGCCCAGCCCGAACACCACGACATTGTCGCCCACCTGCACCTTGGCGGTGTTCACCACCGCGCCGACGCCGGTCGTCACGCCGCAGCCGATATAGCAGCTCGACTGGAAGGGCGCGTCCTCGCGGATCTTCGCCACCGCGATCTCCGGCAGCACGGTGAAGTTCGAGAAGGTCGAGCAGCCCATGTAATGGAAGATCGGCTGGCCCTTGTAGCTGAAGCGGGTGGTGCCGTCGGGCATCAGCCCCTTGCCCTGCGTTGCGCGGATCGCGGTGCACAGGTTGGTCTTGCCGCTGAGGCAGCTTTTGCACTGGCGACATTCGGGCGTGTAGAGCGGGATGACGTGGTCGCCGGGCACCACGCTGGTGACGCCCGCACCCACCTCGCGCACGATGCCCGCGCCTTCATGGCCCAGCACGCTCGGGAACAGGCCCTCGCTGTCGAAGCCGTCGAGCGTGTAGGCGTCGGTATGGCAGATGCCCGTCGCCATGATCTCGACCAGCACCTCGCCCGCCTTCGGGCCTTCGAGATCCAGCTCCACGATTTCCAGCGGCTTTTTCGCTTCGAACGCTACGGCGGCGCGGGTCTTCATGATCGTCTCTCCGTGGATGCTGGTGCGCTGCTTGATCGTCATTCGGCACCGGGTGTCAATCGCCTTCGGCGGAAAGCGATCATTGCCGGGGCAATCCCTATGGATAGGCCACCGGTGGCAGCCGGTTCGGCTATGCCCGGCCGGAAAGCCCCGCCGGGGCATCGGAGGATCGCCGGCTTGTTCGACAGTTTCACGCTCCGTGCGCTGCCACCAGAGGACGAGGCGCTCCGTGAGCCGCTCCGGGCATTGATCTCCGATCGGATCGCGGCATTGCCGATCGATCGGCGGGCGCGATCGTGGATGGGTTTCGATGCCGGTCTCAGCCGCGCGCTGGGTGCCGCCGGCTATCTCGGCCTGACCCTGCCGAAGCGTTATGGCGGGCAGGAGCGCGGCGCCTACGCCCGCTTCGTCGTCTCCGAGGAATTGCTGAGCGACGGCGCGCCGGTTGCCGCGCACTGGATCGCCGATCGCCAGTCCGCGCAACTCATCCTCCATTTCGGGACGGAGGCGCAGCGGCAGGACTATCTGCCGCGCATCTGCCGGGGCGAGATCTATTTCTGTATCGGTATGAGCGAGCCGGGATCCGGATCGGACCTCGCCAGCGTGCGGACCCGCGCGGAGCCGGCGGAGGGCGGCGGCTGGCGGCTCAACGGCCAGAAGATCTGGACCACCTTCGCGTACCACGACGATTATATGATCGCGCTCGTCCGCACCTCCGGCACCAGCGCCGATCGGCACCAGGGCCTGTCCCAGCTGATCATCGACCTGAAGACGCCGGGCGTCACCGTGCGCCCGATCGTCGATCTGACCGGAGACGCGCATTTCACCGAGGTGTTCTTCGAGGATGTGCACCTGCCGCCCGACGCGCTGATCGGCGAGGAAGGGGCTGGCTGGGCGCAGGTCACCGCCGAACTCGCCTTCGAGCGCAGCGGGCCGGAGCGCATTTATTCGAGCATCGTGCTGCTCGATGCGTGGATCGCCCACATCCGCGCGCATCGGCCCGAGGACGAGGCGAGCCTTGCGCTCGCCGGGCGGCTGACCGCCGAGCTGGCGGTGCTGCGCGCCATGTCGCTGGCGGTCACCGCACGGCTGGCGGAGGGAGAGTCGCCGGTGATCGAGGCGTCGCTGGTCAAGGACGTCGGCACCGGCTTCGAACAGTCGATCCCGGCGCTGATCGCCGACGATCTCGGTCGCCATCCGGACGAGCCGGTCGCGCCCGCGCTGGTCCGCGCGCTTGCCTTCGTCGCGCAGATCGCGCCGAGTTATTCGCTGCGGGGCGGCACGCGGGAAATCCTGAGGGGCATCATCGCCCGTGGACTGGGGCTGCGCTGATGGACGACGCCGAATTCCTCGATCCGTTCGAGCGCCTGCTCGATAATGTCTCGTCACCCGCGCAGGTGCGTGCCGCGCAAGGCGGGGCGGGCATCGCCGCTTTGTGGACTGCGATCTCCGAGAGTGGCTTCCTCGATGCGCTGGTGCCGGAGGACGCGGGAGGTGTCGGCTTGACCCTCCGCGCGGTCGGGCCGCTCGTCGAGGCCTTGGGTGCTCGCGCGACGCCGGCGCCCGTCGCCGAGACAATGGTCGCCCGCGCGCTGCTCGCCGAAGCCGGCGTCGCGATGCCCGCGGGGCCGATCGTTCTCGCTACCGGGGCGGCGTTGCGCGTGCCGCTGGCGATGGTCGCGGAACATGTGCTGCTCGATACGGGAAGCGCGCTGCTCCTGTGCCGGCTGGATGATGGCAGTCGGCGATCGGCGGGCGTGCCGGGCAGCCTTGCCGCCGATCTGGTCGTTGATGAGGGGCAGGCGATCGAGCGTCCCGCCGATGGTCTACGCCCCATCGCAGCGGTGTTGCGGGCCGCGCAGATCGCTGGAGCCGCTTCCCGCCTGCTCGACATGACCGTGGCCTATGCACGCTGCGCCCCACACCCGCCACCGCCGCGACCGCCAAGAGCGTCGCCAGCGCCGCCGCCGTGGACATCGCCGCAATCGCGCATGCGGTGCACGGCGCGATCGGCATCAGCGAGGAGCACGACCTCCAGCTTTTCACCCGCAGCCTGCACGAATGGCGCGCGGCGGACGGATCGGAGGGCTATTGGTCCGCCATCCTCGGCCGTGTGCGACTGGCCGACGAGGCCCCGACGAGCGCCGATTTCATCCGCACGCTGTCCTCGCCCGCCTGATCCGCTTTCCCGAAAGGACCGACCATGACCGACCTCATCCTCGTCGAGCAGACGGAGGCGATCCGCACGATTACGCTCAACGCGCCCGAACGGCGCAACCCGATCTCGGACATGGCGATGGTCGATGCGCTGTGCGACGCGATGAAGGCGGCCGATACCGATCCCGTCGTGCGCGTCGTGGTGTTGACCGGCGCGGGAAGCGCCTTCTCGTCGGGCGGGGACGTCAAGAAGATGGCGCCGGGCCAGGGCCTGCGCGACGCGCTGCCGGTGCGCACGCGGGGCAATTACCGTGAAGGCATCCAGCGCCTGCCGATCCTCTTCCAGTCGCTCGACGTGCCGGTGGTCGCGGCGGTCAACGGCCCGGCGATCGGCGCGGGCTGCGATCTCGCCTGCATGTGCGATGTGCGGATCGCGGCGGAGAGCGCGAAATTCGCCGAGAGCTTCGTCAAGGTCGGCCTGATCCCCGGCGACGGCGGCGCCTGGCTGCTGCCGCGCATCGTCGGTTTCTCGAAAGCCTGCGAATTGGCACTGACCGGCGACGTGATCGACGCGGCCGAGGCGCTGGCCTGCGGTCTCGTCTCGCGCGTGGTGCCCGATGCGGAGCTGCTGCCGACCGCCCACGCGATGGCGGAACGGATCGCCGCGAACCCGCCGCACGCCGTGCGCCTCACCAAGCGGTTGCTGCGCGAGGGGCAGACGGCGTCGCTGACGGGGCTGCTGGAATTGTCGGCCGCGCTGCAGGCGCTCGTCCATGCGACCGGCGATCATGACGAAGCGGTGCGCGCCTTCACCGAACGGCGCACGCCGGTGTTCAAGGGCGATTGATCGGCCGGGGCGGTATGAAATCCGCCGATGGTGACCCCAACGGCGCGGTCACAACTTCGGCGACGGTGCGCGTCGCGCGTCCCAGGCCGATCGCCTTGGCGAGTGTCCGCCGCTGATCGGCATAGGCGCTCGCGACCATCGGATAGTCGCGCGGCAGGCCGAACTTGGCCCGATATTCCTCAGGGCTCTCGCCATGATCGGTCTTCAGATGTCGCTTGATCATCTTGAGCTTCTTGCCGCACTCCAGGCAGACCAGATGATCGGGCTTCACCGAGGCGCGCACGCTGACCGCCGGGGTCGGCCCGGCCTCCGGTTCGGGCGCGGGAGCGCCCGCTTTCTCCAACGCCCCATGGATCGCAGCGATCAGATTGCCGACCTCGGTGGTACCGATATGATTGTTGCCGACATAGCTTTCGGTGATCGAAGCCGTCAGGCTGACGAGATCGAGACTGGATGCTTCGGACACGGCGCTACTCCCCGATTGCAGAGGAGGATTTCTTGCATGGTCCGGCATCGCTGGCAATGAATACGCCGATCCGTCGATACTTCACGTTTGAGGATAATCGGCCACGTCGTAGAATATCGGATTCCTCAGCCATTCGTTGACTGCGGACTCACGCCATCCCGCGCAGCGCATGCTGATTGCCACCTGCTTCGGGAAGGTGCCCGCCTGGATCTTCCGGTAGAGGGTGGAGCGGGTGAGACCGGTGCGTTCGAGCACGGTCTTGATGCGAATGATGCGTTCGGGGCTGTCGGTGATCATCTGGGTCGATCCTGCATTTCCTGCTGCGCCATGGTGTGCATTGAGCAAGAAATGGCGGAAAATAGACCTTCGCAAGAGCCTGGGGACCGAGTGGCCCTTGAAGACACCACAGAGGTGTAGCGAGGCATTACAAAGCTGGCGCCGCGGACGGTTTTATTCTGAACGCGGGCGGAATTCCGGTGTCTCGCGCAAATCCGGCGCGACTCAAATCTCAGCGACGCCGTATCTTGGCGACGATACGATCCAGCGCTTGAGCGATCTGGATGAATTCGACCACGTCGAGCCGTCGCTGTGACCCTTCGACGAGGCTCACCCAGCTTTGATCCTTTTCGACGAGTGCAGCCAGTTCGGCCTGCTTCAATCCGGCCGCGGCACGGGCATCCTTGATAACCTCGACGACCGCCAGATTTTCGCCGGTGAAGATCGTCTTGGGCATCCGGCATTGATTTAAATGCCGTTATTCCATATGCCGTTTTTCCATATCTTATTGTCGCGGGGTGAGTATCGACCGGTGAGCTCTGACGGTGATCTACCTTTGGTCTTCAACGACGATGATGGTGGCTGGCGCAAGATGGAGACCTTGTACCGCGACCATGCGACATGGCTGCGCTCGGCCCTGACGCGCCGTCTGCGGGCGCAGCCCGCCGACGTGGACGACATCCTGCAGGACACATGGCTGCGCGCGGCTGCGGGCCGGACCAGCGACATCGAGCATCCGAAGGCGTTCCTGAGCCGGATCGCGCTCAATCTGTTCCGCGACCGCAAGCGGCGCGAGGACGTGCGCCGGGATCATCGGCGGATGGTCTTCGCCAACGATGCTGCGACGCCATCGGTGCAGCCCGGTTTGATGGAGCAGGAGGCAGCGGCCGAGCTGGAGAAGCTCATCGTCGAGCTGCCCGAAACCTATCGGGACGTGTTCGTGTTGAGCCGCTTCCGCCACATGACCAATGCCGACATCGCCGCCCATCTCGGCATCTCGATCAAGACGGTGGAGTGGCGGATCGGCAAGGCGCTCGAACTGTGCATGATCCGGCTACGCGGCTGACGGACCTTCGAGCATGAACGACGACGTTCAGGACGAGGATGCGCTCTCGCAGGCGGCGCAGTGGTACGCCAGGTTGAACACGTTGCCGGTGTCGCGTGACACGCTCGACGCCTTCTTCGCCTGGCGCCGAATCCCCGGTAATCGCGAGGCTTTCGGAAAGATCGACGAATTCGACACCAGGGCGCGGCGGCTGGCCGGCAGGCCGGCCATCGAGGTCGCGGCGGAAAGAGCGTGGGCACGAGGCAGATCGCATCGCTGGACAGCGCGTCCGGCCTTGCGGTTGGCGACGCTCTGCGCCGGGCTCGCGCTGGTCGCCGGCATCGGCTGGAGCCGGTGGCGGATCGACCGCGAGAGCTTCTCGACCGGCATCGGCCAGCGCCGCGAGATCGCCTTGGAAGACGGCTCGACTATCATGCTCGACACGGACACGCGGCTGTCGATCCGCTTCTCGTCCGGAGCACGCGATGTCCGGCTGGAACAGGGGCAAGCCTTCTTTACCGTGGCCCATGACACGGCTCGGCCATTCACCGTGCGAGCGGGCGACGACAGCGTGGTGGCGACGGGGACGCAATTCGATGTCCGACGCAGTGGCTCGGATATCCTCGTCGCGCTCTTGAGGGGTGGCGTGGATATCTGGTCGAACGACAAGCCGACCGCTCACCTCGCGCCCGGTCAGCAATGGCGCGCGTCATCCAACGGAATGCCCGCTATCGAGCCGGTCGCATATGATCGGATCTCCGCCTGGACGAGTGGCCGGATCGTCCTCGACGAAGTGCCGCTCGCCGATGCCATCGCCGAGGCGAACCGCTATTTGCCGCACCCCATCATCCTCGACGCCCCGAATTACGCGCAAGCACGGTTCGGTGGTTCGTTGAACGCTGGTGACGCCCAGGCCTTCGTCGTCGCCGTCTCCGCGATACTACCACTGACAGCCGTGAAGGACGAAACGGGCGCGATCCATCTTCGCGAAAAGACCGAGCCAGGGTCAGCCGCAATTTAGTCGTCCGCCCGAACTCGCGCCTCGTCCTCGAACGCCCGCTTGCCGCGTCGGCGCCAGATCAACAGCGCCTGTTCGCGCCGCTCGCTGCGCAATGTCGCCGCAACCTCCAGCATCACGCCATAGAGAACGGCGCGATCGTCGTCGGTGAGTTCCACCAGTCCGGCCTTGGCGACAAGACCACCCAGTTCGATCAGCCGGCGGGTGCGCTCGCGCCGCTTCACTTGCCAGTCCCGTGTGTCGGAACGCGCACGCCGTGCTTCAAGCCGATGGCGTGCCGTCGTTGTCCGGGCCAGCGCCACCCTGGACGCGGTCATTGCCGTCACCTGGCTTGCGGGACGCGCGCTGAAAGAAGGCCGCGCCCCGCTGGCGCCAGCCCTCCATCGTCTTCGCATCCATGTCTTTCAATCCGAACAGCGCACCGGCGAGCTGTTCGGGCGACAGACCGTCCGCACCACAGGCGATGACCAGCTCGCCGAGCTGGACGATCCGCTTCTGCCTGAGCTGCCGGGCCTTGTCGTCGAGCGCCTTCAGCTCGGCATCGTAATCGCGGGGCTTGCGCATCTGTATCCTCCTGCTGGATCGGGGAGGGCACACCAGTTATCGGGCCTTTCGATCAGTCGCAACGCCGCGAAATCTCGTGGGACGGACCAGTCCCGAGAAAGATGAAATCATTTGAGGGCGCGCTTATACGTCGTGCCGACGTGCTCGTGTGAGAGTAAGTGGACGATCGCAATGGCGATCTACCATTTCTCGGCCAAGATGATTTCCCGCGCCAACGGCTCGTCGGCGCTGGCCGCTGCAGCCTATCGCTCGGCGTCGCGGCTGCACGACCAGCGGCTCGACCGCCATCATGACTTCTTGAACAAGGCCGGCGTAGTCCACTCCGAGGTGATGCTCCCTGACGGCGCTGCCGAGCAGTTGGCCGATCGCGAGAAGCTGTGGAATGCCGTCGAGGCGGCCGAGGTCCGCAAGGATGCACAGCTCGCCCGCGAGATCGAGTTCGCCATTCCGCGCGAGCTCGATCAAACGGAAGGCATCCGGCTGGCGCGCGAGTTCGTGCAGGCCGAGTTCGTCAACCGCGGCATGATCGCCGATCTCAATGTCCATTGGGACATCGGCGAGGACGGACAAGCCAAGCCACACGCCCATGTGATGCTGACCACACGCAGCGTCGATGAAGACGGCTTCGGCCCCAAGGTCCGCGACTGGAACGCCACCTCGGTCCTGGAGCAATGGCGCGAGCGCTGGGCCGGTCACGTCAATGGCAGGCTGGCCGAACTGGATATCGATGCGCGCGTCGATCATCGCAGCCTGGAGGCACAGAGAGTCGACCTCGAACCCCAGCACAAGATCGGCCCCGCCGCCTCGCGGATGGCGGGCCAGGGCCTCTCCAGCGAACGCCTCGCCGAGCATGTCGATATCGCGCGGAACAATGGCGAGAAGATTCTTGACCGTCCCGGCATCGCGCTCGATGCGATCACCCACCAACAGGCGACATTCACCACGCGCGACCTCGCCAGGTTCGTGCATCGCCATAGCGAGGGGAAGGAGCAGTTCGACCGCGTGATGGCGGCGGTGCGCGCATCGCCCGACATTATCGCTCTGGGCAAGGACGGACGCGGCGACGAACGCTTCACGTCACGCGATATGCTGCGGACCGAAGAGCGGTTGATGCGGGGTGTCGATCTGCTGGCCGAGCGCGGTTCGCATGGTCTTGCCGCGGCACGGAGCAGGTGACCGCGCTCAGGCACATAACGGAAGGCCGCGATCTGTCCACCGTGATCGGCTATGCCGGTACCGGCAAAAGCGCCATGCTGGGCATCGCCCGCGACGCATGGGAAGGCGCCGGCTATCGCGTCACCGGCCTCGCGCTCTCTGGCATCGCGGCGGAGAATCTGGAGAGCGGGTCGGGCATCGCGTCGCGCACGATCGCAAGCATCGAGCATCAATGGGGGCAGGGAAGAGAGCTGCTCATATCCCGCGACATCCTCGTCGTCGACGAGGCCGGCATGATCGGCACCCGCCAGATGGAGCGTATCGTCCGCGAGGTCGAGAAGGCCCATGCCAAGCTGGTGCTGGTCGGCGATCCCGAGCAGCTACAGGCGATCGAGGCGGGTGCCGCCTTCCGCTCGATCGCCGAGCGTCACGGCGGTGTCGAGATCACCGCGATCCGGCGGCAACAGGAAGAGGGGCAGCGCGATGCCACGCGCCAGCTCGCAACCGGCCGCACCGCCGAGGCGATCCGCGCCTATGAGGAGGTGGGACATGTCCATGCTGCCGACACGCGCGAGGCGGCGCGCAGGGCGTTGGTCGAGCGTTGGGATGAAGCGAGGAAGGCGGCGCCCACCGAGAGCCGGATGATCCTCACCCATACCCGCGACGAGGTCGCAGAGCTCAATGGTCTAGCACGCGATCGTCTGCGCGGATCGCATGAGCTCGGCATCGAGCACAGGATCGAGACCAGCCGAGGCGAACGCCTGTTCGCCAGCGGCGACCGGATCATGTTCCTGCGCAACGAGCGCAGCCTTGGCGTGAAGAACGGATCGCTCGGCGTGGTAGAGAGCGTCACCACCACCCGCATGGCGGTGATGATGGACGACGGCCGCTCGGTCGCCTTCGACGTCAAGGACTATGTCGACATCGACCACGGCTATGCCACCACCATCCACAAGAGTCAGGGCGTCACCGTCGACCGCGTCCATGTGCTGGCAACGCCGGGTCTCGACAGACACGCCAGCTATGTCGCGCTGTCCCGGCACCGCGACAGCGTCGATCTGCACTATGGCCGCGATGACTTCGCCGATCAGGGGAGGCTCGTCCGCACGCTGTCGCGCGAGCGCGGCAAGGACATGGCAAGCGACTATGCCGATAGCTTCGCCGAGCGCAGACAGATCTTCCGGCGCGGCGCCGACATCGAGCGATCCGCGCCTGAGACGGCACCGCAGAAAGCGCGGAGCATGTTCGATGGGCTCCGCCTCGCGAGCGCTGTGCCGGAGCGTGGCGTCGCGCCTGTCCAGCAGGCCAGCCCGGGGACATCGCTCGACCATCAGCCGGCGAAGACTGGGTCGGATCTCGAGACGGCGGTCATCCGCTATGCGAAAGCGCGTCAGGACAGCGTCCGCCTGATGGGGCCGGGTAGAGCCGAGCCGGACCCGCAGAAGGCGGTTCGCAATGCCGCCGCGCGGCAGTTGAACCAGATTCAGCCGCGTGCCGCGTACGACCTTGAGCAGGCGCTTGCGGCACAGCCGGCGTTGATGGCCGAGGCTGCGGCCGGCCGTACGGCCGCCACGATGCGCGCGATGCAGCTGGAGACGGAACTCAGGACCAATCCCGAGCTTCGCGCCGATCGCTTCGTCCAGACCTGGCAGCAGCTTCGCGCCCGGCGCGAGAAGCTCGGCGGATGGCAGCACGCCGAAGAGCGCGACGCCACCGACCGGCGGCTCAGCGGCATGGCCAGGGCTGTCGAAAAGGATCCGGCGATGGGCAGTGCGCTCGTCAAGCGCGCGAGCCAGCTGGGTCTTGGCCGACAGTGGTCACCCGAGTGGTCGGCCCATAGCATCGATGGCGGCATGGCTCGCGAGCTGTCCGAACAGGTGCGCGCTCGCTCCGTCGGCGCGGCGCTCGCCAACATGCTCGGCCGGGAGCGGGGGATCAGTTTGTGAGAAGCCAAGCTATGACCGCAATTGCGGCTTTGCCGCCCGGCTGCTTTCGGGTGACGATGATGGCATTGCTGCCCTTCCGGTCTTGGCGATTTGGCCGGGCGGACCGTTCCCGCCGCAACAGCGGCCGCCAGTGGAACGCCACCAATCGCGCCGACGATGTGACCACGAGAGGTTGTCGTCATGCCCTTCGCCGTCGACTTCAAGAACCGCCGCTCGGTGTCTAATCTGTCGATTGACACCGGCACGTCGCGGTTGTGGTTCAGCCGGCCAAGCCGTCCTTGTGGATGAGCGTCACGCCATGCCCGTTCGGGTCAGGGTGCGGCTCATAGGGGATGCCGAAGATCGTGCCCCGACCAAGCACTTGACGCGCGTCCGCGTCGGCCTCGAGAATAGCCAGCTTCTCCGGCATGACCCTGATCAGCAGCGGTTCGCGACCTTCCGCCCGAGACTGGTCGATCAAATCCTCGAGCTGCCCGATCAGCGTCATGTCGTCTCCATCAGTCGGCCGCCGGCGATCACCAGCGAGCAAGAACTACAACGCACCATCGACGTTTTCGGCGCAGCCCTATCGATGGGCGGCATCGCCCAACGCCTACCATCCGGATGCGGATCATGGAGCTGAGCGCCGTCTAGGGATTGCTTTGGAACCACTGAATTGGCCATATCGGGGCATGGGCGAGGGCCGCCCTTGGGGGAATTCATTGAACAAAATCATCATAAGCGTTCTTGTCTGCGCGGTGCTGGCGGGCTGCGCGAACCATCCCAAAACCGATGCGGAGTTGCAGGGCGAGGCTGAAAACGCCGTCGACCAGAAGCTGAACACTCAAGCAACCTTCTCGCTCATGGAAGCCGTTGCCTCTCAGGACATCGCTTGTGGCCACGTGTCTGCGACGGAAGCGCCCGGCCGAGGACATGTCGATCAGGATTTCGTCTATCTTCAGGGTCGACTGATCATGGACGACGATCCCGACTTCGATCAGGCGGCAATGAAATGCGATGTCGCAGCCGGTGGCGGAAATTCGTCGGATGTCGACAACTCAAGCGATTAACGGCGGGCGCCGAGCCGCCGGGAACGGGTTTCGGTTGCGAAAGGGAACTTAAAGGCGCATCGCATTGGAATGCGGGAATGGAGTGACGAGGAGCGGCAAGCGCTGCGCGATCTATGCGCTCAGGGACTACACATCGAACGGATTGCGAGCGCCATGAAGCGTCGTCAGACCGAAGTCGCGCAGGAGGTCGTGCGGCTTGGCCTTGAGGTTCGCCTTTCCCGCCCGCGTTATTGCTGAAAAAGGCGAGTCACGGTTCTCCGGGAACGGCACCGTCTCTGGGAACAAGCCGCGCGGTCGGCAACACAGCCATGAGACCTTCATCAGTCTGGAGCATTGGTAATGAGCGCCGGGCATCCCCCTCGCTCGGCTCTCCCTGAACCTTGGCCTCGCGGGCATCAGCCGGCGGGGCTTCTTTCTCGGCGCTCATTCGAGACTCGAAATCCCGGCCTGATTTCGGTTTAAATTCACCTGTAAGGTGCCTGTAATCCGCTGCTGCAATAAAGCGACGTCCGCGGCAAACGCTGACACTTGCGCCCCCTGTCCCCGCCGCAAGCCCCCCGTCTGAGAACGCGGCGGGGACTTTTCGGTTTGCCGCTTCCGGCTCTGACGACGCTGCTTTCTACGCTAATCCAGATGCCCAAGCCGGGCTCATTTTTCTGTTTCTTCCTGTAATGGGGTTGGCGGCGCTAGTCCCCATC
>Ga0310811_10010517_pt1 | contig 11956 bp, 7 predicted proteins | sample YCmetagenome_FD_207642 | JGI IMG/M metagenome (GOLD analysis project Ga0310811, IMG submission 207642) | Soil microbial communities from experimental microcosm in Duke University, North Carolina, United States - YC | ecosystem: Engineered > Artificial ecosystem > Soil microcosm > Unclassified ...
CAGCCGAGCTTGTAGGTGTATTTGTCGGTGGCCGGCGGATTGCCATTGGGCAGATACAGGCTGACGACACGCAGCACGCCGGTCTTGGTCGAGACGATCGCTTCCAGGAAGCGCGCCTGCACGTCGCCGTCGTCGCCGATCAGTCCGGGCGCGATCTCGTCGAACGGCAGCTTCGACAAAAGTGCGACGCCGTTGAACGTCTTCTGCCCATGCACGGCCACGTTGTATCCGAGCGCCTCGAACGGCTCGCGCGGGAAGGCGTCGTCGGTGCATTTGATCTCCTGCAGGCAGACAATGTCGGGTGCCCGCTCCTTGAGCCAGGCCTGCAGATTGTCCATGCGCTGACGGATGGAATTGACGTTCCAGGTGGCGATTCGCATTGATTTTGGGCGTTCGGGAGGGGCGAATAATGCCGTATTCACCGTGTTTATCAGGCAGCGCAGGGATATGCACGGATTAACGTTTATATGGTAGGAAAGCCGCCAACGCGGCCTCCTGAGTTGGTAGAAGATCCGCGGAAGAGGGAGCGTCCGGGCGGGGCCCGATGAGTCCGGACCGAAAATACTGATGCTTCAGCGAAAGTGGCTCATTGGAGGGGCGGCGCTGGCCCTTCTTGGCATCGCCGTGCTCGTCCGCGGTTTGTGGACGACCGACGGTGTTGCGGCGCGCACCCAGGCGCAGGCCCGGCCGGTACCGGTGGAGACCGCCACCGCCGAGCGCAAGTCGATGCCGGTGCAGTTGCGCGCCCTCGGTACCGTAACCCCCATCGCCGCCGTCGCCATCAAGACCCAGGTCGACACCACGATCACGGGAGTTCGTTTCCTCGACGGTGGGCGCGTTGAAAAAGGCGATGAGCTGTTCACGCTAGATTGCCGCCAGATCGAAGCCGACATGAAGCGCGTCGAAGCCGTGATCAACGGCGCGCAGGCCACCTTCGAGCAGGCGCAGCGCGACGTCGAGCGATACACGGAGCTCGCCGCGAGAAACGCTACTCCGATTGTCACGCTCAACAATGCGCAGACGCAGGTCAACATTTCGAAGGCAACTGCGGAATCGAACCGCGCGCAGCTCGAGAATCTGAAAGTTCAGCTCGGCTTCTGCACCATCCGTGCGCCAATTTCCGGCCGCATCAGCATGGCTAATGTGAAGATTGGCAATTTCGTGCGTCAGGCCGACACGTCGCCGATGGCGACGATCGTGCAGACCGCGCCGGTCTATGTCAGCTTCACCGTGCCGCAGAAAAATCTTCCCGACATCCGCAAGGCGATCGCCGCGGAGACCGCGACGGTGGAAGCGGTTATCCCCGGCGAGGACAAGCGCGCCAACGGCCAGGTCACCATGATCGAGAATACGGTCGATATGGCGACCGGTATGGCCACGATCCGCGCGACGATGCCGAACAAGGACGAGTTGCTGTGGCCGGGGACTCTTGTCACCACCGATATGACGCTGCGGACGCAAGAGGGAGTCGTGGTGCCTTCGACCGCCGTGCAGGTCAGCCAGGGCGGAAACTTTGTTTTCACCGTCAAGGATGGCATTGCCAAGGTCCAGAACGTCCAAGTCGAGCGGCAGGTTGGCCGTGAGACCGTCATTGCGTCGGGGCTGAGCGGCGGCGAGACCGTCGTCATAGACGGGCAGCTGCTCTTGTCCGACGGTACGCGGGTCAATCCGCGGCCGCCGAAAGTCGCCGGCAGCTGATCCATGAATATTTCCGAGACCTGTATCCGCCGCCCGGTGCTGACGACGCTGATGACGGCGTCGCTGATCGTTTTTGGCGCCTTCGCCTATCGCCTGCTGCCGGTCGCCGCGCTGCCGGCTGTTGATTTTCCGACCATCCAGATTACGGCGACGTTGCCGGGCGCGAGTCCGGAGACGATGGCCGCCTCGGTTGCGTCACCGATCGAGCGCCAGCTCTCGACGATTTCCGGCATCTCGTCGATGACGTCATCGTCATCGCTGGGTCAGACTCAGATCACGGTCCAGTTCGACCTCGGCCGCAACATCGACGGTGCATCGCTTGACGTGCAGACGGCGCTTGCGACGGCGCAACGGCGGCTGCCGGTCGAAATGACGACGCCGCCGTTCTTCCGCAAGGTTAATCCGGGCGATTTCCCCGTGCTCTACGTGAGCATGCGCTCGGACACGATGCCGCTGTCGGCGGTCGACGACTACGCCGAGACGGTACTGGCGCCGCAGATTTCGCAATTGCCCGGTGTTGCGCAGGTGCTTGTGTATGGTGCGCAAAAATTTGCCGTGCGCGTCCAGGTCGATCCGGTTGCAGCGGCTGCGCGCAATATCTCGCTTGACGATATTCGCAGCGTCGTCGCCAAGGCCAACTCCTCGGCGCCTGTCGGAACGCTGCAGGGCAAGCAGCAGGCGGTGACCCTGGTCGCAACCGGTGCGATGCCACATGCGGCCGACTACCGCGATGTGGTGGTAGCCTATCGCAACGGCGCCCCGATCAAGCTCAACGAAGTCGCGCGTGTGATCGACAGCGTCGAGAACGACAAGATCGCCACCTGGTTCAACGACTCGCGCGCGATCGTGCTGGCGATCCAGCGTCAGCCCGATGCCAATACGGTCGAAGTCGTCGACATGGTGCGCGCCAAACTGCCGCAGATGCGCGCGCAGATCCCGCCTGCGATCCAGATGCAGCCGCTGTTCGATCGCTCGATCTCGATCCGGGCGGCGGTCTGGGATGTGCAGGAAACGCTGGCGATCGCGATTTCGCTGGTGATCATGGTCATCTTCCTATTCCTGCGCAAAGTGTCCGCAACAGTCATTCCGGCGCTGGCGGTGCCCGTCTCGCTGATCGGGACCTGCGCGGCCATGTATGCCTTCGGCTTCTCGATCAACAACATGACGCTGCTGGCGCTCACGCTGTCTGTCGGCTTCGTGGTCGACGACGCCATCGTCATGCTGGAAAACATCGTGCGCCACATTGAAGGCGGCATGCGCCCGTTCGAGGCGGCGTTGAAAGGGTCGCGCGAGATCGGCTTCACGATTGTTTCGATCACATTCTCACTGATCGCCGTATTCATCCCCGTTCTACTGATGGGCGGCATGGTCGGACGCGTCTTTCGCGAGTTCGCAGTCTCGATCTCGGTCGCAATCATCGTGTCCGGATTCGTGTCGCTGACACTGACGCCGATGCTGTGCGCGCGCGTGCTCAAGCATCACGATCCGCACGAAAAGCAGAACTTCGTGCTGCGATGGTTCGAGGCGTCCTTTGCATCGGGTCTGCGCGCCTACGAATGGAGTCTCGATCGCGTCCTTAAGGCAAAGCAGATCATGCTCTGGGTGACGCTGGCGACGATTGCCGGGACCATCTGGCTTTACATCGTCGTGCCGAAGGGATTTTTCCCGACCGAAGATACCGGCTACGTGATCGGCATCACCGAAGCAAATACCGACATCGCGTTTCCGGCAATGGCGGAGCATCAGCGCAAGATTGCCGAGCTCGTGCGTGCCGATAAAGGCGTCGCTTACGTCAATTCGACGGTCGGAGCGGGCGGTCCGAATACGGTCGGCAACAGCGGGCGCATGCTAGTTGCACTCAAGCCGCGCAACGAACGCGACAGCATGCAGCAGATCATGGCGCGGCTGCGTCAGAACGTGAATGTCGTTCCAGGAATCCAAATCTTCTTTCAGCCGATCCAGAACATCAATCTCGGTGGGCGACTGAACAAGAGTCAGTATCAGTACACGTTGCAGTCCAACGATACCGAAGGCCTCTATCGCATCACGCCCGAATTGCGCGACAAGATCGCTCAGATCCCCGGATTGCTTGATGTCACGACCGATCTCTACGTAAAGAATCCACAGGTGACGGTCGAGGTCGATCGCGAGAAGTCGGCGGTCTATGGCGTCTCGGTCGATCAGGTGCGCCAGGAGCTCTATAACGCATTCGGCTCGCGGCAGGTCGCGACAATCTATACGCCTGCAAACGATTACCAGGTCATTCTCGAGACCAAGCCGGAGTTCCAGCAGAGCCCGGAGGATCTCAACCATATCTTCGTGAAGACGACCAACGGGACGACGGTGCCCCTTTCGGCGGTCACGCGTTTCGTTCCCTCGGTCGGTCCGCTGCAGGTCAATCATCAGGGTCAGCAGCCGGCGGTGACGATCTCGTTCAATCTTGCTCCGGGATTCTCACTCGGGCAGGCCGTCGATGCGATCACCAAACTCGAGCGTGACGAGCGCCTGCCGGCGACGATCACGACCGGATTCCAGGGCACGGCACAAGTCTTTCAGGATTCCTTGCGCGGGCAGGGCATCCTGATCCTCGCTGCGATCTTTGCCGCCTATGTCGTGCTTGGGATTCTCTACGAAAGCTTTATCCATCCGATCACGATTATTTCCGGTCTTCCTTCGGCGGGTATCGGCGCGATCCTGACGCTGATGCTGTTCCGCATGGACCTGTCGGTGATCGCGATGATCGGCATCGTGATGCTGGTCGGCATCGTGAAAAAGAACGCGATCATGATGATCGACTTCGCGATCGAGCGCCGCCGCGTAGGATTGTCAGCCGAAGCCGCGATCCGGGAAGCGGCTACGTTGCGTTTTCGTCCGATCATGATGACGACGTTCGCGGCGATCTTCGGTACGATCCCGATCGCGCTCGGCACAGGCGCCGGCGCCGAATTGCGTCAGCCGCTCGGCGTGGCGGTCGTGGGTGGCTTGGTGCTGTCGCAGTTGCTCACGCTTTACATCACACCCGTGATTTATCTGTATCTCGATCGCTTCGACCGTATGTTGAAGCGCCGGCTCGAGCCGCAATTGACGGAAGTCGAGGAAGCTCCGCCCGCAGTCGCGGCGGAATAAGCACTACAGCGCGAAGCTGGTGCCGCAGCCGCAGGATGCTTTCGCCTGCGGGTTTTTCACCTTGAACGAGGCACCGATCAGGTCGTCGACGAAGTCGATTTCCGATCCGGCCATGTAATTCACCGACACGGGATCGATCAGCACCACGGCGCTGTCGCGGCTGATCACGAGATCGTCGGACGCCTTGGCGCGCTCCATATCGAACTTGTACTGAAAGCCCGAGCAGCCGCCGCCTTCGACGCTGACGCGTAGCATGGTTCCAGCCGGCTCGCTTTTGAGGATTTCGCCGATCCGTCTTGCCGCGCGTTCGCTGACCGTAATGTCTGTGCTCATCCTTGTGCCTTTTGGGGCCGATCCTATTGGCAGATGGCCCAACGGATAGTTAAGTGCGGCGGCCAGTGAGGTCAATCAGCGCATGATCCCGAAAAGTGGGCACCGGTTTTCGGATAAGATCATGCGCCAACGACTAAAAATGTGATGGCGGTCGAAATTGGGCGTGAAAGGGCGGTTTACGCTGCCAATCCGGCGCAAAGTCGCGGCCGGCTTCATGCCGAGACGACCAGTCCAACGCGCAATGCCTTTCGGCGGGATTGTGACCGGATCATTCATTCCGCGGCTTTCAGGCGGCTTGCCCACAAGACGCAGGTCTTCGTCTATCACGAAGGCGACCATTATCGCACGCGACTGACCCACACTTTGGAAGTCGTCCAAATCGCCCGTTCGCTCGCGCGCGCACTTGGTCTGGACGAGGACCTCGCGGAAGCCCTGGCGCTTGCGCACGATCTCGGCCATCCGCCTTTCGGCCATGCGGGCGAGCGTGCTCTCGATGAGTGTCTGTCCGCCAGCGGAGGTTTTGATCACAACGCGCAGGCGTTGCGTATCGTGACCGACCTGGAGCGCCGCTATGCGGCATTCGACGGTCTCAACCTGAGCTGGGAGACGCTTGAAGGCCTGGTCAAGCACAACGGCCCGCTCATCAATCGCGACGGCGCGCCGGTCGGACGCTATGCGAGGCATGGCGCGCCCGCGGCGATCATAGCTTATTCAAAAATTCAGGATCTCGAGTTGTGGAGTTACGCCAGCGCCGAGGCCCAGGTTGCCGCGCTATCGGATGACATAGCCTACGACGCGCATGACATCGATGATGGCTTACGAGCGGATTTGTTCACGCTTGACGATATTTCGACCGTTCCATTCGTCGCTGGCATTCTCGCGGACATCGACCGCGATCATCCCGATCTCGAAACGGCGCGGCGCGCGCATGAGCTCGTGCGGCGCATCATTACGCGCATGATCGAGGATGTGATCGCAGAGTGCGGGCGGCGCGTCGCGATGCTCAAGCCACGCTCTGCCGTGGATGTGCGTGAGGCGCCGCGGCCGATCGTCGGCTTTTCGCCCGCCATGGACAAGGCCGACCGCGATATCAAGGGATTTCTCTATCCGCGCATGTATCGCCATGATCGGGTGATGCGCGTGATGGATGACGCCGAAGCTGTCGTGCGCGACCTGTTCGGCCACTACAGTGAAGCGCCGGCGGATTTGCCGGACGAATGGCGTGAGGGAATGGGGACGAATGTTTCCGATAATACCCGCCGGATCGCGGACTATATTGCCGGGATGACAGACCGATATGCGCTGATCGAGCACGCGAAATATTTCAAACAAACTCCCGAGCTGCGGTGAGGCAATGAGCGCAGACATTGACGCCGCTCTGGCGGTTGACCTCTTGATTGCGGGCGCAGGTCCAGCCGGAATGACGGCGGCGCTGGTCGCCTCGCTTGAGGGACTAGACGTGCTCTTGTGTGAGAAGTCCGAGCAAGTCGGCGGCACGGGGTCGACCTCCGCCGGCACGCTTTGGATCCCCGGAAACAGCCAAAGCCGCGCGGCCGGCTTCGACGATAGTGCCGAGCAGGCCGATCGCTACCTCGATGCGCTGATCGGGGGAGGGACCAACCGTTCGCTCCGAACTGCATTTCTCGCAAGCGGGCCAAAAGTGATCGACTACCTGAGCGCGCATACCGACGTGCAGTTTCTACCCTGCGGCAAGCATCCGGACTATCGCAGCAACATGCCCGGTGCGGCAGTTTCCGGCCGTGCCATCGTGCCCGTGCCGTTCGATGGGCGCCTGCTCGGCACGGACTTTGCCCGCATTCGCCCGCCGGTACCGGAATTCATGGTGTTCGGCGGGATGATGGTCGGCAAGGCCGATATTCCCCGGCTGATCGGCCGGTTTCATTCGATGTCCAATTTCATTTATTCCGTGAAACTGTTCGCCCGTTACCTGGTCGATCGATTGGGTTATCGACGCGGCACCCGCATCATGATGGGCAATGCGCTGATCGGTCGGCTGTTCTTCAGCCTGCGCAAGCGCAAGGTGCCCATTCTGTTCAGTGCGCGAATTACCAATCTCATGGGCGATGCGCACGGTGTCACGGGCGCGCGTGTGACCGTTGGCACAAGGGAGATCGTCGTGAAGGTGCGCAAGGGCGTCGTGCTTGCGACCGGCGGCTACGCACATAACAAAGGCTTCCGCGGCGCATTCATGCCGCAGCCTGTTCCCGTTCACTCAATGAGCTGCGAGGACAATCTCGGCGACGGCATCGAAATCGGTCAGCGCCTGGGTGCCGCAACAGCGCCGGCTCAAAGCACCAGCGGCCTTTGGACGCCGGTGTCGATCGTCCCGCGGCCTGATGGGAGCAAGGGCTTGTTCCCGCACCTCGTGCTCGATCGCGCTAAGCCAGGACTGCTTGCGGTTAATTCTGCCGGCCATCGCTTCGTCAACGAGGCAACGTCCTATCATGATTTTGTGCTGGCGATGTTTGAGAGCCACCAAACGACGCCGTCGATCCCGGCGTGGTTGATTTGCGATGCAGCCTTTCTCGGAAAATATGGCCTTGGCGTCATTTATCCTGGCCACCGCAATCCCAGGAAATTTGTCGACAGCGGCTACATTGCGCGGGCGCAGACCGTGCACGAGCTCGCCGGCAAGATCGGAGTCGATGCCACTCAACTGCGCAAGACAATCGATCGTCACAACAAATTTGCCGAGACCGGCACCGATGCCGATTTCGGCAAAGGTGAAACTGAGCTCAACCGGTTTAATGGCGATGCGGACCACGCGCCCAATCCCTGCATTGGGCCATTCTCAAAAGCGCCCTTTTACGCACTTGCGGTCTGGCCGGCCGATATCGCGGTCAGCACTGGGCTTGCAACCGATGCCGATGCACGCGTGCTGGGCAGCGACGGCAAAGTCATTCCCGGCCTCTACGCCTGTGGCAACGACATGGCATCGGTGATGGCAGGAAGTTATCCGGGACCCGGCACGACGCTCGGTCCCGCAGTCGTGTTCGCCTACCGCGCGGTGATGCACGCCAAAAGCACAGCATCGTCACAAAAGGGCGATTAAGGGGAGGAGTTATGGGACGCCTCGCAGGGAAAGTTGCGTTCATTACCGGTGGCGGAGGCGGGATTGGGCGCGCGACCACCGAGCGTTTTGCCGAGGAGGGCGCCAAGGTCGTCATTGCCGAGATCGATGTTGCGCGGGGGGAAGCAGCGGCACAATCGGCACGATCGCGCGCGTCGAATTCGGGCGGCGATGCCCACTTCATTCATTGCGATGTTCGCGAGCGCGCAAATGTCGAAGCGGCTTTTGCTGAGACGGTCAGACGGTTCGGCGGTCTCCACATTCTCCACAACAATGCCGGCGGCTCATCACCTGATGACGGCCGCGTGACGGATGTGTCCGAGGACGAATTCTGGCGGGTCATCAAGCTCGACGTCTACGGCACGTTCCTGTGCTCGCGGCTCGGCATCCCGCATATGATCAAGTCGGGCGGCGGGTCGATCATCAACATGTCGTCGATTGTGGCCTTGCGCGCGCTTCCTGGCCGCGATTGCTATACGGCCGCTAAAGGAGCGATTGCGTCGATGACGCGATCGATGGCGGTTGAATATGCTGCCGACAAGATCAGGGTCAATGCGATCGCGCCTGGCGTGGTGCTCACCGAGCGCGTCAAGAAGCTGCTCGAAGGCTCAAAGGACATCGAGAAGCTGGCGGCCACGCATCTGCTCGGCCTGGGCCTGCCGATCCATATGGCCGACATGGCCGTTTACCTGGCCTCTGATGAATCGGCGATCACGACCGGCCAGGTCATTTCGGTCGATAGCGGCGCAACCATAAGATAAGTGTTCCGCTGCCTCTCGTGTTGATTTTGACTTGCCGTTGGAATTGCGTTAGCCGCAGCCCTAATGACGAACAACGCCAAACCGCAGCATTTATTCGCGACGATGCTTGCTTCCGTGCAGACGGCGACGACCGCCGTACTCGGTTCTGGCGCGGACGTGTCCAGGATCGTCGTGGAGCCACCCCGCGATCCTGCGCACGGCGATATGGCCACCAACGCCGCGATGGTTCTTGCGAAGGATGCCGGCAAGAAGCCACGCGAGCTCGCCGAAAGCATTGCCGCCAAGCTGCGCGGCGACGGGAAGGTGGCGTCCGTGAACGTTGCGGGACCAGGCTTCATCAATCTCACGCTCAAGCCGAATGTCTGGAGCGAGGAATTACGCCTCGTGCTCGAAGAAGGGCGGGACTATGGCCGCGGTGACGTGGGCAGAGGCGAAAAGGTCAACGTCGAATACGTGTCGGCCAATCCCACGGGGCCCATGCATGTGGGCCACTGCCGCGGCGCGGTGTTCGGGGACGCGTTGGCTAACCTGCTTGCCTTTAGCGGGTACAAGGTCACGCGTGAATATTACATCAACGATGCAGGTGCGCAGGTCGATGTGCTCGCACGTTCGGCCTATCTGCGCTACCGCGAGGCGCTCGGTGAAAGCATCACCATCCCGGAAGGTCTGTATCCCGGCGAATATCTCAAGTCGGTCGGGAAGGATCTCGCGCAATCGCTCGGACCGTCGCTGAAGGACAAGCCGGAGGCGGAATGGCTTCCGATCGTGCGCAAGCGTGCCATCGACATGATGATGGCCGAGATCCGCAATGATCTGCAGGCGCTCGGGATCGTTCAGGATGAGTTTTTCTCGGAAAGGTCATTGATCGGGCAGGGCACTGATCGGGTTGCCGAAGCCATCAATTGGCTGAAGGGAAAAGGCCACGTCTACGAAGGGCGTCTGCCGCCGCCGAAAAGCGGTGTTGTCGAGGACTGGGAAGACCGGGAGCAAACCTTGTTCCGCTCGACGGCTTTTGGCGATGATGTGGACAGGCCGCTGAAGAAATCGGACGGCAGCTACACTTATTTTGCGACCGACATCGCCTATCACAAGTCAAAGCTGGATCGTGGTTTCCGTGACTTGATCGATGTGTGGGGGGCCGATCACGGAGGCTACGTGAAACGCATGCAGGCGGCCGTCAAAGCGCTGAGCGGTGCGAAGGCCGATCTCGACGTCAAGATTGTGCAACTGGTTCGGCTGTTGCGCGCCGGCGAGCCAGTGAAGATGTCGAAACGTGCCGGCGAATTCGTCACCTTGCGCGAGGTGGTCGACGAGGTGGGGCGCGATGCGGTTCGCTTCGACATGCTCTATCGGAAAAACGATGCGGCGCTTGATTTCGACCTTGCAAAGGTCATCGAGCATTCGCGTGAGAACCCTGTCTTCTATGTTCAGTATGGACACGCGCGCGGGCAATCGGTGTTCCGCAATGCGCGGGGAGAAATGCCCGATCTGCCGACGGACCCGTCGGCACGGGCTGCGTATCTCCGCAAAGCGCCGATCGAGAACCTGACCGATAGCGGTGAAGTTTCGCTGCTGCGCCGGATCGCCCTTTTTCCACGTCTCGTCGAGGCTGCCGCGGCCGCACATGAGCCGCATCGAATTGCGTTCTATCTGTATGAATTAGCAAGTGAATTTCATGCACATTGGACGAAGGGAAATGACTTGCCTAATTTACGCTTCATTATTCAGAATGATCGACAAACGACAGCAGCCCGGCTCGCGCTGGTGGAGGGGATCGTTACAATTTTAGCCTCGGGTCTCGCATTACTCGGGGTCAGCGCGCCGGATGAAATGCGATAACTTCGCCCATTGGTCCGCGTCCGCGTGGATCGTATAAGACCAACGCAAGGGCGAGTTGAGTACTGGGGAACCAATGGCGGACGACCAAAGCCAGCGACCGTATCGTGCGAGTGAACCGCCGCCCGTGCGCGGCTCAGGAAAGACCGGCAGCGACCCGCTCGCTGAGCTGGCGCGCCTGATTGGACAGACTGATCCGTTCGGGGAGTATGGCCGCGAAACCGCGCGTCATTCGCCCCCAGCGCAATCGGCTGCACGCGCCGACTGGAACCAGCCGCTTGGAACTTCATACACTGCGCAATATAGCGGCGACGCACCCGCACCGGCGCCACGCTACGCCGACGACAGCTATCCGGCGGCTCCCGCGAGCCCGCTCATTCCCCAGGACTACGGCAGTCAGCGTTACGAGCATCAGCCCTATGAGGCTCAACCACCTGCCGGTGAAGCCGATCACTATGAGGCCGAGCAGGCATCGCAACGGTTCCCTCTTGACCAGTCCGACTACCAGCAGGATTTCTACGACCAGGCTCCTGTCGAGGAAGAGTACTACGAGGACGCGCAGCCCTCGCGTCGCCGGATTGTCGTTATGGCGATCGCCGGTGTCGCCGCTCTGGCGGTGATTGGCACTGCCGGAGCATTCGGCTATCGCGCGCTTGTCGGTTCCTCTGGCTCAACAAAACCGCCGCCGGTGATCAAGGCGGATACAGCGCCCAGCAAGATTGTCCCGGCGACGACAGGCAAGGATACCCAGTCCAACAAATTGATCACCGATCGCGTCAACGAGCGCGGGCAGAGCGAAAAGTTGGTTTCACGCGAAGAGCAGCCGATGGACCGGCCGACAGCGGTCGCGCTGTCGCAGTCCGGGACCCAGACCGCCCTCGGTAGTGGCGTGGTCGGCAGCGAGCCGAAAAAGGTCCGCACCATCGCAATTCACCCGGACCAGCCTGTGGCCGACGCGGCGCCATCATCGATGTCATCTGCGGCGGCGCCTGCGAGGTCCGCTCCCGCCCCGGCGCCGCGCGCTGCCGCCGCGCCGCCGCGTCCTGCACCGGATACGACAGCGGAGGCGGAAGAGAGTGCGCCAACCCGGCCTGCTCCACAGCCACGTCAG
>Ga0310811_10010519_pt1 | contig 11955 bp, 27 predicted proteins | sample YCmetagenome_FD_207642 | JGI IMG/M metagenome (GOLD analysis project Ga0310811, IMG submission 207642) | Soil microbial communities from experimental microcosm in Duke University, North Carolina, United States - YC | ecosystem: Engineered > Artificial ecosystem > Soil microcosm > Unclassified ...
CAAACGATATACCAGTATCTAAGACCACCTTGCCATTGCGAAAATGCACACCTTCCACGTTGTAGGACCGGATACGATCAGCGTCAGAAGCGAATCTGATCTTTGCGTTGTTGTAGGTGAGCGTAAAGAGCCTTGTTTGCAATGGCTCGGTCGTCTTCTCTTCTGGCATATACAACTCCTATACCGCTTCTCTTGCCATCTCGACAAACTTGGTATGCCCATCGATGAGCCAAAGCCGTAAATCGAGAAAGTCACCGATGTCCTGGATATCACCATCCTCCATCTCCGTGCTCATGTTTGCACCCCAGGACTTGAGATAGTCGATGGTATCGGAACAGACATAGATGGTTAATCCACGAATACCATTCCGCCATTCAAAGACCACACCACCATCAGCTGCATCACCGACTACGTTTGGCTCTTCGATATCAGGGCAATGTTGATAAACCTCTGTGACCCAGTTCTTTGCCCTCGCAATTGCGTTAGGGTTGATAGGCAATGCCTTATAGGTATTCCAGTTTTCCGGCCAAGATGCCATGTCTACGAGTTTTGCGTAAATCGATGCAAGATCGTCCACAGCACCTCCAACAATACAAAAAAGCGCCACCAACCAGCACAAAGCCAGTCGATGACGCTGAGAATATGTCTATTCAACGATCCTTTGCAGGACCAGACCATATCAAAAGTCGTCGTTCCTACTTTTCAGTAGGCTCAATTATTTGATTTAAGTTACGGATGCGATGAATGCCATCTTCTAGAACGATGCCGTCTTTTACCTCAATCAAGAGGTAGCCAGTATAACCACGAACCTTACGCCTCATTTGCCGTACCTGATCAGAGTTGAACGGCATTGGTGGAGTGCGATTGATATCACCGATCGTCTTTGAGTCAATCGGTAGTTGCTCATCGCTATCTTCTGGTTGTGGTACTGGTAACGCGCTCATCGTACATCCTTGTGAAATAGTTGCCAGTATTTACGGACTCTGGCGCACCGTATTAAATGGTTCTGGACCCGCATGACGATTCGAACGTCACCTGCCCGTACGCATGCAATGCTACCGTTACACCAATGCGGGAGAACACGGACGGTCAGACTCCTTTACCGAAATTACGGCGGACTTTCACCCTCCCACTGAAATACCGTGTTCGGCACGTAGAGCAGGACTCGAACCTGCATATGGCACATTAACAGTGTGCTGCTTTACCGATCAGCCATCTACGTATGAAGGTTTTCTAGAGACCTCCAACTCAGTGGGCCAGTTTGCTTGTTTCTTGCGCTATTGGATATGCACGCATTCGTTTCCACTCGACCGGCTTCTGTAGACTGCCACCATAGCCTTGAGCATATTGTACTATGAACACAAGTAATTGTACAGTCAATCGGTGATGCGGTGGTACTACAATCGCCATATTTGCATCACATGCCACTCCTACGACATATGCGCCCTTGTGAGATGAGCAACAGACCACACGACAGAGTGTATTGCTACGATTGGTTCACGACATTCTACGGGCTACAATGGGCGTCTCAGAGCGTTGTGGTGGGTTTGTGTGTGTACGGTAGAGGTTATGGCATAAAAATAACCGCCTTGGTAGACGGTTGTGGGTGCTGGTATAAGCGAAGCGTCAATGGCTATTTATACTTCTCCTCAATACAAGGGAAATGGACAATCTTGATTTTGACTTCAGGCATGTTCTTCAAGTCTTGTAACCATTGCGGGTTACTCTCCAGAGCATCTAGGAATCGATTATTGATGTCCTGGTTAATGTATACTCGTTCCTCCATAAACCCATGTGCAATCGTTCGTGCATCTAGCACAAACTGATATTGTTCTGATGATAAAGATGCAAGCGATCCAATGGTACCGAATAATTTTTGATACCAATACATTGACAAATCGCGTACTTTGTCATAGATAGGGTTCTCTTTCATCACGACTCTCCTTGCTTCCAATAATCCCGAATTGCAGTCGCCTCTTCTTTGCGTTGCTGTTCACGAGCAGCAACTTCTTCTACTTTTTCTCGCACCAAAACCAAGAACCGGCTAGCATAAGAATCTTCAAGACGAGACTCTGCTAATTCCCAATAGATAAAAAAGGCACTCTGCACACGTGTCATACCACCACCATAAAAGCGATTGGCACTTTTGCGGACCTGTTCAATCGTGCAACCAGGGACATGCTGTTGAGCAAGCCTGTGGATCGAGGTATAGAGTGCTTCAATGTCTTGTGGGTTCACATACATCACTTCACTCCTTCTTCGTTCTCTGGTTGAACTTCTCGCAAAGACAGTTTATATATCTGCTCACCTACTTTGAATAATCCCATCTTGGCTTCACATGACGATGCATGCCATTTTGTGTAGCCTTTCTCTGAAGGAAAGTGTTTCTTGCACTCGTCATATCCAAGAGTATCTGCTGTCCTTTCATCCTCAGCAACAATGCAGGTTGGGAAGTAGGCAGTTGTGAGTCTGCCGCCATCCGTATAACCTTCAGCATAGCAGGTTACCGCGAAAAGTCTCACTCCTGCACTCCCTTCTTCACAATTGCCAACGCCATCTCCAACGTAGACTGCTTTTGCAGCAATGATGCCAGATGTGTGACCTCCTCTGATACGTGCCCGTCTGTCCAGTTTCGAGCAGTACTCCGATTATAGTCATCAGCATCAACCATGTTCTGAAGGTCTGCTGTATAGTCCTGCACACGTTTCGCTTGTGTTGCGATTCTGGAACGGTTCTGTTTAATCTCGTACTCCAACTCTTCGATGGTGATATTGCTCATAGTACACCTCTTCCAGTAGGGTCAAAGCCCCAATTGCATACCGGGCATTCACTTACATCCAAACTGTGCGCACATTCCTCATGATCCTCATAACGCTCTGCCTCATGGATCGCACACGCCACCACTTCCAGTTCCTCATCACTGACAGCTGGAAGTGGCTTAAGGATAATTTGTGGATGACGCCCACCCACGAAAATTAACCTCTCCAAGTCATTCCTGCACATGCTATTTCTCCTTACTCACGAGATTGTAAAGGGCTGTAGATGTCAGCGGTACATAGTTAAATGCTCGTACAATCAGCGGGAAAGTACGATCAGGCGTGTGGTACACTGCGACATAGGCTAACCAGATACATTGTTCCTCGTCCAGAACTTCTATCGTGTTCTCATCAATGATGTACCCGTCTGCTTTAATGTGTCTTTTCGATGTTTCGATATCCATGTCTATTCCTCCTTGCACTGATGAGGCGGGGTTGCCGCCTCCTACGATACTACACAACCCGTGTTAGTCTTCGTCCTGCATAAAATTCACGCACGTCAAACTATCATACAAATCACTCGCGCTCACTTGCTGGTCAGACGTTCCCAGTTGAGACCATAGAGCATATGCATCTTTGGCAACTTTTTCCAGCGCCTCAATATAGGACAGTGCGATGGGTGATGCCTGCGCTTTTGCCCTGTCACGGTCTGCCTGAAAGTAGTACTCCGGTGTCATTAAATCATCATCCATTTTGATTCTCCTTCAAACTATTTCTTACTGATGATAACAGTATAATCTCTATTTAATGAATTGTCAATATCGTGTTATACGTATTTACATATTAGTAAATTGCGTATATAATACTGACATAGAAAGAAAGAGGAGGTCACATATGGCAAAACTTCGCATACGTGAAATCGCTGAGAAGCAAAAGATCAACCAGAAGGATCTTGCTGAAAAAAGTGGTGTCACTGCGCAACTGATCAATCGCTATTGGAATTATCCGATGCAGCGTGTTGAACTTGAAGCACTGGTAAGAATCGCTAAGGCACTAGGATGTAAGTTTGCAGACCTGGTGGATACAGAAGAAGAAGGTGTGGCGTAGTCCAGACATGCAGTGCCAGTTGTCAAGACGGAACGCTGCATGTCCTTATACATGGAGGTAATCATATCACATGAAAGATATTACACAACAAGACAGCAATGATGAATGGCAAGGTTTTCGTTTTCCCACCACAGGGTTCACACGTATTCCTAATGACTTCATAGATATCCTCTCTCACATCAACAATATGGCGGAGCTCAAAGTCATACTTTATGTAATGAGACATACATGGGGCTTTCAAGAATACGATGAATTCAAAAGAATAAGCATGGATGATTTCGCTCAAGGTAGAAAGTTATCGCCAACAGAACGCATGGACAAAGGCACTGGCTTAAGTGAGATGGCTGCCAGAAATGGTGTCGCTAAAGCAATTGAACATGGTTTCTTAGAATGTAAAACTGATTATACTGATATGGCAAGAATACAAAAAAGCTATCGACTCAAGATGAGACCGGATATTCTTCCTGAGTCAGAGGCTACAGATAAACCCCAATCAGGTAAAGAGCGCCTGTACGAATTACAAACAATGCCTTACCCTGATTATCTCAAAACGGAGGAATGGGCAAAGAAACGAGCAAAGGCTCTTCGTTTCGCTCAATATCATTGTCAGTTATGCAATACCTCTGAATCTCTGACCGTTCATCATCGTACATACGAACGCCGTGGTCATGAGAACATGGGTGACTTAATTGTTCTGTGCAAAGATTGCCATGACACCTTTACCTACAATAGAAATCTCGCAAAGTAAACATGAGAGTGTGTGAGTTAAATGCGCTCACACACTCTTTTTTTAATCAATCTCTTATTGCATTCACTTAGAGCAGAGAGCAACACAACATGAGGCACATATGGGCAAGAAGAAAATCAAGAGCACCACCGATGCATTCCAGGGTGAGTTATTCGGTGTGTTGGAAGAACCAGCGCCACCAACGCAACCGCGTAAGGTCACTGTCACCAACCACAAAGTAGCCCTGCCATGCAAGTACGGATGGCGAGAAGTGCAAGAGGCACGCAAAGGCACAATCATGGTGGTGATGAGCGAGGATGTGAAGGTGTTGGATGTCAGACGGGATAATGACAGTATCTATCTGGCATACAACGATCCTGAGACGGGCAAAAAGACCGAGCAGTTGTATTCGCACACGGATAGTATCTTCGTTAAACTGTAAAGAGCAACAATTAATTGTAGGAGAGAATTATGGCAACACCACAATGGCGACCCATTAGTTTCTTACCATCCCTTGCCCATCACATCGATGGGATGTTAGAACACGATCAGGGACAATACACCAATCTACTGCAAGCAAAACCCAAACCGCATGTCCTAGATGACCATACTGTCAGTGAAGTCATCCGCGTCTACACGACATCGAAGAACGACCTGCCACTCTTTGATGAGCAGTTACGCCGTTGGGGTTCGGAGAAGGTAACGGATGCTCAACGTCAAGAGATTATCCGACTCAAGGCCCAGATGCAGAAGTTGCACGAGGTCATTGACCAGGTGCTAGATTTAGCCGACGAACTGAGCAAGGGGACCATCGAAAAGACCATGGCGAAAAGTGACGAGCAACTGGGACTGGAATATCTGATGAAGATGCTCGATGGTGGGCAGAAGTAGCAACCATTGCACCATGAGACCAGGGCAGAGCACCCTGGTTTCTTTTTGTCTATACACCATACATGCGTTTTAGCATGTCACATCGTTGGACCGATGCCTGCTTCCTTTGTTCTAAGGTAAATATGATCGATTGGCATGGTTCACCTTTTTTGATGTACAGATGGATCAAGTTATCCAGTGTTGCTCTTAACTCTTGCTCATCCACTAAAATACTTTTCGCAACAGCTTCCTCATACTCAGTTATCATACTTCCTAACATCCTCCTGAAATACTATGCTCCCACCAAATTATCGCCACACCGTCAATGCAATGTATCGAGATGTGGTGATGGGTAACAGGTGATTTAGATAGTACTAATGGTGTTGCAATGTGGTGTATGGTAGAGTATAATGAAGAGAATAAAGGGTGAAGAAAAGCGTAATTAAATGCACATTTTCTTACTCTTACGTTTACGGATATATCAAAAAGAGGGATAAATATGAATGTAGAAGAAAAGAGGGACATCATCAATGACAAATATCATCCCGAGCGCACTTCCCTTTGATACCAGTATTCTTGCTGGCAACATCGGGCAATCTTCCATAAAGATGTATGAACGCGACTTCAAAGCCTACCTTGACTTTGCACTTACGCCCGAGTTGGCAGTCCAACCATCAACACTGGCTCGCTGGCGTGCGCATCTCTCGCTGAATACCAAACATTCCCCGAAGACCATCAACCGTATGATGAGTGCAGTCAAAAGTCTGATGTCAGAAGCAGAGACACAGGGCTTTGTACCTAAAGGCACGAGTGAAGAGTTTAAGCGTGTACGCGGCGTCAAAATTGAGGCATTGAAGCATCGACAGAAAGTACACGCCCGGGTACGTATCTCACCCGAGGAAATGCGCACACTCACCAGCCTGCCTGATCCTCTCACGCTAGTAGGGCTCAGAGACACGGCCATGCTCCACACGCTGGCAAGTTCTGGCATTCGTGTTGATGAACTCTCAACACTCACCCGGGAACAGGTCATCACGAAAGGCAAGGGCTATCAGGTTCGTGTCATGGGTAAGAATGATAAAGATTTTCGAGACGCACCACTCTCACCCGAGGCATACAGGGCTATTCTTGAATGGCTCTCCAGACGCCCGATAGAGTCGCCTTACGTATTCACCTCCTTTCAAGGAAAAAGCGGACAGCCCAATGCCACGCCACTTAAAGATGTCTCTGTTTGGAGGATCGTTAAAAGCTATGCCAATCAATGCGGGATCGAGCATATTAAACCACACGACTTCAGACGTTATGTTGGAACACAACTCGCAAAAACAAACCCGAGATATGCGCAAAAGGCACTTGGACATAAAAACATTAGCACCACAATGGATAACTACGTTCTGGATGATCTTGAAGTAGGCATTACTGATAACTTGTACTAGGAGGGAATCATGACAATTACTAATGAATACGATATGAGTGATGAGGCATGCATAGCCCGTGAAACACAACGCCGTCTCTGGAATATAGAAGATTGGCTACTTCGAACTGCTGGAAGCAAAGAGGAAGCCCAAAGGATTACTCAATACCTCGTAACCGTTGATTGGGATCAAACTGCCATTCGACAAAAAAAGGATGAAACAAGGTATGCAGAAGCCGAAAAGCAAAGGATAGAGGAGATAATAGAAAGCGGTGGCGGCTATTGTGAAGAGTGCGAAAAACTTTCAAATACCCTCATAGAATTCACACATACCATTAATAGATATGGAAAGCTCATTCAGCTTTCACCTTCTGAGCAGAGTAAGAAAAGATGCTATCGTTGTTTACACGATATGGAAAAGTGGTATTACGTCGATCCAGATGATTACCATGAGTTTTGCGATGATTGCAAGACGCTAACCACACGCAAATTCTTAGAAGAGCATCCAATGGTTAAAAATCGATGGGTTGGCTATTGCCCAGCCTGCCGAAATAAATATACACAACAATATACCATCACCTGCGCAGTTTGTGGCAATCAGAGTCTTCAACAAGATTACCGTACCGATACCTGTACAAACTGCGCACAAAAATACCCTTACCAGAATAAAGTCAGTCAACACAACTATCGAGCACAAAGCGTTGGACTTCCAGGAACACTCAGCCTAGCACAATGGATCAACGCACTCATATACTTTAACTTTAAGTGTGCCTATTGTGGTCAAACTGACTTTCGTGACCTTGAGCATTACTTGCCAATTGAACTACAAGGAGGGACCACCGTTACCAACTGTGTGCCATCTTGTAGACACTGCAATAATCGCAAACAAGACAAACACCCAACCGACTTCGAGCGACTCTTCCCAACCGACAACATTACCCGAATCAAGGCATACTTTGCCAGTCTACAACCAAAGGAGCAAACGGCATGAAAGAACTTAATCAAATCGCCAAAGACGCCGCTAAGACCAAAGCAGAGGAATACTATACACAAGAGCAACATCGTTCTCCTGCCCTGGCGTTCTCCTATGTCGTCACAGTCGTCGTCAGTGCTATCGGATTGGCACTCTTTGAGGCAGGACACAAATGGGATGGCATCTCACTCACAGAGAAACAGGCAATTGCTACCGATGCATTGGTGGCAGTTGGATATCAGCAGTTACCAAACGATAATAAATAGCACCTTTATATAGGTAGAAATTAAGGTCAATCAATATGATCAATACCATCACCGTAACAGTTATCACCATCATACTCATGCTCATTGCATTGCCGTTCATGTGGCGCATAGCAAAGTCCGTTGCAGCATTTCTGGCATGGCTCTACGAAGGCTATAGAGAGGCATTCAATAACATGCTAGAAGATATTGCGCATACATTCAAAAGCACCTTCTTATAAGGTAGAAAGAGAGACACATCTATGAACTATGTGCAAATTGGTAGGGAGATCTACCAATCAATTCAAGACACTGGAAGATGGGCACTGCCATACCGCGATTTTGTAGCTCTGTGGCAACAGAGAACGAATTTCGAGAGTTTTGAGAACGATACAGAGAAATATGAAGCGTTGTTGCTTGCCGTCCACGGATACAGTACAGCAGGCGGAGCAATGATGTATCTAAGCATTGAAGAGTGAAGAGGGGCACATTAATGCAAACAATATATCAGTGGTTGATTACTAACCACGTCCATCATCCCTTCATTCCAGCCATCTATATCAATCTGTTCGCTATCACCATTGCAGTGGTAGCAATCATCAGCCTCTATATGCAAATAAGAAAAAAGCAAAGGCCGATCTGGTTGCACATAATAGTGATGGGAGGATGTGCATACTTTATCTGGCAGTTATTCTTTTAGAAAGTGAGACACATCAATGTCAGACTATGATGAGATGTCCCAGACCCTTGCAGAATGGTGCGAGATGGGCATTCTTGAGCGTCCACGACTGATCGATGGCGATAAGGGCGTGAAATATCGCTTCACCGAGAAAGCCAGAAAGGGACTGGCACACGTGATCCATCATCCTGAGTTGTTCAGTGAGGAGCAGCAACAGAAGAACAAAGAACTGTTTGAGAAGTTGGCACCACTCTTTCGTGAAGAGGAACACCACCAGGGTTAGGAGAAACATCATGACCAACAAAGACTTCTACGCATTCTGTCGTGACCAACGCAAGACGGACCCAGACGAGCACAAAAAGGCCGTCCTGCAAGATGTCTACGGACTCATGTGGGAATGTGGCGTCACTAAAAGTGGGGTCGAAAATTACATCGCAGGAAGGATAAGAGACAATTTAGTAAACGAACCACGCAGGCATGCGTATTTATGGCTACAGTCGGTATTCGATGGCACTACAAGCGTGGTAGAGCCGTCTGGAACATTGTTTTAATCGAGCGTAATGTTATACTTGAGTTAAAACACGGAAAGGAGGTGCATAAGATGGCATTTGGCACTATCGGGAAAGTCAACGTTTGGACCACCAAAAAGGGTATAGGGGCATCTATTAAGAAAAAGAGCAAGAGTAAAAAGGGCAAAAAGAAATAACTTATCATTTGCCTACAACAAAAAGAGGCGAGTTAGTGTTTCTCGCCTCTGCTGTTTCTATGTACTACCGCATCAAGAACGCCGTAAAATCTGCCATCTCCTCACGATATTCTTGTAACTTCTGTTGCTGCACCTTCTCTGTCGCGTTGATCCAGAAATCGAGCGCACCCTGGTTCTGTAACCTCAGCCGACAATTGCCTACCTTGGAGAGTATCAGACGCGCATCGAACGCCGTGTGTCGATCAGCGTAGAACTGCGTGAGATAGCCCACAATCCGATCTCTTACCACCGATTGCAGCAACCGTATTTGGTCCTGCACTTCATGCATCGCATCGATATCATCCTTCTTGCGTGTCTCTTTGACCACCATGACCAACGCCTGCTCTTGCTTCACCAGAGCGCGATAGGACGGCTCAGATGGTTCGATGTCTACATATGGCAGAAGTAAACCACGATGGTCCAGATGTCCACCACAACTCATTACAGTAGGCACATCCAGGGCGTTGAGTGCCACAACTGTTTGCATAATCTCAGGGTCAATGCGTTTGCCTAGTGCGTCGGTCACTGTTTCAAAATGTTGGGCTATGGCTTGTAAATCTTGCATCACGCTACCTCTTCTCGTTCCACTGGAGCCAGCAGAATACTATCCATCTCTTGCTCTAGTCGCGCCACCTCAACATCATCGCCACTACTAGATGCCTGGAGCAACAACGCTTCCAACTCACATATCCTCTGCCGATCTGCTTTGCTAACCTCGTCAGGATGCTTTGAACCGCGTTGCTCCTCACGATCCATCGCCACTTTAAAGGGTTCAAGGGATGCCAACAGCGCATCGTCGAGCCAGATCCAGTTCGGGAATGTCGCCATTATCGATCCCTCCACATGCGCACTACATCCCGCATCGTGCGTCGCTTCTGGCTATCGGTATCCTCCACAGCACTGGCGATCTGGATATAGGCAGTGATCCAATGTACGAGGGCTTTCATACAGATCGGGCAATTACACATGGTTCATCTCCTGTACAACTTTCACTTTCATCTGCTGCATGGGTACCAGTTGTAGATTTGCCTCTACCGTCACATCGGTTCCCAGAACGTCAGCACACTCCTGAGCAATGCGTTGAATCATGCCCTCCATATCTCTCACCACCAGCTGGCCATGCTCATCATAGAGACCGCCACGAAATGAGTGGATGTAGGCAATGAGCGCACCGATCTCCAGACTGCATCCTTGAGGCGTATAGGTGATCGAGATAGTGCTACCCGGTCGTGGATTCTTTGAGACAGGACAACAGGGCGGGATATCGAGAATGTGAGACTCTATCATGGTTCCATTGGTGGTATTCGCAATGGCTTCAGGCTTACGCATTACGCACTCTCCTTTACTACAGTTGGTTGAGAAAGGGATGCCTCTACACTTACACTCATAGCAAAATCAAGTGTCATCTGGAGTTCAACCTGCTTTTTTCGCTTCGGTCGAAAGTCTGATTCATCCATCCAACTTTTCATCATGGCCGCGTTTTGATTCAACCGATCATCAGTGTCATAACTCACACCGAACACTCTGGTGAGATCACTGGAAGGAATGCGCTTACCGACGTTATTGATAAAGTCTCCACTAATAGCCGCCTTAATCCAGGAGGTATTATCAACTGAGAAGGATGATCTTTGTGAGTGAACACGCTTCAGTTTTTTGACCATCTCGAAACTGCCAATACCAAAGTAGTGCGCATCCACAGCCGCCGCCGCTACCATCTCAGCAATCTCTAGAATGAGGGCAGAACCACGCTCATAATCTGCATCAAGCAGAGGGACCAGCCCACCAATACCAATGCGCTTATGTTCTGTCAGTGCCTCTTGCAGGTATTTGATGCCCGATCCATATTGGTAGATCCAAAGCACTTGAGAATGCAACTCTACCGGGATGAGAGAGAGGAGACGAGCATAATTTTTATTGCTTTGTTCCTGGTCTCCGATCTTGTCACAATTGGCAAACACTTCAAAGAGGTCATGATAGAGGACAATCATCTCAGCATAGGACTCAATGTGTTCAACGGTAAGCTCAGGCACCGTAAACGCGCCACTATCGATAAACCAACGGACATTGGGATATTGCCGACAAATTGCAAGAATGCCATCGGTTAACTGGAATCGATTGATCATCCCGGCCACCGCTTTACGTGCGGCAATACGAGCAAATTCAGGACGATCTATGCCAGATGGGTACAGTACATTCATCTCTTCCCTCTATTTCATATTTGGAAACAAACTGTTATGTTATTTTCAACACCTAATCAATCCACATCATTATCAGTAGACACTGGCATATCATCCGAACCACCGTAGAATTGTTTGATACTGCACGCCAACTCACACACGGCAATCACCTCACTGCCAACAATGCAGGTTCCTGTAATCCGGTAAAAGTAAGGTGTTGGTCCAAACTGAAATGTCTGGAGATCACCCAGAACCACCACAGCCA
>Ga0310811_10010520_pt1 | contig 11955 bp, 8 predicted proteins | sample YCmetagenome_FD_207642 | JGI IMG/M metagenome (GOLD analysis project Ga0310811, IMG submission 207642) | Soil microbial communities from experimental microcosm in Duke University, North Carolina, United States - YC | ecosystem: Engineered > Artificial ecosystem > Soil microcosm > Unclassified ...
CCGCCACGGAGCCGGCAGGCCGGGGTCCTCGCGCCGAGGCCACCGGTCGCCGGTCCCCTCTCGCGGTGAGAACCATCACCGGAAGGGATGACTCCTTGCCGGCGGAGGGCGCGCGGCACTCGTGACGCCGGCACCCACTCGAGATCGCCCCGGAGCATCACGTTCCGGTCACCGACCGAAAGCGGCGACCGCGCGCCCGGCCCACCCGTGGCCGACGAGTTCCTGGCGGCCCAACGATTTCCGGCCCTGGCTGAACTCCAGGTATAGGGTAAACACATATGAAGCTAGGATTACAGATTCCCGATTTCACCTGGCCGGGCGGACCGGCCAGACTCGGTTCCGAACTCGCCGCCGCGGCCAGGGCGGCCGACGACGCCGGCTTCGAATACCTCGCGGTGATGGATCACTTCTTCCAGATCCCGAGCGTCGGCCCGGTCGAGAACGACATGCTCGAGGCGTATACGACGCTGGGCTTCCTGGCCGGGCACACCGAGCGCGTCAAGCTGCTCACCTTGATCACCGGCGTGCACTACCGGCGACCCGGCCTGCTCGCGAAGACCATCACCACCCTCGACGTGCTGTCCGGTGGGCGGGCCGTGCTGGGCATCGGCGCCGGCTGGAACGAGGAGGAGTCCCGCGGGCTCGGCTTCCCGTTCCCACCGACCGGGGAGCGTTTCGAACTGCTGGCGGAAACGCTGCGATTCATGCGGAAAATGTGGTCGGACGACGATGGGCCCTTCCAGTCGGAACACATCAACGCCGAACGGTCGCTGAACGTGCCGCAGGCGCTGTCGAAACCGCACCCGCCCATCATGATCGGCGGCGGCGGGGAGAAGAAGACGCTGCGGCTCGTCGCGAAGTACGGGCAGGCGTGCAACGTCTTCAACGGCCCCGATCTGGAGCACAAGCTCGAGGTGCTGCGCGGGCACTGCGAAGCCGAGGGCCGGGACTACGACGAGATCACCAAGACCGTGTACCACTTCATGGACATCGGCCCGAACGGCGAAAAGGCCGGCGAACTGAAGGCCGAACTGCGCAGGCTCGCCGGGCTCGGCGTGCACGCCGCCATCGGTGGCATGCCGGGTGGTCCGCGGCTCGACACGATCGCGATCTTCGCCAAGGACATCATTCCCGAAGTCGCTTCCTACTGATCTTCCCGGCCCTTCGCGGGGGAGACGCTTTTCCCGCGAAATGCCCCGCCTGTAACGGCGTCGCCCCGCTCCGCGACCCATGTGCGTCGTCGGCGGCGGGAGATGCTTCATGCGGATCAGCGTTTTCGGGCTCGGCTATGTGGGCTGCGTGTCCGCGGCCTGTCTGGCCGGCCGCGGACACGAAATCATCGGGGTCGATGTCAACCCGGTGAAAATCGATCTTGTGCGCGCCGGAAGGGCACCGGTCGTCGAGGACCACATCGGCGAACTGACCGCCCGGGTCGTGCGCGCCGGCGCGTTGCGGGCCACCTCCGACGTCGCCGACGCGGTCGCCAACAGCGAAATCTCGCTGATCTGCGTCGGCACGCCGTCCGCGCCCAACGGCAGCCTGTCCACGGTCCAGTTGGAGCGCGTGACCGAGCAGATCGGGAGTGCGCTGGCCGCCCGCACCGGCAGGCACACCGTGGTTTTCCGCAGCACCATGCTGCCGGGAACCTGCCTGGGCCTGCTGGTTCCCCTTCTCGAGAAGGCGTCGGGTCACACGGCCGGGGTCGATTTCGGGGTGGCGGTGAATCCGGAGTTTCTGCGCGAAGGCAGCAGCGTCCGGGACTTCCTCGACCCGCCCAAGACCGTCATCGGAGAATTCGACGCGGAAAGCGGCGACGCGGTGGCGGCGTTGTACGCGGGCCTACCGGGCGACGTGTTCCGGGTTCCCATTCCGGTCGCGGAAATGACCAAGTACGCCGACAACGCGTTCCACGGCGTGAAGATCGGTTTCGCGAACGAACTGGGGGCGATCTGCCGGGCGCTGGGCCTGGACTCCCACCGGGTGATGGACGTGTTCCTCGCCGACCGCAAGCTCAACGTCAGCCCCGCCTACCTGCGTCCCGGCTTCGCCTTCGGCGGTTCCTGCCTGCCGAAGGACCTCCGCGGACTGGTGCACGCCGCCCACCGCGCCGACGTCGCGGTGCCGCTGCTTTCGCATGTGCTGCCCTCGAACGAGGAACACCTCAAACGCGCCTTCGATCTGGTGGTGCGCACCGGAAAACGCCGGCTCGGGCTGTTCGGCCTTTCCTTCAAGCCCGGCACCGACGATCTGCGGGAGAGCCCACTGGTGGAACTGGCCGAACGGCTTCTCGGCAAGGGATACGACCTGCGCATCTACGACGCGAACGTGAGCATGTCGCGGCTGCTGGGCGCGAACCGTGAATACATCGAAAGCCGGCTCCCGCATCTGGGGCAATTGCTCGCGGGTTCGGTCGAAGAAGTGCTCGCGCACGCCGAGGTGTGCCTGGTCGGCTGCACCGATCCGGCCGTGCTGGACGCGCTGCCGCCCGGCGACGACCGGACGATCATCGATCTCGTCCGCGTGCCCGACGCCGAGCGGCGGCGGACCGAGAAAGGGTACGTGGGCCTTGCCTGGTAACCGGATGAGTCACCCGCGCGAACGGGGATCCGCGAACCCGCCGGGCCGGGCGCTCGTGCTGGTCGAGAACCTCTCGGTGCCCTTCGACCGCCGGGTCTGGCAGGAATGCACCACCCTGCGCGACGCCGGCTGGGAGGTGCACGTCATCTGTCCACAAGGGACGAAGCGGGACACCGAACCGGAGACGGTGGTGGACGGGGTGGCGATCCACCGCTATCGGCTGCGGGCCGCGGCCGGCGGGCCCGCCGGGTATCTCGCGGAATACGCCTCCGCGTTGTGGCACACCTTCCGGCTGGCTCGCGCGATCGGCCCGGTCCGCGTAGTGCACGCGTGTAACCCCCCGGACCTGCTGTTCCTGGTGGCGCGCAGGCTCAAACGCCGTGGCGCGCGGTTCGTTTTCGACCAGCACGACCTGGTTCCCGAGCTGTATCTTTCGCGGTTCGGACGCGGGCGGGACCTGCTTTACCGCGCCGTGTGCGCGCTGGAACGGCAGACCTACCGGGCGGCCGATGTCGTCATCGCGACCAACGAGAGCTACCGCGAGGTGGCCCTGCGGCGCGGCGGCAAGCGGCCCGAGGACGTGTTCGTGGTGCGCAGCGCGCCGGCGGTGGAGCGTTTCCCTGAGGTCCCGAAGGAGCCGGAACTCAAGCGTGGCAAGCCTTATCTGCTGTGCTATCTGGGTGTCATGGGACCCCAGGACGGGGTCGACTACGCGTTGCGCGCGCTGGCCGCGCTGCGCGACGAACTCGGCCGCGATGACTGGCACGCGGTGTTCGTCGGTTCCGGTGACACCTTCGACGACATGGTGCGGCTGGCGACGCGACTGGGACTGGCCGGGCAGGTCGAGTTCACCGGCCGGGTCCCCGATGCCGACCTGCTGCGCTATCTGTCCACATCGGACGTCTGTCTCTCCCCGGACCCGCTGAACCCGCTCAACGACGTGTCGACCATGAACAAGGTCCTGGAGTACATGGCGATGGGCCGCGCGATCGTGTCCTTCGATCTCAAGGAGGCCCGGGTCTCGGCCGGGGACGCCGCCGTGTACGCGCCACCCAACGACGAACTGGCATTCGCGAAGCTGATCGACCGCCTGCTGGACGATCCCGAGGAGCGCCGCCGGATGGGCGGACTCGGCCGGACCCGGGTCAGTGGACCGCTTTCCTGGCAGAACTCGCAACAGGCGCTGCTCGCCGCATACGCGAGGGCGACCGATGCGTGACGAAGCGATCCGGCTCGCCTCCCTCGGCAAGATCGTGCGCCGGCGATGGCGTCTGCTCACCGCACTGGCGGTGCTCGGGGCGCTGGCCGGTGCCGGGGCCTCACTGCTGTTCTCGCCCGGCTACCGGACTTCGGCCGGCGTCCTGCTCCAGGGCCCGCGACAGGCCGACGAACTGCTCACCGAAGCACAGGTCGCGCAGAGCACCACGGTGCTCGACCGCGCGGCCGCCGCGCTCGGCTGGCAGGTCAGCGGCAGCGAACTGCGGAAGTCGGTCACCGCCACGGTGACCGACGGCAACATCGTGCGGATCACCGGGACCGCCGACACCCCCGAGCGGGCACAGCAGCTCACCGACCAGGTCGCGCAGCAGTACGTGGCCTTCTCGGGCCAGCTGATCACCAATACCTCCGACGCCGCGGCACAGCAGTTCCAGCAGCAGAAGGAGGCGTTGCGGCAACAGGTCGCGCAGACCGACCAGCGGATCACCGAGCTGGTCCGGCAGGCGCCGGGATCGACGGTCGAGGGTGTGCAGGCGCGCACCGAGCTCGAAGCGCTCCGCACCGCGCTGGCGGACGCGATGACCAAGCTCGACGAGGCGGACGCGGCCTCCAGCCAGGCGAAAATGGCCGTGCTGGGCCCCGCCGAACGGCCGGCGGGCCCGGCCGCGCCGACGATGGTCCAGCTGGTCGGCGCCGGGGCGCTGGTGTTCTTCCTCGCGGGCCTGGTCGGGCATCTCTTCGCCGCGCGGTCGGACCGGCGGGTGCGCTCGGCGGCCGAGACCGCCGCGGCGCTGGGCGCACCGCTGCTCGCCGAGGTCGATGTGCCCGACGAACCACCGGCCGCGCCCGCCGGTCTACGTGCGCGCTTGTGGCGTCTGGTGTGGGACGGCCGGCCGTGGGACATGCCGCCCTTTCCCGCGGCGAGGGGCTCCGAGGGGGTGGATCTCCGCTACCGGCGGGTGCTCGGCCGGCTGCGCGAAGGGCGTCGCACCGGTGTGCGCGTGCTGCTGCTGGTCGCCGACGACGACCCGGCGGCGCACCGGGCCGTTTCGCGGCTCGTGGTCGCCGCGGGCAGTGAACGCACCGACGTGCCGGTGCTGCTCCGGCTCGCCGATTTCGCCGCCCGCCGGCCGACCGTGCCCCAGGACGATCAGGTCGCCGGTGCCGTCGTCGTGCTGACGGCGGGCACCCGAACCGGCTGGGAACTGGTCGGAATCGCCGAGGCGTGCGCCGACGCGGGACACCGGGTCGTGGGCACCGTGGTCGCCCACCGGACTCGGCCGATCGAACCAGCCCGACCGGAACGGCCCATCGCGGCGGCACGTTCACTGGCAGGTTCATCGTGACGCAACCGCCCGCGCAACAGCCCCTCGTGGACCTCCATCCGCTTCTCGTCGGCATCCGGCGGCGCCGCCGTTTCTGGCTGTCGCTGGGCCTGCTCGGCATGCTCGCCGGTGCGGCGCTGGCGGTCCTCGTGCCGACCCCGCCCACCGCGTCCACCCGCCTGCTGGTCATCCATGAGGACGACCAGCCCTCGGACAGCGGCACGCTGATCAAAACCGATATCGCGCTGCTGGAGACGACCCGGGTGGCCGGCGCGGCGCTGCGGACCCTGGGTTCCCCGGAGCGCCCGGAGGACTTCCTGCGCGACTACACCGCCGTCGCCGTCTCCAACAACGTGCTCGACCTGACCGTCAAAGGGACCAGCGACGCGGACGCGGTGGCGCGTGCCAAGGCGCTGGCCGACGCGTTCATCGCCGACTACGTGCAGCGCATCCAGGCGGGTGCGGGTGCCGAGGAACAGGCCCTGCTGAAACAGCGCGACCAGGCACAGGCCGAGCTGACCCAGGTGGACGCCCAGATCTCCCAGGTGACCGGGCAGAACACCGCGGCCTCGGCCACCCAGCTGGAATCGCTCTACGCGCAGCGTGCGGACCTTGCCTCACGGATCTCCGATCTGACCGGGCAGGCGGAGACGGCGGGGATCGGCGCGCCCAAGGTCACCGCCGGGACACAGGTGATGGACGCCGCCCGTCCGGTTCCCCCCGCGGTGCTCAGGACGGCCGCCACGAACGCCGGCATGGGTCTGGCGCTCGGGCTCGCCGCCGGGATCGCGCTGGCCGCCGTCGCAGGCGTGGTGCGCGACCGGCCGGTGCTGCGCCGCGATATCTCCGCGCATCTCGGCGCTTCCGTGATCGCGCAGCTGAGGTCGCGGGCGGCCGCGGACCGCGGGCGGGTCGCCGGGACGCTGGCCCGCCTGATGCGGGGCGGGTCCGTCTCGCTCCTGGAACTCGGGTGTGCCCAGGTAGCCGAGCGGCTGGCCGCGGAGATCGCCCGGCGGCGGGGCGGCGAGACCCCGGTGCGTACCGGGTCGCTCGCGCCCGGCACCGCGTGGACGGATCTGGCCCAGTTGGGCTCCGAGACCGTGTTGATCGTGCGCGCCGGACACGGGGAAACGCGGTGGCTGCACACCGTGGCCAGGCAGCTCGCGGACTGCCGCATCGCGATCCTCGGCGTCGTGCTGGTCGACCCCGACCCGAAGGACCGCACCGACGGCACGCTCTGGGACGGGTTGCACACCGCGTTGCGCGGCCGGGAGCACCAGCACCCCACGCCGGTGTCCACCCGGCTCCTGGAGCCGCGCACCAACGGCACGACCGGGCCGTCCCGAGCGGAGGTGACCTGAAATGTGCGGGATCGCCGGAAGCTACCGGTGGCCGGACGGCGGTCCGGTGACCGACCGTCTCACCAAGGCCCTCGCGCACCGGGGACCGGACGGCAGCGGGCGCTACCGGCACCGGGCCGGGGACGGGGAAGTCCACTTGGGACACCGCAGGCTGTCGATCGTCGACCTGTCGGAGACCGGCGCGCAGCCGATGGTGTCCGACGGGCTGGCCCTCACCTACAACGGGGAGCTGTACAACGCGCCCGAACTGCGCGCCGAGTTGACGGGCCGTGGCGTGCGGTTCCGCGGTACCTCCGACACCGAGGTACTCCTCGAAGCGTGGCGTCAGTGGGGCACCGGCGTTCTGCCGAGGCTGCGCGGGATGTTCGCGTTCGCGATCTTCGACGAGCGGACCGGCGACCTGGTGCTCGCCCGGGACCAGCTCGGCATCAAACCGCTGTTCCTCGTCCGCCGCGACGGCGGGATGCTCTTCGCCTCCGAGCTGAAGGCGCTGGCCGGCGAGCTGGGCGCGGACCTGACCGTCGACGACTCGGCGATGGTGGCCTCGTTGCTCTACTACTGGGTGCCGGACACGCGGTGTGCCTTCCGGGAAGCCGAAAAACTGCCGCCGGGAAGCTGGCTGCGCTGCCGGGCCGACGGCCGCTTCGAGACCGGCCGCTACTGGTCGCTTCGCGAGGTGGCCGAAGAAGCGCAGGACGGCCCGGCGCCGACCGAAACGGACCTGCACGCGATCGTCGACGAATCGACCCGCAAGCATCTGCTCGCCGACGTTCCGGTCGCGACGTTCCTCTCCGGCGGCCTCGACTCCAGCTACCTGACCGCGCTCGCCGCCGCCCACCGGCCCGGGATTTCGGCCTACACCATCGGGTTCCGGCCCGAGGACGCCCGGTTCGAGGCGATGCCCGACGACCTGCGGCACGCCCGCCGCGTCGCGGCCGGGTTCGGGGTCGACCTGCACGAGATCGAGATCGCGCCCCAGGTGCTCGAGCTGTTGCCACGCATGACGTATCACCTCGACGAGCCGATCGGCGATCCCGCCGCGATCAACACGTATCTGATCTGCGCGGCGGCCAGGGCGGCCGGGGTCAAGGTACTGCTTTCCGGCATGGGCGCGGACGAGCTGTTCGCGGGCTACCGCAAGCATTTCGCGAACCTCGCCGCGGTGCGCTACCGGCGCCTTCCCGGCATCGTGCGCCGCCCGGTGGAGTCTCTCGTGGACCGCCTTCCGGTGGCCACGGCACGCCGAGGCTTCCGGACCGTCCGCTTCGCCAAGCGGTTCCTCTCCTTCGCCGGGCTCGGTGAAGAAAGCGCTTTCCGGCGCAGCTACACCATGTACGACCGGGGTGAGCTGCTCGACCTGGTGAGCCCCGATCTCGCCGCGACCGTCGACGACGTGCTGACCGAACATGCCGACACATATCACGACACGGCGCTGTCCGACTTCGTCAACCGGATGTGTCTCGCCGACACGCGGATGTTCCTGCCCGGGCTGAACCTCGCGTACACCGACCGGTCCAGCATGGCGGCGTCGACCGAGGTGCGCGTGCCGTTCGTGGATGTCGAGGTGGTCAAGGCGGCCTTCCGCCTCCCCGGAAGCCGCAAGATCGTGGGACGGGTGGGCAAGGCCGCGCTGAAGCGGGCCGCGTCGGCCACCCTGCCCGCCGAGATCGTGTACCGGCCGAAGGGCCTGTTCAGCGCGCCCCTGCGGGCCTGGATGAGCCGCGACCTCGCGCCGCTCGTACGCGAGGTCGTCAACGACGGCGTGCTCGTGAAATCCGGTTTCCTGCGCCGAGAAGCGTTGCGGCGGCTGGTCGAGCAGGACGCGGCGGGACAGCAGGACCGGGCGAAACACCTCTGGCATGTCCTGACCTTGGAGTACTGGTACCGCGGCGCCCGCGAAACGGGCCCGTGACACCCCCGCACCCGAAAGAGCAGGGATCGCAGTCATGAACTCGTCCGTGAAGGAACGAGCTTGCCGGCCGCCGCGAGTGGCGGTTTTTAGGCCGCGCCTGACTGCGGCGGTTGCGTTTGTCGACGTGCCCGCAGGCGTGGCAGGTCTGCGAGGTGCTGATCTGGTGGTTCACGTCGGTGGCGAACCGGGCCTCCTTGCGGCGGCGTTTCCTGAGCAGCCGTCCCGCGGAGGAGGTCTTCTTGGCCCGCAACCGTTTCCGGATTCGCTGCTGGCGTTTGCGGTAACGGTTCAGGCGCGCCCCGCAGGTCCGATCACCGTCAGAGGTGGTCGCGATGTTGACGATGCCCAGGTCGACCCCCGGGAACCCGTTCACCGGTTCCCGCTGGGCGGCCTCGGGGCCCTCGACGACGGCATGCAGCAGCCACACCCCGTCCCGGTGCAGCAGATCGGTCTCCCCGATCACCGGTCGGGAGCGCAGCAGCGCGAGATGCCCGGGGTTTCCGACGATCCGCACGGTGCGGAGCCGACCGGCGGTGGTCCAGACCGACACTGTCCCATCGCGGCCCGCGTCACCGAGTTGCCAGGACAAGCAGCGGGCGTCGAACGGCTGCCCCGCCTGCGGACGGAACCTGATCGGGGTGTCCTCGACCTGTCGGCGCCGATCCGACCCGGGCGGACCGTAGTTGCCTGCCCTGAGGTTGGCCCGCGGCGTCGTGTAGGCGTCCACGGTCTTGCCGATCACCCGGATCGCCGGTTGGGCGGCCAGCCCGAACCGTTCCCGCAGTTCGGTGTAGAGGCGTTTCTGCACGTCGAACTTCCGGAACACCTGGTCGGTGTGCATCCGATCGGACAGTCAGGACGCGGCCGTGTTGCAGGCGCGCGGGGTATCGGCCAGCGCCGACGCCTGCTCGGGTGTCGGCGGCAACCGCACCTGCACCACCTGCTTCACGCTGATCACCACAGCGTTGGTCTATGTCACCACGATGGGAACCCGACCCCGACGTACGCAGGGGACGCAGTGTCATCCACAACCTTCACGTCCGCCTGGTCTTTGTCACCAAGTATCGGCGTGGCGCGTTCACCGATCAGATCCTGCGCCGCCGCGAGGAGATCATGCGGGACGTGTGCGCCGGCCTGGGCGCGGAGCTGCGCGCGTTCACCGGCGAGACCGACCACGTGCACCTGCTCGTGCACTACCCGCCCAGCCTGGCCCCCTCCACGCTGGCCAACAGCCTCAAAGGCGTCTCCTCTCGACGCCTGCGGCAGGAATTCTCCACGCACATCCATCGATACCTATCGGGTCAGCACTTCTGGTCACCCTCCTACTTCGCCGGGTCGTGCGGCGGCGCACCCCTGTCGATCATCAAGGACTACATCGAACAGCAGAAGCGCCCGGACTGACCGCCCGCTACGCGGGCCGGGCAAGCCGGGATCGGCTCCTCCCGGCCGTAAACGACCAGACTTCCGCCGATTGGAGTTCAGGTGAAACAGGTCGTGCAGAACTACAAGAGCGGGGAACTCACGCTTCTCGACGTTCCGGCGCCCACGTGCAAACGCGGCGGGGTGCTGGTGCGGACCCGGTACTCGCTGATCTCCACGGGCACCGAGCTGATGAAGGTCTCCGAGGCGGGCATGTCCATGCTGGGCAAGGCGCGCTCACGGCCGGACCAGGTCGCCAAGGTGGTGCGGAGCGTGACGACGAACGGGGTCGTGGCCACCTACCGCAAGGTGCTCAACCGGCTCGACTCCTACACTCCGCTGGGGTACTCGCTGTGCGGGATCGTGGAAGAAGTCGGGGAAGGCATCGACGACGTGGCGGTCGGCGATCTCGTGGCGTGCGCGGGCAACGAGCACGCCCTGCACGCGGAGGTGAACTGGGTTCCGCGGAACCTCTATTCCCGTGTTCCGCGGGGCGTTTCACCGCGGCACGCGGCCTTCGGGACCGTCGGTTCCATTGCACTGCAAGGAGTGCGGCGCGGCGAAGGACAACTGGGCGACATCGCGCTGGTGATCGGGCTCGGCCTGATCGGGCAGCTCGTGGTGCAACTGCTGGTCGCCGCAGGGGTACGGGTGATCGGTGTCGATCCCGATCCACGGCGCTGCGAGCTGGCCGAGACGCTCGGCGCCCAGGTGTGCGGCGAGCCGGGCGCCGACACCGTCGAAGCCGCGGTCGCGGAGATCACCGGCGGGCACGGCGTCGACCAGGTCTACCTCGCCGCTGGCGGCGGGACGAACGAACCGGTCGAACTGGCCGCCCGGCTGAGCCGGGATCGCGGCCGGGTCGTCGACATCGGCAAGTGCCGCCTCGATCTGCCGTGGAACGCCTACTACGAAAAGGAACTCGACGTCCGGTTCTCCCGGTCGTACGGCCCCGGCCGGTACGACCCCGAGTACGAATTGGACGGTCGTGATTACCCGATCGGCTATGTGCGCTGGACCGAGCGGCGCAACCTGGCCTGCTTCGTCGATCTCCTCGCGCGGCGGCAGGTGGACGTCGACCCGCTGATCTCCCACATCGCGGACTTCTCCGCCGCCGTCGAGACCTACCGGCGGCTCGACGAGGGCGATCTGAAGGCCGTCGCGGTCCTGTTCCGGTACCCCGAACCGATCACTGACCGGCGCATCGAAGAGGGTCGATCCGACCCGGAGCCCGGGCCTGTTCGGAAGTCGCGGGACACCACCGCCTGGGCTCCGGCGGGCAAGCCCGTGCGACTGGGCTTCGTGGGCGCGGGGAACTACGCGTCCTCGATGTTGCTGCCCCGGCTGACCGGCCGCGACGACGTCCGCCTGCACCAGGTGGTCACCACGTCCGCGCTGTCGGCAGCCAACGCACGCCACAAATTCGGCTTCGCCAGGGTTTCCACCGATGTCGACGAGATGCTCTCGGACCCGGCGATCGACGCCGTCTTCGTGGTCACCCGGCACAGCTCCCATGCGGAGCTGGTCAGCCGGGCGCTGCTCGCCGGGAAGGCGGTGTTCGTCGAGAAGCCCCTCGCACTGTCCGATGTGGAACTCGGGAAGGTGCTGACCGCGATCGAGGAGTCCGGCAACGACCGGCTCCAGGTCGGTTTCAACCGCCGCTTCGCGCCGCTGCTGCGCCAGGCCAGGGAAAGCTTCGGGACCCGCGTCGGGCCGGCGTCCGTCCGCTACCTGGTCAACGCCGGGCGACTGGACACCGGAAGCTGGTACGGGCAGCGGGAAACCGAGGGCACGCGTTTCGCCGGCGAAGGCGGGCATTTCATCGACACGATCAGCTGGCTCCTCGGCGGCGACCCGGCGTCGGTCTACGCCACCGCGACCCCCGGCCACGCCGATCTCCATGCCGTGTTCCGGTATCCCGACGGCTCGACCGCGACCGTCACCTACACCACCAGCGGACACTCCGGCTTCGCCAAGGAAACCCTGGACCTCTCCGCCGACGGGAAGGTCCTGCGCCTCGACGACTTCCTGCGCGCCTCGGTGTTCGCGCGCAACCGGTGGACGGGCCCGCGACTCCCCCGCGGTCGCGACAAGGGCCAGCGCGCCGAACTCGACGCGTTCCTCGAAGCGGTCTCCACCGGCG
>Ga0310811_10010521_pt1 | contig 11955 bp, 10 predicted proteins | sample YCmetagenome_FD_207642 | JGI IMG/M metagenome (GOLD analysis project Ga0310811, IMG submission 207642) | Soil microbial communities from experimental microcosm in Duke University, North Carolina, United States - YC | ecosystem: Engineered > Artificial ecosystem > Soil microcosm > Unclassified ...
CTGCTGTTCTATCTCGCGATACCGCCGTCGGTGTACGGAACGGTCGTCGAGCAGCTCGGCGCCGCGAAGCTCACGGCCACGGCCGACTCGGGGGGATGGCGCCGGGTGATCGTCGAAAAACCCTTCGGCACCGATCTCGCGAGCGCGCGCGCGCTCAACACGCTGCTGCATACGCATCTCGACGAATCGCAGATCTTCCGCATCGATCACTATCTGGGCAAAGAGACCGTCCAGAATCTTCTCGTCTTCCGGTTTGCCAACGGGATGTTCGAGCCGGTGTGGAATCGGCGCTACATCGACCACGTGCAGATAACGGCGGCGGAGACGGTCGGCGTCGAGCGCCGGGCGAGCTACTACGAAGGCGCCGGCGCGCTGCGCGACATGGTTCAGAACCACCTCATGCAGGTGCTCGCGCTGGTTGCGATGGAACCGCCGAGCACGTTCTCGGCGGAGAACGTGCGCGATCGGAAGCTCGACGTCATCGTATCGATGCAGCCGCTCGTCAGCGAGCGGGGCGAGCCCGATCACGTGGTCCGCGCGCAGTACGCGGCGGGATGGGTGAACGGCGGCGAGGTGCCAGGGTATCGCGAGGAGGAAGGCGTCAGCGCGGCCTCGACGACCGAAACCTACGTCGCGATGCGCATGTTCCTGGACAGTTGGCGCTGGGCCGGCATTCCCTTCTACGTGCGGACAGGCAAGCGGCTGCCCAAGCGGACGACCGAGATCGCGATCCAGTTCCGGCGGCCGCCGCTGCACATCTTCAAGCGCGTGAGTCCGACGCCGATCGCCTCCAATCTCCTGATCGTCAACGTGCAGCCGGATGAAGGCATTTCCGTGCGGTTCGAGGCGAAGCTGCCGGGCACCCGCATGCAGCTCGCGCCCGTCATGATGAACTTCCGCTACGGCAGCGCCTTCGGCGTGCCGGTGCCGGAAGCCTACGAGACGCTGCTCCTCGACGCGATGCTCGGCGATCCGACGCTGTTCGCGCGGCATGATTTCGTCGAGGCGTCGTGGGCGCTGATTACGCCGGTGCACGAGGGATGGCGCGCGTCCGGTCAGACGGCGATTCCGACGTACGAAGCAGGCGAGTGGGGTCCGCGCGAAGCGGACGCGATGATGACCGCCGACGGCCGGCGGTGGAGGACGCTGTGAGCGCGCAGACGTTTGGAGGGCTGCTGCCGGGCGGGCGTGACGTCAACTTTTCGGAGATCGAGGTCACGCTGGCGAGGCTCGTTCGCGACGGTCGCCGCCGGAAGCGGCCTCCCGCGCGCGCGCTGACGGCGACGGTCGTCGTGGTGGGAAAGTCCGAGCGCCTCGCGGCGGCAGCCGATGCGCTCGAGCAGCTCGGGGAAGCCGCCGGCGTGCGGGCGATTCTGATCTCGGAAGGCGGCCACGCGTCGCCGATCGCGCGCGTGACGGAAAACGCGATCGCGATCGCGGGTTTGTCGCCGAAGTACCTGAACAACGCCGTCGCGGCGCTCCGGCTGTCCAGTCTGCCCGCGGCAGTCTGGTGGCGCGGAGGCGCGGTTGACGCGCTCGACGACCTGGCGGATCTGGCCGATCGATTCATCCTCGACGCGGAACAGCCGGACGAGGCCTGGGCGCGCGCCCCCGGGCTGTTCGAGCGCACAGCCCTGACGGATCTGCGCTGGGCGGCGCTCACGCGCTGGCGTGCGGCGCTGGCCCACCTGTTCGACATGCCGCAGGTCCGCGCGGGCGCGCCTTCGATTCGCGCCCTGCACATCGAGGCGGCCGACAAGCCGTCGGCGCGTCTCTTCGCCGGATGGCTCCGCTCGAGCCTGAAATGGACGTCGGCGGTCGCCATCGACATCCAGTCGTCCTCGAACGCGTCCACGCCGCTCGAATGCGTCACGCTCGAGGGCGGCGGATTGTCCATCGCCCTGGACATCAAGGAAAGCCGCACGTGTCTCGAGGCTGTCGTCAAGGGCGTCATGGCGTCCGCCAGAGTCGTTCCGCTGCCCGAGGGCACCCTCGCGGCGCTCATCGGGGAGGAGCTGGGAGTGCGCACGCGCGATCTCGCCTTCGAGCGGGCGCTCGTCGCGGCGCGGGAGATATCGGCATGAGTCGCAGCACGTTCGGCCTCGTCGGCCTGGGGACGATGGGGCGCAACCTCGCCCTGAACATCGAAGAGCATGGGTTTCCGGTCGCCGTCTGGAACCTCGAGACCGAGTGGACGGACGCCTTTCTGCGAGATCACGCAAAGGGGAAGTTCACCGGCGCGAAAACGCTGGAAGCGCTGGTCTCGGACCTCGACCGTCCCCGGCGCATCATGATGATGATTCCCGCCGGCGCGCCCGTCGATCAGATGATCCAGAAGCTGACGCCGCTGCTCGAAGCCGGCGACATTCTGATCGACGGCGGCAACTCGTACTTCGAGGATACGCGCCGGCGCGAGGCCGCGCTCCGCGCCAAGGAGCTGCACTTTGTCGGCTGCGGCGTCTCGGGCGGCGAGGAAGGCGCGCGCTTCGGTCCGTCGCTGATGCCCGGCGGATCGGACGCCGCGTGGTCCCGCATCAAAGACGTGCTCGAGGCGATCGCGGCCACGACCGACGCCGGACCCTGTGTGACGCACGTCGGGCCCGACGGCGCCGGTCATTTCGTCAAGATGGTCCACAACGGGATCGAGTACGGCGACATGCAGCTCATCTCCGAGGTGTACGACGTCCTGCACCGCGGGCTCGGGCTGACCACCCCGGAAGCGGGCGCGGTCTTCGAGGGGTGGAACCGCGGGCCGCTGGAATCCTTTCTCGTCGAACTGACCGCGCACGTGTGCAAGGTCGTCGATCCGCAGACGAAGCAGCCCTTGGTGGACGTCATCCAGGACAAGGCCGGACAGAAGGGAACCGGCAAATGGACGGCGCAGGTCGCGCTCGAACGCGCGGTCGCCATCCCGACGATCGCCGCGGCGCTCGACGCCAGAATCCTCTCGAGCCTGAAGGAGCAGCGTGTGGCGGCGTCCCGGACGCTGGCCGCTACCGACACTCGCGTCCCGTTCTCGGCGGGCGGCGCGGATCGATGGCAGGATGACTTGCGCGACGCCCTCTATGCCGCCCGGATTTGCACCTACGCGCAGGGGATGGCGCTCATCGCCGCCGGCTCGGCGGAGTACTCCTGGAACATCGACCTCGCCGAGATGGCGCGCATCTGGAAGGGCGGCTGTATCATCCGGGCGCGGCTTCTCGATCCCGTGCGCAGCGCATTCGCGAAGAATCCTTCGCTTCCGAACCTGCTCGTCGATCCCTCGATCGCTGCCGACATCCAGCGCGCGGCTCCCGGCTGGCGCCGCGCTGTCGCGGCGGCGGCGTCGGCCGGCGTGCCCGTGCCGGCGCTCGGCGCGAGCCTCGCGTACTTCGACAGCTATCGATCCCCGCGGCTGCCGCAAAACCTGACGCAGGCCCAGCGCGACGCCTTCGGCGCGCACACGTTCGAGCGCGTCGAGCAGCCGGGGTTCATCCACTTCGACTGGGGCGTGGAGAAGGAATGAGAAAGACGGAAGACGGAAGACGGAAGGCAGGAAGCGGTTCTTTCCGTCTTCCGTCTTCCCGTCTTCCGTCTTCGTCTGAGTCACCACCATGGCGACCCTGAATCTGGCGGCCGTCCTCGAGCACTCGGCGCGCCTGTTGCCCGACCGGGTGGCCGTCGCGTGTGGTGGACAGCAGCTCACGTACGCCGAACTGAACGCGCGCGCGAGCGAGGTGGCGGCGGGGCTTCACGCGAGGGGGATTCGCGCCGGCGAGTCCGTCGCGCTCTCCTGTCCAAACGTCCCGGTTTTTCCGATCGCTTATTTCGGCATTCTCAAATGCGGCGCCGTCGTCGTCCCACTCAACGTGCTGCTGAAGCCGCGCGAGATTGCCTATCACCTCAAAGACAGCGATGCAAAGGCGCTGCTCGCCTTCGAGGGCACGCCCGACCTCCCGATCGGCGAAATGGCCGCCGCGGCCTGCGCCGACGCCGGGTGCCGGCAGTTCATCCTGATGCCGCGCGACATGCCGGCATTGATGAAAGATGCGGCATCTTTTCAGGCGCCCCGCCGCGAGCCGGACGACACGGCGGTGATTCTCTACACGTCCGGCACCACCGGGCATCCGAAGGGGGCCGAGCTCACGCACGCCAACATGGTGAGCAATGCGGTCGCCTCCTTTGACATGTTCAGACCGGCGTTCGAGAGCGGCGTCGACCGGCAGCACGCGACGCTGATCACGCTGCCGCTTTTTCATTCGACGGCGCAAACGGCGCAGATGAATGCGGGGCTGTACGGCGGTTTCCGGCTCGTCCTGCTTCCGCGCTTCGACCCTTCGGTGGTCCTCGAGACGCTCGCGCGCGAGGAGATTGGGTTGTGGGTGGGGGTACCGACAATGTACTGGACGCTGCTGCAGCACGCGCGAGCCTCGGGACTCGACGTCAGCCGCGCGGCCGCGTCGCTGAAACTGTGCGTGTCGGGCGGCGCGCCCATGCCGGCGCAGGTCCTCCAGGACTTCGAGCGCACGTTCGGCGTACGCATCCTGGAAGGCTACGGATTGTCCGAAACGGCCCCCGTCGTGTCCTTCAACCAGCTCCAGCGGCCGACCAAGCCCGGCACCGTCGGCCTGCCGATCTTCGGCGTCGAGGTGCGCTGCGTCGACGAGCACGACAATGCCGTAGCGGTGGGCGCGCGGGGTGAAGTCATCGTGCGCGGGCCCAACGTCATGAAGGGCTACTACAACAATCCGGATGCGACCGCCGATGCGACGCGGGGCGGATGGTTTCGCACGGGCGACATCGGGCAGTTCGACGCGGACGGCTACCTGGCGATCGTCGATCGCAAGAAGGACATGATTCTGCGCGGCGGATTCAACGTGTACCCGCGCGAGATCGAGGAGCGGCTGATGACGCATCCGTCGGTGGCCGCCTGCGCGGTGATCGGCGTGCCTGACGAGCGGCTGGGCGAAGAGGTGAAGGCGGTTATCGTGCGCAAGCCCGGCGCCGTCACGACGGCGGACGAGTTGATCGCGTGGTTGCGCGAGCAGATGGCGTCATACAAATATCCGCGCATCGTCGAGTTTCGCGAATCGCTGCCGATGACCGCCACCGGGAAGGTCCTGAAGCGCGAGCTGCATTAGCTCATCCGTAGTTTCGCGCGGCGGGAACGCCGTGCTCACGGTTGCCGTTGGTATTACGTCGGGATATAGTCCAAACCTCATGGCTCTCGAGCTTCCAGGGTCTCATCGCGCTACCGGACTGGTCGATGTGCTCGACCGCGTGCTCGACAAAGGTCTCGTCATCGCGGGCGACATCAAGGTTTCGCTGGCGGAAGTCGAGCTGCTGACGATTCGTATTCGCCTGCTGGTCTGTTCGCTCGACAAAGCTCAGGAGATCGGACTCGACTGGTGGCGGTACGATCGCGATCTCTCACCGGGCGCGGCGCGCACCGTCGCCGGCGAGCACGAGGAATTGAGGGCTGAAATCCGTCAGTTACAGGCGCGCGTCGAGTCGCTGTCGGCGGCCCGCCCTCCGGCGGCGCGGGCCGGGGCCGGAGGCCGGCGGCGGCGGTGAGTCGAACGTCTATCGGAGGGACAGGAGCACAGCATGGCAGTTGAACGCGCCGCAGGCGGTACAAGTCTTATCGACGTTCTCGACCGCGTGCTCGACAAGGGCATCGTCATCGACGCATGGGTTCGCGTGTCGCTCGTCGGCATCGACCTGATCACCGTCGAAGCGCGGGTCGTCGTGGCGTCGATCGATACGTATCTGAAGTATTCGGAAGCGGTCGGCCAGGTCGCCCCGGTGTCGCGTCCTGCCGCCGAGCTGCCATCGCACCAGGATGTCGTTGCCGAGAACGCCGCTCTGCGCGCCGAGCTGGCTGCGTCGAAAAGCGTCCGCGCCGCGGACCTTGCCACCGCCAAGACACGGCGTCCGCGCGGTCGCCGCTCTCCGACCGAAGGCTGATTTATCGTGGCACGGGTTGCCGCCCCCATGGCGCCGGTCCACGGAGTCGACTCGGACGCGAAGCTCGCCTTCGTCGAGTTTCTGCTGACCGCGGTCGATCTGCAGGAATCGGCGCGCCGGGCGGTCGACTGGCTCGTCGCGCACGCGCCGGTCACCGAGGCCGCGGTGCTCGTTGCCGAGGCCGTCACCAACGAGATGCAGCTCGTCGCGGAGCACGGCATCTCGAGCGGCGCGATCATGGACTTTGCGCTCAGCCGCGACGACACCCGTCATCCGCTCATCGAGGCGCTGAACAGTCTCGCACCGGTCTACATCGACGGTCTGCCCCAGCATCATCGCGGCCCTCTCGAGGCGCGCGCGTTTCATGCGATTCCCCTTCGCGCCGAATCCACGGAACCGGCGCACGGCCTGCTGCTCGTCGGCGGCGTCGGTCCGACGCTGGATTCGGATTCGCTGTGGCTCGGACGCACGCTCGGAAAGCAGGTCTCGAAACTGCTCGGCCGCCAGCTCCTCGCGGAGACGCGCTTCAGCCAGGAGCGGATGCTGCTCTACAGCATCATCAACGCCGTCACCGATCCGATCCTGCTGACCGACACCGAAGGCAAGCTGATGATCGCGAACAGCCATGCCGAGAAGCTGTTCGCGGCGCCCGAAGAGGCAAGCGAGGGGTGGCGGCGGGCGGCCGCGCTCAACAACATGCTGTTCTCGGCGGCGCTGTCGACGAGCGCGGTCGGCATGACGGAGCTCGCGCGCCGGGAGCTGCTGCTCGTCGATCCGCTCGAAGGATCCGATCTGCTGTTCGAGCTCCTCAGCTCCCGCGCGAAGGACGAGCGGCAGGGCACGTACGTCGTCTCGATCCTGCGCAACGTCACCGACCTGGCGCGCGCGAAGGAAGAGATCGAGGAGAGCTATCGGACCCTGCGCATCGCGCAGGCGGAAGTCCGCGACGAGCGCCACCGCCTCGATCTGATCATCGACTCGGTGGCCGATCCGATTCTCGTCACGGACCAGGAAGGCGACATCGTCCTGATGAACACGCCGGCCGAGCGGCTGTTCAACGCGCCGGGCGTCGAGAACGAAGCGGGGCAGCGGCGCGTCCGCGCCAACGGCGCGAATCTGACCTCGTTCGTGTCGAACGTGCTGACGCGATCGGGGGAGCAGCGCTACCGCGGCGAAATCCAGCTCACCGATCCGGTGACCGGCCGTCCGCTGCCGGTCGAGGCGCTGGCCGGCACGATTTTGTCGGAGCAGGGCGAGCTGATGTGGGTCGTGACGATCCTTCACGACCTGACCGAGGCGATCGAGAAGGCGCGTCTGTACGAACAGTTGAAGCAGGCGTCGGTCGAGCTCGAGCGCAAGGTGCAGGAGGCCACGGGCGAGCTCGCCGAGCAGAACGAGCTGCTCCGGCGGCAGCACATCGCGCTCGAGCAGGCCTCCGCGCTGAAGTCGCAGTTCCTCGCGAACATGTCGCACGAGTTCCGGACGCCGCTGAACGCGATCCTGGGCTACACCCACATGCTGCTGAACAACGTCACCGGGCAGGTGACCGAGCCGCAGCGCAAGAGCCTTTCCCGCATCGACTCGAACGCCCGCCACCTGCTCGCCCTGATCAACGACATCCTCGACATCACCCGCATCGAAGCGGGCCGCATGCCGCTCAACACGTCGACGTTCGGCATTCGCGAGCTGTTCGAAGAGGTGCAGTCCGAGCTCGAGCCGATCATCAAGCGGTCCAATCTCACCGTCTCGACCCGGGTTCCCAACTCCGTGCCGTCGATCCGCTCGGATCGGCAAAAGGTCAAACAGATCGTGCTCAATCTGCTCAGCAACGCGCTCAAGTTCACGCCGGCTGGCTCCGTCGCGATGACGGCCTCCTACGATGCGCGGCGACGCGAGGTGGTCATCGCCGTGAAGGATACGGGCGTCGGTATCCCGCGCGAGGATCAGGTGAAGGTGTTCGAGGATTTCCGCCAGCTCGATTCGTCGCCCGCGCGCGGCTACGGCGGCACCGGCCTCGGCCTGTCGATCTGCCGGCGCCTCGCCAACATGCTCGGCGGAACCATCGAGCTCGAGAGCGAGCCCGGCCGGGGATCCGAGTTCACGCTGGGACTGCCAGCGAAAGCGCGCCGCCGATGAGCGTGCGCGAACAGCCTCTCGTGCTCGTCGTCGAGGACTATCAGGATGCCCGCGAGATGTATGCGGCGTATCTGCAATTCTCCGGCTTCCAGGTCGCGGAGGCGGCAAACGGGATCGAAGCGGTCCAGAAGACCGTGGAGCTGCAGCCCGACATCGTGTTGATGGATCTCGCGCTGCCCCAGATGGACGGCTGGGAGGCGACGCGGCGGCTGAAAAGCGACGCGCGCACGACGCATATCCCCATCGTCGCGCTGACCGGCCACGCGCTGGCCGGGCACGCGGAAGGCGCGCGCGAGGCGGGCTGCGATGCGTTCGTCACGAAGCCGTGTCTGCCCGACGCGCTCGTGGCGGAGATCAAGCGAGTGCTGGATCGCGACTCGACGAATGCAGAGAATACAAGAGAATCGGCGCGGACGCCGAAGACGGCGAAGAAGCGAACCTGACATGGCCAAGACATCGAGCCGAAAGGCAGCGAAGACGGGGCGCGCGGCCGACAAAGGCGCCGCCAAAGGTGCGTCGGCCGTCAGGAAGGGCGATCAGGCCGCCAAAGCCCGTCAGGAGGCGCGCGGCAAGCTGGAGCGCGTCAAAGTGCCGGCGCGCCGCGGCGACGATGGATCGGAGGGCAAGTACGTCTACTGCATCATCCGCTCCGAGCAGCCTCTCAGCTTCGGCCCGCTGGGCCTGGGGCCCGAGCCGGCCGAAGTGCACACGATCCACTATCGCGACATCTGCGCCGTTGTGTCGAACACCCCCATGGTCGTGCAGGATCCGACGCGCGAGAACGTCCTGGCCCACCAGCGCGTCAACGAAACGGTGATGCAGAAGCACACCGTCATCCCGATGTCGTTCGGCACGGTGTTCAAGACCGACGACGACATCATGGAGCTGCTGCGGTCGGCGTACGACGCGTTCAGCGACGTGCTGAACAAGATGCAGGAGAAGTTCGAGTTCGGCCTGAAAGTGCTCTGGGATCGCGATCAGATCATCCGGGAGATCGAGGACGAAGACGAGGACATCCGGCGCCTGAAGAGCGAAATCTCGTCGCAGAAGGGCTCGACCTACTTCGCGCGCATGCAATACGGGCGCCTGATTGACGCCGCGCTGCAGTCGCGCACGGAGCGCTACGTCGCCGAGATCTTCAACGCCCTTCGCAGCGTGTCGGTCGCGTCGCGATCCAACAAGCCGATCGGCGATCGCATGATCATGAACGCCGCCTTTCTCGTGTCGCGCGAGATGGAGCAGGCGTTCGACTCCCGGGTTAAGGAAGTCGGCCAGCAGTACGAGAAGCTCACCTTCAAATACACGGGCCCGTGGCCGCCGTACAACTTCGTCAACATCCGGCTGAAGCTCGAAAGAGCGCACTGAGTGCTGATCATCGACAGTCTCCTCATTTCGGGCATCCGCTTCGTGCTCGACAAGGTGGCGGCCGCCGTGGAGACGGAACTGAACGATGACACGGTCCTGCGCGATCGGCTGCTCGACGCGCAGATGCGCCTCGAACTGGGCGAGATGGAGCAGGAGGAATTCGACGCGCTCGAGGCTGACATTGTCGCGCGCATTCGCGAGATCAAGGCGCGGCAGCGCGGCGGGTCGGCGGCCATCTCGCCGAAGGACCTGAAGGTCACCGGCATAGAGGCGAGCTTCGAGGGGGAAGAACACTGAAAGACGGAAGACTTCCGTCTTTCTCGTTCTTCGGTGGAAAGGGTGGCGTCGGCAAGACCACCTGCGCCGCGATCGACGCGCTGGACGCGGCACGGCGCGGACGCACCCTTCTCGTCACGACCGATCCCGCCTCGTCGCTCTCGGCCGTTCTCGACGTGAAGGTGGCAGCCGATCCACGGCCGGTGCGCGGCGCACCGGGGCTGGAGGCGGCGAACATCGACGCCGCGCGCGCCGTCAAGCGCTGGCTTCGGCCTCGGCGCGACCTCCTCGAAGCGATTGCCGTCCGCGGTACGTACCTCGACAACGAGGACGTCGCCAGGCTTCTGAAGCTGTCGCTGCCAGGCATCGACGAGATCATTGGACTGCTCGAAATCGTCCGGATGGCCGGCAGCCGCGAGGATTACGCGACCGTGATCGTCGACACCGCGCCGACCGGACACACGCTGCGGTTGCTCGCGGCGCCGGCCCTGCTGGGGCGCGTCGCCGGCGTGCTCGACCTGCTGCAGTCGCACCACCGGACGGTGGTGAGCGCGCTGCGCGGCGCCTACGCGCGCGACGCGTCCGATGCGCTGATCGAGGATCTCGATCGTGAAGGCCGCCGCCTCGCGTCGATGCTGCGCGATCGCGCGACGACCGAACTGACGTGGATCACGCTGCCGGAGCCCATGGCCCTCGAGGAAACGTCGGACGCGCTCGCCGCGCTCGAGGCCGGGGGCATGCAGGTGAAGCGATTGATCGTCAACCGCATCGCGCCTCGCCCGGCCCGTGGATGTACATGGTGCGAGGCCCGGAGGCGGTTCGAGTCTCGCGCCATCGCGCCCGTCGCGCGTCGGTTTCCGGGAGTCGATCTGCGGCTCTTGCCCGAGCTCTCATCCGAACCGCGCGGAGCGGCCGCTCTTCGCAGAGCCGCATCGCGCCAGTCGGCATGGACGCCGCCGGCGGCTCTGCCGCCGGTGACGAGACGGATCCGCGCGGCACTTCCAGTCGAGAGGGGCGATCGGCCAGTCGTCGATCTCACCGTCGGCGCGCGATGGCTCCTGTTCGGCGGGAAGGGCGGCGTCGGCAAGTCCACATGCGCCGCCGCGGAAGCGGCGCATCTGGCGGCCGACCGGCGCGTGCTCCTGCTCTCGACCGATCCGGCGCATTCGCTGGCGGACGTCTTCGGCGCGCCGCTCGACGATCGTCCGCGAACGGTTCCCGGCGCATCGCCGCTGCTGCACGTCCGCGAGATCGACGCGGGCGCGGAGATGGCGGACTTTCGCCGCCGTTATATGGACGGCGTGGACGAGGCGTTCTCGAGAATCGCGAAACCGGCCGGCGCCGGCGCGGGATCGTTTCGCGAGCTGATCGATCTGGCGCCCCCCGGCATCGACGAGGTGATCGCGGTCGCCGGCGTGGCGGCCGCGCTGGCGGGCGGCAACCGCGAGTACGACATCGTCGTCACCGACACGGCTCCGACGGGACACGCGCTCCGGCTGCTGCAGACGCCGTCGCTCCTGCGCGACTGGACGCGGGCGCTGATGTCGATGCTGCTCAAATATCGGGAACTCGTCGGCGCGGGCAGCCTCGCGGCGCTGCTCGTGCAGCTCTCGCGGCAGCTCCGGGCGCTTCAGACAATCCTGGCCGACGGCGATCAGACGCGCTTCATCGTCGTCACCCGCGCGGCGAGACTGCCGACGCTGGAATCGGGCGAGCTGCTCGCCTCGCTTCGGTCCATGAACATCGCCGTCGGCGCGATTCTGGTCAACGCGCTCGGCGCGGGCGGGTGTCCGCGCTGCCGCGCCGCGAGGGCCGCCGAGTCCCGCCACCTCGCACGCTTGCGGTTGCTCGGGAGGCGTGGACGTTACGTTATGATCGGTGCGCCAGCCGAGGTGCCGCCGCCGCATGGAGCGCCCACGCTTCTCGCGTGGCGGCGCGCCTGGCGGCAGATCGTCTGATGCCCGAAATCCCCACCGCCGTCTACGCGTACTGCATTGTCAGCTCGGCGCGGCGGCCGCCGGTCGCGCGCGCGCCCGCCGGCCTCCGCGGCGGATCGCGGCCGGAGGCGTACAGTCTGCCGGGCTCGTTGTGGCTGATCGCGGCCGAAGTGCCGCTCGCGATGTATGCGCCCGAAAACCTGGAGCCGCGCCTCCGCGATCTCGACTGGGTTTCTGAAGCCGCGGTCGCCCATGAGAAGGTCGTCGAGCATTTCTCGCGAATGCGCGGCGCCGC
>Ga0310811_10010522_pt1 | contig 11953 bp, 10 predicted proteins | sample YCmetagenome_FD_207642 | JGI IMG/M metagenome (GOLD analysis project Ga0310811, IMG submission 207642) | Soil microbial communities from experimental microcosm in Duke University, North Carolina, United States - YC | ecosystem: Engineered > Artificial ecosystem > Soil microcosm > Unclassified ...
AACGATGAAGGAGATATATAATACGATGTCAAACGCTATTCGGGCAGATCTCATTCTGTCACAGTCAAGCTTCAGCCATGTGTTGAGCGTTCCTATTGAGAATGTCGATATTGCCAAATGGCTTTTTACCCTTTCCGAAGCTGAATACCAGCGCTGCTGTCCCCCGGACCACATTGCAGCGGGCTATACTACTACCGATGATGGGCGACCCATGTCGATTAATGTCGAAATGATCGGGACAGGTCTCGTCATCCAGCATTACGTGGGCGAGATCACCGAAAAGCGGTATTGCAAGATGGTGTCCACATCCGATGTCTTCACGCCCAATGGACGCACCCATGTACAGGTGATCTGGGAACTCAATATGAAGGCGATCGACGACGAGCACTGCGAGTATACCAACAAGGTTACCTCACACCCCACGGAGGAGTTCCTCGACTTCATCAAGGAGCACGGTATCTCGTTTGAGCAGGCCGCGCGTGATCGCCAGGCCGCCTCCGGGGATCACAACTATCGCGAGACACCTCTCTTTGCTGAGAGCATTGCTCGTGCCGCCCGTGCCCAGGAGAAGGAAATCGGCACCGTTACAGGATAGGGCATTTTTGTGACGCACTACAAGAATTTTGTGAAAAGGGCTACATCTCCTATGCGTAGCCTCGAACGACAACTGACGTCGTTCAAGGCTACGCATAGGAGATGTTGGCCCTTGAGTATGAATGGAACGAAAACAATGCTAAGCGATAGAACGGCTTCCCGGGCTCATTCATCTCATCGCTCTCCAGGCGTAGATGTAGCCGCGTGGAGAATGCCCATTCCATCGGAGGCGAGTTGTCAGACCAGCTCCCTCCAGGAACTTTTGCAGGTGAGTATGAGAAAACGGAGAGAGATGATCATGGAATTCCAGGGCAACCTTCCGGATTTTTCTCAGATAAGGTACTGGCGTCGAAGCGAGAATCTCTCCCTCAGAGCCCTCGCAGTCCATCTTGAGAAAGTCGATGCGTTCCAGATGATGATCTTCTATGATCGCTTGCAAGGTCGTCGTCGGGACTTGTATGCAGGAACCAATGGTACCAGTTTGTGGCAGAGGAGAGGTCAGTTTGTCCGACTCAATTTTTCGTATGTTACTCTGTTCCGTAAGAACATGGAGCTGACTATCGCGTGGATTGAGAGAAAGAGTAGCGTTCCCCACTTTATTAGAGACCGCACAACACTGTGTGATGACATGCCGAAGATGATTCACGGTGATATTGTGTGTTAACACTGCAAAGTTTTCTGGCGATGGCTCATAGGCATAGATCACATTTCTGGTTGAAGTGGCTGCGAATAAGGTAAAAACGCCACAGTTTGCGCCAATATCGACAACAATGTCGTTTTGCTCGATGGGAAGACCAGCCGGATTATAGATACGCTCGTAGAAAATTGCGCGTACCAGGTATCTCAATGCACCAGAAGCGGTAATTTGCAAACCGTCTTTCAAAATGATTCTGGCAGGTTCTTTTCTCTGCGCGATTGCGATCAGGACTTCAGCCCAATTTTCGTATTTTTGTGTTGCAAGGAGCGCATTTCCCAGCGCATAGCTTATACCCATTTTTCTCTCTCGTTAGAGAATTTTGTCATGACCATCTCTCTATTTTGCTCCTTTTTAGAATTCCTCTTCCCAGCTTACACCCAAAACAAAACTATGATCGGCAATCAACAAAAAAAGTTCTCCAACAAGTAGAGCATGCGTTAGAGAACTTTTCCTCCTTTTTATACTATCTATAGGGACTGGATTTGGTGTAACACAGCAAGCGGCCACTTCCTGGAGAATTTACACACGCATTATGTCTATAAGAAATATCACCGCGAACATAAACCTGCTGGATTTTCCCCTGGATTTTCGTGCCAGCGAATGGCGTCCATCCACATTTTGAAAGCATCTGTTCGTCCGTAAGCGTGTATGTCTGTTGTGGATCGACCAGCACAATATCGGCATCTTTGCCGACTTCTAACGCTCCCTTGGTTTCCAGACCAAAGATGCGCGCGGGATTGACGACGCAACGCTTCACAATCTCCTCCAACGCAACTTTGCCCTCGCTTGCGGCTGTAAGCAAAAGCGGAAGCATCGTTTGTACGCCCGGCATGCCCGAAGGAGCTTTCTCATAGGGCTGATTCTTTTCTTCTCTTGTATGAGGGGCATGATCCGTGCCAATTGTGTCGATAACGTCAAAGTAGCGCCAGAGGGCCGCTTGATCGCTCTTGCTGCGCAAAGGCGGATTGACCTTGCCGAAGTTTCCTAAACGGTGCTGATCCTCTTCGCTTAAGAAGAGATGTAACGGGGTCACTTCACAGGTGACGCGAACGCCCTTCTGCCGTGCTTCCTGGATCAGTTCAAGCTCTCTTTGCGTGGTCGTATGGGCGATGTGTAAAGCTCTGCCGGTCTTTTCCGCAATTGCCAGTGCGCGGCTCAAGGCGATCTGCGCGCTGACGGGAGGACGAGATTGATTGTGATCCTGCGAACCCAGCGCGCCAAAATATTTGAGGGATTGTTCATCTTCGGCATGCACGACGATAGGCTTATCAAGAGGAAACGTCGAGAAATGCCGATAGATTGGAGAGAACTCCGTCACCAGAAGAGAGCCCGTGGAGGAGCCCATATAGAGCTTCATGGCTGCAACTTCGTCTACTAATGAGGCCGCTTCCTCGATATTGGTATCAGTGGCACCAAGATACAATCCATAGTCGACGACTGCTTTTGGCGCGATCAGCGCTATCTTTTCTGCGAGATGAGCCCGACTATCGGTGGTCGGGCTCGTATTGGGCATATCCAGGACCGTCGTCACGCCCCCGGCAAGCGCCGCCCGGGTACCACTGAGAAAATCCTCTTTATGCGTGCCACCTGGCTCACGAAAATGGACATGCGAATCAATAAAGCCCGGCAACACAAGCAGTCCGGTGGCGTCAATGACCTCTTCTCCCTGCTCGGGCATCAGATCCGCTGCGAGCTCGACCAGAATCTCGCCACGCGTACGAATATCCAGGCGAGCTGGACCACTCGCCAATACAACTACCCCATTGCGAATTATCATATGCTATCCTTTTTGCATCGGTACGTATTGTAGAGGCGCGGCTTGTCTGCGCCTCTACGGGTCTATGGGCGAGGCTTGCCTCAAACCCATTTGCAAATAGACGATTTCCCATTATACTGGAGACAGCGCTCCGTCGCTTTACCAGTTTGAAAGAAAGCATTTTGAAAGTCAAGAGTCATGTTATTTAAAGCCCTCGTTCGCCCTGTCATCTATCGCGCATCTGCCAAAGATCCTGAAATTGCGCACCACTGGATCATGAACCTGCTGGCATTGACATCTCGCTACCAGCTATTGCTCAAGATTATTGAGGTTGCCAATGCCTATAAATCACCGGCATTGGAACGGGATCTTTTCGGTTTGCATTTTCCCAATCCGGTTGGCCTTGCTGGTGGATTTGATAAAAATGGTCTCGCGCTTCCAGGATTGGCGGCGCTCGGCTTTGGCTTTATCGAGGCCGGTACGGTGACACGCTATAAACAGCCGGGCAATGAGAGGCCGCGCATTTTTCGCTTTGCGGAGGATGACGCGATCATCAACCGTATGGGCTTTCCCAACGATGGGGCCGATGCCATTCATGAACGCTTAAAGAAGCTCCACAAACCTGCGATTCCCATTGGCTGGAGCATCGGCAAATCAAAAATAACGCCTCAGGAAGAGGCCGTCGAAGATTATCTGTATTCTTTGCATAAACTCTATGACTTCGCGGACTTCTTCACCGTCAATGTCAGCTCGCCCAATACGCCCGGACTCCGCAAATTGCAGGACAAAGAGCCACTGGATCGGCTGCTACAAGCTACGGTACAGGAAACGGAAATCATTGCAGGACAGAGGGATAGCACGACGGCAAAACCGGTGCTCGTGAAAATATCGCCCGATCTGACGGAAGATCAGATTGATGATGTGATCGAGGTGTGTCTTCATCGCAAAATACGCGGCATTATCGCGACCAATACGACACTTTCGCGCGAGGGTTTGCATACGAGCACGAACGAAAGCGGCGGGCTGAGTGGTCCTCCCCTGCATGCCCACTCTGTTGCGATCGTTCGCTATCTCTGCAAGCAGTTAGATGGGCAAATACCGGTCATCGGTGTCGGTGGGATCGCTGGACCCGATGACGCAAAGAGGATGTTTGATGCTGGTGCAAGTCTGTTGCAAATTTACACCAGCTTTATCTACGAGGGACCTGGGATCGTGAAACGCATCAATAAGGGCCTTGCGGCAAGGCTGTAAAGCTCCTACAGAGTAATTCTTTAATTACGCACTGAACGCAGCAAGCTTTTGTCACGCAGCACAATGCCTATACCGTTGTCAGCAATCGTACAGATCGTTTTCTCATTGCTTTGGGTCAGAGTAACATGAATCGTGCCGCCCTCTGGCGTGAATTTAACCGCGTTGTGCAGGAGATTCATCCATACTTGGGAAAGAAGCCCCTCGTCAGCGGAAATGGTCACTTTGTCAAGTTTGGCCGTTATAGATATATCTTTCTCTGACCATTGCGAGTCAAGTAAAATCACCGCGTTTTGCATTTGCTCATCTAAGTCGAACTGACTAACAGAAAGCGAGGCGACGCCGGAATCCAGTAGTGATGAGAATCTAAGGCCTTTATTAAAGCTCGGGCACGTCGTGGAAAAATTGGCCGTGGAGGCCAGCAGGGATGTGATGCGGAACTGCGGCGCGTCCGATCTCTTTGAAGGTACGCGCATCGAGGACGAGCAGGAATGAATTGCCCTTTTTCGCATCCAATACCACGGAAAGAACAACTCCATCATCTTCTTCTGAGGCTCCAAGAGCCTCAACCATCACTGGTTCGCCTGGATAGCAACCCTCTTCGCCCCAGGTGGTGGTCATCTGTGTTCGCACATCTACGCGCAACAAGAGATTGCTAGAGGCTTCGCGTGCTACCCGGCTCTCTCCTAGCCCATACAGAATCCCGTAGTCATGCGCATTGCAACGTTGATAGTTGATGGTTGGCATCTCAAGACGATAGTCTGAGAGCACCTCGTAGGTAACAGGTGCCGCTCCATCGAGTGGGATGCAATAGCGTCGCAATTCGGCCTCGTTTAAAGGACTATTACGTGTTGTCTCATCACGGAGCAGGTCCAGGTAGAGACCATGGGACATCGGCGAAGGAGATGGATAGGCCACAAGGTCAACGATCAGTGTCCCATTCTGCTCAAAAGCGTTCGCATGATGAAAGGTGAAAAAGGCCTCAGTCCTATATCTACCAACGATATGCCCATCCTGTTTGTCCATGACCACAAAGAAGGTGCCTTCCTGTGGACGCCACTCATAATTCTCGATAAAAGGTCTGGAACGCTCAATCTTGAGGGGATTCACACGATACGGATATTCAGCGATGATGACATACCGCTCCGACATGCCAAAACTATGGATATATGCTGGCTCGGGCACAGGATAGGAACCAATGAGCCTGCGGCACTGCTCTCCATCCTTGATACAAAAGACCTTGAACTGACTCTGGCGCCCATATTCAGTAATGTAGCTAACGCTCATACGTTGCGCGAAATCATAGTGTGGATGTGCTGAGCCGTGATGACCGGTAAGCTGGTCGTCATACTTCATTACGCCAAGCGTATCGAGCGTGTGTGGATCGAACTGAACAGGTAATGGCTTCTCGGTCATTGCCACAAATGCCCCCGCCACCTGATTGATACTGACATTGGCATTGGGAATCATCTCGGTGAAAGCCCCTCTGAAGACCCGTTTACAGGGATCAGCCGCAAATGCGCTGTAGGCGATAGCGCCATCGCGTAGAGCTGTTGTGTACTCGGTGCTCTGGAGAAACTTATTGGCATAGGAGACATGACCATCCTGGAAAGAGAAGCGGTGCAGCATCGCAAAGCCCTCAAACCAATGACGAAAAGCGTCTGCTCCGACCTCAAATTTGGCCGGACCATTGCGCAACAGTGACCCCGAAAGCCAGCCGGGAATAGTACCCTCGATAGGTAGATGATCGAATTCGATTTCTTCGTTGAGTGATGTATAGAAGAGTTGTCGGTTGTGTGACATGTGAAAATCTCCTTCACAGGTGAATGGATTCGATGTCGTTGCCAGATTAGTAGGAAGTACAATCCCTACCTGTTATGTTGGTACAAATGAGAATGTACAGGCGCATCTTTCTGTTTGCCTTCTAAAGGATAGTCGATGCGAGCAGGATTGCGCATGTGCCACCAGTCATGAAGGAAGACCTATTTTGCAGAGCTTGCGCTGCGTTGGCTTCTATGGCTGACGTCACAGAACAAGTATGACGCCAGTCACTGGTGTGGAAGAGGCAACAAGAGAATCATGCGAACGTCTACGAAAATAGCCAGAGCATCTAACGACCATTAGACGACCACTAACGATCTCTGTTCTCAATATGCCTGGTGTTATAATTTTTATGGAAATTTTATCGTATTATTTGAGCACGCAACAACAATAAAACGATACTATATGCTCAAATAATACAGTATCGCATGTTCGCCGTGGTTCATGAGATGCTATAATAGCGAATTGAATAAGAGGGAATAAAATTTTATGAGTGCTCAATCCTCTCAAATACGAGAAATGCTCCGTGCGGCTTTGAAAGCCCGTATGAATGAAAATATAGATATTGCCACAATGCGCGCAAGAACGGATGCTTCCATTCAATCACAAGCACCTGCGCCCGCAGATGTACGGATTGAGTCGATACATCTTGGTGGAGTACCCACCGAACAGCTTTCAACGCAGAACACGCTTCCTCGAACCGCAATCCTGTATCTCCATGGTGGAGGCTGGAGTTCGGGATCGCCCCGCACCCATCGTCCGATTACCTGGCGACTGGCGAAGCTGACAGGGGCCACAGTTTACGCGCTCGATTTTCGGCTTGCACCAGAACATCCTTATCCGGCCGCCCTGAATGATTGTATGCAAGCGTATCGTGCGCTGCTTGAGCAAGGTCTGCCAGCCTCTTCTCTTGTTGTTGCAGGTGACAGTTCCGGCGGGAATATGGCACTGGCACTGGCGCTTCGCCTCAAAGCAGAAAACCAGCCACAGCCAGCCGCGCTGGTCTGCCTGTCGCCCATCACCGATGTCACCTGTTCAGGAGCTTCCTACAAGACAAATCTTGACACGGATGTTTTGGTATCGCCCAACCTGGTACCAACCATGGCTCGTCATTCTTATTGTCCTGGGGTGGATCTGACCAATCCTTTCATTTCGCCACTTTATGGCAATGTCGCGGGTCTCCCACCAACCTACTTTCAGGTTGCCTCGGATGAGTTGTTATTAGATGATTCGACGCGTATGGCTGAGAGGATGCAAACGGCTGGCGTGACGGTGGTTCTCGATATATGGCCCGATCTCTGGCATGAGTGGCCTATATTTTCTGATGCGATCCCCGAAGGAGAACAGGCCCTTGCGAAGATTGCAACTTTTATCGCAAGCTCTATAAAATAGATCCATCCTGGCAAAGTAGCGGCACGGTGGAGTGCAACGGAACTGTGCCCCGGCCTGCACCCCATGTTGCCTTGAAGAGGGCTCCTCGTTTTTGGGCGATGTATGTCGCATGAGGCGCAAAGGCACAGTTCCGTTCTCACTCCACCGTGCCGCTACTGATTTTGTTACAATTGGACGTAGTCGGATTGATAGACGATCTCGCCCTGCACCAGCGTTTTGCGCACGAGCGGATAGCCGTTATAGGCTTCAACCACCACCAGATCCGCGCACTTCCCAGGCTCGATCGAGCCGAGATCCCGATCGATTTTGAGTGCTCGCGCCGGATTGAGAGTGACCATACGAAACGCTTTCGCCATGTCCATACCCTCGCGGATCAGACGAAATGCCGAGACCAGCATGGCGGCAGGATAATAATCGGAGCAGATGATATGTGCGGCATCCGCATTGATCGCGTCCAGCGCGCTCATATTCTTGCCGTGCGAACCTCCGCGTACCACGTTCGGAGCCCCCACGCTCACCTGTAAACCGCGTTCACTGGCATAGAGAGCAGTCTTCAGGTTCATGGGGAATTCGCACACCGAAACGCCGCTCTCCAGCATCTGGTCGACTTTCTCGTACGTATCATCATCATGTGACGCCACGGGAATACCCGCCTGAACCGCAGATTGTGCCAGCTGTTTTACCGCCTGCCAGTCGATGACCTTATGCAACTCCATCATCTCTTCTGCCTTGATTCTGGCCACTTCATCCTGTAAGCCGTGCGTCTTACTCACATAGCTCACATAGGAGCCGGGCGTACGATATTGTCCCTGGCCGGGCGAATGATCCATCAAAGAGAGCAGATGGATTGAACCATCGCAAATATGCTTTTGCGCAATCTCAAGCGCGGGAAAATTGAGCATCTCGTAGCGCAGATGGAGGCGGTGGCGCATGAGGCAACGTTCTTGCGCAAGCCGATAAAATGTCTGCAATGCCTGCTCGACCACTTCATCGCTTCGTGGCCCGACGCCCCCGGACATAGATAACCCATGATAGATCGTCGTGATACCGTGTCCTACCAGCTTCTTTTCTAATTCGTAGAAAGCGGTCTCCATGGGGAAACGCGAACCGGGACGCGGCTCTATCTCCTTCTCAATGGCATCGCTATGTGTATCAATAATCCCCGGCACGACGTACATGCCCTGCGCATCGATCGTTTTGTGCGCGGATAGGACGATATCCGTCTGGTCCGCTGGCACGATGGCCTCAATCCGTCCATCGCGGATCAGGAGCGAACCGGCGACGGTTTGATCCGGCAGAACGATGGTGCCACCAGTAATAACAGTCATATTTTTATGCATCTATTTTTTCATCGCTTCATAGAAAAAATTACTTACGACCATGCTTTTGCAAAAAGAAGGCCAGATCATTAAAGTCTGAGAAACATGCTACCAGTTTCTCACGCGGCCAATCCCACCAGGCGATCTCCAGCAACTGCTCGGCAATCTCACGCGGGAAGCGCTCTTTTATGGGGTGAGCGGGAACACCACCGACAATGGTGTATGGTGCAACGTCATGGGTCACGACCGCTCCCGCGCCCACGATCGCGCCCGTGCCAATCGTTCTACCGGGGAGAATCGTCGCACCATGCCCGATCCATACATCGTGACCAATCGTGACCTGGTGCGCTCGACGCCATGCAAAGATTGTCTCATCGTCGGTCTCCGCAAAACCATAGGCTACACGACGATAGGTCGCATGGTGCTGCATGACGCGGCCCATGGGATGGTTGCCGGGATTAATCGTCACATGTGAAGCGATTGAGCAGAATTTTCCGAGCTCGGCATAGTTAATCTCGACGCTATCGCTTGTGTATGTATAATCACCAAGCTTGACTTCAAGAAATGTGCAAGCGCGACCAACCGAAGTCCACCCGCCCAGTTCGCTGGCGCGGACCATGGCCGTTGCGTCGACAAACGGCTGCTCAGATAAAGAATGCTGCCAGACTCGGGCCGCATTATCTTCTGACGACATATGATAGATACCTTTCTTCATCAAAGGATGATATCAGCGAGCATTCAACACCACTTCGATCGATTCACCCAGGATGCGACAGGCATCCTCCCATTGCTCGGGCTCGATGATCAGAGGCGGAGAGAACGTCAATACGAAACCGCTCGATACTTTGAAGCTCAGTCCTCGTGCCAGCGCCTCATAGAGAATAGCCTCCGCACCAGCATTCCACGGCTCATGCGGGCGCTCTGGATGCATAATATCGAGCGAGAAGAGCATGCCCATATGGCGCATTGGTCCGACACACGCGAAACGAGAGGTGTACGCATGTAGTTTTGTGGCAAACGGTTCTTCGAGCCGGGCTGCACGCTCGATCAGACCCTCATCCTCAAGCGTATCGAGGGTTGCCAGTGCCGCCGCTGCCCCTACTGGCGACTTTTCGTGCGTAAAGTGTCCGATAGCGGTATCCTGGGCAATATTCAGTTCATCGCGTGCAAGCAGCGCCGCCAGCGGGAAAACGCCGCCGCCGAGTCCTTTACCCATCACGATCATGTCTGGCTGAATGCCGTAATGCTCAATGGCAAACATCCGACCGGTGCGACCAAGTGCAATCGCCGTTTCATCCACGATCAAAAGAGCGCCGTGCCGATCACAAATCTCGCGCAATGCATGATAATATTCGGGCGGGGGAGCAACCACGTCGGTGTTGCGGATAGTCTCGACAATCACCGCGCCAATCTCGCCCTCTTGCTCGAACACTGTGTCGATATAGTGGGCGCAACTGAGCGAACAGCGTTCGCCGCAATGGAAGACACATTGGCGTGGCAGATACGGCGGAACGTGCAATGCGCCCGGTATAAGCGGTCCCAGGCCCTTGTGGAAGAGCGACTCGCCACTCACCGCAATCGTATCCATCGTGGCCCCGTGAAAGCTGCCCCATAACGAAATCGTCTTATAGCGTCCGGTCGCGCGCCGGGCCAGTTTGAGCGCCATGCTCATCGCCTCAGCTGCGCCAGGAGCAAAGAGCGCCTTCCAGTTATCGTCGCCGGGAGCCAGATGCGCCAGCCGCCGGGCAAGCGCGATGGATGTCTCGTTCGTATAACGACGAGGCGAAAAAGGCAACTGCTGCAACTGCTTGATTACCGCCGCGACGACACGTGGATGCCCATGGCCAAGCTGGTGCACATTATTCCCATGGAAATCGAGAATACGCGCCCCCGAAGCATCCTCAAGATAGACACCTTCGGCAGCGTTCACCACGTTCAGGCAGGGCGTCGAGAGCGATTGATGCAGGAACCAGCGAGCATCTTCTGCGAGCGTCTCACGCGTCGACTCTGGGAGCCGGGTCGACCACGTTTCGCGCGCCGGGGTTATGTTCACATCGCCCTCGGCAACGCGATTATCGCCGTACTGTCTCGCCATCTCTTTCCTCCACTAAACGCCGTTCAATCGCTGTAATACACCTATCCAGTTCATCCAGACTATCGATGACATCGTGTGCACCGGCCTGGAAGAACGTCTCTCTTACCTCACCAATACATCGCTCACGTTCAACCGCGTCCAGCCGGGCAAACGCTTCCTCGGAAAGACCAAGCAGGCTACTCCCGATGACGACCCCGATCGCCCATGCGCCCGCGTTCTTCCCTTCATAGATATCCTGAAGCGTATCGCCGACCTTGACCACGGCTGAGGGCGGATAGATCCCCAATTCCATACAGTTGCGATAGATCATCCAGGGCGCGGGACGGCCAGCGGGCACCTCCGACGATGAAGAGGTCGAGAGCGCCTCGACCTCGATCCCCATCTCCCTTGCAGCAGGTCGCACGGCATTCATCGTCTCCCGCGTATAACCCGTGGTGGACCCGATGCGGATCGAGCGTGCACGCAGACGTTGCAGCGCTTCCACTGCTCCGGGAATCGGCTTTACATAACGAGCCGCAACCGACGGCATATGCTGTTCCAGCTCGGCATTCAACGCGTCGATCGTTTGCTCATTTGCAGGCGCGCCGTGCACGCTCTGCCAGGCGGCCGCCACGCGTTCCATCTCCAGAAGCGCGCGGATATGGTCACGCTTCAGCATCCCCATCGGAGCCCGCACTTCGGCAGCTGATAACGTCACGCCATGGGTTGCGAACAGCTCCGAGAATACCTGGACGGGTGCAAGAGAGCCGAAATCGACCATTGTGCCAGACCAGTCAAAAATTACAGCCTGTATCTTATTGGTAATATTTTTCTTTATCATGCCATTTCCACACTATCAAGCGAATTTGAGCTTCTCTTCCCCGCCCAGAAACAGGCGCTGGACACGAGGAATATTCCGCTTCGTCATCTGCACCAGTATCATATCGGCGATCTTGCCGGGCTCAAGCGATCCGTACTCTCGATCCATGTGCGCGGCCCGCGCCGGATTGAGCGTGACCATGCGTACCGCTTCTGGCAAGGAGACCAGTTGC
>Ga0310811_10010523_pt1 | contig 11953 bp, 7 predicted proteins | sample YCmetagenome_FD_207642 | JGI IMG/M metagenome (GOLD analysis project Ga0310811, IMG submission 207642) | Soil microbial communities from experimental microcosm in Duke University, North Carolina, United States - YC | ecosystem: Engineered > Artificial ecosystem > Soil microcosm > Unclassified ...
CATTCCTGGCGAATGGTTCTGATCTCAAAAGCGGATCGCTGGCCCGATCACCTACTTACTGAAAACCACGCGGCGGCGGGGCATGGAACGAGAGCGGCCTCCTATGGCTTTGCCAACGGAGCCTGACTATCGCGCCCGACAATCAGTCTTTCTGAAGCTTCACCCGTTTGTCGGCCGCCAAGGCACCGTGCCGCCAATCGTGATCGTCTGCACGGGACATTTCATGATCTTTGGTTTGGCGCCCGCTGTAACTGTCGAACATCTGTCGCCGATATAAGTTCGATGTGTCTGTCCAAATCTATTCGCTCGATAACGTATCCAACATCCCTGCCATAAAATACGTTCGTGATGTTCGGCAAAGCAACAACGACGTAGCGCCCCTCGTATTGTCTCAATGCATGCTCAATCCGAGATCGGACATATTCAAAATTGAACGGATTTTTTGGATCGATGCCAGCCGTGTCGCGCACCGCAACGCATACCTGGCCGACTCGACGCAGGCCCTCGCAGATCAGTGCCGAGTGTCCCGCGTGGAAGGGCTGATACCGGCCGATGAACAAGGCCGTCGGCTTCTTATGGTCGAACACCGGACGAATGAGCTGGCACACCTGTTCGGCCCAATATTCGGGCGCACCCTCAGGCGAGATCTCCAGATTGTAATGCGTCGGAGGCACGAACATCTTGTTCGTGTCCGGGTAACGCCCTTGCGCGATTCGATTGACCCAGACAATGAGGGCGTCACCACCGGCCAGGAACGCGGATCGTGTTGCCGGGGTCGGGCAGATGAAATCGGCAATGGCAATCCCACCGGTCTTGATGACCTGATCGCATAGCCAGCCCATGCGACGCGCATGTTCGATGCGGTCGCTCTCGCCGAACCCGAGGTCTTTATTGATGTTCGAGCGAACCTCGTCGGCGTTGAAAACGACTGCGTTCAGCCGCGCTGCCACCGTCTGAGCAAGGGTCGTCTTTCCAGCGCCCGGTAGACCCATGATCAATATCTTGCGAATCATGACATCCGATCTCCAGTACCGTTAAAGTGTTGCGCGTCTTGTCGAGAAACGTCCTCTGCGGATCAGACGTTTTAAAATTAGCAGGCAACGGTTTGGCCCAACGGTTGCCGCTCAACGAACTCACCAGTGCCATCGCACTAACTATTTGATGGCTGCTCGCGGAAGTGTCCGAGTTGCTCGAGATGTTCGGGATAGCCTTTGCTCCGAAGACTGAACCATGCATCCGGTTTGGGCTTTATTGGCCACACAAAGCTTAACGGTTGAATAATTACGCGGTCGAGATGATTCGTCGCCGGCTTCGAGTGGTGTTCATCCGGATGGCTTGCCACGATCCGGCGAAGAGTAATATCCGCGCGCCGATCACTTGACTGGCTGCGCAATAACCTTGAAGTCCGCGGTCGAGCTTCGTGTACCAAACCGCGAACGTGTGTCAGGAAAAATAAATTCGGCAAAAAAGTTTTTCACGTCAGAGTATCTGACGTGTTTTCGAGACCGCGAAGGAAAACCTCCCGCGAGTCAAACTCATGACTAAAACTTGGTCGAATTTCACTCAAACAAACGTCGATTGATTTTCGTTGACGCAAGCGCGCGGTTGCGTGATCATTTGTCGCAGCCATAGGCTGTTCTCATCGCCCATAGGCCGCTTCGATAGAACATCGCCAATATGCCGCCGGCTCGCATTTCGAGCTGCCGATTCTGCACGCCCAGACGCCGTGCGCGCTTGCGATACCGCAGGCTGCTCGGAGGAGAGATGTTCACGGTTTTCTGAAGTTCGATTTTTCACCATTCATCCAGGGAGGCTACGATGGCGTTGGTCCTCAAGAACAAGGATGGCTTTTGGTACTGGTCAGATGGAAATCCCTTGGATTTTACCTTTCCGGCCGCCCTCTACGGAAACCTCGAGGGAATCTTTCTTCCTGCCGGCCCGACGTCGCTGCCCATAGGCGATGTGGTATGCCCCCGTAGCATCACCCTCACAATACCCGGCTCGCCGAGCGCGACAGTCACGGTTGTCGAGGACGGTGGCAACCTTGACTTCTCGATTACGCTTCCCGGTCCCAAGGCCGACATCTCGGGCCTGTTTTTCGATTTTACCAACAGCAAGCTTTCGAGCCTCAGCGTCAGCGGCAACTCCCAGATCACCCAGTTCGTTACCGGCGCGAACAAGGTGAGCAACCTGGCGAACGGCGTCAACATGAACGGCAGAACGGTGTCGACATTTGACGTCGGGATGGAATTCGGAATCGCCGGGATCGGCACCAACCATCAGAATATCAATCTCGTCAACTTTGTCCTGAGCGACCCCGGGCACGACCTGACCCTTGATGATTTGCGTCCCGCGAACGAAACCGGCACCGTCGGCATCCGAGACATTTCCGGCGGGCAGAAAATCGAGGCGGTGGCGCCTTTCGCGCCCGCGGCGACGCCCGACACCGTGACGACCCCCGAGGATATCTCGATCGTCGTTCCGGTGAGCGCGCTTGCCACCGACAAGAACACCGGCGCCACCCTGAAAATCATGAACATCGGCACGGGCTTCGAGGGACCGCAATACGGCACCGTAGCCATCGCCGGCGACGGAAAGAGCCTGACCTACACGCCGACGACACTTGACTGGATCGTTGACGGCATTCTGACCGGCAACCAGGATGCATTCCAGGTCTGCGTAACCGACAATTTCGGTGGTGAAGTCACAAGTTTTGTTACCGTGAACGCCACGCCTGTGGCCGACGCGCCGAGTGTGAACGTGCAAGTTCTGACACCGCACGACGGTGACCCGATCACAGAGGTCCGATTCCTGGTCACGTCCCAATCGGGCGACTACGGGACAACCAACCAAGGCTCTGACTTCATCAAGAGCCTGCAGCTGAACTTGACCGGAGGGACCAACGCCAGTTCGATTACCGACTCGCTCGGACTGCTGTCTGGCAATACGATCAATCTCAACTCGTCTAACAATGGCTTTTTCCAAGACGAGATCGATGTGTTGATGCCGGCTGACACCGACGTCAATGACTTGTTCGCTATCACGGCGACAGCGGCTGAGATCGAAAATTCAAGCGTGACGGCCTCGAACAGCGCGAGCCACTCGATCATTATCAACAACACCCAGTCCTCGACGGACCTGACGTTCGAGACCTCTGGGCAGAGCATCTGGGATAACGGGGCAGCGTTCAGCAAGGACTTCAACACCGGGTTCCTTGGTGTGGGCCCCATTAGTACGTCCACGAGCATAGACGCCTATATCGGAAGCGCCGGCGCTTCCATTAACTTCAGGGCGGGGTTCCAGGCGGACCTGAAGATCTCGGCGGGCGACATCAGCGCCACGCTGCCGTTCAATGTCGGACTGGATGGCACCTACAATGTGACGACTGACACGTTGCAAATCAAGCCGACCGAGGCGCAGCTGGGCGGTGGGCACTTCACCGCGCATGGACCAAGCGGTTCGTTCACGTTCGGGCTCGATTTCGGTCTCTCGGCCGCCGCGCACGCGACGCTTTTCGGTACCGGTCCCAGCTTCAGTACATCGATCGGGTCGTTCACCAAGCCGGTGTTTGGCATTAACCTGAACAGTACCCAGGCGAGCACGACCATCAGCCTGCCAGCCGGTCTGTCACTGACCCTTGGTTTCCCCAACGTGAACACCACTGGCAGCAACGGCAGTCCCGGCACGATTTCCGGCACGGGGACCAGCAATGATTTCATAAACCTGTCAGGTGACCTCATCGCGATGGCCAGCGACATTATCTTCGGCACCGACGTGACCGACGTCGACCTTGGCATCCTCCAGATTGATCTCCTGGACATTATCGTGGGCGCCGGATTGAATGTCGTGCAGAAGTTCGATTTGAGTTCCGCCGGCCTGATGCCAATGCTGACGCTGGAAGATGGAACGCCGGAGCCGACGTTTTCGTTTACCGGGCCTCTACTGACAATTCAGAACGCGTCGAGTCACGACTTGAACCATGACGGGATGCTCGGCTACAGCATCGGCCTGGTGCCAATAGCGACATTGACAAACAACACGTCCGTTGGCGCCACTCTGAACGCCTCGATCACCGTGCTGGCCGCTCATCTCGATTCAGTCGGCTCTTTCACGGCGTTCCAACATGGCACGAACCTCCAACTCGGCACGTTCCCGCCGCTCTACAGCAACACGTTCAATTTGAACGGGTTCGGATCGAAGACCGTAACGCAAACTGTCTAAGTTAGCCGTTAGGCAGAGACTGTGGACAACGTCAGTGACGAGCAGCCGGAACCCGTATCGACCGCGGCCGATACGGGTCTCGTTGCGCTGTGCCAGATCGCCCGGCATCTGGGGATCGCGGCAAGCCCAGCGGCACTGCGCCGCCATCATCTCGTGGCAGGCATGGTCGCGAGCAAGGAAGATCTGATCCGCATTGCACGGCACCTTGGACTGCGCGCGCGCGTGGTAAAGACAAACTGGGATCGGCTCGAGAAAACGCCGTTGCCGGCGATCTTCCTCGCTAAAGATGAAAAGTTCGGCATCCTCAGTCGTGTTATTGATGGCCATGCCGCTGTGCACAGTGGCGGAGCCGCGCGGCCGCTGTTGCTCGAACGACCGGACTTCGAGGAGGCCTGGACCGGTGAGTTGATCCTGCTGAGCAGGCGCATCTCGCCCACGATGTTGGCCAACCGTTTCGATGTCCGATGGTTCCTGTCGGCCGTGCATCGCTACCGCTATGTGCTGAGCGAGGTCCTGGTCGCATCCTTCTTCCTCCAGTTGCTCGGCCTTGTATCGCCGTTGTTCTTCCAGGTCGTGGTGGACAAGGTGCTTGTGCATCGGGGACTATCGACGCTCGATGTGCTGATGATCGGCCTTGCCATCGTGTCGGTATTCGAGGTGACGCTCGGCGCGCTGCGCACCTATGTCTTCAGCCACACCACGAACCGCATCGACGTCGAGTTAGGCGCGCGGCTGTTCGACCATCTGCTCGGCTTGCCGCTGGCGTATTTTGCCAGCCGCCGTGTCGGTGACTCAGTCGCGCGGATGCGCGAACTGGAGAATATCCGCAATTTCATCACGGGTTCCGCACTGACGCTGACGATCGATCTGTTTTTCACCTTCATCTTTCTCGCGGTCATGTATCTCTACAGCCCGCTTCTGACATGGATCGTGATTGCGTCGCTGCCGGTTTATGTCATCATCAGTCTGATCTTGACCCCGGTGCTGCGCCGTCGCCTGGACGAAAAGTTCGCGCGGGGTGCCGACAATCAAGCCTTCCTCGTCGAGTCGGTCAGTGGCGCCGAAACGATCAAGGCGATGGCGGTCGAGCCGCAAATGCAGCGGCGATGGGAAGACCAATTGTCGGGCTATGTTCGTGCCAGCTTTCGTGCCCAGACCTTGGGTAACATTGGTGGCCAAATTGTCCAGTTCATCAACAAATTCACCCTCGTGGCCACCCTCTATCTTGGCGCCAAGAGTGTCATGGCAGGCGAACTTACTGTGGGCGAACTGGTCGCCTTCAATATGTTGGCCGGGCGTGTGGCCCAGCCGGTGTTGCGCATCGCACAACTTTGGCAGGATTTCCAGCAGGCCAGACTCTCGATCGCTCGTTTGGGCGATATTCTGAATACGCAGCGCGAGCCAGCCCAGGCGGGCGCGGCCTCGCTACCATCCATCAAAGGTGAAATCCGTTTTGAACATGTCACGTTCCGCTATGTAGCAAATGGGCCGGCGGTGCTGTCCGATGTGTCGCTGCACGTCACGCCAGGCCAGGTGATCGGCATTGTCGGGCCGTCGGGATCCGGCAAGTCTACCTTGGCCAAGCTGGTGCAGCGTCTCTATACGCCGGAGGCCGGCCGCGTGCTGATCGACGGGGTTGATCTTGGCATGGTCGATACCGCCTGGTTGCGTCACCAGATCGGCGTCGTGCTGCAGGACAACGTCCTGTTCAACCGCTCGGTACGGGAGAATATCGCGCTGGCCGATCCCGGTGCGCCGATCGAGCAGATCATCAGCGCCGCGTCCATGTCGGGAGCGCACGACTTCATCCTGGAACTGCCGCAAGGCTACGACACTATCATCGGCGAACGCGGCGCATCCTTGTCCGGCGGGCAGCGCCAACGCATCGCGATTGCCCGCGCACTGATGGCAAATCCACGCATCCTGATCTTCGATGAGGCGACCAGTGCGCTGGATTACGAAAGCGAACGCGTCATCCAGGCGAACATGCGCCGCATCGCAGCGGGCCGGACAGTGCTCGTGATTGCGCACCGGCTCTCGACGGTACGCGGCGCCGACACCCTAATCACGATCGAGCGGGGGCGGTTGGTGGAAGAAGGCACGCACGAAGAACTGCTCAAGCGATCGGGACGTTACGCGCAGCTCTACCGGCTACAGTCGGGGATTTCCAATGTCGTCTGACGGCGTCTCTGCCGCCGGTCGCACGGCCGGCAAGCTGATCACCTTCCCACGCCGTTCGCCGGCGCAGAGGCGAGCCGCAGAGCGCGAATTCCTGCCCGGCGCGCTGGAGATCATCGAAACCCCCGCGTCGCCCGCAGGTCGCATGATGATTGGTGCCATCGTCCTGCTGGTGACGGTGGCAGTGGCCTGGGCCTGCATCGGCAAGGTGGACATCATCGCGGTCGCGAACGGACGCCTGATTCCAGCGGGAGAGGTGAAACTGATCCAGCCGTTCGAAATCGGCGTGGTGAAGCAGATCGCGGTGACTGAAGGCGATCATGTCCGGCGCGGCGATGTGTTGATTGAACTCGATCCGACGACGACCGGGGCCGACGTCGACCGCAATACGCGCGATCTGTTACAGGCGACCTTGGACGCCGCACGGCTATCAGCGCAACTCGCCGGAGATGCCAGCACTTTCGTGGCGCCGCCGGACGCTGACCCAGCGCTGGTCGATGCGGAACGGCGTCAATTGCTGACCGAATTGGCACAACACCGCGCCAAGCTCGACGGTATCGATCAGCAACTCCTGGCGAAAGCTGCGGAGCGGGATGAGTCGAAGGCGACCATAGGAAAAATGGACGCGACCCTGCCGCTGCTCAACGAGAAGGTGAAGATGTACAAAGAACTCCTGGAAAAAAGCCTGACCTCGAAGGTCAACCTGCTGGAGGCCCAGCGACAGCAGGTCGAGTCAGTACACACTCGGATCGCGACCGAACACCACGTCGAAATGACGGTTGCGCAGATTGCCGCATTGGTGCAGCAGCGCAAGCAGACGGAAGAGGAATTGCGGGCGCAGGACTTCAAGGATCTGGCCAAAGCTAACCAGACTGCCGCCCAACTGTCGCAGGACGGAATCAAGGCGCGGCAGCGGACCGGATTGCAGACACTGAGATCCCCTGTTGACGGAACCGTTGAACAGTTATCGGTCCATACGGTCGGCGGCGTCGTGACGCCGGCGCAGACGCTGATGGTTGTTGTGCCGAAGGAGTCAAAGCTGGAAATCGAGGCAATCGTGCCGAACCGTGAAGTGGGCTTCGTTGAGGTTGGTCAGCCAGCGGAAGTCAAGATCGAAACTTTCAACTACACACGTTACGGACTCCTGCACGGTATCGTTCGTCTTGTCGGCCGTGACGCCTTGCGCAACGCGCGGCCTCCTTCGGACACTGCTGACAAGGACCCCTTCGCAGCGAAACAACAGTCTCCAGGGAATTCCTCCGAGCGCGAATCCTCCTACATGGTCCGTATTGCACTGAACGAGACTACGATCGATACCGAACAAGGGCAAATGCAACTGGGGCCCGGCATGGGCGTGACCGCGGAGATCAAAACCGGACAGCGACGCGTAATCGAATATGTCCTGTCGCCGATCATGCGATACCGACACGAAAGTTTGCGTGAACGATGAGCATGCCAGCACAAGCCGCTGCACAGCCCAGTGCCCCGCTGAGGGGGCCTGTTGAGGAGTTCCGTGCGCAGCTGGCGCAACTGTTTGAGGAGAACGAGGGCTTTCGCAACCAAGTGACCGAGTTGAGCGAAAGTCTCTCCACCGCGGTCACTACCCATAAATCTGGAGATCTCGTTCAGGCAGAGGCCGGGTATCGCAGAATCCTGTCGAAATTACCCAACCACCCGCAGGCGTTGCATATGCTGGGGGCCATCGAGCTGCAGCGCGGCAACGTTCAACCCGCGATCGATCTGATCCGGCGCGCGATCAAGGTCCATCCGGGCCATCCCGAGGCATGGGTCAATCTCGGCAGCGCGCTTCGGGCAATCAATGAGAACGACGAGGCAATCGGAGCCTTTCAGCGCGCCATTGCTCTTAAGCCAGACATGGTCCTGGCGCATACCGAACTTTCCAGATTGTTGATGTATCTCAGTCGCTATGAAGCGGCGATTTCCCACTGCGAGGCGGCGGTTGCGATCAATCCCCGCTTCATGCCGGCGCGCGTCCAACTCGCAATCACGCTAAGATACGCCGGGCGGTTAAAGGACGCCGCACGTCACTGGAAGGAAATCATGGCCCTGGCACCCAACAGGGCGGAATCGTATTACGTGCTCGGAACGCAATTCAGAGAGATGGGAGATTTGGCGGAAGCCCTGCGCTGCCATAACAGGGCACTGGCGCTGAAGCCGGACATTCCCGAGTTCCTGTGCGCGAAAGGCTCCACGCTAGTCTATCTGAACCAGGCGGACGAGGCCCTGGAGTGCTTCCGCCGGGCGGAGACCGTTTTGCCGGGCATGAAGGACGCCCTGACTGGCATCGGCTGGGCGTTACGATCGCTCGGGCAATTCGATGAGGCTGACAATTATTTCCGCAAGATCCGCGCCCTCGACCCGGCAGATCCCCGATCATACAAACACTTATCCAGCGAGGGCAAAGCGCTGCAGGCCGACGATGAACAGCATCTCGCCGCAGTGCTGGACCGGCGTGACATAAACAATGATGCTCGAATCACGGCGGGGTTTGGCCTTGGGCGCTCGCTGGACAAGGCTGGGCGGTACGACGAGGCGTTCTCCCGGTTTGCAGCCGCGAATGCTCTGGTCCGTGAGATCTGGCCCAAGGCCGATCTCTTCGACGTGGACCGCTTCACGGCGCGGATCGAAGGGTTGATCGAACGTTATCCGGATCCATCCAGCGTCGAGCCGGCGGACTTCAGCAACATGTCGGAACTGCCGGTCTTCGTCGTCGGCATGCCGAGGTCCGGCACAACGCTTGTGGAGCAAATCTGTGCCAGCCATTCGCGGGTGTTCGGTGCGGGTGAACTGGGTGATATGATCCGGCTGGACGGCATCTTGAACCGGCCGGATGTTGCCGATTCACCAGAAATGTTTCGCGAGACCGCACGGAGGCTCGCGAAGGAACATATCGTCAAGCTGTATGGCCAGGCGAAAGGCGCACTTCGTGTCGTCGATAAAATGCCAGACAACATTCTTCTGGTTGGCCTGATCGCGCGGCTGTTTCCCCGGGCACGGATCATCTGGTGTAGTCGCGATAATCGCGACATCGCATTATCCTGCTACTTCCAGATGTTCGCGCCCGAAGCTCAGCATTTTTCCTATGACCTCGCCGATTGCGGGCACAGGGCGCGGCTTGTTGGACGCCTGGCTCGGCACTGGATGACGTTGCTGCCCAGCCGAATGATCGAGGTGAATTACGAGGCGCTCGTCGGCGACCTCGAAGGTCAGAGCCGGCGTTTGATCAAATTTCTTGGCTTGGGGTGGGAATCGGCCTGCATGGACTTCCATCGCACGGAGCGCCCGGTCGCGACCGTAAGTTACTGGCAAGTTCGGCAACCGTTGTATCAAAGCTCCGTAGGGCGGTGGCGGAACTACGAAAAGCATTTGGATCCTCTGTTTGCGGCGCTGAACCATCATGAGTAACGAAATGCCCATGGCGATCGATGGAACTGTCGCGGTCTCCACATCGTCCACGGATGTTTCGACTCTGCTGAAGGACGCGATTGCCGCCTACAGCGACGGCCGGGCCGATGACGCAGAGCGGCTAAGCCGCCGGCTATTGGCCCAACAGCCTGATCATGTTGCTGGCCTACAGATTATGGCAGCCCTCGCCGGGCAAACCGGCCGCTTGCCACTCGCCTTGCAAATCGTCCGGAAAGCCGTATCGCTGCAACCAGATCTGGTTTCAGTGCATATACAACTGGCCAATCTCCTGCGCCAGGAAGGCAACTGCTCCGGCGCAACCGAAGAACTCAATATCGCGCTGCGGCTTCAGCCGGATAACGCGGATGCGCATAACGATCTCGGACTGGTCCATCTAGCGGAGAGCCAGTTCCAGCGAGCGGCCGATTGTTTCGCGGAGGCCCTACAGCTCGATCCAGAGTCCGGGTTGACGCATTACAACATGGCGCTTGCGTTGGACGCACTGGGCTCGCCTGCCGCCGCCATCGAACATTATCAGGAAGCCACGCGGCTGCGGCCGACGCTGGCCGAGGCACACTATAAACTCGGTATGCTGCTGGACAGGGAGGGGCGCCGTAAACGTGCCATAGAATGCCTCCGAGCCGCCTCAGAGCTTAGGCCCGGCACTGCTTTCGCCTTATTGTGCGAAGCCAGAATCCTCGGCTTAACGGATGACGACAAGGCCTCTGAAGAGCTGGTCAGACGCGCGATCTCGCTCGAGCCGCGCAACGGTGATGCGCACGCCAGGCTGGGTACCATTCTAATGCAGCAAGGGCGCTTTGATGAAGCCGCCGCGTCATTCGATCTGGCGAACGCGCTGGACAGCCAGGACGTCGTGGGGCTTGCGAGCCTGGTTCAAGTGAAACGTCTAGTGGAGACCGATCGGCCGTTGATTGAACAGTTGGAGCATACGTTGCAGAATCGGGGCCTAACCGGGAACGAGGCGGTTCTTGTCCATTTCGCATTAGGCAAGGCTCATGACGACTTTGGCGAATATGGTCGCGCAATCGAACATTTTGACCGTGCGAATTCATTGAAAAAGCGGATGTACAAGCATTACGACGGCAACGCGCACGCGAACCTTGTTGACCGACTGATCCGGCGCTTCACACCGGAATTCTTTTCTCGCAACAAGGATATGGCGCACGACTGGGATGTGCCGGTGCTGATCGTTGGGATGCCACGCTCTGGCACCACATTGGCTGAACAAATCATCTCAAGTCATCCCGACGTCGCAGCGGGCGGGGAATTGACCTTCTGGCCCGATCATGCCCTCGATTTCGGAGTGGATCGCCACGGCAGAATCGACCCGGTCTGGATGCGCGAAACCCAGGCAGCATATCAGGCGAGGCTCGGTCAAATTTCCGCCATGGCGCCGAGGATCACCGATAAATTACCGCAGAATTTTCAAAACCTCGGACTTCTACATGCAGCCTTTCCCAAGGCGCGCGTCATTCATTGTCGCCGCGATCCGGTGGATACATGCCTTTCAATCTACTTCGGGAATTTCTCCAACCGCATGGATTTTTCGTTCGACCGGGAATGGATTGTCGCTTATTACCAGCAATACTCCCGGCTGATGGGACATTGGCGTAGCGTGCTGCCTTCGGGCTGCCTGCTCGATATCGACTATGAAGAACTGGTCTCGGCTCCGGAGCCAGTGACGCGACGGATAATTGATTTCTGTGGTCTGGAATGGGACGAGGCGTGTCTGCGTCCCGAGCAAAATCAGCGAGTCATCAAGACGGCTAGCTTATGGCAGGCACGGCAACCGATCTATGGAACCTCCGTTTCACGGTGGCGCCGGTATGAACCCTGGCTCGGAGCGTTCAATCGTCTGTCACCAAAGCTAGACCAACAGTAGAATCCGCAGCGCGAAATAGACCCACATCGCCAGCAGCACCAGCGCGCCGGCAGCCCGGGCGAGCGAGCGTCGGTTGTCGCCGATTGCGCTTACCACTCCGGTACTGACGATCCACGCAATCACGAACATCCACGACAGCAGCACAATCAGAAGGTCGGCATGCCGAAGCGGCAAAGCCAGTGCGATCAAGGTATAAAACAGAAGCTGGAGATCGAGCGTTCCGGC
>Ga0310811_10010525_pt1 | contig 11952 bp, 12 predicted proteins | sample YCmetagenome_FD_207642 | JGI IMG/M metagenome (GOLD analysis project Ga0310811, IMG submission 207642) | Soil microbial communities from experimental microcosm in Duke University, North Carolina, United States - YC | ecosystem: Engineered > Artificial ecosystem > Soil microcosm > Unclassified ...
CACCTTGCCGCGCCCGAGCAACGGCAGGGAAGAGATGGTGGATTGGTACAGGCTGGTCATGACAATTCCATAAATGATCAACGGCGATCCGTGGATCGCCGTCGTGGTTTTACAGCACGCTCGCGGCATTCACCGCTGGCAACCTGCGCATTATCGCAGTTTTGACCGCCGGTTTTAAGCCTTACTGCACGATTTGGGCAAGTTCGCCTTTTTTGTATTTTTCCGCCATCTTTTCCAGCGTGATCGGCTTGATCTTGGCTGCTTGGCCTTCGCAACCGAAGGCGAGGAAACGCGCCTTGACGACCTGCTTGGCCGCTTCCTTGGCCGGCTTCAGGTAATCGCGCGGGTCGAATTTCGATGGATTCTCGATGAAGTAGCGGCGGATCGCACCGGTCATCGCCAGACGGATGTCGGTATCGATATTGATCTTGCGCACGCCGTTCTTGATGCCTTCCTGGATTTCCTCGACCGGCACGCCATACGTTTCCTTCATGTCGCCGCCGAACTGGCGGATCTCGGCCAGCAGTTCCTGCGGCACCGAGGAGGAACCGTGCATAACCAGATGCGTGTTCGGAATGCGCTGGTGGATTTCCTTGATGCGCTGGATCGACAGGATGTCGCCGGTTGGCTTCTTGGTGAACTTGTAAGCGCCATGCGAAGTGCCGATCGCGATCGCCAGCGCGTCGCATTGGGTCTGCTTGACGAAGTCGGCGGCCTGCTCGACGTCGGTCAACAGCTGTTCGCGCGTCATCGTGCCCTCGGCACCGTGGCCGTCTTCCTTGTCGCCCTTCATCGTTTCCAGCGAACCGAGCACGCCCAGTTCCGCTTCGACCGTGACGCCGATCGCGTGCGAGAACGCGACGACCTGGCGCGATACATCCACGTTGTATTCGTAGCTGGCAACAGTCTTGCCGTCTGCGGTGAGCGAACCGTCCATCATCACGGAGGAAAAACCCGAACGAATCGCTGCCATACACACTGCCGGCGACTGGCCGTGATCCTGATGCATGACGACGGGGATGTGCGGATAGGCTTCGATCGCAGCGAGAATCAGATGGCGCAGGAAAGGTTCGCCCGCATATTTACGTGCGCCGGCCGAGGCCTGCATGATCACCGGCGCGCCGACTTCGTCCGCCGCTTCCATGATCGCAGTGACCTGTTCCAGGTTGTTGACGTTGAACGCCGGCAGGCCGTAGCCGTTTTCCGCAGCGTGGTCGAGCAATTGGCGCATGGACACGAGAGGCATGTTGTTTCTCCGAATATTGAATAGATATAGATAAATGCGTGCTTACAGTGCGGCGCTCGCTTCGTCGCGCACCGCGCGTTGTTCGAGAATCTCGACTGCGGGCAGGGTTTTCCCTTCGAGGAATTCCAGGAAGGCACCGCCGCCGGTCGAGATGTAGCCGACCTTGTCCGTAATGTCGTATTTGGCGATCGCCGCCAGCGTGTCGCCGCCGCCGGCGATCGAAAACGCTTTCGATTCCGCGATGGCCAGCGCCAGCGTCTTGGTGCCGTTACCGAACTGGTCGAATTCGAACACGCCGACTGGACCGTTCCAGACGATGGTGCCAGCTTGTTTCAATTGCTGCGCCAGCGTCTCCGCCGTCTTCGGACCGATGTCCAGGATCATGTCGTCGTCCGCCACATCGGCAACGTTCTTAGTGGTCGCCGTGGCGGTCGCTGCAAACTCCTTCGCACAGACGACGTCGACCGGAATCGGCACCGAGGCACCGCGCTTGGCCATCATGTCGATGATGGCCTTCGCATCATTGACGAGATCCGGCTCGGCCAGCGACTTACCGATCTTCAAACCTGCGGCAAGCATGAAGGTATTGGCTATGCCGCCGCCGACGATCAGGTTGTCGACCTTCTCGGCCAGCGTCTTAAGGATCGTGAGCTTGGTCGACACCTTGGAGCCGGCGACGATCGCCACCAACGGCTTGGCCGGCTGATGTAAGGCCTTGCCGAGCGCATCGAGTTCCGCCGCCAGCAGCGGACCGGCGCAGGCTACCGGCGCATACTTCGCGATGCCGTGTGTGGTCGCTTCAGCGCGGTGCGCGGTGCCGAACGCGTCGTTGACGTAGACGTCGCACAGCGCGGCGATCTTCTTCGCCAGCGTGTCGTCGTTCTTTTTCTCGCCCTTATTGACGCGGCAGTTTTCCAGCAGCACGACCTGACCCGGCGCCACGTCGACGCCATCCACCCAGTTCTGCTTCAGCGTGACGGGCTGTCCGAGCAGCTCGGAAAGACGGGTTGCGATCGGCGCCAGCGTATTTTCCGGTTTCAATTCGCCTTCGGTCGGACGACCGAGATGCGAGGTCACCATCACGGCAGCCCCCGCCTTCAGCGCCTGCTGAATCGCCGGCACCGAAGCACGGATGCGCGTGTCTTCAGTGATGTTGCCTTGATCGTCTTGCGGAACATTCAGATCGGCGCGAATGAAAACGCGCTTGCCTTGCAGCTGGTGACGGGCGATCAGATCGCTCAATCGATTGAATTGCATGTGCTTACAATGAATTGAAATGTATTTCGGAAAGTCCGCTATTTTACCGCACCGGATATTGTCTAAACCGCACTTTTCCCGAATCGGTATGGGCGGACGCCAACAGGAATGGAACGGCCGCTCCCTGCGGCGTTCCCGTCATGACTGCATTGCAGCTCCCTGCCCCTTAGAAGCACAACATTGCAATAAATTCAATTTACCAACAAAAATTGCTTCACGGCGATCATGCCGGAGCGCAACGGTCGGTTTGGGCGGTGGGGAATCCGCTAAAATCCCGGATTGCTCAATTCACTGGAGATTTTCTGATGTCGATGTCTGACCGCGACGGCAAAATCTGGAAAGACGGCGCACTGGTCGACTGGCGCGACGCGACGGTTCACGTACTGACCCATACGCTGCACTACGGCATGGGCGTATTCGAAGGCGTGCGCGCGTACAAGACCGAACAGGGCACGGCGATCTTCCGCCTGCGCGAGCATACCGAGCGCCTGTTCAACTCCGCCAAGATCTTCCAGTTGCAGATCCCGTTCGACCGCGACACCGTGGCGCAGGCGCAGCTGCAGGTCGTGCGTGAGAACAAGCTGGAAAGCTGCTACATCCGCCCGCTGGTCTGGATCGGCGACGAAAAGCTCGGCATCTCTGCCAAAGGCAACCGTGTCCACATCGCGATCGCTGCATGGCCGTGGGGCGCGTACCTGGGTGAAGACGGCCTGAACAAGGGCATCCGCGTCAAGACTTCCTCGTTCACGCGCCATCATGTCAATGTCTCGCTGGTGCGTGCGAAGGCCTGCGGTTACTACATCAACTCGATCCTGGCGAACCAGGAAGCGCAGGCCGACGGCTACGACGAGGCGCTACTGCTGGACACTGAGGGCTATGTGTCGGAAGGCTCGGGCGAGAACGTATTCATCGTGAAGAACGGCAAGGTATACACGCCGGACCTCGCCTCCTGTCTGGACGGCATCACGCGCGATTCGGTCGTCACGCTGGCGCGCGACCTTGGCATCGAAGTGATCGAAAAGCGCCTGACGCGGGACGAAGTGTATTGCGCCGACGAAGCCTTCTTCACCGGCACCGCGGCCGAAGTCACGCCGATCCGCGAACTGGACAACCGCATGATCGGTGACGGCACGCGCGGCCCGATCACAACGCGCCTGCAATCCTTGTTCTTCGACGTCGTCGCCGGACGAGCCCCGCAGTACAAACACTGGCTGACGCTTGTTTAAGCGGGCCGCTTCGCACTAATATCAGGCAATCCTTATTTACACATTCGTATCCCGGAGATTCAATACCATGGCAAACGCAGCACATCTGGACAACGCAGTCGAACTGGACGGCAAAGACTTACCGGCCTTTTGCCCGAACCCGGCCATGCCGGTATGGAGCTCGCATCCGCGCGTTTTTCTGGAAATGTCGCATGACGGCAAAGCCAAGTGCCCGTATTGCGGCACCGTGTACGCGCTGAAGCCTGGCGCCGCAGTTCACCGTCACTAAGCAGCTCATGGCCCGGCAACGCAAGCAGTTCGGCACGGCAGACGATACCGAACTGGCGTTCTATGACGCCATCGCCCGTGCCGACCTCGATGCGTTGATGGCGCTGTGGGCCGAAGACGAGGAAATCGTCTGCATTCATCCCGACGGCACGCGCCTGATCGGCTATGCGGCGATCCGTGCCTCGTGGGCGGAGATCTTCACACGCGGCGGCGTCCACATCCGCCCGTCGCAATTGCATGCCTCGCAAAATGTCATGAGCGCCGTACACAATCTGGTCGAATCGGTCAGCTTGCCGGAAGGCCGGGAACGAGACATCCACATTCTTGCCACGAACGTCTACGTCAAGACGCCGCTCGGATGGCGCATCGTGGTGCACCATGCCTCGGTCGCGCCTGGCAAGGCGGAGCCCGAACTGGCAACGGGCAATGTACTGCATTGATGCTCTTGCCGATTGCAGCAAGATGCCGGCACACGCACTCATCGTTTGCATTCCTTGGACGTTTCTCCAACACCGATGACTTCCTGCTCTGCTGCGCCACTGGCAATCCCTCCCGAAATCTCGAGCGAATCGAATGAATACGCTGCGCCGTGGTGGCTGCCCGGCGGGCATCTGCAAACGATCTATCCAGCCAAGCTGATCCGTACGCCGGACGTACCGTACCGTCGCGAACGCTGGATCACGCCGGACCAGGATTTCGTCGACATGGACTTTGTCGACGGCGAGCCGGGCCATCCGTTCATCGCGCTGTTCCACGGGCTGGAAGGTTCTTCGCACAGCCATTACGCGCGTTCGCTGATGGCATACGTCCGCACGCTGGGCTGGTCCGGTGTCGTGATGCACTTCCGGACCTGCTCCGGCGAAATCAATCTGGCGCCGCGCATGTATCACTCTGGCGACGCACCGGAAATCGACTGGGTACTGCGCCGCTTAGCATCGCTGGTGCGCGGGAAGGGCGCGAGCAAATTCTACGCAAGCGGCGTATCGCTCGGCGCGAACGCCTTGCTGCGCTGGCTGGGGGAATCGCAACATCAGGCCGAGTTCGTCGACGCGGCATGCGCCGTTTCCGCGCCGATGGACCTGTCCGGCGGAGGCAATGCGCTCGGCCGCGGGTTCAACCTGATCTACACGAACGTTTTTCTGCAGACGCTCAAGCGGAAATGTCTGCAGAAGCTGCTGCAGTTTCCCGGCCTGTTCGACAAGGAGGCGATGCTGCAGTCGCGCGACCTCTACACCTTCGACAACATCGTCACCGCGCCATTGCACGGTTATCTGAACACGGAAGACTATTGGAGCAGGGCCAGCTCGAAATATGTTCTGGACGACGTGACCGTGCCGACGCTGGTGCTGAATGCACGCAACGATCCGTTCCTGCCGGAGCAATTCCTTGCAGATCACGCAGCGCCTTCGGTAAAACTGGAATATCCGGCGCATGGCGGTCATGTCGGCTTTGCCACCTCGCCCTTCCCCGGCCAACTGACCTGGCTACCGCAACGCATCGTGCGCTTCCTGCAAAGCGGAAGCTAGCCGCTCGCAACCACGCCATGGATTCGCAAGTCGAAAAAGCGCTCGCAAAATGGCCCAACGTGCCCTACTGCTATGGCTGGCTGGCGCTCGATGCACAGGGCAGCTGGCGCATGCGTGACGAACACGCGCAAAGAAACGGCAGCATCGGTGAGCGAATTACGCAAAGTGCACTGGTCGGATTCATCCAGCGCAATTACATGCCCGATGAACAGGGACGCTGGTATTTCCAGAACGGCCCCCAGCGCGTGTATGTGGAGCTTCAGGCAGCGCCTTACATTGCACGCCTTGAGCCGGAAATGAACCTCATATTGCATACGAGCCAACCGATGCCGGAACTCGACGAGGTCTTCCTGAGCGACAGCGGCAATCTATGGCTATGTGGCGAAAAGCGTGTTGCCATGCTGGACGGACGTGATCTCGTGCATTGCCTGTCTTGGCTGAGCATCGACGGCAAGGCAATCGATGACGAAGCGCTACAAAGGTGGATGGCGAGCGCGGGCGTATGCGGACAGCTGACTTTGACCCGGGAAAATACGACGATCCCGGTCAGTTATCTTCTCGAATCACAGGCGCCTGAGCGATTTCGATTCGTGCGTTCTCCCCAAGCACAGTCCGCCGACAACACTTAGCCGCCCTTCTCCTGCTTCAGCTCTTCCAGCCGCTGAGCACGCATATCACGTTCGCGTCCATCGATGATCGAGAGATCGTAGAACGAAGCATCGGCAGCGCGGCGCGCGATCGACAGCTGATCCAGTGCTGCAGGGATGCTGCCACCCAGCGCATAGTATTCGGCAAGCGCCATATGCTGCTGCGCATCCTTGCCTTGCGCATTGTATGCCTTCGCCAGCAATTGATATGCGCCCTGGTCTTCACGGTAAAGCTGGATCTGGTCGCGCAGATACGCTGCAGCCTGCTCGCTGCGACCGGCGGCGATCAAGGCATCTGCATATTGATGCGCAATGCCGCGTGAAAACGGAAATGCATCGCGTGCGGCATCCGCCTCCGCCACCGCTTGCGCGTACTGGTGCGCCGCCATGCGAATGTCGATGCCGAGGCTGTCGAGCACGACATCGCGCGGCTTATTGAACGACTGCTTGAGCATCGCACGCACCTCGTCTAGCCGCAGCTGTGCACGCGCCGCATCGCCTTGCTTCAACGCGACGAAGGCCAAGCCATATTTCGCGCCAAGCAACGCCGACGATGCATTCTGCATCAGCTGTCGCTGAAAGTAATCGGCGGTATCGCGCAAACCCTGTGCAGACAAGTCTTGCAACACCCGCACCCGCGCCTGGATCAGCGCGAAATCCACGCTATCTGCATGCTGCCGATAACGAAAATCGCGCGTGCGCGCCTCGATATCCGCCATGCGTTCGGTCGTCAACGGATGTGACCGCAGATAAGGCGGCACGGCATCGGAATAAGCGCGTGATGCCTGCTGCAGTCGGCCGAAGAAACTGATCATGCCCGTCGTTTCATAGCCCGCGCGGTGCAGAATATCGAGTCCGATACGATCCGCCTCGCGTTCCGCGTCACGGCTGAAATCAAGCTGGCGCTGTGCCGCCAAACCCTGACCGCCTGCGATAATTCCCATTCCTGCGTCAGGGCTGGCACTGATGGCGAGTGCACCCAAAATGAGCGATGCCAATGAAATCAAGGAATCCTGTTTACTGTTGCCCAGCATGCGCGCGATATGGCGCTGCGCCACGTGACCGATCTCATGCGCCAGCACCGAAGCCAGTTCCGATTCCGTCTGCGCAGCGAGAATCAAGCCTGAATGCACGCCGACATACCCGCCGGGCAGCGCAAACGCATTCAGCACCGGATCACGCACGGCAAAAAAGAAGAAGTCATACTGCATCTCGCCACGCGCTTCCGGTTTGGTGGCTAGCAGGCTATTACCGATGCTCTCCAGATACTCCTGCACTGGCGCATCGTCGAGATAATCAGGATTGTGCTTGATCTCGCGCATGATGCGATCGCCAAGCTTTCGTTCCATCTGTGGTGACAGGTATTCGCGTTCGGTATCGCCGAGGCTAGGCAGCGATTGCGCCGTCGCGACCGACGGCCATACTAATGACTGCGCAGCACATATCAAGATGAACATTACGGCAACCGTGCGGTGCGCTATCAGCGGAATGCAAAAGGCAGATGCCATGTTGAAGATTAGTTTGAGTTCGCGGTGCTATGATACCCGCTCATTACGCCGTTCATTAGAGCGGTGGTGGCACCTCGCTTCAGCAGCGTAGCGAGTATTTATCACTACTAGACCTCTGACACAGATTTGCTCACATGACCTCATCAAACGATCGCTCTCAATCAGACGGCTTGACCCATTTCGACGCCACCGGCCAAGCCCACATGGTCGACGTTGGTGCCAAGGATGAAACTCACCGTATCGCCGTTGCCAGCGGCGTAATCCGCATGAAGCCGGAAACGCTGTCGATCATTCAGTCTGGCACTGCAAAGAAGGGAGACGTGCTCGGCATCGCGCGCATCGCTGCGATCATGGCGGCGAAGAAAACCAGCGATCTGATCCCGCTGTGTCACCCGCTCGCACTGACACGCGTGAAAGTAGACTTTGATGTCAACGTTGAAGAATCAAGCGTCAAGTGCGTGGCCCAAGTTGAAACCTTCGGCAAAACCGGTGTCGAGATGGAAGCGCTGACTGCTGTGCAAATCGGGTTGTTGACGATCTACGATATGTGTAAGGCAGTCGATCGTGGGATGATCATGAGCGAGGTCAGGGTTAGAGAAAAACGTGGTGGCAAATCGGGTGACTGGAGTGCGTAGAGCCACTTTTGTTGTGTGCCGATCCACCGAACGTCTTTCGCAACAATTTCTTTATCATAGCGCCACTAGCATTTTAAATAGCGTCTGCGCACTTTCCCGCACCTTTGGCAGACTCGCTTTTCTTCTTCTCCAAATCCCGAACTTTCATTTTTGCAGTCTTTACGCCCAGCGTCTCGCTTTGGGCATAAGCCTGTATTGCTTGCTCCAGGCAACCACGTTGCTCAAGTACTAAACCAAGGCCGTAGTAACCGCCACCGTGTTTGCTATTTAACGCAACCGAGCGCGCGAAATCGCTGCCCGCCTTATCAAGTTGGTTTAGCGAATAGTATGCAACCCCTCGTTCATAGTAAAGCGAGGATATTGTGGGACTTTGGTGAATGGCAAGTGTAAAGTCATTCGCCGCATCCTCAAATCGCTTCTCTTTCAAATATCCGATACCTCGGTTATAAAAGATGCGGTCGCTCCCCGGAAGAGACGGCGATTGAAGTTTCACAGCAGCGTCTTTCCAAACCGCGCTTTCCGTTGCGAAGCTCGACAATCTGTCTCTTGCTAAAAAAATGAATAAAACAAGAATAGGCAGCGAGCAAGCGATCAGTAGGCGTTTCTTTACGGGATATAGGACCGCCACCAGCATAAGTGCATATCCTGGAGCCCAGAGATAACTGCGGTAAAGCACGAACGGCTCCTGAAAACGGATAGAGACCAGCTCTGTCAAAAACAGGCACCACGAATACAGGAAACCGCAACAGAAAAGCGCCACTAAGCCCTTTCGCCGCAAAAGGTAAGCCGCGAGTATAGGCGCAAGGAAAAAGACAACCAGAAGTGGCAGCTGCCACCAAGCAAACCAGAGATGGACGAAATCGAACCGCATATCGACAGAGAGAACGCGGATGTCGGGTACCAACCATAAGGCCAGATAGCGGAAAAAGAAGCCTGTTTGAAAAATGATGCTAACGACCCACTGGCCCAGTTTGGTATCCACCAAAGGAATGCCTTGCAATAAGGACAGAATTGCAGTCGCTCGCGGTTCATAGCTCGTCGCTATAACGCTATGCGTAGTCAACAAGACCCCAAGAGCAGCTGGCAGGCATAGAAGTACATACAATGAAATCTTTTTAAAGCGCGTTCGCACATCACCTTCATAAAGTGTGGCAAAAGCCACAGCTGCGAGCGGCAGCATGATTGCATGCTCTTTCGAATAGACGGCCGCGGAATAAAAAACCGCAGCGGTTACAACGTCGACTGTTCGATTTCTTATGAAGGCACGGCGAAAGTACCATAGAGATATAAGCGAAAATAGCGTCGCAAACAGTATGGTCCGCTGTACTAAGTAAGCGGCACCATAGATCGCAAGTGGATTAAGCGCAAACCAAGCCGCACCGGCCGCAGCGATTATCCAGATATGTGTGCCGTATTCCGGTTGAGATATTGCGGAAGGAGCCGATTTATTTAATGACTCTTGGAGCAGAGACTTGAGCAACAGAAAAAGCATGCCTGTACACGCTATATGCAGCAGCAAACTGAATATGCGGTTGCATTCGAGACTTCCAGTTATGACTTGAATGAATCCCAAAGTGAAATAAGGGAAGGTGCGTCGCTGGAAATCAAACGGGGTCAACGCGTAGTCATAGACTGATAGCGAGGAAAACAGGCCACGATCGTCGAAAACGATAGCGTTACCAAGAAATGGGAGGTATAAGCAAGACGGTGCTGCAGTAAGCAAAAACAGCACGCAATATCGAAGGCGCTTAGATTTCATGAAAAAAGGCCTCTACTGAGGCCTTTTGTAATTGTTATTGAATTAGCAGCCAGTAACAGGTCCAAAAACCTTAGTCATAATCGCGGCACTAGGCACAGTAGCACTGCAACTTACCGCCCACGTAATAGCCGTAGCATCAGTTCCCGTCGAAGGCGTAAAGTTAACGCTAACGCCATCGTAGCCAGTGCCAATATTGCGGAGCTGGGCTTGAATTTGGCCGGTATCTGTGGTGTGGTAGGCTTCAACTTCGGTCGTCGGTGTAGGGCCAGAGCTAGCCAAACCCAAGGTTGTCCATGCATCGGCAGCCGGCGCAGAACCTGCATTATTTTGCATGTACTCCGCCATGGCGAGCTTTACAGCATCTACTGCCGAATTAACTTTTGCGAGTTTGGCACGTGTCACATAGTTCTGATACTGTGGAATTGCGACCGCAGCCAGAATACCGATAATCGCCACAACGATCATCAATTCGATCAGCGTAAAGCCCTGTTGAGCCTTCTTCATCATTTTCATCGATTTCATTTATCTCTCCTGTTGGGATATAGGCAGCTTTCTGCCATGCGTCCTATGGAGCAACAGCCATGCCAACTGTTTACGGAGAGAAAAAGCGAGATTTTTACGTTAATCGTTAAATAAATTAACAATATTTAGTCAATGAACTGCCACTTTTTGTCAGGCGGGCAGGCGTTGACCAATTCTTGTCAATCGTTTCGCGCCTGTACGCAGAGCGAAAAACGCACCGTCGCGCCTGCCAGATTGATCAGGTCACCGTTGCAGAGACCTTTGGTAGCGGTGCCTACCGATTTGCCATTAATAAGAGGATGGACCTTCCCCTCAAGATGCGTAAGGCTATAGCCTTGGCGCCCTTTCGCTAGCACGGCGGTTTGAATGCGTGGCGCCCCGATGGTCGTTAAGGGCTGCGTGAGCGGAATTTTTCGACCTGCATGATGCCCATCGAGAATTTCGATGAGGGCCGGCTGCACGCAGGCATCTCCCCCTACGCCGCCATCGACCTCTCGACCGGAGGCAGAACCGCTGTCTAACGGCAACAACCCCTCATCCGCGCGATATTGCATCGTCGTATCTTGTCCCAATTCGATCACGTCTCCATCGTTCATGAAGTGCTTTTGCACCGGTTGACCGTTGATGCGACTGCCGTTCGTGCTCCCCATGTCTTGAAAATACAGGTCACCTAGTGCGAAGACGAGTTCAGCATGTTCAGCGCTGACACCAGGTTCGTCGATCACGATATCGTTGTATGTACGCCGGCCGATGGTGGTCCGCTCCTTTACCAGCGGAATACGTTGCAAAACAGCGCCGTTTTTTGCCAGGATGATCGCGGCCATGTTGATTCGTGTGTTCAATACGTCGTTCGTGCGTCGCGAAAGTCAAAGCGCTCATGATACGCGGACGCGTACACATGATGAGCACTAGCGTGCTCTCCACATGCAGGATTTAAGCCAACAAAGCACTCTCTCGCGGAGACGGAAAGCAGGTTGGCTTGCAATCGCATCGACCTGGACCAGGATGACCGAAATGTTGTCACGCCCGCCGTTGTAATTCGCTGCATTCACCAAGTCTATGCAGGCGGATTCGAGATCCGATTCCTGACTCAGTAGCTCCACGATCTGCTCGGTCGATAACATATCGGACAAGCCGTCCGAACACAGCAAATATAGATCGCCGGGTTCGAGCGCATGGGCGCTGGTATCGACTTCGATTTCATCTCCCACGCCGAGCGCGCGCGTAATCAAATTCTTGTTCGGCGCAAAGCGTGCCCACTCGGGACTGACTAGACCCGCATCGATCTGCTCCTGCAGTTGGGAATGGTCGCGTGTCAGTTGCGTCAGTATCCCTTGCCGAAAGCGATAAGCGCGCGAA
>Ga0310811_10010527_pt1 | contig 11952 bp, 10 predicted proteins | sample YCmetagenome_FD_207642 | JGI IMG/M metagenome (GOLD analysis project Ga0310811, IMG submission 207642) | Soil microbial communities from experimental microcosm in Duke University, North Carolina, United States - YC | ecosystem: Engineered > Artificial ecosystem > Soil microcosm > Unclassified ...
GGCCGGATAGCTGTGCGATCAACGTGGTCTTGCCGGCGCCGTTGGGACCGATCACCGCGTGCAGTTCGCCCTGAGGGATCGTGAAGACGACATCGTCGGTGGCGACAATGCCGCCGAAGCGTTTGGCGAGGTTCCCGACCTCGAGGAGAGCGTCAGCCATGACGGGCCTTGGCCTCCCCTTTCGCGCCGACTTGCGCCAGCAGGCCGTCGATGCCGCCGCGTGCGAACAGCACGACGAGCAGCAGGAGCGGGCCGAGGATGATCTGCCAGTATTCGGTGATGCCGGAGAGCGCCTCTTCGAGCACGAGCAGTGCCACGGCGCCAAAGACGGGTCCGGCGGCCGAGCCCATGCCGCCGAGCACGACCATGATGATGAGATCGCCCGAACGCGTCCAATACATCACCGAGGGACTGACGAAATCGGTGTGATTGGCGAGCAGCGCGCCGGCGAGGCCGCACATCGTGCCGGCGATGACAAAAGCCGTGAGCTTGTAACGATAGGTCGGAAAACCGATAGCGCGCATGCGCGCATCGTTCGAGCGCGCGCCCTGGATCACCAGGCCGAAGCGCGAGTTCACGAGCCGCCAGACGAGGTAGATCGACGCGAACAGCAGCGCGAGGCAGATGTAGTAGAACTGGACCTTGTTGGAGAGGTTGATCGGCGCCACGAACTGGCTGCGCTTGTAGATGGTGAGGCCGTCGTCGCCACCGTAGCGGGCAATGCCGGAGACGATGTAATAGGCCATTTGCGCGAAGGCCAAGGTGATCATGATGAAGTAGACGCCGCGCGTGCGCAGCGACAGCGCGCCGATCACCAGCGCGAACAGGGCGGACGCCGCGAGCGCCGCCGGCCATTGCACGAAGCCGCTCGACACGCCCTCGAAGGCGAGGATGCCGACGGCATAGCCGCCAATGCCGAGATACGCGGCATGGCCGAAGCTCATCATGCCGCCGAAGCCGAGGATCAGGTTGAGGCTCACCGCCGCCATCGCCAGGATGACGATACGCGTGAACAACGTGAGCAGGAACGGCGCGTGCGCGAATTGCACATAGACGGGCAACAGCGCCAGCGCGATCAGCAGCGCCGCCGTGACGATGTTGCGGAAGCTCAGTTTTGACCTCATTTCCCGCCCGCCGAGAACAAGCCTTCGGGCTTCACGACCAGCACGATCGCCATCAGGAGATAAATCAGCATCGACGACAGCGCCGGCGCGAGGGTCGAAGCCGCGTCGCGGCTCAGCATCATGCGCAGCAAGTCGGGGAAGAAGGCGCGGCCGAGCGTATCGATGAAGCCGACAAACAGCGCGGCGACCAGCGCGCCGCGGATCGAGCCGATGCCGCCGATGACCGTGATGACGAAGGCCAGGATGAGGATGTTCTCGCCCATGCCGATTTGCACAGTCAGGATCGGCGCCTGCATCAGCCCGGCGAGGCCGGCGAGCGCGGCGCCGAGCCCGAACACCAGCGTGTAGAGCAGCTTGATGTTGACCCCGAGGGCGCCGACCATCTCGCGGTTACTGGCGCCGGCGCGGATCAGCATGCCGATGCGCGTGCGCATCACGACGAAATAGAGCCCGGCGGCCACCGCAAGCGTGACGATGATGATGGCGAGGCGATAGGCCGAATAGGTGAAGCCGGGCAGCAGATGGACCGGGGTGTTGAGCCACGACGGCAGCGGCAGCGGCAGGCCCTGCGCGCCCCAGATCAGGCGCACCAGTTCGTTGAAGAACAGGATGAGCCCGAACGTGCCGAGCACATGATCGAGATGGTCGCGGCCGTAGAGCCGGCGCATCGCGATCACCTCGACCGCCATGCCGACCAGCAGCGTCGCGAGAAGCGCGAGCACCGCGCCGAGCACGAAGCTGCCGGTCCAGGCGGCAAAGGTCGCGGCGAAATAGGCGCCGATCATGTAGAGCGAGCCGTGCGCCAGATTGACGAGGTCCATGATGCCGAAGACCAGCGTCAGTCCCGCCGCCAGGAGGAATAGTAGCAGCCCGAACTGCAAGCCGTTGAGGCATTGCTCGATGAAGAGAGTCATGGCCGGTCAAGTGTACCGCAAATAATGTCGTTGTGCTGCGGAAGGACGCACCGCGAGTGCGCTTCACCTCTCCCATAGGGAGAGGTCGACGCGCGAAGCGCGTCGGGTGAGGGGTTACGGGACATCGATAATGCTAGACCCCCTCACCCCAACCCTCTCCCCAGTCGAAGTCGGATATATCCGACTTCGACCGGTCAATATTGCCGAACTCGGGTAAACCCGAGTTCGGCGGGAGAGGGAGTCACGCCTGCAATCGCGGCGCTGCTGCACTCAAACAGAACCGTCCGCTCACTTCATCGGGCATTTGTCGTGGAAGCGGTCCTGGTCGTTCTCGACGATGGTCGCCACGGTCTTGAGCGAGAGCTGCCCGTCCGCATCCTTCACCACGTCCTGCAGATAGAAGTTCTGGATCGGCATGTGGTTGTTGCCGAACTTGAAGTTGCCGCGCAGCGACTTGAAGTCAGCCTTTTCCATCGCCTTCTGCACCGCGACCTTGTCGGAGAGATTGCCCTTGGTCGCAACCACGGCGGAGTTGATCAACTGCGCCGCATCGTAGGCTTGCGCGCCGTAATAGGTCGGGCGCAGGCCCGGATATTTCTTGCGGTAGTCGGCGACGAACTTCTTGTTCTGCTCGTTCGGCAGGTCGTTGACCCATTCCTGCGCACCCGGCACGCCGATCGCATTGTCCTTCTGCAAGGGCAGCGAGAGCTCGTCGACGGTGAACGCGGTGTAGAGCGGGATCGTGCCCTTCAGGCCGGCGGCGGCATATTGATTGAGGAATTGCACGCCCGCGGCGCCTGGATAGAAGACGAACACCGCGTCGGCGCCCGAGGCCTTCGCTTTCGAAAGCTCCGCCGAGAAGTCGAGTTGCGACGGCCACGTGGTCAGTTCCTGGCCGACGATTTTGCCTTTGAAGGTCGACGCGACGCCCGCGAGCATGTCCTTGCCGGCCGCGTAATTCGGACCGATGAGGAACACGCTCTTCACGCCCTTCTGGTTCATGTAGCGGCCCATCGCCTGCGGCGTCTGGTCGTTCTGCCACGACGTCGAGAACACGGTCGGCGAGCACAATTCGCCGGCGACCTGCGACGGGCCGGCATTGGCGATGACCAGGAACGTCTTGGAGTCGACGATCGGCTTGAGCGAGGCGAGCAGCACGTTCGACCAGATATAGCCGGCGATGAAGTCGACCTTGTCGGCTTCGATCAGCTTCTCGGTCTTCTGCTTGCCGACCTCCGGCTTCTGCTGGTCGTCTTCGTAGATCACCTCGACCGGGATACCGCCCATCTTGCGGCCCATGTGATCGAGCGCGAGTTCGAAAGAATTGCGCATGTCGTTGCCGATCACGGCGGTCGGACCGCTGAACGTCGAGACGAAGCCGATCTTGATCGATTTCTGCTGGGCCGGTGCCGGACCCGCTGCGAGCATCAGAGCGGCGCTCGCGACCATCAAACTCTTGCGCATGTTGTTCCCCCTCCGGGCCATTCCGGCCCATTTCCTTGTGAGGGTAATGTAGCGGCATGTCTGACGAAAGGTCCACAGACGCCGCAGCCTCGGGCCGCACGCGTCGTCACCGGGCGTCTCCCGGTGACCGCCCAGGATGGCAAGGCGGCGCCAACCCAAGCGGGATCGCCGGGACGAGCCGGGCCATGACAATTGAGAATCTGACGGCCGGTTGACCCAAGCTGTAGCGGCCCTGCACTGTAGCGGCGCGCAGGGCCCTCTCGGCCCCAACGGAATTATAATTCGACCCAAGGAAACCGATTTTGTCCAAAGCTCTCGAACGGGCCTATGACGGCATCGTCATCGGCGCCGGCCATCACGGCCTGATTCTCGGAACCTACCTCGCCCGCGCCGGGCTCAAGATTCTGCTCGCAGAGCGGCGGCTCACCTATGGCGGCGGCCTCTGCACGCGCGAGGCGACCCTTCCGGGCTTCTACCATAACTTGCATTCGATCAATCATTTCCACATCAGCGAGACGCCCTGGTTCAAGGACCTGGGGCTCGACGAGCGCGTGACCTACATCACGCCGCGCTACGAATTCGGCCAGGCGCACCATGACGGCACGGCCCTGGTGCTCGGGCGCGACCTGGAGGAATCGGTCGCCAACATTGCCCGCTTCTCGAAGAAGGACGCCGACACCTTCCGCGAATGGAATCGCAAGGCCGAAACGATCACGCGCGAGATCTTCCTGCCCGAACGCTATGCCGAACCGCTGCCCAAGGCGGAGCGCGATGCGCTCTTGTCTCGTACAGCGCTGGGCCGTGAATTCCTCGCCGTCGCGAACCGGCAGCCGCTCGAGGTCGTGGGTGACCTGTTCGAAAACGAGCACGTGCGGCTGCTGTTCCTGTTCAAGGTCTCGCTGTTCGGCACGTGGCTGACCGACACGCTGTCGAAGACGTCGCCGATGGGCTCGGTGATCCGCGCCTTCGACCTCGAAAGCGGTTACCAGCTCTGCCAGGGCGGCTCGTTCAACCTCGCCCGCGGGCTGATGGAAGCTTTCATCGCTGCCGGCGGCACCTACGAGCCGCAGGTCAACATCGATCATATCGTCATCGAGAACGGCAAGGCGACCGGCATCGAACTGGCCGACGGCCGCACCGTTCGGGCGAAGCAGTTCGTCGCCTCGACGCTCGACGTGCATCAGACGTTCGAGAACCTGGTCGGGCGCGAGCAGCTTCCCGCCGCGTTCCTCAAGAAGCTCGACGGCTTCCAGTACACCGCCTGGAGCCTGTTCGGCCTGCATCTGGCGCTCAACGAAAGCCCGCGCTTCGCCGCGGAAAATTTCGACCCGAACATCAACCGCACGCTGAAATGGTCGATCGGCGCCGAGACGATGGACGACCTCTACGCGGCGCATGCCGACGTGCAGGCCGGCCGTGTGCCGAAGATCGTGCAGTTCGGCTCCGGGCCGCTGAGCCTGCTCGATCCGACACAGGCGCCTCCCGGCAAGCACACGACCTATTGCTGGCATGTGATGCCGCTCGATCCGGATATCGGCGGGCAAAACTACGAAACCTTCAAGGAAGAATTCGCCGACAAGATCGTCGAAGTCTTTGCGCGCTACTGCCCGAACATGACCGCGAAGAACATTCTCGGCCGCTACATCTACACCGGCCGCGAATACGTGCAGGAGATGGTCAACATGCGCGGCGGCGACATCTTCATGGGCGCCTTCAATGCCGAGCAGGTGATGTACAATCACTTCGGCTACCGCTCGCCGATCCCGAACCTGTACAGCGCCGGCTCGGCAGGTCACCCGGGCGGTGCAATCTCGGGCGGCGCCGGCTACATCACCGCCGGCATCATCGCGCAGGAGCTCGGGATCAAGCCCTGGTGGACGCCGTCCGATGCGCGCACCGCGCTGGAAGCGCATGTGAACAGGTAGACGTCATTCCGGGGCGCGAGCGAAGCGAGCGAGCCCGGAATGACGAAGAAAAAGAAAGGCACGCGGCATGACCGACACTTCCGATCTGCAAAACATCGTCTTCCCGTCGCTCAAGGACCGCGTGATGATCATCACCGGTGCTGGCCAGGGCATCGGCCGCGCCTTCGCCAAGGCCTTCGCCATGGCCGGCGCGCGCGCGGTGATCGCCGAGCGCAACGAGCAGAGCGCGGCGGCGGTGGCTGAGGAAATCCTCAGAGCCGACGGGCAGGCGCTGGCGGTGACGACCGACGTGGCCGACGAGGCATCGATCAAGGAAATGGTCGAGATCGTCGAAGACGAATACGGCCGTATCGACGTGCTCATCAACAATGCCGGCATCTTCTCGACGTTGGAGATGCGTCCCTTCGACCAGATCCCGTTGGAAGAATGGGAACAGGTGCTGCGCGTGAACCTGACCGGGCCGTTCCTCTGCGCCCGCGCGGTGCTGCCCGCGATGCGGCGCGCGAAATGGGGCCGCATCATCAACATCGCCTCCGGCGCGGTGCGGCTCGGCCGGCCGAATTACCTGCACTACATCGCGACGAAGTCCGCGCTCGCCGGCATGAGCCTGTCGATGGCGCGCGAGTTGGGCCCCGACGGCATCACCGTCAACGCCATCCTGCCCGGCGCGACCTTCACCGAGATCGAGCGCAAGACGGTGACGCCGCAGCAGAAGGAACGCATCGTGGCGATGCAATGCATCCCGCGCGCTGAGACGCCGCAGGACCTGGTCGGCGCGGCTTTGTTCCTCGCCTCCGATGCCTCTGCGTTCGTCACCGGGCAGAGCCTCAATCTCGACGGCGGCGTGACGGGGTCGTGAACGGTTTTGTGAGGCATGCGTGGTGATCGTCCCCTCCCCCTGAAAGCGGGAGGGTCAGGGAGGGGGTCAAATCCGTTATAGAGGATGACCCCCACCCGGCACGCTTCGCGTGCCGACCTCCCCCTTTCAGGAGGAGGTAAAAAGCCGCAATGCGTTTGGAGTATGCGTCATGTCCCCCACCGTCGCCATCATCGCACCGGGCGCCATGGGCAGCGGCATCGGCCGCCGCCTCGCGGAGAACAAGGTGACGGTGCTCACCTCACTTGCCGGCCGCAGTGAGGCGAGCGCCAAGCGCGCCACAGAAGCGGGCATGATCCCGGTCGGCGATGCGCAACTCACGGAAGCTGATTTCCTCCTGTCGATCGTCCCGCCGGGCGATGCCATCGCCCTGGCGCGGCGGCTGGCGCCGACCTTGCGCGCATCGAACAAGAAGACGGTCTATGTCGACTGCAACGCCGTGAGCCCTCCGACCGCGCAGGAGATCGCCGACGTGGTCGCGACCACCGGCTGTCTCTTCGCCGACGCCGGCATCGTCGGGCCGCCGCCAAAGCCCGGCTCGACCAACACCAAGATCTACGTCTCCGGTCCTGCCGCCCGTGACGTCGCGCGGCTCAACGATTACGGCCTGATCGTGCGCGTGCTGGAGGGGCCGCTGACCGCCGCCTCGGCGCTGAAAATGTCGTACGCGGGCATCACCAAGGGCTTCACCGCGCTGGGGGCGGCGATGATGCTGGCCGCCGAGCGCGGCGGCTCTGCCGAGGCGCTGAAGGCGGAGTTGGAAGAGAGCCAGCAGGCGCTGTTCGGCTGGCTCACGCGGCAAGTGCCGAACATGTACTCGAAGGCCTATCGCTGGGTGGCCGAACTCGACGAGATCGGCGATTTCGTCGGGGACGATCACGCCGAGCACGCGATGCTGACCGCGGCCGCGCGCTTCTACGAGCGCATCGCGGATGATTTTGACGGAGAGAAAAAAGAGACCGGCGCGATCGACGCGTTTCTCCAGAAGTAACTGCGTCACGACCTATCCGTTGTCATGGCCGGGCTCGTCCCGGCCATCTCGTTCAGACAGGCGCAGCGACTCCTAAGCGGGATCGCCGGGACAAGCCCGGCGATGACAAGACGAGAGGTTCTGCGTTCTCTCGATAGATTCGTGTTTACTGGTTCGTCCGCTTTCGCGGATGATGACAGCTGAATTTGGGGTAGCTCCGGAGCCACCAGCACATGCCGACAACGGCCATCGACATCCACACACACATCGTGCCGGCGGAATTTCCCGCTTATGCCGGCACGCACGACAGCGCCCATTGGCCGCACATGGCGGCAGCGCACGACTGCCACCACAAGAACGTGATGATCGACGGCAAGAACTTCCGCACCGTCACCGACGAATGCTGGGACGTTGGCCGCCGCATCGAAGCGATGGCAGAGATGCGCATCGCGCGGCAGGTGCTCTCGCCGATGCCGGAATTGCTGTCCTATTGGCTGCCGCTCGATGACGCGCTGCCGCTGATCCGGCATGTCAACGACACCATCGCCGCCATGGTGGCGCGGGCGCCGGACCGCTTCATTGGCCTCGGCGGCGTGCCGATGCAGGACCCGGACGTGGCCGCGCGCGAGCTGGAGCATCTCATGCGCGACGGCTTCCGCGGCGTCGAGCTCGGCAGCAACGTCAACGGCGCCCCGCTCGGCGATCCGCGCTTCGAGAGCTTCTTCGCCGCGGCAGAGGAGATGGGCGCCGCTATCTTCGTGCACGCGCTGCACCCGAGCGGCAAGGAGCGCATCGTCGGGCCGGCGGGACTGATGGCCTATATCGGCTTCCCGCTCGAGACGGCCTATACGATCGCATCGCTGATCACCGGCGGCACGCTGACGCGGCATCCCCGCCTGCGCCTCGCCTTCAGTCATGGCGGCGGTGCCTTCGCCTCGATCCTGCCGCGGCTGACGCATGGCTGGGCGATCAAGCCCGAGTTCGCGGCGCGCATGGGCGCCTCGCCGCAGGAACACGCACGCAAGCTTTACTACGACACGCTGGTCTACGATGCGCCGACCCTGCGCCACCTGATCGACACGTTCGGCATGCGCCAGCTCTGCATCGGCACGGATTTTCCATTCGATATTCACGAGCCCCGGCCGGTCGAAGCCGTGGCGGCACTGCATTTGTCCGACGGCGAGGTGAAGCTCCTGCACCACGACAACGCCGCGCGCTTCCTCGGAGAGGAAACGCCATGAGCAAAGCGAGGGTCCGCGCGCTACGCAGCGTCGATCTCGGCTTTCCCAACCTGCCGCCGATGCTGCGCTTCTTCACCGATGTGTGGAATCTCGCGCCCGTGGGCGACGACAAAGGCGTGCATCATCTGCGCGGGACGCGCGGATTCCATCACATCCTTGGCCTGCAGGTAACACCGCAGACGGCGCTGATCCACGTGACTTTCGACGCCGCCGACCGCGCCGCGGTCGATGCGCTGCACGGACAGGTGGTCGCGCATGGTCTGACGACGATCGAGGCGCCCGCGCCGCTGCGCCAGCCTTACGGCGACTACGGCTTCGGCTTCAAGGATCCGGAGGGGCGCAACCTTGCCGTGGTCTGTGGCGTCGCCGATCATGCCGACGCGGCGGACAAGACGGACCGGCCGCGCAAGCTCAGCCACGTGAACTTCAACACGGGTGACAGCGAGGCGACGCTCGCCTGCTTCCGCGATGCCCTCGGCTTCACCGTGTCCGATACGACGCGCAAGCTGCGCTTCCTGTCGTGCAGCAGCGACCACCACAGCGTGGTGCTCGGCTTCTCTGGCGGGGCGACGCTCAACCACATCGCCTTCGAGATGCCGGACCTCGACTCGGTGATGCGCGGCGCCGGGCGCATGCGCGACGCCGGCCACGGCCTCGAATGGGGACCGGGGCGCCACGGGCCGGGCAACAACGTCTTCTGCTATTTCCTCGGACCACAGGACGTGCCGATCGAATATACCGGCGAGATGATGCAGGTCGACGAGAGCCACCGCGCCGGAACGCCTGAGGACTGGAAATGGCCGCCGGGCCGGCTCGACCACTGGGGTATCAATGCCGGGCCGAGTGCGCGCATGGAGGCCGCCGGGCTGAACTACCATTTCACCGACGATGGCTGGCGGCTGGACGCGTGGCGGTAGTTGCATGGCTGTCATGCCCACGAAAGCGGGCATCGAGCACACCGTGATGCCCGCATGCTTTATCCTCGTCAATGAAGACCGGACCATCCGCTTTTGCGGATGATGACAGCCGTGCTATGGGCGCAGCCATGAACACACACAAACACCCCCTGCGCGTCGGACTGGCCGGTCTCGGCGCGGTTGGTCTGGAGGTCGCGCGCCGGCTGATCGACGGTGCCGTCCCCGGCCTCGAGCTTGCCGCGGTGGCGGTGCGCGACGCCGACAAGGCGCGGCGCGCGCTGCCGCAACTCGGCGACATGATCGCGCTGCGCACACCTGCGGCACTCGCCGAGGACTGCGACATCGTGGTCGAATGCCTGCCGCCGGCGCTGTTTCGCGAGATCGCCGAGGATGCGATCGACAAGGGCCGCATCTTCGTGCCGCTCTCGGTCGCGCAACTTCTGGAGAATCCGGACCTGGTCGCGCGCGCCAAAAAGACCGGCGCGCGCATCGTCGTGCCGACCGGCGCTTTGCTCGGCCTCGACGCCGTCCGCGCCGCCGCCGAAGGCACGATTCATTCCGTCACCATGGTGACGCGCAAGCCGCCGGCCGGCCTCGAGGGCGCGCCTTACTTGCGCGAGCGCAACATCTCGGTGAGCGGCCTGAAAGAGCCGTTGAAGGTGTTCGACGGCACGGCGCGCGAAGGCGCGCGCGGCTTCCCCACCAACGTCAATGTCGCGGCCGCCTTGAGCCTCGCCGGCATCGGCCCGGACAAAACCAAGCTGCAGATCTGGGCCGACCCATCGGTGACGCGCAACACGCACACCATCACGGTGGATGCCGACGCCATGCGTTTCACGATGACGATCGAGAACGTGCCGTCGGAGAATCCGCGCACCGGCAAGAGCGTCGCACCCTCCACGATCGCCGCGCTGCGCGGCCTGGTGTCGGAATTGAAGGTGGGAAGCTAGACACGCAGGAATATCTTGCGCCGATAGAGAAAGCCGGCAAGCGCGATCACCAGCGCGAGGCCGACCAAATGTCGCACCAGGGCTCCCGTGCCCGGCGTGACTGTGGCGCTGAACCAGCGTGACAAGTCGCCGCCGACCAAGCGGCGCGCCAGCGGCTCGAAGCCGAACAGCCCGTTGATGAGGTAGAGCAGGATCGCGTTGCCGCCGATCCAGACCAGCCATGTCGCCCCGCGCTTGAAGCCCCAGACATCGACGACCTGATGCGCGAGGCCGAGCAGGACCGCACTCAGGCCGCCGGCCACGAGCGCGTAGGACGAGGTCCAGATATATTTGATGATCGGGAATTGCAGCGACCAGACCAGGCCCGTCATAACCAGCACAAGGCCGCAGCCGATCAGCAGCAGCGATTTACGCGCTGGCGCGACGTTCTCATTGCTCAGAAGCAGGCCGGCAAACACGCCGAGCAGGCACGAGGCGATGGCCGGCAGCGTGCTGAGCAGTCCTTCGGGATCGCGCGTCGTATCCCAGGCGCGGCCAGGGAGATAATGCGCATCAATCCAATTGGCGAGATTGGCATCCGGTGCATATGAGGCGGCGCCGAGACCTGGCACCGGCACGAAGCTTAGCAGGGCCCAATAGCCGACGAGCAGCGCGACCGTTACGGCTGCAAGGCTCCGCCAGCCGACATGCATAAACAGAACAGCGGTGACGAGATAGCAGACGGCAATGCGTTGGAGCACGCCAACATAGCGGATGTCCTCCCAGCCGTGGCTGAGGCCGCCATAGTAGATGACGCCGAGCACATAGAGAATGAACGCGCGACGCAGCACGCGCAGATGCGCCGGCGTGCTCCCCTCGCGCGCGACGAGCCGCGGCAGCGACAGCGGGATCGTCGCGCCGGTGATGAACAGGAACAGCGGGAAGATCAGATCGTAGAAGAGGAAGCCGTTCCATTCGGAATGCGACATCTGTGTCGCTAGGGCCGTACCAATGACGTCGAGGGTATCACTTTTGCCCTTCGCCATGACGGCGAGCGCCAGTACCGCGCCCTCACCACCCAGGATCCAGATAAAGTTGAAACCGCGCAGCGCATCGAGCGAAACGAGGCGGCGCGTTTGCAACGCGATCGGGAGTTCGGCGTAGCGCATAAGCGGCGGCCACTTGATGCATGGTGAAGCGCGATAGCCGGCCAAGTGCGGCCAACACGCTAGGTCCAGCCTTCCTCGGCATGTTGATACAGGTCAACAGCACACGACTAATTGTCGGCGCCCATCAACGATGCGCGGAGACGACGTTTGTCCTGGCCGGCTTGCATTCACCGCCGTCTGCGTGGACGCGAAAATAGTTCCGTCCAACGAAAGAGTGATCGTAGTGCCGCCAGGAGGTCGGATAGCCGTAAGCGAGCACGCCGGCGAGCGTCACCGCGAAGACCGAGCTTTCCATATCGCGCTGCTGCGCGTTGAGGTTTTCCGGCAGATGCGAGCTTGCATAGTCGACATAGGCGACACGCCGCATGCAGGCGAGATCGGCAACCGCGTCAAGCGCCGCCTTGGCCGTCATCAGATGATCG
>Ga0310811_10010528_pt1 | contig 11952 bp, 11 predicted proteins | sample YCmetagenome_FD_207642 | JGI IMG/M metagenome (GOLD analysis project Ga0310811, IMG submission 207642) | Soil microbial communities from experimental microcosm in Duke University, North Carolina, United States - YC | ecosystem: Engineered > Artificial ecosystem > Soil microcosm > Unclassified ...
CCCAGCGGCTCGGACGTGGCGTCAGTGCGACAGTGCGCGGCGAGAAAGCCAACGCCCCGGTTCCGGCACAAGGATCATGATCACGAACCCAGCGAAGCAGAGGAGCGCGCCAGCCAGGATCGCCCCAGCGTAGGAACCGGAGAAATCGTAGGCATAGCCCGCGACCGGCGGGCCGAGCAGGGCGCCGAAGGCAACGCCGCTATAGAGCGCGCCGATCACGGCACCGAGCGCGCGGCCACCGAAATAGTCCGCAGCAAGCGAGGGCGCGATAGCGACAAAGCCGCCATAGAAGGCGCCGAACAACAGGGCGAAAAAGACAAGCATGGATGCGCTCGTGGAGAGCGACCAAACGATCAGCATTACGCCGGCGCCGATGTACATCAGGGCGAAGGAGAGCCGCCGGCCGAGCCACGGCGTGAAGCTTGCGAACAGGAAACGGCCGACAGTGCTGCCGACGCCCAGCAAGGTGATGAGCAGGACGCCGAAGCCCGATCCGAGGCCGATGTCGCGAGCGTAGGGCACCAGATGCACGAAGGGGGTGAAGAGGCCGAACGACATCAGCAGGGCCGACACATAGATGCCCCAGAACGGTCCAGTCCGGATGGCTTCGGCGAGTGCCAAGCCCATGGGCGCTGCCCGGGGCTTGTCGTCAGGCGCGCTGTCGCCATCCGGTTCCAACCCGTAGAAATGCGGACCGCGGCGGATCAGGACGCCGGCGATGATGGCGGCCACGACCGTGAAGCCCGCCATCGCGAGATAGGTCTGGCGCCACCCAATTCCTGCGATCAGGGCGTTTGCCAGCGGCGCGCCGATCAAGGTGCCGACGCCGATCCCCGCAACAGCAATGCCGCTTGCCGTTCCACGCCGCCGCACGAACCAGTGCTGGACCGCGGTCACGCTCGGCACGTAGGAGAGGCCTACACCCAGCCCGACGCCGAGGCCGTAGCCGAGATAGACCTGCCACAAGGCGCTGGCACGCGCAGCAACCACCAGGCCAAGCGCCACGATCAGCAAGCCACCGATCACCACGGGCCGCGGCCCCATCCGATCGCCGATCAGGCCAGCCGGCAACCCAAGCAGAAAATAGAGGAACGCCGCGATCGAGAAGACCAGCGAGGTATCGCCACGCTGGGCGCCGAACTCCGCCTCGAGCGGACCGAAGAAGGCGGCAAAGGAATAGGCGACGGCAAATCCCGTCAGCATGCAAAGAAAAGCGCCGGCCACGACACGCCAGCCGGCAAAGACGCGCACCATGCTCACTTCTTGTCGCCGCCGTCCTTTTTGTCGCCCGGTTTCCAGCCCCATAGCTTGTAGGCGGCGTCGACGACGCGGGGATCGAGCTCCTGCTCGACGATCTTTACGCCGTGGCCCAGCATCTCGACGACGACCTCCAGTGCGGCAAGCCGCGCCAGCTTCTTGTTGTCGGTGGCGACCACATGCCAGGGCGCATAGTCGGTGTCGGTCTTGTCCAGCATGTCCTTGTAGGCTTCGAGATACGCTTTGCGCTTGGCGATGTTGCGGAAGTCCTCGAGGCCGATCTTGTAGCGTTTGTGTGGCTTGTCGAGGCGCTCGATCATGCGCCGTTTTTGCTCCTCGGCGCTCACGTGGAAGAGCAGCTTGATGACATGTACGCCGTCGTCCGCGAGCTGGCGCTCGAACTCGTTGATCTCGCGATAGGCGCGCTTCCAGGCATCCTCATCACAGAAGCCCTCGATACGTTCGACCAGAACGCGGCCGTACCAGGTCCGGTCGAAGATCGACCAGCTCCCCGGTGCCGGCAGCCGATCCCAGAAACGCCAGAGATAATGCCGGCCTTGCTCGGCGGGCGTCGGCGCGCCGATGCGCCAGACATGGGTCGAGCGCGGCTCCAGGCCGAAGACAATGCGTTGAATCGCGCCACCCTTGCCGGCGGCGTCCCAGCCGTCGATGCCGACGATGGCGCGGCCTCCGGTCCGGATATGATGGACTTGGAGATCAAGCAGCCGGTATTGCAACTTCTTCAGCTTGCGTTCGTAGGTCTCGTCGTCGATCGAATCCTCGATCATCTTGATCTTGTCGAGGGACGGCCACTTGCCCATCGTTTCTCCTCCGGTGGCGGATCGTGCCAGCCGGCGGCCAGTGACGCAAATCGCTGAGATTGACAGGTCGAACGCGCACCGCGACTAATCTCTCCGATGTCTTCGGCTCCCACCTTCAAATATGTCGAGCAGGGCGGTACTTCCGTGCTCGAGGCGGCAGGCAACTGGACCGTGTTCAGTCTCCGCAGCCTCGGGCGTCGGCATCGGCACTGGCACAGGACCAAGGTGCAGGCACCGCGACGCAAGCCGCAGCTCATCGACATCACGCGCGTCGAGCATCTCGACACGGCAGGCGTCCTCGAGCTGTTGCATCTGGCGGGCGGCGGTCATGACGCCGATGTGCGGGCGCGGGAAGAAGGTCAGGCCGATCTCTTCCGGGTGGTGCAGTCGCACGGGGTGGAAACGCCGCCCGAGCCGCATGTCGACTGGCTGTCGCATTTTCTGGCCGATGTCGGCCACGGCGTCGTGCACGTCTATCGTCAGATCCTCGCCCTCTGCGCTTTCTTCGGCGAGACCCTGGTGGTTGCCGCGGGTGCGCTCACACAGCCCAAGCGATTCCGACCGGCCGCGATCGTGCGGCAGATGTACGACGTCTGGGTGAAAGCGCTCGTCATCGTAGGCGTCCTCTGCTTTCTGATCGGTGTCGTCATTGCCTATCAGGGTGTGCAGCAGCTCCGTCAGTTCGGTGCAGAGACCTTTACTGTCGAGGCGGTCGGTATCGGCATTTTTCGCGAACTGGGCGTGCTTCTGACGGCCATCATCGTGGCCGGCCGGTCAGGCAGCGCTTTCACCGCCCAGATCGGCACGATGCAGGTCAACCAGGAGGTCGACGCCATGCGCGCGATGGGCCTCAACCCGATCGAATGGCTGGTGCTTCCGCGGATCCTGGCGCTGGTGATTTCGATGCCGCTTCTCGTCTTCTGGGGCGACATGGCCGGGCTGTTGGGCGGGGCGGTGGCCTGCACTGTCTACCTCGACTTCACCTTCGTGCAGTTCTTCGCCCGCTTGCGCGACACCGTCGGCATCTGGCATTTCTACACCGGCATGATCAAGGCACCGGTGTTCGGCATGATCATCGCAGCGATCGGCTGCTTCGAAGGGTTGCAGGTGCGCGGTAGCGCCGAAAGCGTCGGGCAGCTCACGACGCGATCGGTCGTCGAATCGATCTTCTTTGTCATCGTGCTCGACGCGGTGTTTTCGATCATCTTCCTGCTCTCGGGCGTGTGATGGCGGAAGGCGGACAACTCGTCGATCATCGCAACGGCCGGGACGTGGTTTTGAGCCTGCGCGATGTACGTACCCAGTTCGGCGACCACGTGATCCACGACCGTCTCGATTTCGACATGTTTCGCGGTGAGGTTGTGGGGCTGGTCGGCGGCTCGGGGACGGGGAAGTCGGTTCTGCTGCGTACGATCATCGGCCTCAATCCAGCCAGGCACGGGCAGATCGAGATCCTTGGCATGAACACACGCCACCTGCACGGCAAGGCCGAGCGCTCACTCCAGGCGCATCTTGGCGTGCAGTTTCAGGACGGCGCGCTTTTCTCCTCCCTGACCGTGGCCGAGAACATCATGGTGCCGATCCGCGAGCACGCCGGCCTCGACGAAGAGGACATGCGCTGCATTGCTGCGTTGAAGATCGCGCTGGTCGGTCTGCCGGCGGATACCGGCGAGAAGAAACCGTCTGAGCTGTCCGGCGGCATGCGCAAGCGGGCAAGCCTTGCGCGCGCCCTTGCGCTTGATCCGGAGCTCCTGTTCCTCGACGAGCCGACGGCCGGTCTCGATCCCATTGGCGCCACGCATTATGACGAGCTGGTTCGGGACCTGCAGCGCAACCTTGGCCTCTCGGTCCTGATGGTGACACACGACCTCGACAGCCTTTACGCCGTGTGCGACCGGGTTGCGGTCCTGCTCGACAAGCGCGTCGTGGTGGGTACCATTGACGAATTGTTGGCGTACGGTCATCCGTGGGTGCAGGAATATTTCCGCGGGCCGCGCGGACGTGCGGCGGCGTCGGGGCAGGAGCGAAAAGCGGCGTTCAATGGAAAATAGATCGCCTTACGTGCTGATCGGCGCGGCGATGATCCTGTTTATCGTTTCCCTGGTCGGCTTCATTGTCTGGAAGCTGCGCGAGGGCGATCAGACGTCGTACGCTTATTACGTCATCCTGTTCTCGGGCGATGTCCAGGGATTGGGCGTCGATTCACCGGTCTACTATCGCGGTCTGCGCGTCGGCCGCGTGCAGGACATCGAACTCACCTCCCGGCGCGATCTGCAGCGCAGCACGGGTCGCGAAAGATTGACCGAGAAGATCGAAGTGACGGTCGCGGTCGATTCGCATATCGACATTCGCGAACGATCCTATGCGGTGTTCGAGAAGCCATTCGTCGCTGGCGCGGCCTATATCCAGATCGTGGGTCGGCTCGAGTCCGATGAGGTCAAGCCCAAGAAGAGGTTGGGCGACAAGCCTTATCCCGAGATCCGCGAAGGTGCGTCCTTCCTGCAGGCGACCTCGACCTCGGCGCAGGAGCTCCTCACCAAGGCGAGCATGACGGTGGACCGCCTGAATACACTCCTGAGCGAGGAGAATATCGCCTCCCTGAGCGACTCGTTGCGCAATCTCTCGACGGTGACGGGCAGTCTTGCCAAGCAGGATGCCGCGATCCAGTCGGCGCTGTCGCAGCTGCCGGGCGCCGTGGCCGACATCCATCAGACGTTCGACAAGCTAAACAAGCTTTCCGACTCGTTGAGCCTTATGGCAATGGAGTTGGGACCCCAGGATGCGGCCACGCGCAAGGCTCTCGCCGGCAAGAACCGCGGCGAGCTCGCCAAAACCGTCGACGAGGCGAGGGCGGCGCTTGCCAACGTCAACGGAGCGGCGAACGAGCTCAATAAGCTATTGGCGGCGAGCCGGCAGCCGATGCAGCAGTTCTCTCAAACCGGTCTCGCCGAGTTGTCGCTCACCCTCCGCGAACTGCGGGAGCTGACGGCGAATCTCAATATCATCGCCACCAAGCTCGAACGCGACCCAGCGGGTTTCGTGTTCAGCGGCAAGCAGGGATATACGCCCAAATGATGCGCTTCACGGCGGTTGCCGCGGCCATGCTGCTGCTGGGCGGCTGCGCGCTGATCCAGGCGGCGGAAGAGCCGACCAACCTTTACCAGGTCAGCCCCAAGAGCACCTTCGATCCCGATCTGCCGAGCGTGCGTTGGCAGCTCGCGGTCGAGGTTCCGGCGGCGGCGGCCAACCTCAATACCGGCCGTATTGCCATCGCCCACTCACCGACCGCGTTCGACTATTACGCCAAGACCGCCTGGACAGACCGCGCTCCGCTGATGGTTCAGACCCGCATCGTCGATTCGTTCGAGAACACGCGCAAGATCATCGCCGTGGCCCGCGAGTCGATTGCGCTGGTGCCCAACTACCAGCTGCAGTCTGACCTGCGCAATTTCGAGGCCATGTACTATTACGGAGGTGCGCCGATTGCCCATGTGCGCCTCGTTGCCAAGCTGGTGCAGATGCCCGATCGGCAGATCATCGGCGAGGCAAGCTTCGAGCGTTGCGTGCGGGCAAGAGCCGATAAAGTCACGAAGGTCGTGGAGGCGTTTGATCAAGCGCTGGGTAGCGTCATGAAGCGCCTCGTCGCGTGGACGCTACGGACGCCGCCGCCGCGGCTGCCGACCGAGCAGACCGCCGCTGACATCGCCAAGTTCCGTAATCCCGCCAATCTGGTGATCGACAGCGCCGACTGCCCCGTGGGCAACGATGCGTCAAAGGTGCCTGTCACCGACGAATGAATTGGGAAAACGGTCGCAGTTCAGGCGCGATCCTTGACCATCGACCAACCAAGATCGGCCATGGCCTGACAGCGATTGCCGTACTTGGTGGCGGTGGTCGACGAGGCATTGCCGTCGAGGCCCCGCTTGTAGACGCCCTGTACGATGGCGGCCAGGCGGAAGAGCGAAAAGGCGAGATAGAAGTCCCAGTGCTCGATGCCTTTGCGGTTGGTGCGGCGGGCATAGGCGGCGAGATACTCCGGTTCCGCCGGAATGCCGAAGGCCTTGAGATCCATGCCGGCATAGCCGCCCGACGCCCCGAAACCTTCGCCGAAGTGGTACATCATGCAGTTGTAGCCGAGATCGGCCAGCGGGTGGCCGAGCGTGCTGAGTTCCCAGTCGAGCACGGCAATGATGCGGGGTTCGGTGGGATGCACCACCGTGTTGCCCAACCGGTAGTCGCCATGGTTGATGCGTGTCTCGTCACCGGGCGGAATGTTGGCCGGCAGCCACTGCTTCAAAAGCTCCATCGATTCGATGTGTTCAGTACGGGACAGATCGTACTGGCTCGACCACCGCGCGATCTGGCGGGAGATGTACTGCCCCTCACGGCCGTAGTCGGCCAGCCCCACGGCGCGATAGTCGACATTGTGGATGCGGGCCAATACGTCATTCATTGAATCGAAGATTCGACCGCGATCGGCGGGCGATACGCCGGGCATCTTCGGATCGGCGAAAATCCGGCCCGGCATGAATTCCATGACGTAGAAGGTGGTGCCGATGACTGCGTCGTCCTGGCAGAGCAGATACGGCTTCGGCACGGGCACGTCGGTGTGGTCGGCAAGTGCCTTGATGACGCGAAACTCGCGATCAACCTGGTGTGCCGATGGCAGCAGCTTGCCGGGCGGCTTCTTGCGCAGCACGTACATGCGCCGGCCGGCGTCTGTCAGATGGAAAGTCGGATTGCTCTGCCCGCCCTCGAACTGCAGGACGCGCAAAGGACCACGACTGCCATCGATTTTCGACGTCAGGTAGTCGGCAAGCCGCGTTTCGTCGAAAGCATGAGCATCGCGGACGGGCGTGAGGTTTGGGGGCAATTCAGACATCGATGTGGCTGCAGTGTGTCGTTTCCGGGACGTAGCGTTCTAGCTGCCGATGACGCGCTTTTCGAGGGATGTTTGGACACAAATCAACGTAGCGACTCACAAGGCGACCCATATGTCGCCGACATTCGCCCAGAGGACATTAATGTCAATACTTCGCCACATCCCATACGCGGCACTGACGGCGGGCAGCCTGCTCTTCGGCAGTGGTGCATATGCTCAATCGATGTATAGCATCGATCAGCGTCAGGCAGGGCAACAGGATTGGATCCGTCACGGCGTTCGTGATGGGCAATTGACTCCCGGCGAGGCGGCGCGCCTCGAGCGGGGGGAGCAAGCCATTAATCGTGCCCAGGCACGCGCCGAAGCCGACGGTCACGTGTCGTCATCGGAACGGCGGCACATCGACAACATGGTCAATCGCGAGAGTCACCAGATTTATCGTGACGAGCACAACGACCGCACTGCCTGGGGCGGTCGCGATGGCAGGGGGCGCGACCATGATCGCGATGCCCGGCGCGACCGTGACCACGATGGTTGGCGCGGACGTGACGGCGGCGATCATCGTGATGCCGACCGCCGCGACTGGGGTCGCGACCATAACTGGAACGGCGACCACAATGGCTGGGACCGCAGCAACGCCAGCAATCGCGATTGGGGCCGTGACCATAACTGGAACGGCAATCATGACGGCTGGAACCAGGCCAACAGCCAGCACGGATGGAATGGCGGCACGCCCGGCCAGCCTGGCACGCAGCATTCCTGGAATGGGACGCCAGGGCAGGGCGGCTGGCAGCATGGCGGCACGCCGACCGGCTCGACAACCCCCGCCACGGGATCGGCCAACAACAACTCGCGCGGTTGGGGCGGTGGCAGCTGGGGCGGCCATCAGCAAGGCACCCAACAGGGCCCGCGCATGATGCCTGCCTCCGCGCCGGCATCGCAGAGTTGGACCCAGACGCGTACGACGACCCAGAGCTACCAGGCCCGCAACACGGGCGGCTCCGGCGGTAACTACAGCGGCGGCCGGAACTTTGGCCACCGGTGACGTGAAGGTGTGACGTTCGGGCCGGCGGCGTCGCGCGCCGCCGGCTCCGAACTACGGTCAGTTGATCTGACGTTCCTTGTCTGCCCAGTAGGTCTTGCGCAGTTCGCGCTTGAGGATCTTGCCGGTTGGATTGCGCGGCAGGGCATCGATGAAGTCGATCGACTTCGGCAGCTTGTAGCCCGCGATCTTCGAGCGGGTCCATTCGATGAGTTCACCCGGCGTCACTTGGGCGTCGGCTTTCTTCACCACGACCGCCTTCACCGCTTCTCCCCAACGCTCGTCGGGCACGCCGATGACCGCGACATCGGCCACGGCCGGATGGCCGAACAATGCGCTCTCGACTTCGGCCGGATAGATATTCTCGCCGCCGGAGACGATCATGTCCTTCACGCGGTCGTAGATGTAGAGGTACCCCTTCTCGTCGAGATAGCCCGCGTCGCCGCTCAGGAACCAGCCGCCCTTGAAGGCACGCGCCGTCGCTTCCGGCAGCTTCCAGTAGCCGCCCATCACCTGTGGCGAACGGATCGCGATCTCGCCGACTTCGCCCACCGGCATCTCGTGCCCATTCTCGTCGACGATCCGCAGCTCCACCTCCTCCTGGGCATGACCGCAGGACAGGAGCTTCTTCGCGTCGGATGGATCGTGGTCCTTGGCCGGCAGCAGCGTCACCGCGCCGGTTGTCTCGGTGAGGCCATAGACCTGCTGGAAGCCGCAGCCGAAGATCGCCATCGCCTGCTTCAGGAGCTCGGCCGGGATGGGTGCTGCACCGTAGACGATCAGCTTCAGGCTCGAGAGATCGGTCTCCCGGATCTGTGGCGCCTGGATCAGGAACAAGATCATGGCGGGCACCAGCAGGATCACCTCGATACGCTCTTGCTGGATGATCTCCAGGATCTGCGCGGGCACGAATTCGCGCACCACATGGTTCACCGCGCCGGCGTAGAGCCCGACCATGCCCCAACCGGCGCCGCCGATGTGGAACATCGGCAAGCAAACGATGGTGTTCGTGCCGGGGGACATCTGCCAGCTCGTCGACCAGACGCGGAACATGTAGGCGAAGTTGGCATTGGTGAGTTCCGCGCCCTTGGGCAGCCCGGTGGTGCCGCTGGTATAGAACTGGACCGCGGTATCGGACGGCTTGGCCGACAAGTGCGGATCGAGGTCGGGATGGCGGTCGCGCCACGGAGTGAAGGGCTCCCAACCGGGATGATCGCCGGAGAGCGCCACGATCTTGCGAACGGTGCGCAGTTGATCCCGGATCGAATCGACGACTGGAAAGAATTCCTCGCCGACGAACAGGATCTCGGCTTCGGCATCGTTCACGATGTGCAGCACTTCCGGCGGCGCGAGCCGCCAATTGACCGACACCATGACCGCGTTCGTTTTGGCCACGCCGAACAGGAGTTCGAAGTAGAGATCGCTGCTTTTGTCGAGATGGGCGACGCGGCTGCCCGGCTTGGCCCCTTCGGCGATCAGTCCCTGGGCGACGCGATTGGCCGCGCGGTCGAGTTGGCTGTAAGTGGTCTGCCGGCCCTGGTAGACGAGGGCGACGGCATTGGCCCGCTGGGTGGCGTGCGTGCGAACAATGTCGCCCAGTCCAAGCATCTGCATGCCCATCCGCGCTACTCCCTTTTACTTCGTTGTGATCTCGGGAATGCGACGAATTTCAAGTGATTTCAAGCGTTTGATCGCCTAGTCTGCGATTGAAAGCGGACCAGGGAGGGTCATGGGCAAGCGGATATTGGTGACTGGCGGGGCAGGGTTTCTAGGATCGCATCTGTGCGAACGGCTGCTTCGGGCCGGCAACGACATATTGTGCGTCGACAACTATTTCACGGGCAGCAAGGACAATGTCGCGGCCTGCCTGGACCATCCTCATTTCGAGTTGATGCGGCACGACGTGACGTTTCCGCTCTATGTCGAGGTCGACGAAATCTACAACCTCGCCTGCCCGGCCTCGCCGATCCACTACCAGCACGATCCGGTGCAGACGACCAAGACCAGCGTGCACGGCGCCATCAATATGCTGGGGCTGGCCAAGAGGGTGCGCGCCAAGATCTTCCAGGCGTCGACCAGCGAGGTCTACGGCGATCCCACCGTGCATCCGCAGGTCGAGGGCTATCGCGGCAACGTCAATCCGCTGGGACCGCGCGCCTGCTACGACGAGGGCAAGCGCTGCGCGGAGACCCTGTTCTTCGACTACTGGCGCCAGCACAAGCTGCGCATCAAGGTGGCGCGCATCTTCAACACCTATGGCCCGCGCATGCACCCCAACGACGGGCGCGTGGTGTCGAACTTCATCGTCCAGGCCCTGAAGGGCGAAGACATCACGATCTACGGCGACGGCATGCAGACGCGTGCCTTCTGCTATGTCGACGACCTGATCGAGGGCTGGATACGGCTGATGGACCACACGCCGGACGATTTCACCGGTCCGGTCAATCTCGGCAATCCGGTCGAGCTGCCGGTGAAGCATCTCGCCGAAAAGATCCTCGAGCTGGTGAACGGCAAGTCGAAGCTGGTGTTCCAGCCGCTGCCGGTCGACGATCCGATGCAGCGCTGCCCGGACATCACGCTCGCGCGCAAGGTCCTGGAATGGGAGCCGAAAGTGGCACTGGATGATGGTCTCAAGAAGACCATCGCCTATTTCGATGGTCTCCTGAAGAGCAACAAGGCGGTGCGCCGGGTCGGGCGCTGAGGCGCAGGCCCGAGGCCTGCGCCGTACTCTTGCCCGGATTGGGCCGGACTACTGCGCGGCGACGGCGCGCGGTGCGGCGTTGACGATCGAAGCCTTGCCCGAGGTCATCTCGTCGTAGATCCACCGGTAGGTCTTCTCCATGCCGTCTTCGAGGCGGACGGAGGGAGCCCAGTTCATCAGCTTCTTGATCAGCGTGTTGTCGCTGTTGCGGCCACGCACGCCCTTGGGGGCGCCAAGGTTGTAGCTGCGCTTCAGCTTCACGCCGGCGATCTTCTCGACGATATCGACCAGGCGGTTGATGCTGACCAGCTCATCGCTGCCGATGTTCAGCGGCTCGATGATGTTGCTGTTGAGGAGCTTGATCGTGCCCTCGGTGCAGTCGTCGATGTACATGAACGACCGGGTCTGCTGGCCGTCGCCCCAGATCTCGATCTCGTGCTTGCCCGAAAGCTTGGCCTCGATGACCTTGCGGCACATCGCGGCCGGCGCCTTCTCACGGCCGCCGTCATAGGTGCCGTTGGGACCATAGACGTTGTGATAGCGCGCGACGCGGGTGGCGATGCCGTAGTCCTCGCGGAAGTGGCGCGCCATGCGCTCACTGAAGAGCTTCTCCCAGCCGTAGCCGTCTTCCGGCAGCGCGGGATAGGCGTCCTCTTCCTTGAGCGCGGTGACGTTGGGGTCGGTCTGCTTGTCGCCGTTATAGACGCAGGCAGAGGAGGAATAGAAAAACTGCTGGGTTCCGGCTTCCTTGGCCGCCATCAACATATGAGTGTTGATCAGCACCGAGAGCATGCACTCGGCCTTGTGAGTCTCGATGAAGCCCATACCGCCCATGTCGGCGGCGAGGTTGTAGATGATCCGTGCACCCTTGGCCGCGGCGCGGCAGGGCTCGAGCAGGGAGAGATCACCGACCTGATTCTCGACGCCCGGGATCTTCTGGTACCATTCGGCCAGCGGCTTCACATCGACCGCGCGGATCTTGGAATGGCCGCGCTTCTGCAGCTCTCGGACCAGGTGGCCGCCGATAAACCCACCCGCACCGGTAACGACAACAAGATCATCCTTAGACATGAACAGGCCTTTCGAAATCAACACGAGGGGACGTCTACCAGACTTACCAACGCCTTGGCGCCACGCCAGCGCTCGCTCTTGGACCAACTATTGATACTGTCCGTTTGCGCGTCCGACGCTTAACCGTCAAGCCTCGCTCCGAAAGGTCACGGGTAAGTTGCAAGTAGGATGAAAAGAA
>Ga0310811_10010529_pt1 | contig 11952 bp, 11 predicted proteins | sample YCmetagenome_FD_207642 | JGI IMG/M metagenome (GOLD analysis project Ga0310811, IMG submission 207642) | Soil microbial communities from experimental microcosm in Duke University, North Carolina, United States - YC | ecosystem: Engineered > Artificial ecosystem > Soil microcosm > Unclassified ...
CTGCTGGCCCGCGTCAAGGAGGAAGAGGCGCGCGCCCGCCGGGGCAAGCTGAAGGTCTTCTTCGGCGCCGCGGCCGGCGTGGGCAAGACGTACGCGATGCTCCAGGCGGCCCGCGAGCAGCGAGCCGATGGCGTCGACGTCGTGATCGGCTACGTCGAGACGCACAGGCGGGCCGAGACCGAGGCGCTGCTCGAGGGGCTGGAGATCCTGCCCCGCCGGGCCGTCGAGTATCGAGGTGCCACCCTGCCGGAATTCGACCTCGACGCGGCGCTCGGGCGCCGGCCCGCCCTCATCCTGGTCGACGAGCTGGCCCACACCAACGCGCCGGGCTCGCGACACGCCAAGCGCTGGCAGGATGTGGTCGAGCTGCTGGACGTCGGCATCGACGTCCATACCACGGTGAACGTGCAGCACATCGAGAGCCTCAACGACCTGGTCGCCAAGGTCACCGGCGTGGTCATGCGCGAGACCGTGCCGGATTCCGTCTTCGAGCAGGCCGACGAGGTCGAGCTGATCGACCTGCCGCCCGACGATCTCCTGCAGCGGTTCCGCGACGGCAAGGTCTACATGGCCGCCCAGGCCCAGGAGGCGGTCGAGCACTTCTTCCGCAAGGGCAACCTCATCGCGCTCCGCGAGCTGGCGCTCAGGCGGACGGCCGCGCGCGTCGATGCGCAGATGCGCGTCTACCGGCGCGAGCACGCCATCGAGCAGGTGTGGCCCACCGCCGAGCGCGTGCTGGTCTGCGTGGGGCCGAGCCCGTGGTCCACGCGCCTGGTGCGCGCCGCCAAGCGCATGGCCGATCAGCTCGGGGCGGAGTGGATCGCGGCCTACGTCGAGACGCCGGCCCAGCTGAGGCTGCCGCCCGAGGCTCGTGACAGCGTGATCCAGACCCTGCGGCTGGCCGAGCAGCTGGGCGCGCAGACCATCACGCTCAGCGGCCCCACGATGAGCGAGGCGCTGCTGGCCTACGCGCGCGATCGCAACGTCAGCAAGATCGTGGTCGGCAAGCCGAGCCGCACGCGCTGGCAGCGTCTGGTGATGGGCTCGATCGTCGACGTGCTCGTGCAGGGCAGCGGCGACATCGACGTCTACGTCATCAGCGGCGGCCGCGAGGACGGCACGCCGATCCCGGCCGTGCGCCGGCGCGCCGTGCCCACCGATGCCGGCGCCTACGCGACGGCGGCGGCCGTGGTCGCGACAGCCACCGGCATCGCCTGGATGCTGGCCCCCGTCTCCGAGCTCTCCAACCTGATCATGGTCTACCTGCTCGGCATCGTGATCGTCGCGATGCGCACGGGCCGCGGTCCCTCGCTCATGGCCGCCGTGCTCAGCGTCGCCGCCTTCGACTTCTTCTTCGTCCCGCCCCACTTCACGTTCGCCGTGACGGATGCGCGCTACGTGTTCACGTTCCTGGTGATGCTGATCGTCGGTCTCGTCATCAGCGGGCTGACGGTGCGCACGCGGAGCCAGGCCGAGGCCGCCCAGCATCGCGAGCAGCAGACCGCGGCGCTCTACGCGATGAGCCGTGAGCTGGCCAGCACGCGCGGCGTGGACGCCCTGCTGCAGATCGCCATCCGGCACGTCGCCGAGGTCTTTCGCAGCCAGGTGGTCGTCCTGCTCCCCGGCCCCGGCGGTGTCCTGGCACCGGGGGCCGGCGGCCAGTTCGAGGTCGACGCCAACGACCTGGCGGTGGGCCGCTGGGGGTTCGAGCATCGGCAGCCGGCCGGCCTGGGCACCACCACGCTGCCCGGCGCCTCCGCTCTGTACGTGCCTCTGCTCGGCTCGACGGGGCCCGTCGGCGTGCTCGGCCTTCGCCCGTCCGACCGGCACGCCATGGACGAGCCGGAGCGCCTGCACCAGCTCGAGACGTTCGCCGCCCAGATCGCACTGGCCCTGGAGCGAGCGCAGCTCTCGCGCGATGCCCAGGAGGCCGAGGTCCGCATCGAGACCGAGCGGCTGCGCAACTCGCTGCTCAGCTCGGTGTCGCACGATCTGAGAACGCCGCTGGCCACGATCACCGGCGCCGTCAGCACCATCCTCGACAACCGCACCGGGCTCGACGCCGGGACCCAGCGCGAGCTGCTGGAGTCCGTCCACGAGGAAGCCGAGCGGCTGAACCGCCTGGTCCAGAACCTCCTCGAGATGACGCGTCTGGAGTCGGGCGCGCTCCAGCTCCAGCGCGAGCTGCACCCGCCCGAGGAGGTGATCGGCGCCGCGCTCGGGCGTCTCGCCAAGCGGCTCGCCGATCGCCGCGTGACCACGAAGGTACCGTCGGACCTGCCGCTGGTGGCGATGGACGACGTGCTGATCGAGCAGGTGCTGGTCAACCTGCTCGACAACGCGCTCAAGTACACGCCGGCCGGCAGCCCCATCGAGGTCATCGCCACGGCGACCGATCAGAACCTGACGGTCGAGGTGGCCGACCACGGCCCCGGCCTGCCCGCCGGCGCGGAGGATCGCGTCTTCGAGAAATTCTTCCGCGGCGAGCAGCTCATCGCGCGGGGCGCGGGGCTCGGACTGGCGATCTGCCGGGGCATCGTGCGGGCCCACGGCGGGCGCATCTGGGCCCAGAATCTCCCGGGCGCCGGCGTTGCGTTCCTCTTCACCCTGCCGCTCGGGGCAAGCCAGCCGGCGCCGCCGCCCGTCAATGCCTGAGCCCGTCGTCGTCCTCATCGAGGACGAGCCTCCCATCCGGCGCTTTCTTCGCGCGACCCTGACCGGCCAGGGCTATCGCCTCTACGAGGTGGGCACGGGAGCCGACGCCCTCGTGGAGGTCGCCCAGCGTCAGCCCGACGTGGTGATCCTCGACCTCGGCCTGCCCGACGTCGACGGCGTCGAGGTCATCCGGCGGCTGAGAGAGTGGAGCGCGGTGCCGATCATCGTGCTGTCGGCGCGCGGCCAGGAGCGCGACAAGGTCGCCGCCCTCGACGCCGGCGCCGACGACTACGTGTCCAAGCCCTTCAGCGCCGGCGAGCTGCTGGCCCGCGTGCGGGTCGCACTGCGGCACGCCGTCGGCGCCGCCCACGAGGACAGCGCAGCCTTCAAGGTGGGCGAGCTCCAGGTCGATCTCCTGCGCCGCCACGTCACCGTCGGCGGCGTCGAGGTGAAGCTCACGCCGATCGAGTACAAGCTGCTCGCCGCGCTCGTGAAGCACGCCGGCAAGGTCGTCACGCACCAGCAGCTGCTGCGCGAGGTGTGGGGACCGAGCCACGACGATCAGTCTCACTACGTGCGCGTCTACATGGCCCACCTGCGTCACAAGATCGAGGCCGAGCCGGCGCGCCCGCGCTACCTGCTCACCGAGCCGGGCGTCGGCTACCGGCTGGTCGTCGAGTGATCGACGGTGTGAACCCAGCGCGCACCCCGCCGGGCGCGCGCACCCCAGCAAGGAGGCAGCGATGAAAGCCATCCGCGTACACAAGTTCGGCGGTCCCGAGGTCCTGCAGCTCGACGACATCCCCGAGCCCTCGGCCGGTCCTGGCCAGGTGCTGGTCCAGGTCAAGGCGGCCGGCGTGAACCCGGTCGACACCTACATCCGCTCCGGCACCTACGCGCAGTCGCCGGCGCTGCCCTACATTCCCGGCGGCGACGCGGCCGGTGTCGTCAAGGCCGTGGGCGCGGGCGTCACACGGCTCAAGGCAGGCGATCGCGTGTGGGTGTGTCGCGCCGCCGGCTACACCGAGGTGGCGGCCTGCGATGCGGCAATGGTGCACCCGCTGCCGGCCTCGCTGTCGTTCGAGCAGGGCGCCGGCGTGGGCGTGCCGTACGCGACCGCGTATCGCGGCCTGCACCACAAGGCCCAGGCCCGGCCGGGCGAGAGCGTGCTCGTGCACGGAGCCTCGGGCGGCGTGGGCATCGCGGCGGTGCAGCTCGCGGTGGCGCACGGCATGACGGTCATCGGCACCGGCGGCACCGAGCGCGGCCGCAAGCTGGTCGCCGAGCACGGCGCCCATCACGTGCTGGATCACACCGCGCCCGACTACACCAAGCGCCTGATGGAAGTCACCGGTGGCAACGGGCCCGACGTGATCCTCGAGATGCTGGCCAACGTCAATCTCCAGAAGGACATCGACGTGGTCGCGCGCTTCGGCCGCATCGTGATCATCGGCAACCGCGGCACCATCGAGATCAACCCGCGCGGCACGATGGGCAAGGACGTCTCGATCACGGGCCTGGCCCTCTGGAACGCGTCGCCCGCCGAGGCGGCCTCGATCATGGCCGCGCTCACCGCGGGGCTCGCGAACGGCACGCTGAAGCCGGTGGTCGGCCGCGAGTTCAAGCTGGCCGATGCCGCCGCCGCGCAGAAGGCCGTGCTCGAGCCGGGCGCCTACGGGAAGATCGTCCTGCTCCCCTGACACGCAGGACCTGGTCTACGACGAGCGGCAGCGGTCGGACCGCGACCGCAGCCGCCGCGTCGTCTTCAAGGTCCTGCTCCGCGCCGCCGCGCGGAGCTGGACGGTCAGTCGCCCGCCGCCGCGACCTCGCGTCCGAACACCGGATTGTCGGTGCGGTCGATGAGCGCCTCGGGACCCTCGGTCGGCAGCTGCTCCGCGTAGTTCTGCGCACCGTCGATGTCGTGCTGCCAGACCTCGCGCGGCAGCTCGTAGAGCACCTCGATGCCGTAGCCGTCCGGATCCGAGATGTACACGCTGTGGGTCATGCCGTGATTCACCCGACGGTGGAACTTGACCCCCTTGGCCTGCAGGTGCTCGAGCTGGCGGAGCCACGTCTCCCGGTCCGGATAGCAGACGGCAACGTGGTTCAGGCCGAGCGCGCGCGGCTTCATGCTCCACTCGCCCTCGGGCCCGGACGCGGTGTCCTCGATCTCCGCCAGCGCCAGGTCGTGGTGGCTGACGTCGCCGTGCTGGGAGATCCCGCTGTAGAAGCGCATCTTCAAGCGGCCGGGCCGGGGCTTGAGCGCCGCCACACACTTGAAGCCGATGACCTCGGTCCAGAACTGGTGCGAGAGCTCCAGGTTCCGCACGTTCAGCACGAGGTGGTTCACTCCCCGGGGCGTCTGAGCCTGCGCCATGGCATCCTCCGTGGCAGACCGATGTCGGTCGCCGGCAATCGTGCTCCATATGGTAATACGGAACCCGACTTCACGATGGGAGTGTGCTGATGGGACAGTTCGGGATCGGACAGCCGGTGACGCGCTTCGAGGACCGACGGCTCCTGCAGGGCGGCGGGCGGTATCTGGACGACGTGCGCCTGCCCGGCCAGACCCACGCCGTCATCGTGCGCTCGCCCCATGCCCATGCCCGCATCGCGAGCATCGACACCGCGGCGGCGGCCAAGGCCCCGGGCGTGCTGGCGGTCTTCACGGGCGAGGACGTGGCCCGTGACAACCTCGGGACCATGCAGATGACGCTCAAGCGCAAGCGGCCCGACGGCACGCCGATGTTCGCCCCGCCCCATCGCGGCCTGGCCCGCGAGCGCGTGCGCTACGTCGGCGACCCGGTCGCCCTGGTGATCGCCGAGACGCGAGCCCAGGCCGAGGACGCCGCCGAGCGGCTCGCGATCGAGTACGAGGCGCTGCCGTCGGTGACGATCACCGCCGATGCCGTCGGCGGCGCGCCGGTCTGGGACGAGTGTCCCGACAACGTCTCCAACCTCTTCGAGTCGGGTGACAAGGCCGCCACCGACGCGGCCTTCGCCACCGCCGCCCACGTGATCCGACGCCGCTACGTCATCACCCGGGTGCACGCGCAGTACATGGAGCCGCGCGGGGCGATGGGCGTGTGGGACAGCGGCGAGGAGCGCTTCACGCTCTACGCCGACGTGCAGTACCCGCACCGGGTGCGGACGGCGCTGGCCAGCAACATCTTCAAGGTGCCCGAGCACCAGATCCGCGTGATCGCGGGCGACGTCGGCGGTGGCTTTGGCACGAAGGGCTGGCAGTATCCCGAGCACCGGCTGGTGCTGTGGGCGGCCCGCAAGATCGGCCGGCCGGTGCGCTGGGCCTGCGAGCGACGCGAGGCGATTCCCGCCGACGAGCACGCGCGCGACAACGTCACCGACGCCGAGCTGGCCCTGGACGCCGAGGGCCACTTCCTGGCCCTGCGCGTGCGCACCCTGGCCAACGTCGGCGCCTACGTGTCGTCCGATCGCAATCTGCTAGCGACGTTCAGCAACGTCGTCACCCTGGTCGGGGTGTACGCGTTCCCGGCCGCGCACGTGCAGGTGCTCAGCGTGCTGACCAACACCAACTCGACGGCGCCCTACCGCGGCGCCGGCCGGCCCGAGGCGACGTACGTGCTGGAGCGGCTGATCGACGACGCCTCGCGCGAGCTTCACCTCGATCGCGTCGAGCTCCGCCGCAAGAACCTGATCCCGGCCTCGGCCATGCCGTACAGGAACCCACTCGGCGTCACCTACGACTGCGGCAACTTCCCCAAGAGTCTCGAGGACGCCCTCACGCTCGCCGATGTCGGCGGCTTCGACAAGCGCCGCGAGGCCTCGCGGGCTCGCGGCAAGCTGCGGGGGCTCGGCATCGCCAACGCCATCGAGCGGGCGGCCGGCGCCCAGCCCGAGTTCGCCGAGATCCGCTTCTCGCCCAGCGGCGGCGCGACGATCCTCATGGGCAGCAAGAACCAGGGGCAGGGCCACGAGACGACGTTCAAGCAGATCCTCTACGAGCGCCTCGGCCTCGATCTCAACGACGTGCGCTACATCGACGGCGATACCGATCGCGTGGCCTACGGCATGGGCACGATGGGCTCGCGCTCGACGGTCATCGGCGGCACCGCGCTGTGGATGGCCGCCGACAAGGTCATCACCAAGGGCCGGAAGATCGCGGCCAAGATGCTGGAGGCCGCCGAGAACGACCTCAACTTCGCCGACGGCCGCTTCGCCGTGGCCGGCACCGACCGCGGCGTGACCCTGAAGGACGTGGCGCGGGCCGCGTTCCAGCCCGGCTCGTTGCCGCCCGGCGTCGAGCCCGGCCTCTACGAGACCGGGACGTTCTCGCCCAAGCAGGACACGTGGCCGAACGGCACGCACATCTGCGAGGTGGAGATCGATCCCGAGACCGGCGCGGTCACCATCGATCGCTACTCGCTCGTGGACGACGTCGGCACCGTCATCAACCCCCTCACGCTCAAGGGCCAGATCCACGGCGGCATCGCCCAGGGCGTGGGCCAGGCGCTGATGGAGCAGGTCGTCTACGACGGCGAGTCGGGCCAGCTCCTGACCGCGACGTTCATGGACTACGCGATGCCCCGCGCCGACATGCTGCCGGACATGGTGATCGCCAGCAATCCGGTGCCGACCAAGCTGAACCCGATGGGCGCCAAGGGCGCCGGCGAGGCCGGCACCGTCGGCGCGCTGCCGGTGGTGATGAATGCCGTGATGGACGCGCTGGCGCCGGTGGGCGTCCGCGACTTCGACATGCCGGCCACCGGCGCACGCGTCTGGGCAGCCATCCAGGCCGCACGCAACGGCCGCTAGAAAGAGGCTCTCGTGCCACCCCGGATCGATCAGGCCGCGCTCGCCACGCTGTTCCTCAACGCTCGCACCCAGAACGGCTGGCTGCCCACACCGGTCAGCGACGCCCAGCTCCGCGAGCTCTACGACATCATGAAGATGGGCCCGACCAGCGCCAACTCGTGCCCGGCCCGCATCGTCTTCCTGCGCACGCCCGAGGCCAAGGCCCGGCTGCTGCCGGCCCTTACGCCCGGCAACGTCGACAAGACGAAGGCCGCCCCGGTGACGGCGATCATCGGGTATGACACGCGCTACTACGAGTGGATGGCCCGGAAGCTGTTCGCGCACCGGCCGGAGATGGCCGAGAACTACGCGAAGAACCCCGGAGCGGCCGAGGTCATGGCCTTCCGCAACGGCACCTTGCAGGGCGCGTACTTCATGCTGGCCGCCCGCGCGGTGGGGCTCGACGTCGGCGGGATGTCGGGCTTCGACAACGCGAAGGTCGACGCCGAGTTCTTTCCCGACGGCCGCATCAAGTCCAACTTCCTCTGCAACCTCGGCCACGGCGATGCGTCCAAGGTGATGGTCAAGCTGCCGCGCCTGGACTTCGACGAGGCGTGCACCCTGCTATGAGACGGCGCGGGGGTGTCCGCCGGGAGATCGGCATGTCGGGCCTCTGGCTCGCGCTCATCGCCCTGCTGGTGGCCTGGTCCCTCGGCGCCGCCGCCGAGGGCCCACAGCAGGAGGCGAACAAGAAGGCGGTCATCGCGTTCTACGAGGCCGCGATCAATCAGAAGGACTTCGAAGCGGCCTCGAAGTACCTCGGCCCGCGCTACGTCCAGCACAACCCCAACGCGCCGGACGGACCGGAGGGGCTGAAGGCCTTCCTTGGGTTCCTGAAGGAGAAGTTCCCGAACGCGAAGAGCGAGATCAAGCGGGTCTTCGCCGAGGGCGATTACGTCATCCTGCACGTCCACGCCGTCCGCGAGCCCGGCACGCGCGGTAGCGCCATCGTGGACATCTTCAAGCTCGAGAACGGCAAGGTCGTCGAGCACTGGGACGTCGTCCAGCCCATCCCCGAGAAGGCCGCGAACACCAACGGAATGTTCTAGCGGCGCCGTCGCGCCCGGCCGCTCGGCCGGCGGGCCCGACCACTCAGGTAGGCCAGATACCGGCGGGCGCGCTGCTCGGCGACCGTTCGCGCGTCGGCGGGGCTCCGCATCGCACGCGCCGTGGCCTGGACCTTGCGCGCCGGCGGCGCCGGCGTCTGTGTTTCCAGGTATGCGCTGAAGGCCAGGATCGCCTGCTGGTGGTCGCTGAGCCGGGCCGTCACGGCGATGCGGCGAGCCGTCGCGCGTCGTGGCGCCGCCGCCGCCGCGGGGGCGAGCGCGAGCCGGGCCGGCGTGTCTCCCCGCGCCGCCGCCGTGAGCGCCAGTTCACTCAGGATGTCCGGCGCCGCGGTGACGCGCGCGCCCAGATCGCCGAGTCCCCACTTCACCTGCAGCGAGCGGAGCAGCGCGGTGTGATCGCACGTCGTGTGCACGACGCCGGGCGCCAGCCAGGGTGAGACCAGCACCGCGGGCACCCGCACGCCGGCTCGATCGAACGTGTACTCCTCGTGGTGATCGTCGGGCGGGACGGCCGGGCCCGCCGCCCCGTGATCGTAGAAGCCACCGTGCTCGTCGTAGGTGACCACCAGCAGACTCGACTCCCACAGCGGCTGGTTCGCGCGGAGCGCGTTGTAGACGCGGGCGATCAGCGCCTGGCCGCCGGCCACGTCGTGGGGCGGATGGTCGTCGTCGGGATCGTTCATGTAGCGAGGCTCGATGAACGTGAAGGCGGGGAACGACGCCTCGGCGCCGCCGGCGTCGTCGAAGAAGCGCTCGAGGTCACGCAGGCGCAGGGCGGCCAGCGGGCGCCGGCGATCCGCGAGGAGCAGCGACAGCGGGAAGTCGCCGAAGTAGATGCGAGCCGAGCGGCCGGCCTCCTCCAGGCGGCGGAAGAGGCTCGGCTGGGTGTAGGCGTGCAGGTTGGGATGGAAAATTCCCTCGGGCATCTTCACCCGCCCCAGCGACGTGCCGCTCATCGCGAACAGGCGATTCGTCCAGGTCGGGCCCGGGACCGCGGCGTGCCAGCCGTCGCACACGACGAACGCGCGGGCCAGCTGGTGCAGCACGGACAGCGAGTCGAGCGCGTGGTAGGCCATGACGGCCTGCTTCTGCTCGGCCGTCAGGCCGGTGTGCGAGCGCTCGTAGTTCTTCACGAAGCGTCCGTTGCCGTCGTCGAGCTGCTCCAGCACATCGACCGTGTCGTGCTGCGGATCGGGGTCCACGACCGCCGCCGCCACCGGGAGCTGCGCCACGGGCTGGCCGGCGATATCGGGATTGGTGCGCGGTGGACCACCGGCCGGCACGCCGTCGAGCCCGGGGACGACCGCCTGGAGCGCGCCGAGCATGTGATCGAAGGAGCGGTTCTCGAGCATCAGGAGCACGACGTGGCGGAAGGGATCACCGGGAGCGGCCGCCCTCGGCGGCTGCAGGACACGCGCACGTCGTCGAGCCATGGTGGTCCTCGGCCCCGCTCAGCGACGGAAGCGGAGGTAGCGGTCCTCGCGGGTGGCGTCGGTCCCCGTGTTGCCAAGCTGAACGCCCTTGCCGTCGAGCGTGACGAGCACCGATTGGCCCACGGGAGCCTCCGGGTCGCTCAGTCCTTCCAGACGCGATAGCCGCGCGCGTCGCTGGCGCCGCCGTCGCGGTAGTTCACGATGCGCTGCGGCGAGACGTGCGTGCCGAGCAAGCGCAGCTCCTCGTCGCCGACCACGCGGAAGCTGTGGGGCACGTTCGGCTGGAGCGCGATCGTGTCGCCCCGGCGCAACGTGACGGGCCGGTCCTCCTCGCCCTCGATCCACGCCTCCGCGACGCCGTCGAGGATGTGGAGCACCTCCAGGTAGGGATGCGAGTGCAGCGGCGCGACGTAGCCGGGCTGCGAGGTCTGGATGCCGGTACGGATGGGCGTCGTGCCCTCGGCATCGCCCAGGATGGGCTGGTAGAAAGCATCGGGCCCGAACTTCACGATCTCGGTGTCGGCGAGGCGAACGACCTGCGGCTCCCTCATCGCGTCCTCCCCGGGTTCGTCGTGTAGCGATCCTCGTCGTACATGGTGATCATACGCCGTTCCTCAGCGCCGGACGGGCATCGCGAGCAGCGGCAGCGGCACGCAGTCCGCGCCGCAGGACGAGGCCGGATCGGGCGAAGGGCCCTGGCGGTGCAGCACGGCCTTCGTGGGACGCAGGCGCAGCCGCGCGCCGCCCTCGCCCGGCTCGACGACGGCGAGGCCGTCGACGATCAGGCTGTAGTCACCGTCGTTCCGCACCGGGAACAGCAGCGACACGCTCGGGCGGGCCGCGGCGTTGGCCGCGGTGGTGGCGCCGGCCTCGGCAACGAAGGTGCCGCCGTCCCAGTGCACCGTCGTGTAAACCGTGTGCGGCCCGCCCTGGACGGACACGGTGACGAGATAGGCGCCGGGCCCTCGCTCGGTCGCCAGGGCCTGGAGGTCACGGACCATCGGCACGCTCATGCTTCACGCCTCCCGTATACTTTGTCCGTACGCGACAACACCGCGCCGGAGGATGACTGATGGCGACGTCCAGGAAGAGCGACAAGGATCTGCAGACCTCGCTGACCCCGATGCAGTACGAGGTCACGCAGTGCAGCGCGACCGAGCCGCCCTTCCGCAACGAGTTCTGGAACCATCACGAGCCCGGCCTCTACGTCGACGTCGTTTCCGGTGAGCCACTGTTCGCCTCCAGCGACAAGTTCGATTCGGGCACCGGGTGGCCCAGCTTCGTCAAGCCGGTCGAGGCCAAGAACGTCACCGAGCACGTCGACACCTCCTACGGCATGCGCCGGGTCGAGGTCCGCTCGACCGGCGCCGATTCGCACCTGGGTCACGTCTTCCCCGACGGGCCGGGCCCCGATGGGCTGCGTTACTGCATCAACTCGGCGTCGCTGCGCTTCATTCCCCTGGCCCGGCTCGAGGCCGAGGGATACGGCCAGTATCGCGCGCAGATCGAGCAGGGCGGCTCGCACTAGCCGCCCGCTCGCCCGGACGCTCAGCCGAGATCGACCCAGACGGTCTTCACCTCGGTGTAGCCGTCGAGGCCGACCGAGCCCATCTCGCGGCCGAAGCCCGATTCCTTGAAGCCGCCGAAGGGCAGCGCGGCGTCGAAGAGGTTGTAGGCGTTCACCCACACCGTGCCGGCCCGGATGGCCTTGGCCGCCTTGAGCGCCTTCGTGACGTCGCGCGTCCAGACGGCGGCGGCCAGGCCGTAGCTGGTCTGGTTGCCCTGGGCGATGCCCTCCTCGACGGACTTGAACGGGATCACCGAGAGCACTGGCCCGAAGATCTCCTCGCGGGCGATCTTCATCGAGTTCGTCACGCCCTCGAAGATGGTCGGCTCGACGAAGTAACCCTTGCCGCCCGGCCCGGAGGCCCGGCCGCCGCCCGACACGACGCGCGCGCCCTCCT
>Ga0310811_10010530_pt1 | contig 11949 bp, 12 predicted proteins | sample YCmetagenome_FD_207642 | JGI IMG/M metagenome (GOLD analysis project Ga0310811, IMG submission 207642) | Soil microbial communities from experimental microcosm in Duke University, North Carolina, United States - YC | ecosystem: Engineered > Artificial ecosystem > Soil microcosm > Unclassified ...
CAGCACGACGGTGCGGTACACCGGCTCGGTCAGGATCGTGCGGAAGTTGTCCAGCGTGGTTTCGTGTACGACCTCGCCGGTGAAGCTGTTGACCTGCCACAGCGACGAGGTGAGCAGCACCGCGAGCGAACCGAGGTAGGCCACGAGGAGCCAGGCCAGCGGCGCCGAGAGCAGCGCCGCCAGCCTCGCCCGCGGGTAGCGGTGGAAGAACCCTGCGATGGCCGTCATCCCTTGATGCTCGTCCAGGCCTTGGTCCACTCGCTGTAGTCCTTGCACTTCACGTCGGTGCGGCCGTCGACGCACTCGGCGACCGGGGTCGTCCAGTACCAGACCTGGCCGTAGTAGGACTCGTCGTCGGCGTGGTAGGTGGCGCAGTGCTGCGGGTCGGCGGTCTTGGCGCAGGCCAGCTTGTTCGACGGGGCCTCGCCGAACCACTCGGCGACGGCGGCGTTGGCCTCGGGGGAGATGATGTGGTTCATCCACAGGTAGCCGCAGTTGGGGTGCTTGGCCTTGGCCGCGATCATCCACGTGTCGGACCAGCCGGTCGCGCCCTCGCTGGGCAGGAACGCCTCGACGGGCGCCTGGTCGGCCTTGGCGAGGTTGGCGATGACCTGCCAGGTGGTGCCGAGCACGGAGTTGCCGGCCTTGAACGCCTGCACCTCCTTGGTGTAGTCCGACCAGTACTCGCCGATCACCTTCTGCTGGCCCTTGAGCAGGTCCACGGCCGCGGCGAACTGCTTGTCGTCCAGCGCGTACGGGTTCTTGATGCCCAGCTCCGGCTTGTGCTTCATGAGGTACAGCGCGGCGTCGGCGATGTAGATCGGCGAGTCGTAGGCGGTGACCTTGCCCTTGTACGGGGAGTTGGCGTCGAAGACCACGTCCCACGAGGTCGGGGCCGGCTTGACCACGTCGGTGCGGTACATGAGCAGGTTGGCGCCGCGGCCGTGCGGGATGCCGTAGGACACGCCGCCGACGGAGTTCCACGCCTTGTTCTTCAGCCCGTCGAAGACGTCCTTGTAGTTGGGCACCAGGTCGGTGTTGACCGGCGCGACCACGCCGCCGTAGATGAGGCGCAGGGAGGCGTCGCCGGAGGCGGAGACCACGTCGTAGTCGCCGGTCTTCATGAGCGTCACCATCTCGTCGGACGTGCCGGCGACCTTCACGTTGGCCTTGCAGCCGGTCTGCTTCTCGAACGGGGTGACCCAGTCGACCTTCGGGTCGTTGCTGCCGTTCTCGGCGTACCCGGCCCAGGCCACGATGTTCACCGCGCCCTCGCCTGCTCCAAGGCTCGCCAGCTTGTCGATCTTCGGCAGCTGGGCGCCGCCGGGCCCGGCCGGCGCGTTGCTCTGCTTGGCGTCGTCCCCGCAGGCGGCGAGGGCCAGCACGGTCGCGAATACGGCGATGTATCGGCGCATGCCTACTCCTTAAGTCGAGCGCGTTTGGTCGAGCGCGATGAGATCGGAGGAGCTCCAGGTGAGGCGGACCGCCTGCCCGCGCAGCGCGGCCAGGCCGGGCGCGGAGGTCAGCAGCACGACCATGCGGGGGCCGGCGTCGAGGTCGACGACGAGGCGGGTGAAGGCGCCGGCGTACACCACCTCGGCGACCGTGCCGGCGGCCGCGCAGTCGCCGTCGCCGTCGAGGCGGATCTTCTCGGGGCGCAGCGAGAACGTGCCGGGCCGGCCGATGACGTCGGCGCCGGCGAACTGGTTCGAGGTACCGACGAATCCGGCCACGAACGGGGACGCCGGGCGCTCGTAGAGCTCGGCCGGCGCGGCCACCTGCTCCACGCGCCCGCCGGAGAAGACGGCGACCCGGTCGCTCATCGTCAGCGCCTCCTCCTGGTCGTGCGTGACGAACACGAACGTGATGCCGACCTGGCGCTGCAGGGCCTTGAGCTCGACCTGCATCTCCTCGCGCAGCTTGAGGTCCAGCGCGCCGAGCGGCTCGTCGAGCAGCAGCACCTTCGGCCGGTTCACCAGCGCCCGGGCCAGGGCCACCCGCTGCCGCTGCCCGCCGGACAGCTGCGCGGGGCGCCGGGCGCCGTAGCCGTCGAGGCGCACCGAGCGAAGGGCCTCCTCGGCCCGCTCGCGCCGCTCCCGGCGGCCGGTGCCGCGCACCCGCAGCCCGTAGGCGACGTTGTCCAGCACCGACATGTGCGGGAACAGCGCATAGTCCTGGAAGACGGTGTTGACGTCGCGCTCGTACGGCGGGCGCCGCGTCACGTCCACCCCGGCGAGCTCGACGGTGCCCGCGGTCGGCGACTCGAAGCCGGCGATGAGCCGCAGTACCGTCGTCTTGCCGGAGCCGCTCGGCCCGAGCATGGAGAAGAACTCGCCGTCGGCGATCTCCAGGTCGACCCCGTCGACGGCGTTGACCGCGCCGAACGACTTGCGCAGGCCGCTCAGCCGGATCGCCGGATCGCTCATGCGAGTAGTACCTCCGCTTCCCTGCGGCTGGGTTGACGGAACCGTAGGGAAATCGGGCACCGACTCCAATGGACGGATGCACAACGCTTCAACGAATCGTTGTGCAGTTGTACAGTCACGGCCGTGAGCGTGCGCCTGACCGACCTGCTCGCCGACGACGGGCTGAGCCTCGTCGTGCGGGCCGGCTCCCGCGCGGACCTGCAGCGGGAGGTCCGCTGGTGCGCCGTGACCGAGCTCGACGACCCCCGGCACTGGCTGCAGGGCGGCGAGCTCGTGCTGACCACCGGCCTGCGCCAGCGCACCGCCGCCGCACAGCGGCAGTTCGTGCGGCGGGTCGCCGAGCGCGGGGTCGCCGCGATCGGCTTCGGCACCGGGCTCACCCACCGGGTCGTGCCGCCCGCGACCATCGCCGCCGCGGATGCCGCCGGGCTGCCGATCCTCGAGGTGCCGTACGAGACCCCGTTCATCGCCGTCGACCGGCTCGTCGCCGACCGCGTCTTCGCCGCGCACTACGGCCGGCAGCGGGCGCTGCTGCGCATGCACGACGAGCTGACCCGGGCGCTGCTGTCCGGGGGCGGCCTCGCCGGCATGGTGGAGGGGCTGCGGCGCATGGTCGGCGCGCCGGTCGGCGTCGTGGACGCCTACGGCCACGTCTTCGCCTCCGCGCCGCCCGGCCTGCCGTGGCCGTCCGGCGCCGCCCGGCAGCACCCGGTCGAGGTCGGCGGGACGGTCGAGGCGGCGCTGTGCACCGGCCCGGTCGCCGGCGGCCAGGACGACATCCTGCCCTACGCGGCAAGCCTCGTCGGCCTCGAGCTGGCCCGCCGCCAGGCCGTCCTCGCCGGGCGGCGCGAGCTCATCGGCCACCTCGTCGAGGACATCGTGCGGACCACGATCGCCCCCGCCGAGGCCGAACGGCGGCTGCTCGCCTTCGGCGTCGACGTCTCACACCCCTACACCGTCGTCCTCGCCACCTCGCCCGACGTCGCCGGCCTGCGCGCCCTGCCCGGCAGCGTCTACCCCCTGGCCGAGACCGGCGTCGAGCCGGTCGCCACCGCGCACCTCGACGACCACCTCGTCGTGCTCGTCGGCCGCTCACCCAGCGCCGCCGACGTCGCCGCGAAGACCCTCGCCTACGTCGCGCAGCTCGGCGACGGCGCCCGCGTCGGCGTCGGCGGCGCCTACAGCGGCGTGCACGGCCTGCGCTGGAGCTTCTACGAGGCCCGCGAGGCGCTCAGCCGCGGGCCCGGCATCAACGACCGGGAGCCGCTCTCACTGCCGGGCCTGCTGCTGGCCAGCGACGACCTGCCGCTGGCGGACCTCGGCCGGGAGGTCCTCGCGCCGCTGCTGGACTTCGACGCCGCCTCGGGCGCCGCGCTCGTCGAGACGCTGCGGGTGTACCTCGAGGAGGACGGCTCGGCCGCGAAGGTCGCCGCGCGCCTCTACGTGCACCGCAACACCGTGCGCTACCGCCTCGAGCAGATCGAGCGCCTCACGGGCCGGCGGCTCACCTCGACCGCCGACCGCGTGCAGCTGTGGCTCGCCCTGCACGCGGTGTCACTCTGACCCGCTCATCGGCTGTACCGGTGCTTGACCCCGACCGGGAAGTACTCGGGGTCGCCGGGGTCGCGGACCTCGACCACCGGGGTCTGGTAGACGGCCGGCACGTAGTTGGCGAACTCGCTGTTGAGCCGCACCAGGGTCGTGCGGATCGCGTCGGCGAGCTCGGCGGCCTCCGGTGCGGGGCGGTCGGGCGCGCGCTCGACGGCGACGCAGAAGCGGCGCTCCTCGTCGGCCTCGGTGCGCACCTGCATGACGAACTTGCCGGTGATGTCATCGGCGAGGCCGGGGTGGTCCAGGGCTGCGGCGACGTTCTCCGGGTAGATGTTGGCGCCGAAGTACGACACCGTGAACAGCGACCGGCCGAAGACGTAGACGAACGGCCGGTCGTCGCCGTCGCCGGGGTCGAAGCCGTGCCGCCGGCAGAACGCGACGAGCTCGTCGCGGGAGATCAGGCCGCCCTCGTCGGCGATGTGGTACCGGATCAGCGGCACCCCGCCGTCGCCGGTGAACAGCAGCGTGCCGTCGACGGCCTCGAAGTAGCGGATCATCGGGTCGTACTGCACCAGCGTCGGCAGCCGCGAGTCGCCGAACAGCTCGCGGGCCGCCGCCGGCTCGGCGGCGAGGAACCGGCGGACCCGCACGCTCAGCGGCGTCTCGTTGCCCAGCACGCCGGCGTCCGCGGTGCCGTAGAGCGACACCGAGTCGTGGTCGGGCTGCGACATCCCGGCCCGCCGGCCCATCAGCTCGCGCCACTCCTCGCTGAAGACCTCGCCGGCCAGCAGCATCCGGATGCCGTAGGCCGCCCAGTCCACGCCCCGCCGCGCGCCCTCGTCGACCACGTTCTTCACGAACGGCGGATAGCCGGCCAGGACCGTCTGCTCGTAGCCCGGCGAGAGCTCCGCCACGACCCGCAGGATCTCCTCGACGCTGTTGCCGGGCGTGGCCACGGTGACCGGGTAGCCCTTGGCGGCGAGGTGCCGGCAGGCGGCCGCGGTGTACATCCCCCCGACCCAGCTGCCCAGCGCGAAGCACACCACGGCGAGGGTGCGCCGCTCGTCGCCGCCGAAGCTGTGCACGAGCGCGTCCTCGAACCGCCGCGCGACCGCGAGCTCGTCCACGACGGACCGCGGCCACACCGTCGGGCGCCCCGACGACCCCGACGACACCGCGACGGTGTCGCTGTCCTCGAGCCGCCCGTGCCGGCAGCGGCTCGCCAGGGGGTAGCGGCGCAGGTAGGACTCCTTCGTCACCAGCGGCAGCTCGCCGAACGGCGTGCCGGTCGAGGCGCCGTGCTCGGCGAGGAACTCCGCGTAGGCCGGCACGGTCGCGGCCACCTCGCGGAACAGCGCGGCCGCCCGCTCGGCCGGGTCGCCCGCCAACGGGGCGGCGGGCGCCGCGTAGAACTCCCGGAGCCGTTCCAGCGTGCGCGCCGCCCGTTCATGCATGCCCCGGAACGTAGCACCAGCGGCTAAGGTCGATTGGGTGGATGTTCGACACGCGATCGGCCTGCCGACGGTCGGCCAGTTCGGCGACGTGCGCACGCTGCTCGACCTCGCGGTGTCGGCGGAGCGGCACGGGTGGGACGGCGTGCAGCTGTGGGACCACCTGCTGTATCACCAGCCGGGGTGGCCCGTCGCCGGCCCGGTCGTCGCGGCCGCCGCGATCGCCGCCGCCACCGAGCGGGTCCGGATCATCCTCACCGTGGCCGTGCCGCGCCGCCAGGTGCAGGAGGTGGCCCAGGACACGGCCGCGATCGCCGCGCTGTCCGGGGGCCGGCTCACCCTCGTCGCCACGCTCGGTTCCATGGATTCGGAGTACACCGAGTTCGGCCTCGACCCCGACCTGCGCGCCCGCGGCCGGGCCCTCGACGAGCGCCTGGACCGCCTGCAGGCCCTCTGGCGCGACTGGGGCCACCCGCCGGTGCCGATCTGGTGCGGCGCCCGCTGGCCGCGCAAGGCCGGCCTGCGCCGCGCCGCCCGCTTCGACGGCGCGATGCCCACCTTCGAGGACCAGCGCATCGCCAACGTCGCGCCGGCCGCGTTCGCCGAGGCCGCCTCCTACGTGCCCGGCCTGGACATCGCCCTGGAGGGGTTCACCTCCGGCCCCGCCGACGCCGGGCTCCTGGCCCCCTACGCGGCCGCGGGCATGACCTGGTGGATCGAGGCCCTCGGCTGGTGGCGCGGCGACCTGTCCGCCGCCCGGGACCGCATCGCCGCCGGCCCCCCGGCGGGCCCGTGAACCGCCGCCGCGACACGCTCGAGCCGCTGACCGGTTTCGTCCCGGCGGCGCCGGTCGGCGTGGTGGACTGACGGCATGAGCGACACCATCGAGGTGCCGGCGGCGATCCAGGAGTTCGTCTCGGCCACCAACGCCGGGGACAGCGCGCGGTTCGTGGCCGCGTTCACCGAGGACGCCTACCTCAACGACTGGGGCCGGGAGTTCCACGGCCACGCCGGCGTCGCGAGCTGGGACCGCACCGACAACATCGGCAAGCGCACCCACTTCCAGCTGCACGGCGTCACGCCCGGCGCCGGCCCGGGCGAGTTCGACGCCGACATCACCGTGCGCGGCGACGGCTTCAACGGCCGCAGCACCCTGGCGTTCACCGTCGAGGGCGACCGCGTCGCCCGGCTCGTCATCAGCTGACGCCGGCGCAGGCCCGTCGCGGTGCCACCGGGCGGGCACTACCATGTCGGACTTATGGCGAGGATTCTGGTCACCGGGTCGACCGACGGGATCGGCCTGGAGACGGCGCGGACGCTGCAGGGGCTCGGCCACGACGTGGTGTTCCACGCGCGCAGCGAGGAACGGGCGGCCGCCCTCGACGCGCAGGTGCTCGTCGCCGACCTCGGGTCGCTGGAGCAGACCCGGGCGATGGCCGCCGCGGCGGGCAAGTTCGACGTCGTGATCCACAACGCGGGGATCGGCGGGCAGGACGAGCGGCGCGAGACCGGCGACGGGATCGAGCGCACGTTCCAGGTCAATGTCCTCGCGCCCTACGTGCTGACCGCGCTCATGCCGCGGCCGCAGCGCCTGGTGTACCTCACCTCGGGCCTGGAGGCCGTTGGCGTGGCCGACCTCGCGGACCTGCAGTACCGCGCGAAGCCCTGGCACGGCATGCAGTCCTACAGCGACTCGAAGCTGCACGACGTCGCCCTCGCCTTCGCCGTCGCCCGGCTGTGGCCCGACGTGTACAGCAATGCCGTCGACCCCGGCTGGATCCGCACCAAGCTCGGCGGCCCCAACGCCACCGACGAGCTGCCGATCGGCGCCGCGACGCAGGTCTGGCTCGCCGACGGCGACGGCGACGCGCTCGTCACCGGCCGCTACTTCAAGTGGCGCCAGCAGCTGCGCCCCAACCCGGCCGCGCACGACCGCGGCTACCAGGACGGGCTGCTGCGCGCCTGCGCCGAGCTGTCCGGCGTCGCGCTGCCGTTGTGAGCAGACCGGGCAGCGGCCGGTAACAATCGGGCGACCGGGCGGCAACACCGCGTCGCGAGCATGGCAAGGGCCACCTGACGAAGGGACCTCGCCGTGCACAGCACCCCACGCTTCCTGCAAGGTGTCTACAGCTTCGAGGGCAAGGGGCTCGACCGGCCGTTCCTGCTCGACCCGGCGCTGGCCTACACGGTGCCGGGCGGCGCGGTCACGCAGCCGGTGTACTTCCGCGGCGGCAACGCCTGCGCCGAGCTCATCTGCGTGTTCCTGGTCCGCGACGGCCAGCCGATGCGGTACTTCCCGATCGGCGCCAAGAACCACACGCACGTGGCCCTGCGCGTCGTGGAGGACCTCGAGGCCGGCACCGCCCTGGAGCTGCACGCCGCCGCGCCCGTCGGCGTCACGGCCACCGTCATCATCGACCTCGGGCTGGTCGAGGTCGAATGAGCGGTACGGAGCGAAGCGGAGCGGCCGCTCAATATGGACACCGGTGCAGCTCATGCCGCTGGCGGAGCGAAGCGGAGGTGACGGCATGAGCAAGCGCAGGCTGGTGGTCGTCGGCAACGGCATGGCCGGCGCGCGCACCGTCGAGGAGGTCCTGCGCCGCGGCGGCGCCGAGCTCTTCGACATCACGATGTTCGGGGCCGAACCGTACGGCAACTACAACCGCATCCTGCTCTCCGAGGTGCTCAGCGGCGCCGAGGAGGAGGACGGCATCTTCCTCAACGACCTGCAGTGGTACCGCGACAACGACATCGAGCTGCGCGCCGGCGTCCGCGTCACGCGCATCGACCGCTTCGCCCGCGTCGTGCACGCCGAGGACGGCACCGAGCGCCGCTACGACAAGCTCGTCATCGCCACCGGCAGCAGCGCGCACGTCCCGTCGATCCCCGGCATCCGCAACCCGAACCGCGGCTACCACCAGGGCGTCTTCGCCTTCCGCACGCTCGACGACACCCGCGGCATGATCCGCTACGCGCGCCAGCACGAGCGCGCGGTCGTCATCGGCGGCGGCCTGCTCGGCCTGGAGGCGGCCCGCGGCCTGCAGCACCACCTGCCGCACGTCACGCTCGTGCACTCCGGCGCGCACATCATGCACGCCCAGCTCGACGCCCAGGGCGGCGCGATCCTGCGCCACAGCATCGAACGCCTCGGCATCACCGTCGTCACCGGCGCGTACACCGCGGAGATCCTCGGCCGCGACGCCGTCACCGGCGTGCGCCTGCGCGACGGCCGCGAGCTGCCCTGCGACGTGGTCGTCGTCGCCGCCGGCATCCGCGCCAACACCGAGCTCGCCGCCGCCTCCGGCCTCGTCGTGGAGCGCGGCATCGTCGTCGACGACCAGCTCCGCGCCCTGGACGAGCCCGACATCTACGCCGTCGGCGAGTGCGTGCAGCACCGCGGCGAGACGTACGGGCTCGTCGCGCCGCTGTGGGAGCAGGCCCGCGTGCTCGCCGACCACGTCACCGGCGCCGACCCGTCCGCCAGCTACCACGGCACCCGCACCGCCACCCGCCTGAAGGTCGCCGGCGTCGACGTCGCCTCGATGGGCCTGCGCGAGGCCGAGCGCGACGGCGACGAGACGGTCGTGTTCGCCGAGCCCGGCCGCGGCGTGTACCGCAGCGCCGTCGTCCGCGACGGCCGCCTCGTCGGCGCCACGCTCGTCGGCGACGTGCGCCGCGCCGCGCAGCTCACCCAGGCGTACCACGACGGCCTCCCACTGCCCGACGACCGCGCCGCCCTGCTGTTCGACCTCGGCGCCGACGACGCGGCCGAGTCGGTCGCCGCCCTCCCCGACGACCTGCAGGTGTGCAACTGCAACGGCGTCAGCAAGCGCGCTCTCGTCGCCGCCGTCGAGGACGGCGCCCGCGGCGTCGGCGCCGCCATGGAGGCAACCCGGGCGGGCAAGGGCTGCGGCTCGTGCAAGACCCTGGTGGCGCAGATCGTCGAATGGGCCGCCGGCGGAACAGTGGCCGAGGAACCGGCGGCACGGTTCTACGTTCCTGGTGTACCAATGGAAAAATCGGATCTCATGGAGGCGGTCCGGCGCCTTGGGCTCAAAAGCGTGAGTGCCGTCTTCGCCGCCCTTGCGCCGCTAGGCGCGGAGGATGCCCGCAGCAAGATGGGCCTGGCGTCATTGCTGCGAATGATGTGGGGCGACGAATACGTCGACGAACGCGACGCCCGTTTCATCAACGACCGCGTCCACGCCAACATTCAAAAAGACGGAACATTCTCGGTGGTACCCCAGCTGAAGGGCGGCGTCACCACCCCCGCCCAGCTGCGCCGAATCGCGGATGTGGCCGAGAAGTACGAGGTGCCGATGGTGAAGCTCACCGGCGGCCAGCGCATCGACCTGCTGGGCGTGCGCAAGGAGGACCTCCCGGCCATGTGGGAGGACCTGGGCATGCCGTCGGGCTGGGCCTACGGCAAGTCGTTCCGCACCGTGAAAACGTGCGTCGGCGCCGAGTTCTGCCGCTTCGGCCTCGGCGATTCCACGTCGTTGGGCATCGCTTTGGAGGAGCGTTATCAGGGCATCGAGGGCCCCGGCAAGATGAAGCTCGCCGTCACCGGCTGCCCGCGCAACTGCGCCGAGGCCTACGTGAAGGACCTGGGCGTCGTCGCCATCGAGGGCGGCCGCTGGGAAATCTACGTCGGCGGCGCGGCCGGTGCGCACGTGCGCAAGGGCGATCTGCTCGCCACCGTCGGGACCGCGGCGGAGGTCATCACGCTGACCGGGCGATTCCTGCAGTACTACCGGGAGAGCGCCAACTGGCTCGAACGCACCTACGCCTGGGTGCCGCGGCTGGGCATCGACCACATCCGTGCCGTCATTGTCGATGACGCCGAAGGCATCGCGGACCGCCTGGACTCGGCCATCGCCGCCTCTATTGCCGCGTACCGCGACCCGTGGCTGGAACGGCGCGCCGAGGCCACCCCGGGCCAGTTCCGGGCGGCGCTGTGAACCGCCTGGGCCCCCTCGCAGACATTCCGGTGGGCGAGGGCCGCGCGTACGCCGTCGACGACACCATGATCGCCGTGTTCCACCTGCGCGACGGCTCGGTCCGCGCGGTGTCCGCGGCGTGCCCGCACGCCGGCGGCCCGCTGGCCGACGGGCTCACCGACCTGCGCCACGTGGTGTGCCCGCTGCACCAGCACACCTTCGACCTGGCAACGGGCTGCTCGACGACGAGCACGTTCTCCCTGACCGTCTACCCGGCGACGGTCGACGCGGACGGGCAGGTCCTCATTGAGCCTTTTCCAAGCTGATCCTGCAGCTCAGTCGGTGGGGGTCAGCCCGGTCGAGGCGCGCAACGAGCCGTCCATCTCGAACGGCACCGACTCGTGCTCGTGCGTCACCAGCCAGCGCCCGTCGATGCGGCGCAGGCCCAGCGTCACGCGGAACCACAGGCTGAAGGGCTCGGCCGAGCCGCGAGGCACGGCGGTCAGGCGGTCGAGGCTGGTCGCGAACGCCACGTCGCCGTCCGTGGTGATCTCCAGCTGCGTGACCTCGCGGCGCGGCGGCGCCTCGAAGGTGGCCATCCAGGCCTCCAGCGCGGCCGGATCCCGGCCGTCGCCGGGCTGGCGCAGCGGCGGGGCGAGGGTGTATTCGACGTAGCTGGGCGCGTAGTACGACATGATGGCCTTGGCGTCACCTTGCTGCAGCAGCGCGGCCTTGCCCTCGATCGCTTCCCGGATCTCGTCCATGACAGTTCCTGCCTCTCTCTTGCCCGGTCTCTCTTGCCGTGGGATCTCTTGCCCTGGGATGTCGAAGCCGGGCCGGCCGGTTTCGACATCCCGGCAGGAGAGAAGGAGAGAAGCCATGAAATACCTGATCCTGATCCAGTCGAACCCGCAGTCGCTGGCCGTCTGGGAGACGCTGACCGATCAGCAGCGGATCGACTTCGGCCTCGGTCACCTGCGGCTGAGCGAGGAGATGCGAGAGGCCGGCGTGCTGGTGGTCAGCGAAGGGCTGGGCGATCCGGCCCTGGCCACCCAGGTCTCGGTGCGCGACGGCCGGACGATCACCTCCGACGGCCCGTACGCCGAGGTCAAGGAGCACCTGGCCGGCTTCTACCTGATCGACGTCGCGGATCTCGACGAGGCGGTCGCCTGGGCCGCGAAGGCGCCGGACGCCGCGTACACCCGGGTCGAGGTGCGCCCGATCCTCGATATGAGCACATGGGAGCAGTGACCGGGCTGCCGGACCTGCTGCGCGAGTGCGCGCCGCAGGTCCTGGCCGCCGTGGTGCGCCGCTACGGCGACTTCGAGGCCTGCGAGGACGCGGTGCAGGAGGCGCTGATCGCGGCCGCCCGGCAGTGGCCGGAGACCGGCGTCCCGCAGCAGCCGCAGCACTGGCTGATCACCGTGGCGAGCCGCCGCCGGGTGGAACTGCTGCGCAACGAGACGGCCCGCCGCCGCCGCGAGGAGGCGGTCCGGCACGAGCCGGCGCCGCAGGTCCGCGGCGACGACGAGCTGGCGTTGCTGCTGCTCTGCTGCCATCCGGCGCTGAGCGCGCCGGCGC
>Ga0310811_10010531_pt1 | contig 11949 bp, 11 predicted proteins | sample YCmetagenome_FD_207642 | JGI IMG/M metagenome (GOLD analysis project Ga0310811, IMG submission 207642) | Soil microbial communities from experimental microcosm in Duke University, North Carolina, United States - YC | ecosystem: Engineered > Artificial ecosystem > Soil microcosm > Unclassified ...
ATGCCCGGGCGGCGGAGCAGGCCCAGGCCGCGCGCTCGGCGATTGCCGAGGCGACGTCGGCGCTGACCGAGGGCGTCGATGCCGCGCTCGACCGTGCGCATGTCGCGACCGAAGGCGTGCGCCAGGGGCTGGCAGCGCAGGGTGCAGCGCTCGAAGCGTTTGTCGATTCGGCCGAACAGGCGATTGCACGGAGTGGCGAGCAGGCTGGCGCGGCGGCGCAGGCGCGGATTACCGAACTGGAGGAACGCGTCGCGGCCCTGGGCGCGCTGCTCGAGAGCCAGAGCTCGGCGACGCGCACTGTGCTGACCGATCTGGCCGGCGCGCTGGGCGAAGTCGACCAGCGGCTCGGGTCGTTCAGCGGCCATGACGAAGTGCTGGGCCGCGCCGAGGCGCGCCTGCGCGCGCTTGACGCCGGCGCGCGCGATCTCGGCGAAGCGCTGCCGATGCTGCTGGATGGTGCCAGCCAGCGGCTCCAGGCAGCGGGCGAAACCGCCAGCGAAATCACACCGCAAATCCGCGCGCTGGCAGGCGATGCCGAACGCGCCGCAAGTCACCTGGCGGGTCTCAGCGATACCCGCCGCAGCGCCACCGAACTAGGCGACACACTCACTCAGGCGCTGGCCACCGCTGAAGCACTCAGTCAGCAGGCTGGCGGGCAGTTGGTCGATGCGCTGCTCCGTGTCCGCGAAGTCGCGGCTTCGTCGGCCGACAAGGCGCGCGAGGCCATCACCGCCGCAATTCCCGATGCGGTCGGACGGCTGTCGGAAGAAGCGCGCCGGGCGCTGTCCGAAACCATCGCACAGGAAGTCGAAGCCAGCGTCGGCGCGGTCACCGCCGCGATCGAACGCGCCGTTGCCGTCTCCCGCAAGGCCAGCGCAGGGATCAACGAGCAATTGTCGGCGCTCGACGAACGCGTCGCCATCGCGGATACGCGCCGCGATCTTGCGTCACAGGTCGCTTTGCTCGTCGAATCGCTCAATTCGACCGCGATCGATGTCGCCAAGCTGCTCTCCACCGAAGTCGCCGACACTGAATGGGACGCCTATCTGCGCGGCGATCGCGGCGTGTTCACCCGGCGCGCGGTGCGTCTGCTGTCGGGCGGCGAGGCACGCAGCATCGTATCCTATTATGGCGAGGATCCCGATTTCCGCGATGGCGTGAACCGGTACATTCATGACTTCGAAGCGATGCTCCGCCAGGTGCTGTCAACGCGTGAGGGCAATGCGCTGGGCGTGACCCTGCTCTCGTCGGATATGGGCAAGCTCTACGTCGCGCTGGCCCAGGCGATCGAACGCCTGCGTTCCTGACGATTTTTCTGTCCTACACCGGGCAGTTTCGCGCATGGCGGGTGAATGATTTCATGCCTCTCCCGACACTGCGCACGCCGCACATTAGCACTTGTGAATCGATCGGCCATCACGGGCGTTGAAGCCGCATGAAAAGCATCGTTCCCCTGCTCGCCCTCACGCTTGCGGCTTGTCAGCAGCAACCCGCGGCGCCGGCAAACCAGGCAGCCCCGGATGTCGTCGTCACGCCCACACCAGCGGCGGACAACGCGACGACGAACAGCGTCGCGGCATCCAACGCGGTCGAACCCGTCATCCCGACGCCCCAGCCGACCGTTCCCGCTGACGACAAGAATTGGCCGCCGGCCCCGGGCACGCCCGGCGGACTGCCCGATGACCGCCGGCCGTTGGCCGAAGGCAATCGCGACATGATGGGTCCGCAGGGCGCGGCGTCGGCCCTCGAAACCTATGTCGCCAATGTCGAGGGCAAGCACTGGACCCGCGCGCATCAGCAATGGGGCAGCGACGCGCAGGCGATCGCGTTTGAAAAGCGCTGGCGCGATGCGTCGGAAGTCCACGGCCTGATCGGCACTCCCGGTAATGCCGAAGGCGGCGCAGGTTCGATCTATTCGGAAGTGCCGGTGCAATTTTACGGCATTCGCCTCAACGGCACCCGCTTTAATTCGATCGGCAAGGCGGTGCTACGCCGCGTCAACGGCGTCGACGGCGCCACCCCGCGCCAGCTCAGCTGGCATATCGACAGCATCACGTTGAAGGACACGCGCTAGCAGCCTAGGTTGACATCATGTCTACCTATGCCGCCCGCCTCGCCGCGCTTCGCGCGCAACTCGCCGCTGATCGTCTCGACGGCTTCGTCGTCCCGCTGACCGACGAGCATATGTCCGAATATGTCGGCGATTATGCCAAGCGGCTGGAGTGGCTGACCGGGTTCAAGGGGTCCGCGGGCGCAGCAGTGGTGCTGCCCGAGGAAGCGGCGATCTTCGTCGACGGCCGCTACACGCTGCAGGTCCGCCAGCAGGTTTCGGCCGATCACTGGCAGTATCAGGGCGTGCCGCAGACGAGCATTTCGTCCTGGCTCAAGGATCATGCCCCCGCGGGCGGGCGGATCGGCTATGATCCGTGGCTGCACACACGCGATTGGGTCAAGGCGGCATCCGAGGCGCTGGCGGCCAAGGGGGCGGAACTTGTTGCGGTCAAACGCAACCCGCTCGATCTGGTGTGGTCGGACCGGCCGGGCATGTCGGAGGCGAAGCTCGCGGTGCAGGACGAAGCACTCGCGGGCAAATCGGCCGCCGCCAAGCGCGCCGAGATCGCCGATTGGCTGACGGCCGAAAATCTCGACGCGACGGTGATGACCGCGCTCGATTCGATCGCCTGGACGTTCAACCTGCGCGGCGAGGACGTGTCGCACACGCCGGTCGGGCTGGCCTTCGCGATTGTCCATGCTGACGCCACCGCCGATTTGTTCGTCGCGCCCGACAAGGTGCCCGCCGATGTCGCGCAGGCGCTCGGCAACGGCGTCCGCCTCCATCCGCGCGAAGCCTTCGCCCCCGCGCTTGAGGCCCTCAAGGGCAAGCGCGTCGCCGCCGATCCCGAACGTGCCGTCGCGGCGGTCTTCGCGGGCCTCGAAGCGGGCGGCGCGCAGATCGTTTCCGTTCGCGATCCCGCCGTGTTGGCGAAGGCGATCAAGAACCGCGCCGAGCAGGCTGGCCAGCGTGCGGCACAGGCCCGCGATGGCGCCGCGCTGAGCCGCTATCTCCACTGGCTGTCCGTCGAAGCCCCGAAAGGCGGATTGACCGAGATTTCGGCGTCGGACCAGCTCCGCGCATTCCGCGAGGAAACGGGCAAGCTCCGCGACCTGAGTTTCGACACCATCTCGGGCGCCGGACCAAACGGCGCGATCATGCATTACAAGGCGTCCGAAGAGACCAACCGCCCGATCGAGCCGAGCTCGGTCTATCTGTGCGATTCCGGCGGGCAATATGAGGATGGCACCACCGACGTTACGCGGACGATCTGGGTCGGCCCCGGCGAACCGCCCGCCGAGGTCAAGGACCGCAACACGCGCGTGCTCAAAGGCCATATCGCCATTGCGACCGCCGTCTTTCCCGATGGCACGCGCGGCGGGCAGCTCGATGCCTTTGCTCGCGCCGCGCTGTGGCAGGCGGGCGTCGATTATGCCCATGGCACCGGCCACGGCGTCGGCGCGTTCCTCGCAGTCCACGAAGGGCCGCAGCGCATCGCCAAGCCCGGCGGCGGGCAGATGGGCACCGACGAGCCGCTGCGTGCGGGCATGTTCCTGTCCAACGAGCCAGGTTATTACAAGCCTGGCGCATACGGCATCCGCATCGAGAATCTGGTGCTGGTCGAGCCGCGTGAGATCGCCGGCGCGGAGGGCGATTTCCTCGGCTTCGAAACGCTGACCTTTGCGCCGATCGACAAGACGCTGATCGAGCCCTCGCTGCTCAGTCCGCAGGAGATTGCCTGGCTCGACGCCTATCACGCCCGCGTGCGCGAGATCGTCGGCCCGCAGCTGGAAGGTGCGGCAAAGGCGTGGCTCGAGGAGGCGTGCGCGCCGCTCGCTGCTTGACCAAGGCCGCGCCCGACCAGAGCCTGGCAGATCACGGCCCCGCGGCAATGGCGTCGCGCGGACTCACCTATCCGTTTGGCGAAACCGTGCCCGATTACGGCGCCGTCGTCGAAATCGTGCCCGGTGTCGGCTGGACGCGGCAGCTGGTGCCCGGCTCGCTCAAGCACATCAACTGCTGGCTGCTGGAGGACGATGGCGGGATCGCGGTGGTCGATACGGGGCTCAACCTGCCGCACACGTCCGAAAATTGGGCGAAGGCCATTGCCGGGCGGAAGGTTACGCGCGTCATCTGCACGCATTTCCATCCGGACCATGTCGGTGCGGCGGGGACGCTTTGCGCGCAGCACAATGCGCCGCTTTGGATGACGCGCGGCGAATGGCTGACGGCGCGTTTCCTCGTCGCCGACGTGCAAGACGCACAACCCGCCGAGGTCACTGCGATGCGGCGCGGCGCGGGCTGGAATGATGCGCAGATCGACGATGCGGCGAAACGGGGCTGGGGCAGCTTCCAGACGATCGTTTCGAAGATGCCCGCAGGCTTCACGCGGCTGCAGGATGGTGACCGCGTCAAGGTCGGCGCCGGCGAATGGCGCGTGGTGACGGGTGCCGGCCATTCGCCCGAACATGCCTGCCTGGTCGACGATGCGCGACGCCTGATGATCGCGGGTGACCAGGTTCTGCCGCGGATCACGTCGAACGTCTCGCTCGGGGTGATGGAGCCAGACGGCGATCCGCTCGGCGAATGGCTCGCCTCGATTGCCAAGCTCCATGCGCTGCCCGAAGACCTCCTCGTCCTCCCCGCGCATGGCGAGCCGTTCACCGGGCTGCACGCCCGGCTCGAACGGCTGGCCAAGGGGCATCGCGACGGGTTGGATCGCCTCGCCAAGCATTTGCAGGGCGAACCGAAACGCGCGATCGACGGCAGTGTGCTCGGGCTGGCGACCGGCGAGACGCTGGCCCATCTCCGCCACCTCGAGCGGCGCGGACGCGCGGTGAAGGAAGACCGCGACGGCGTGTGGTGGTGGCGCGCGGCGTGAAGCGCGGTTAGGCTTGCGCGATGGCGACCATCGCGGTCTATTCGCTCAAAGGCGGCGTCGGCAAGACGACGGTGTCGGTCAACCTTGCATATTGCGCCGCAATCCTTGGCGGTCACCGCACGCTCCTGTGGGACCTCGATCCGCAAGGCGCCTCGACCTTCCTGATGGGGCTCAATCCGCGGCAATCGGCACGCAAGATTTTTGCCAAGGATATGCCGCCCGCAGAGCTGATCCGCCAGAGCGCGTGGCCGGGACTCGATGTCCTGCCGGCGGACGCGTCGCTGCGCGGGCTCGACAAGCTGTTCGACACGATGGGCAAGAAGCGGCGGCTGGCCAAGCTGATCGCGGGGCTGGCCAAGAGCTATGATCGCATCGTGCTCGATTGCCCGCCAGGGCTGACCGAGACGAGCGAGCAGGTGATGCATGCGGCGGACCTGATCATCGTGCCGGTGATCCCGTCGCCGCTGTCGCGGCGCGCGCTCGACGATGTGCAGCTCCATTTGGCTAAGGAGCTCAAGATCACGACCGAGATCATGCCGGTCTGGTCGATGGTCGATCGCCGGCGCAGCCTGCATCGCGAGGCGGAGAGTGGCTGGCCGGCGGTGCCGATGGCGAGTGCGATCGAGCAGATGGCGGTGCGCCGTGCGCCCATCGGGGCCATTGGCGCGAAGGGGCCGGCACAGGACGCGTTCACCGCTTTGTGGCGTGCGGTCGAGGCGCGGCTGGGCAAGTGAGCGAGGCGCAGCAGCTCGATCTCGACACGCTGCTGCGGGCCTATGCGATCGGCTGGTTTCCGATGGCCGACAGCCGCGATGCGGACGGGGTGCATTGGGTGCAGCCCAAGGAGCGGGCGATCATGCCGCTCGATGGCTTTCATCTGGCCAAGTCGCTGAGGAAGACGCTGGTCAGCGAGCGGTACATGACGACGGCGGACCGGGCGTTTGATGCGGTGCTCGACCTCTGCGCGGAGAGTGCCGACGACCGGCCGGACACATGGATCAACCCCGGGATCGCCGATGCGATGCGGCGGTTGCACCGGTTGGGTTTGGCGCACTCGATCGAGACGTGGGAGGAGGGGCGGCTGGTCGGCGGGCTGTATGGCCTGGCTTTGGGCCGGGCGTTCTTCGGCGAGTCGATGGTCAGCCGGGCGACCGATGCCTCGAAGGTCGCCCTGGCCCATCTGGTGGCCCGGATGAAGGTGGGCCACTTCACCCTGCTCGACTGCCAGTTTCAGACGCCCCACTTGGCCAGCCTTGGGGCGGTCGAGGTCAGTGCGGCGGATTACAGCGTGCTGTTGGACGGGGCGCTTTCGGGGACGACGGGTTCGCTTGGTTCGGCAGGTGTGGTCTCATTGCCGCCGCCCGATTTCTTCGCCTTCGACGTGCCACCGCTGCCCGCCGAAGCGCCGCCCGGCGCGGCCAGCGTGTCCGGCCCGACGTCCGGATGGCGCATCACGCAGGCCTTGGTCCAGACGTCCCAAACCGGATGCTCGACGGTGTTGAGCGACGGCGATTCCTTGAACAGCCAGCCGGAAAAATAACGCCGCCAGCGATCGGGCCGTTCGTGGACGATGACCTGGACGAAGGCGCCGGTCAGCTGATCGGTTTCGTACGGTTCGGTCTGGTCGCAGGCGCGGACCTTGACCACCAGATCGCCGATGCGAACGCCTTGGCCCGGATGGAGGCGCAGGTCGCGGGTCAGCCCGTTGCGCTTGTTGAGCACGCCGATCACCGCGACGCGATCGGCCATTGGGGTCGAGCCGGCAAAACCCTGCGCCTTGGTGCCGACCGCGCGTTCCAGCGCCGGCGAACCGCTCAGATCGTCGGCGGCAATCGGCGCGGCCTCGTTGGTCGGCGCGTCACCCTGCACGGCGATCGCCGCCGCCCCGCCAAGCACCGCGAGGCCGGCGAAGATCGCGAGGCCGCGTTTCACTCCGGACTCCACGCCTCGTAATCGCCGGTCGCGGCGGCGCGCTTGCCGCCCGCCTCGAGCGCGCCCGCCGGGCGATAGGCATCGCGGGTGCCGGTGCGGTTGGGCAGCGGCGGCTTTTCCCAGGACCGCTCGGGCGGGAGGGATTTGTCCGGCACATCGTCGACCATGTGCCGCAGCCACGCGGTCCATTCGGGGGAAATCACGCTGGCGTCGTTATTGCCCGCATAGATCGCCATGCGCCGGCGCACGCCGCCCGGGCCCATCTTGCCGATGTAATAAGCAGTGCCGAGATCGTCCGACCCGACATGATCGGTGCCCAGCCGGCCCATGAAGGTGCCGAAGGTCGACCCTTCCCACCACGTAAAAATATTCTTGAACACGCCCATGCCCGCGGCCCTACTTGCCGAGCGCGGAGGACGCAACGCGGTCCCCCTCCTTCAGGCCGAGCTGCGCCGCGCGGCCGCCGGCGATTTCAAGGACGGCGGCGACGGGTTCGTAGCTCTCGACCGGGGTCAGATCGAGCGCACGGGCATTGGCGATGCGGTGGATCGTGCCGTCGGGCCGGATGAAGACGATGTCCAAGGGGATCAGCGTGTTCTTCATCCAGAAGCTGGCGAAGCGCGGCGGGCGCATCGGGAAGAAACGCGCGACGCGGCTGCCGGAGGTGATCGTCAACGGGACGGCGGCAAGGTGCTGCGACCGGTCCTTCGCGCAGGCGGGCGCGGCGGGGACGAGGAGCAGGAGGGCGAGGGTAGCGAGGAAGCGGGGCATATCGGCTCGGTTAGCGCAGCGAAGCTGAACGCGGAAGTACATGAAGTAGAGCCTATGGTGCATCGATTTCGGGATTTTCGGGCCGTGATGGATGGGCCACGACGTTGCTGCGCGCGATGCCGTAGGCGCGGCCAAAGGCTTCGAATTCGAGTTCGCGCAGGCCCTGGCGAGCGTCGGCATGGCCGCGTCGGGCTTGCCCTGCCACTCGACGCGGTCGCGCCAACGGCCATACACTTCGGGCATATTGCTGCGAAGCAGGAACTGGGTGAGGCGTTCGTCATAATAGACGCGTTCACCGACCTGCTCACCCTTGTAGAAGATGGGGCGGCTGACGCCGTTTAACGCGCGGGAAAAGGCTGCTTCGGCCAGCCGGTCCATCGCGTGCGCGATGGCGGCGCGCCACGCGCGGCGAAACTGGACCGCATCGGGTCGCGCCCGGAGCTTGTACGCAGCACCTTCGGACATGCCGACGCGCTTGCACGCTTCGGCCACGCAGCCGCATTCGGCGAGCGCCTCGACGAATTCGACCTGCCGTTCGGGCAGCCAGCCATCGGCGCGTTCGCGCAGGGCGACGGGTTCGAAACCAAGATCGGGTTGCGGTTCAGCCTTGCGGCGGGCGGTGCGGCGCGGCCGCGCGAATCGGTTTGTGCTCATGGTTGGCACAGTGTGAACGAAAAGGGAACGTGTAGGACAGAAGTTTTTAGTGTCGAACGTCCCGCAGTGAATTGGGTCCATGTGACCATCGGTGCGGACAAGGCTCGTCAGGCGCAGTAACGGTCAACTGAAGCACGAAAAGCGAACGCTCACCAAGCTCGCCGCAGAAGGAGCGTTACTCTTATGTCGTTCAAATCGTTGCCATTGCACAATCCTCGCAGTGAGATCATCGTAATACTGACAAGTGTTGTCGAAAACCTATGACGGTCGCTGAGGGGGTTGCAGGCAAATGAATTCAGTTAGGGGGCTTCTCGCGTTCGGGGCAGCGATTGCGCTTGCATCATGCGGGGGTGGCTCCGGGGGGTCGACATCCGCGGCACCAACGCCAACTGCGACACCCCTGCCAACTCCGACACCCACGCCGACCGCAACAGCGCGGGTATATGCGACTTCTCTGGCGACGGGGGTGATCGAATTCACTACTGGCGACATCGACACATTCGGCCTGTATCTGACGCTTGGGTTTACCGCTCGCGACGGTCGCTATTATCCCGGCCACGCGAATGCGATTGCTGGCTTTAAAGCGCTCGGCGGAGCCACGGGGGCCGACCCTTCCGGCGATTATGCTCTCCGTTTCAAGCGAACGCAGGTCATCGATCACGAAACCGGCCTCCAGATTTTCATGAACGCGCCCGCTGATGTGCGGATGGTCACTCCGATCACGGCGATTCTCGTCGCGCCGGGCAGCACGGCGGCCAAACTAAAAACTCAGTTGGGGATTACGGGCAGCTTGTTCGGAATGGTCACAGATCCCGACTTGGCCACCTATGACGCCATCGCCGAATCCGCCTCGGGTGATGCGGCGCGTGCCGCCGACGCTGCACGGATGCACGCGGCAAACCTTCGCGTCCTCGCCATTATTAGTGCGTTGAAATCAATACCTGCCGGTTCCGGTTACAAGGAGCCCGGAATTGACCTGACCTTTGGGGAGCAAACAGATGCGATGGCCGCAAAATGCCTTGCTTCGGCTCCGACACAATTTATCTTCCAGAATGACCGCATGGCATCGCTCATACAATGCTATCTCAATGCACTGATTGCGCTTCAACCATCGCCTCCCCCCTATTTGCAGCTGTCGGCGCTCAAGATCCAGGCGGTTGCCCATCTGATCAATGGTTACGCCGCAGCGATGCCTGTGCGCCTGGAAACATCGACCGAAAAAGCGCGATGGCTGTTGGGCATCAATGGCTATCTTCGCGCCATGGTTGGACGAATCGTCGCAGACCCCACTGACGCGACCGCGCAAGCTGTTCTTGCTGTTACCGCGACCAGCCCGACTATTCTTTCCGAAACAAGCCGGTACACCGAATTCTACCGTTATAACGACACCGGTCTCTACATGACGTCGCCGGACTTTCTCGTCTTGACCGATACGGCGACGATCACCGTCGATGCTGTGAGTCTTACGGGAAATGACGCGGTGCTTGCGAATGGCAACGTCAACACCCGCGGATTCGACCGTGCGGATGGCACAATCCAGTCGGTGGCCGTGCCTGCGGCCAACGCGTCTCAAATTACCGTGGTCAAGAGTCCGGCAGGCAACTACACCGTTACTGCGCTCAACGGGTTCAAAGGGGTCAGCTATTTCGACTATGACTCGAAAGCCGTGAACAACGAAACACGAACGACGCGTGTCTATGTGCGCGTTATGTAATGCGACGAAAATACCACCGCTTACATTTCCTCTTTCATTCGCGTTAGCGCGCTCGTGTAGCTGTTAGCGAACGGCGAGTTTTGGCAGCCACGTTCGGAGGCCAGTCTGACCGAGAATGCGTCGTTAGCTGCCGTCCCGTCGGAGAAGGTGCCTGTCGTCACCTGCCCTCCCGGCGCCTCAAACGTCGCCAAGTTGTTGCCGTCGGGACCGCGCCGATGCTTCGCGCCTCGCGCGGTTGACCGGGGCCCGTGTTGCCGGCACATTTCTGGCACGGGCCGGTGCGGACGCCCGTTTAGACGGCGTGCCGTCCAAGGTCCGCTCCACTCGCTGCGTCCGCGGCTTGGGAGCGAATGATGGATGTTGAGACCGAAGCGTGCCGCCCCCCCGCGATCGCGTTGCCCGCGCTGTTCCTGAAATTTCTGCGGTTCGGTTGCCTCGCCTTTGGCGGGCCCGTCGCGCAGATCGCGATGATCCGGCAGGCGCTGGTCGAGGACGAGCGCTGGATCAGCAAGCCGCGCTTCAATCGCCTGCTCGCGGTGCTGCAGGTCTTGCCCGGCCCTGAAGCGCACGAATTGTGCGTGCATCTCGGCATCGTCGCGCGGGGGCGTTTGGGGGGATTGCTGGCGGGGTTGGGGTTCATGCTCCCCGGGTTCGTGCTGATGCTGGCGGCCGGGTGGTTTTACGTCGGGTGGATTGCCGGACGGCAGGCGTGGAGCGGTCCTTTGCTGGCGCTGCAGATCGCCGTGCTGGCGATCATCCTGCGGGCCGTGGTGCGGATCGGCCAACACGTGCTGGAGGATCGCTGGCTGTGGGCCATCGCCATCGCGAGCTGTGCCGCCACGCTGGCGGGCATCGCGTTCTGGATCCCCCTGCTCGCTGGCGGGCTGGTCTATGCGCTGAGGGCGCGACGCGTTGCCGTCCTTTTGGTGCTGTTGTTGTCGATGGGACTTGCCTGGCTGCTTGTGGGCCATGCGGGTCTGATGCCCGTGGCCGCAAAGGCAGGCACGATTACGATCCTGGCGTTGTTCGTGGCCGGCCTGAAGGGCGGATTGCTGACCTTTGGCGGCGCCTATACCGCCATTCCTTATGTGCGGGCGGACACCGTGGGTCGCGGCTGGATCAACGACGCCACGTTTTTGGATGGCGTTGCCATCGCCGGCGTGTTGCCCGCGCCGCTCGTCATCTTCGCAACGTTCGCCGGACACCTGATCGGCGGCCTCGGCGGGGCATTGGCCATCACGGTGGGTATGTTCCTGCCGGCCTTTGCATTTTCGATGGTCCTCTACGAACGGCTGGAAGCCATTATCGAAGATCCCGCGCTGCACGACGTGCTGACGGGCGTCGCTGCGGCGGTCGTCGGCATCATCGCCGCGACGTTTCTGCAACTGGGCGGCGCGGCCGCCGCGCGCGTGCTGGCGCCGATCCCGGCCGGGCTGCTGTTCGCCGCGGCGCTGGCGGGGGCCTGGCGGCTGAAAGGCGCATGGGTGACGCCAGTGATCCTCGCCGCTGCGGCGTTGGCCGGCGCCGCCATCCATCTGTGACGATTAGGCGTTTCGGCCGAACGGGCGTATAGAGTTCCGGCTGAACGTCGCCAGGCGACGGATATCGGGCGCTTGTCGTCCTTCTTGTCCCGCTACTTTGCTTCACGATGCGGGGATGCGCCACACGGGCGTATGCCCTTCAGAACTTGGGACAAGGAAACCCAGTCATGATCACCGGAACCGTAAAATTCTTCAATGCCGACAAGGGCTATGGCTTCATCGCGCCGGAAGGCGGCGGGGACGATGCGTTCGTCCACATCACCGCCGTCGAGCGCGCCGGCATGCGCACGCTCGATAAGGACCAGCGCGTTTCTTACGAGCTGGAACAGGACCGTCGCGGCAAGATGTCGGCAGTCAACCTGCAGTCGGCCTGAGCCGGCGCGCCGGGCGGCATTACGCCGCC
>Ga0310811_10010532_pt1 | contig 11948 bp, 8 predicted proteins | sample YCmetagenome_FD_207642 | JGI IMG/M metagenome (GOLD analysis project Ga0310811, IMG submission 207642) | Soil microbial communities from experimental microcosm in Duke University, North Carolina, United States - YC | ecosystem: Engineered > Artificial ecosystem > Soil microcosm > Unclassified ...
AAATCGTGAGCGTGGACGTCTCGTCAGAGTGACCAGGTCAGAATAAATCTTTTTCCGAGCCGACCTGCGACTGCATCTGTTTAACGATCATCCGGGCGCGGGTGATGGCGGTGTCCTGCGTCTCGCCGAAAAATGATTTCAAGCGCACGCGCACGGCGGCGATGTAGTCGCCATTCCGGTCGTGCAGCGGCAGCGTCACCAGCACCTCGCCCTTTTCGCGGCCGAACGACACTGCCCCGTCCGAAATCGCCTTGAGTTCTGCGTCGGTTCCGGCCATGCCGATTTCCGTCGCGTCCTTGCTGGCGATGACGTTCGCGATGCCATTGGTCTGCAGGGTGTAAATTCTCAGGCCAAGGATGCGCGGTTCCTTTTCGACGATGCTGTTCACCATTGTCTGCGCCGCTGGGATGATTGGCGTGTAATCCACCGAGGCGTCGGTGAAATAACAGACGGCATCCGCCATCGTCCGAAAACCGAGCTGGCCTTCGCTGAAGGAATTGTCGCCGAGCGATGGCATGGCGAGCTTGTCGTCATACCAGATGCGGATCTGGGTGCCTTCACATTCCACGGTAAGTGTGTGCCATTCGCCAAGGGATACGGCAAGTTCCGGGCCGATGGGGTCGGAACGAAGGCCGTTCACAACCTTGTAAAACTTGACGTTCCGGCCCAGCGCACTGGCGCGCACCACATAGTAATTTGAGGAGTTTTGATAGCGGAAAACGACGCCGGCCATCTGTTCAGTAATTCCACTGACGATCTTGAACCGCGTGGTGAACTTGAAATCGCGGAACCGTTCGCCTGTGAAGATCAGCATCGGGAAATGTTCATCGGTCAGATCCTGGCTGGTCTGCGCGAGCACGCCGTGGCGGGTGACATCCGGTGTCTTGCCCGTGAGCGGGGCCATCAGGGACGGCACCTCGGCCGTGACGATTTTCCAGACGCCCGGCTGGCCGCCGCCCGCCAGCACCGGAACAAAATTTGTCGGCGTGGCACCTTCGGGATAATCGCTGAAATTGAAATGGATTTCAGCGCCGCACGCCGATAGCGCCAGCGCGAGGCAAAAAATCCAGAGATAAATTCGCATGACTTCAGCCTAGCAAAGCCCGCCGCACTGGCAAACCAGCTTTTCCGCTGCCAGCGTGCATGTCATGCCGTTCTGCGCGGATGAACGGGTGAGTGACGGTTTATTGCAACCACTGGACGCGATAGAAGCCTTGAGGGTAATTGGTCCACGAAGAATCGATCGTGCCAAAAACATTGGTGGTGGTTCCTGAGTAAACAACCGGGCTTCCTATATTTGACCAGGCACCGGCGGAGAGGTTCGTGGTCCATTGAACTTGAAAAACGGACGGCTGAAAGACCGGCCAGTTAATGACGAAGTTATTGTATCCATTGTTGGTATAGAAATGGGATGAAGCCGATGGATAAGCGACTGAAAGGTTGGCCACACTACTGGTCACGCTCCCGCTCGAATCTGTGACAATGACTTGATAATCGCCGGGTGAACTGGGGTGAAGCGGGCTTAATGCGAGCGAAGGCCAGCCGGAAAACCACACTTTACGGATGACACTTACAGCTTGATCTGAAACGATAAGATTGCCGTAAGGATCAAATCCAAGTCCATAGGGACAGAGAACCACTGCATTAATTGCCAATCCGCCATCACCTGAACTTCCTACCAGAGAGCCATTACCTACGACTGTAGTGATGATGCCATTGGTATCCACCTTGCGAACGCCGCGATGGTTGGCCGTAATGTCTCCAATAAACAAGTTTCCATTGGTATTCACGCATAATCCAAATGGAGTGATTTGTGCATTGGTTGCCGGCACTCCATCAGCAAGACTGGAGCCTCCGCCAGCCACGTCGGTGAGAATGCCATTGGTATCCAACTTGCGAACATGGCCATAACTGAATTCCGCGATAAAGATGTTTCCTAAACCATCAACAATGACATTTGCCGGCGAAAACAAATTGCTGACGACCGTCGTGATGATGCCGTTGGTATCCACTTTCCGAATCCGGCCATTGCCCGTGTCGGCCAGATATAAATTTCCTGTCGAATCAAGGCACAGTCCGTAGGGTGAACCTAATCCTCCTTTTATTTCCGCATTGGTGGCCGGCCCGCCATCACCGGCAAACCCGCTGACACCATTGCCGGCATACGTGGTGATAATGCCATTGGTATCCACTTTCCGAATACGGGAATTGTTCAGGTCAGCGATGAAGATGTTCCCCAAATTATCCAATGCCACACCGGCTGGAGCGTTAAGCCTAGCATTGGTGGCGGCACCACCATCTCCATAAAACCCAGGCACGTTCGAGCCGGCCACCGTGGTAATAATGCCGTTGGTATCTACTTTGCGAATCCGGTTAAGGCTGGTGTCAGCAATGAAAATATTGCCCCAGTGATCAAGCGCGATGGCGGCAGGATTCTTCAAGGAGGCATTGGTGGCCGGGCCATTGTCTCCTAATAAATAGGCTCCGGTATATTTGCCCGCAATGGTCGTGATGACGTCGTTCGGCAAGTTTGTGCCGTCATGCAGCCATTGATAATTGATTAACCCAGGACCGGCAATTTGCACGTTGAAAATGGTGTTGGTGCTATTTGCAAGAACGACCTGGCTCGCCGGCGGAATCGAAATGACCGGCTGTGCTGTCAGGCGCATTGCTATGAAAACGAAAACAAACAAGAAGGTAAGGTTTTTTCGCATAAAATTTCCCTCTGCTTAAGCCACGAGAATCTATGCAACAATAAAATCCTTTTGGAAACGAAGTCAAGACCAGTGGCGTCGGCGTGTTCGTTCAGATAACCGCTACTGCCACTTCCGTTTTGTAATCAAGGCCAATGATAGCTCCAATAGCGTGTTGTAACCGAGTCTAAATTATTTCAAACGGAAAACCCGCATTACAGTCCGAAGCGCTGCTTGAGTTCCATCAGCTCCTTCATTTGCGGAGCGTTGAACCGCTTGATGGGCTTGCCAAGCTGTTTGGCCGCGATGAGCGTGCGGCAGTAGGATTCCAGGATTTCCATGCGCCAGTAGGCTTCTTCCAGATTTTTGCTGCTCCAAGTGACGACGCCGTGGCTGGCCATGAGGATGGTGTTGCACGTTCCGCAAAGTTCAGCCACGAGCCGGCCCATTTCCGGTGAACTAGGCGTGCGATACGGCGCGACACCGACCGCGCAGAACACTTCAAACTCCGGCAGCATCCGCGTCGGGGGCGCTTCGCCGATGAGCGCAAACGCCGTGGCGTGCGGCGGATGGGAATGGCAGGAGGCGACCGCCTTGGGCTGCTGCTTCATCATTTGCAAGTGCATCAAAATTTCACTGGTGCGCTTGCGTTTGCCGAGCAGTTGATTGCCGTCGAGATCCACGAGGCACAAGTCCGCCGGCTGCATAAAACCCTTGCTGATCATGGTCGGCGTGCAGATGGCGAGATCCCTGCCCACGCGCACGGCGAGGTTGCCGCCGTTGCCTTCGACATAGGCCCGCTGCCACATGCGCCGGCCCATGTCACAAATCTGCGCCTTTACATCCTGACATTCGCGGGAATTGAAAAATTTTTTCAATTCCGCCGGCGTGCTTTTGGACGAGATGATTTTAACGGATTTTTTCATGCGCGTTGGCTTCAAAAACTTCAACGCAAGAACGCCTCATGCAATCCGCCGTCCACGGTGATGACCTGGCCGGTGGTTTTGCTCAAGCGCTGCGAGACAAGCAGGAAATAGGCTTCCGCCTGGTCCGCCGGCGTGATGGGCGCTTTCGTCAGGGTGCGGTCCGCGTAGAATTGCGCCAGCTTCTTCACGAGCGATTCTGTCGCTTCGTCGTCGGTGTAAGGGATGTTGTATTTCGCGAGCGAACCGATCACACGGTCGCGCGGGAACATCGCCGAACCTTGCACCACGGTCGCCGGCGCCACACCGTTCACGCGCACGAGCGGCGCGAGTTCGATGGCCAGTTCGCGCACGAGATGGTTACCCGCCGCCTTGGAAACGTCGTAGGCGACGGAACCTTTTTTGGCAACGGCGGCATTGGCAGAAGTGGTGAGAACGAGTTGACCTTTCAAACCTTGTTCCTTCCAAGTCTTGAACGCCTCATCGCCGACAAAATAACTGCCGGTGACATTGATGTTGAACGTGAGCGCCCATTTGTCGTCGGGAATGTGGCCGGTCGTGTCGCTCGGCACAAAAATTCCGGCGGTGACGCAGATGGAATCAAACCCGCCATAAGCCAGCGCCACCTGGTCCAGCATCTTGCGGATGCTGGCGCGATCGGTGATGTTTGCGGCCAGACCGATGGCGAGGCCACAGTTGGAAATGCCCGTGCCGGCGACGCCGATGCCGAGGCCGTATTTGTCGGTGATCTCTTTGGCCGTGGCCTGCGCGGCCGCTTCGTTCAAATCCACGCACACGATGTGCGCGCCTTCCTTCACGAGGCGATGCGCTGTTTCCTTGCCGATGCCAGAACCGGCACCGATCACGATGACGACCTGGCGGGCGAGTTCTTTTTCCGCGGGCATCCGTTTCAACTTCGCCTCTTCGAGCAGCCAGTATTCGATGTCGAAGGCTTCCTGCTGCGGCAGCGCGATATACTTGTCAATCGCCTCCGCACCGCGCATGACCTCGACGGCGCAGTTGTAAAATTCCGCCGTGACGCGCGATTCGGATTTGTCCTTGCCCCACGCGACCATGCCGAGGCCGGGAATCAACACGACGGTCGGATTCGGATCGCGCATCGCGGGCGAATTGGCGTGCTTGCACTTGTCGTAGTAGGCGGCGTAGTCCTTGCGATATTGCACGAGGCCGTCGGCGAGCTTTTTCTTCAAGGCCGCCGCATCTTCCGTCTGCGGATTCCACGCGACGTAAAGCGGCTTGATCTTGGTGCGCAGGAAATGATCCGGGCAGCTCGTGCCGAGTTCGGCCAGACGCGGAGCATCGGCAGAATTCACGAACCGCAAAATCTTTTCGTCGTCTTGAACCGTGGCGATGAAGCGTTTCTGCTGCGAAACCTGGCCGCGCAACCACGGCAAAATCGCCGCGAAAACTTCGTTGCGTTTTTCCTGCGGCAGCGTCTGATATTTTGCGCCGCCGAACGCCTTCGCGTCGCCGCCTTTGGATTGATATTTCGCCTCAATGTATTGCGACGCCTTCTCGATGAAATCCAGCGTGCGCAGATAACATTCTTTGTCGTCATTTGCCCAGGAAATGAAACCGTGCTGGCCCATCATGATCGCCGCGGCTTTGGGATTCTTCTTCACGATCTCCTGCATCGCGAGACCGAGCTCAAATCCGGGGCGCATCCATTTCACGTAATCCATTTCGCCGCCGAAAATCTCCTGCGTCAGTTTTTCGCAATTGGCCGAGGCTGCAATCGCGATGACCGCGTTCGGGTGCATGTGATCCACGAACTTGGCCGGGATGAAACTGTGCAACGGCGTGTCAATGGACGAGGCCCGCGGATTCAGATTGAACGTCGTGTGATTGTAGGCCGCCACCATGTCGTCTTCGGCCTGTGATTTGAGTCCTTTGTCGGCGCGGGCGGCGTAAGATTTTTGCAGGCCGATCAGCTTGGACTGGTAGAGCGAGGAGAAATTTTCGCGCAAACTGGTGCGCAGGTCGCCGCCGGAGCCTTTGACCCAGAGCACTTCGACCATCTCGCCGGTGAGCGGATCTTTCTCCATGATCTTGGACGACGTGTTCCCGCCGCCGGTGTTGGTGATGCGCTGGTCGCTGCCGAGCTTGTTCGAGCGATAGACGAGACGATCTACGCCAGTGAGTTTCGCGGCTTCGGCATCGTTCCAGAGATTGTTGACGTGTTGATAGGTTTTCATTTAGGTCGGGATATTTTCCCAAAATTCTTGGAAGATTGTCAAATTTAATCTTGCAAAATCTTCCAATATCTTCCAAATAGATTCCGTCATGCAATCTGAAGAGCGCCAGAAACGAATTGAGGATTATTTGCTCAAAGCTGAATTCGCCTCGCTGGACGAGCTTTCCGAGCAGGTGGATGCCTCGGTTTCCACCGTCCGCCGTGATCTGGGTGTGTTGGAAGGAAATGGAAGAATCCGTCGCACGCACGGCGGCGCGCGGGTGATCAATCCCAAGTCGGACGAGTTCACTTTTACGGCGCGCGACACGCATCAGCTTGATGAAAAGGAGGTCATCGGCAAGGCGTGCGCCGAACTGATCAAGCCGGGCCAGACCGTGATTCTGGACGCGGGCACGACGGTTTATCATGTGGCCAAACATCTCGAAACGAAGTCGCCACAGATCGTCACGAATTCCCTGCCGGTCGCCAATCTGTTCGCCGGCGTGAACAAGGCCGAGGTGGTGGTTTCCGGCGGGGTCATTTATCCCCGGCTTGGCGTGCTGGTCGGTCCGCTGGCGGTGGAGGCGTTCACCAAGATTCGCGCCGACGTGGCGGTGATGAGCGCGGGCGGCATCACGCTCGACGGCGTCAGCAATTCGCACGCGCTGCTGATTGACATCCAGCGCGCGATGCTGAAGGCCGCGCAGAAGATTATTTTTTGTCTCGACCATACCAAGTTCAATCGCCAGTCCGTAGCTTCGCTCTGCGGTTTGGAAATGGTGCATACTGTTGTCACCGATGACAGCGCGCCTAAAGAACTGGTTTCCGGTTTACGCAGGCGTGGCGTGGAAGTGATCCTTGCCACCGCTGCCCGCGCTTGAAGTTCCTCACCATTAGCGCCAGAATCGCGCCGATGACGCCGCCTCAACCAAAATTATTTTTCTCTGGGCTGGCTTGGCGTGGCGGTTCATGCCTGACCGTTTTGCTGGTGCTTTTTCTTTTTTTTCAGCCTGGAAAAATTCACGCCGATGAACCCGGTGGCACCAACCTGGTGGACTGGGTGGCGCAGGCGACGAATCATCTCGGCCAGTGGATCTGGGAGACGAACGCGTTCGACAAGCAGACGGTCCGGCTGTGGCGGGCTTTCGAGATTCCGGCGGGCGCAAAAGTGACGAACGCCACGATGCACATCACGGTGGACAACGGCTACACGCTGTTTCTGGACGGGAAGGAAATCGGGCGTGGCAGCGACTGGCGGACGGTGTCCGAATACGACATCACCCAACTGCTCGGTCCGGGCCGGCACGTCCTGGCGGTCGAAGGTTTCAACGACCGGCTGGAAGGCGGATTGATTTTCGGGCTGCAAGTGCAATCGGCGAACCGGGCGGTGGCAGAAATCAAATCAGACGGTTCCTGGTGGGTGACACCGCAGACCGGGCGAACTTGGGCGGCCAAAATACAGGCGAACGGCAGCCATCCGGCCAAGGTGATCGGGCCGATGCACTCGCATCCGTGGGAGGTCTGGCCGTATGGCCTCGCCCGGGTGCCGCCACTAAGTCCGGTCATGGTTCATTTCTGGCAACGCGGGTGGGTTCAGCTGACCTTGCTGCTGATTTGCACGGGAGCAGTTGTGTTCTGCTCGTGGCTGTTGACGCAGCTCTCAGCGCAGGTCAAGGCGCAAAAATTTTTGCAGGTTGAACGCGCCCGCATTGCGCGGGACATCCACGATGATTTGGGCGCGCAGTTGACGCAACTGCTCCTGCTTGGCGAGGTGGCGCAGCGCGAACAGCCGGAAGATTCACCCGCGCGCGGGCAGTTCACGCAGATTTGTGCTGGTGCCCGCGAACTGGCCCAAGCGATGGATGAAGTCGTCTGGGCGGTGAATTCCCGGCGCGACACCGTCCGCGATTTCACCACTTACGTCTGTAAATACGCCCAGATTTTTCTGAGCGCCACCAACCTCCGCTGCCGGCTGGACGTGGAATCAGAAATGCCCGTGACCACCTTTGACCTGCCCGTGCGGCGCAATCTGTTTCTCGCGGTCAAGGAGGCGTTGAACAACGCGGCCAAGCATTCGCAGGCGGATGAATTATATCTGCGGATTTTCCGGCGCGAGCGCCGGCTTTCGGTGATCGTCGAGGACAACGGGCGCGGTTTTGACCCGACACAAGCCGGTGCCGGTCGCAACGGCTTGACGAACATGACGCAGCGCATGGACGAGATCGGCGGCACTTGCGAAGTGTCGAGCCAGCCGGGCGGCGGATGTCTGGTGATCTTCACCGTGCCGCTGGCTACTGGCCGTCGCGGCTGGTTCCGTCGCGCGACAGCAAACGATGAGAACGCCGGGCGAATCGAAACCTCTGAAATCCGTTCCTGATTTATTATGAAGTCTCCTGTTATTCCCGCCATCGTCGCCAGGCCAGCCGTCAAAGTTGTACTGGTGGAGGACAAGCCCGGTGTGCGCGAGAGCTGGGTCAAGCTCATCAACTCGCTGCCTGGCTTTAGTTGCGTGCAGACCTGCGCCTCGGGCGAGGACGCCTTGCGCGTGATTCCCAGCGTGAACCCGGACGTGGTGCTGATGGATATTTTTCTGCCACGCATGTCGGGCATCGAATGCACGGCGCGGCTGAAGTTGCAATTGCCGAAAATCCAGATTCTCATCCTGACCGCCGTTGAAGACGACGAACTGGTGTTCATGGCGCTGGAGGCCGGCGCGGACGGGTATCTGCTCAAGCGCACCACGCCGGAAGATTTGAAGGCGGCGATGCTGGATGTGCTGGGCGGCGGCGCGCCGATGACCAGCGAAATCGCGCGTCGCGTCGTGGAATCGTTCCGCCGGGCGGCCAAACAACCAAAGCTGGACGTGCGTTTGAGCGCGCGGGAGGAAGAGGTTTTGATTTTGCTTTCCAAAGGTTATTCCAACAAAGAAATCGCGCATCAGCTGGCCATCGGCGCGGAGACGGTGGGTAGCCATCTCAAACACATCTACGAAAAAATGCACGTCCGCTCGCGCGCCGAGGCGGTGGCGCGCTACATGACCGGCAAGGCTTGAATTGAATCCCGGCTCTTCGCGGCTTCTGATAAAACAACGACTGGTTTGGCGGCATCATAGGCTCCCGTATTTGGGGGATATGCGAAGGCTGGTGCATTGTTTAACTTTATTAAGTTAACCCATTTCCCAAACCAACAAATATGAAATCAGTAATTCACACGAAACAAATCAAATTAATCGCCTCCGCGCTGGGGCTGGCGTTGGCCATTCCGTCAGTTTCCCATGCTCAAATAGCCATGACTGCCAATGATGCACTCGGCAACAGTTCGTTTAATACTGCTGGAGGTTGGAGTTCAGCCGCCGCGCCCGCCGCTGGCAACGCTTATACCACGGCCGGTTTTCTCCTGCGCTCACCAGCGAGTGGCACCGCTTATACCTTCGCAGGCGATTCGCTGACGGTTGGAGGAGGAAGCGGGGGAGGAACTTACTCGACAGTGACCGCCAATAACAATGCCCTGATATTCAAAGTGAGCGGCCAGTCCCTTACGGTTAACAACTTAATTCTGGATGGTTCACAGATTCGCGATGGGTTGACTGACAACAATACGGCAGCACTTAACGGAAACCTTTTTGTTACTGCCAACAGTGGCACATTCATTGCCCAAAGTCTGCTTAGCATCAATTCAGTCTTGAGCGGTTCCGGGACAATTTATATTGGTGACAATGGCAATGGCGGTGCGGGCCGCACGGTTTTCTTTACCTCTGGTGCGAGCACTTTTAATGGCAACGTGGTGTTGAATAATACTGGCGGTGCGACTCACAGCCGGCTCACTTATTCCGCCGGCAGCATTATGAACTTCATGATCGGAGCCAACGGCGTGAATAATAATATCTCTGGTTCAGGGATCCTCACTCTCGACGGCAGCTTTAACTTCGACCTGTCCGGTGCCGGCACGACCGTTGGCGATAGCTGGAACATCGTGGATTCGAGTGTCACTGCGACATACGACCCGACTTTTGCAGTTGCTGGATTCACTCAAAACGGTTCGCTGTGGAACGGCAACGCAAATGGTGTGGACTACCAGTTCGATACGACTGACGGCCACCTGTCGGTTATGCCTGCTCCCGAACCCTCCACCTTGGCCATCTGCGGTCTGGCCTTTGCTGGGTTGCTGGCTTTCAAGCGTCTGAAAAAACAAGCCGCTTAAATTTATTTCAAGCCATTAATTCGCAGCCGCCGAGTCAATCGGCGGCTGTTTTTTCAAATTCGTAAAGCGATCGCAAGATGCAAAAAGAAACCGCTTTGTTCAGGCAAATCAGCATAGCCTCCCGTGTTTGGGGGATAGAGATGCTCTGGCTGGCGTGATAGTTTTTATCGTTACCTGATAATAGAACCGAAGAACCCACAAACGCCTGTCTGTCTTTATGAAAAACCTCAAGTTGTTTTCTTGTCTGTTGACCGCTGCGCTGCTGTCACGAGCGGCTCTGGCCGATCTCGTCGGCCCTTATACGCCGGATGCCAACACGCTTTTCCTGCTGCACTTTGACGAGGCAGCCGGTGGCACCGCCACCGCCAACGTCGGCCTGAAGGGTGGGAATTTTTACAGTTGCAACCTGTCCACCGCCTCAGCGACGCCGCCCACGGTCACGACGATGCTGGGCGCTGCGGGCTATGTGAACGGGGCCACGGATTTTCACAACTGCGCGGTCAATCCGACGACCGGTTATCTGTTCGGTTATGACTTCAACAATTCCGGCGCGTATCAGGGCGAAGGCACCGCGCCGGCGGCGGATGCGCTGGCCATGACCAATCTGAACATCGGCAACGGCGGACAGTCTCCGTTCACGATCGAGGCGCTCATCCAGCCGAACACGATTTTAGGAAACCAGGAGATTATTTGCACGGACAGTTCTGGGGGCAGCCGCGCTTTTCAATTCCGCATTTCGGCCGGTTCGCTTCAGTTTTCCTTCATCACCGGCGGTCAGGCAATCACCTTGCCCATTCCGACGACCGGGCCGCAGGCTTATGTGGCCGGCAATTGGTATCACGTCGCCGTTACTTATAATGGAACCATTGCAACGCTTTATTGGACGAAGCTTGATCTGGCGAACGGGGCGGCGAATGTGCTGGGAACATCGGCGCTGACTTTGGGAACGTCCTCGGGCGCGGTCGTCGGCCTGTTGTGCATCGGCAATGAAAACCGCGCGGCGGCGGGCGAACAGTTCATGGGCAGCATTGACGAGGTGCGCATCAGCAACGTCGCCCGCGCCTCCGGCCAGATGCAGTTCTTTTCCCCGCTGGTGACCATCACGGCCAATCCCGTCAGCCAAAACGTGGATTACAACCAGTCGGTGACATTTAACGTCGGCGCATCCAGCCAGTTTCCGCTTGGTTATCAATGGCGTTTCAATTCCAATTCCATTGCCGGCGCGACGAACAATTCTTACACCATCGCCAACGTGGCGGCCAATAATTCCGGCTATTACGACTGCGTGATCACCAACACCAGCGCGTATGCGGCCACAAGTTCGCCCGCGCGGCTGGTGGTCGGCGCGGCCAACTTTCTCGCCAACCGTTACAGCTTCGCCACCGACACGACGGACAGTGTCGGTGGACAGACCGGCACGCTTTATGGTGACGCCGTTGTTTCCGGCGGCCAACTGGTGCTGGACGGCACGAGCGGCACTTACATGGAATTGCCGCCGAATCTTTACAATGGCGCGAATGCGACCGCCCTGACCATTGAATTTTGGGCGACGTTTGGCGCGAATGCCGGATTTGCCCGCGTCTTTGATTTTGGCTACACCAACGTGACGGGGGGAAATGTGGTGGGCGCCACTTATGTCGCCTTCACGCCGAACAACGGTTCCGGCAGCCATCAAATCCTCATCAATTCCGCTAGCGACCCGCTTTTCCAGCAGGTGACCACCGGGGCCGGGGTGCTGGATGGATTGACGCGGCACATTGCCTGCGTCATAGACTCGCCGAATAAAACCATGTCCATCTACACCAACGGCGTGCTGGAATCCGTGAACACCAACATGACCATCGGCATCAACGGTTTGAACGACACCTTCTCTTACATCGGACGTTCGCTGTTTCCCAATGACCCTTATCTGAACGCCAGCATTGATGAATTGCGCAT